>ERZ761609.120-NODE-120-length-109702-cov-17.686913_pt1 | contig 109702 bp, 90 predicted proteins | sample MGYA00511163_ERZ761609 | MGnify/ENA primary metagenome ERZ761609 (study PRJEB28899, sample SAMN02445070) | bioreactor sludge metagenome | biome: EBPR sludge | place: Australia: Brisbane, Thorneside Wastewater Treatment Plant | collected 2011-12-16 ...
CTCAGCTTCTAAACGTTGTCGCTCAAGTTTGATCTGCTCAATCGACTCCCGCTCACGAGTGGGTCGCTTCGAGCGCATTTGCAGAAAACTTTGAAAATCATAGTTACGCTGACTCAGGCGGCGCGATTCTTCAGTGAGTGAGTTGGCGTCGATCGCATCGGTCTCCGACGCATAAGTCTCAACGACGTCCGTCTGCGAGGCGTAAGAGTCGGCCGACAGAACGAAGCCACCGAGGATCACAATGGCCCAGAGCCCCAAGCCCCAAACTCGGCATCGGACCTCAAACTCCCTTTGTCGACTTCGAAGTTCGCGATTCATAGGCGCAAGCCTCCCCGCTTAGCTTTTCGGCAAGACCCGAGGTGGCATTGATGAAAGCCCTGCCCTGAAGTTCCAAGCCCTACGAAACTAGACTCTCGTCCAATGGACCAAGGTCGGAGGATCGACGAATCTCGAGTCATGAGTTCATTCACTGATACGCTGCTGAAGTCGCTTGCCGAAACCGTCGTCCCGGAAACGCTACAGTTTCTTCTCACCTTGCTCATCCTCGGCGTGTTTTTACTGGGCATGATCGTCGTGGTGAGCGGCTTCTTTGCTCAACAACAAGCCCAAGCGCGTAGCTTTCGACGAATGAAAGGTCAGCTGTGGGCGAGATCCCTGAACGATGAATGGCATGAGCGTAAGCGCAGTCTCGAATCTCTCTTCCTTTCGAAGCGCGAGTGGAAAGAGCGCGAAAAGGCGGATCGCGATGAGGAAAAGCGCCGCGATCAAGATGGGCTTGCCGCTCGATCTCGCGTTTGGGTGCTCGAATTTGAAGGTGATCTGGAAGCCACAGCCGTTGAAAAGCTGCGCCACGAAATCACCGCCGTGCTCGAGGTCGCCACAGCAGATCGCGACCAAATCGTGCTTCGCCTGAACTCGCCGGGCGGCACAGTGACTGGCTACGGACATGCCGCCGCGCAATTGGAGCGCGTGCGCCGCGCGGGCTTAAGGCTGACGGCCACTGTCGACGAAATCGCAGCCAGCGGCGGCTACATGATGGCGTCGGTGGCCGATCGAATCGTCGCAGCCCCCTTTGCAATTCTAGGCTCAATCGGGGTGATCGCCGAACTCCCCAATCTCAACCGCCTGTTGAAGCGTGCCGATGTCGACTGGTATCAATTCACAGCGGGCGAGGCCAAGCGACCCCTCAGTGTTTTCGGCGAAGTGAAGCCTGAAGGCATTGCGATTTTCCGAGCGCAAATCGAATCGACGCACAAACTTTTTCAGGATCATGTGCGTCGCTATCGTCCACAGTTGGACTTGGCCAAAGTGGCCACCGGCGAGATTTGGCATGCCCGCCAAGCTCAGGAACTGGGGCTGATCGACGAAATCAAAACCAGCGACGAGCTGCTCACCGAACTTCGTCGTGGTGGCCCGTCACTGCCTGGAGCTGAAGTCTTCGCCCTGGAGTGGCGGCCGCATTTGTCGTGGAAAGAGCGCTTCGGACCTATGCTCTCGCGTGGACTGATCCGCCTTCTCCGCTCGGCATGGCAGCGCGGAATGCTTTCGCAGCCCGCACTTCTCAAAGCTCCCGAGAAATTTTAATCGCGCCGAGGAAACAGCCTGTCCACTTCGGCCTGCATGCGACCGGTGAGCATCAGGCGAAACATCCGCCAATCACCTCGTAGACTGAGCCATGGCGCCTTGAAGGTCGCCGGGCGATTGCCCTCGACCACGAAATGCCCCAGCCACGCAAAGAAATAGCCCGCGACGGGCGCTGCCAATAAAAGCCGAAAGTCTTGCGTGATGAGAGCCAGTAGAATCACCGTCAGAGCCAGGGCTGAACCCACAAAGTGCAGCTGTCGGTTGAGAGGTCGAAGGTGTTCCCCCACGTAAAAGGGCCAAAACTTTTCAAAGCTCTGCCGATCCATGGGGTAGCTCGAGTTCACTGTGGATTGAGTCGACTTTTCAGGCATACCACCCCCTCTACAAAGAAGTTATTGACGACGCTTGGCCTGTCAGCGATTTAGTGAACTCATGTCACGTAGCCCCGCGCTTACATCGAATTGGCCAAATTGGGTCGCCGCTCGCTCTTATGCTAGTGGCGCGGCCTCAATTTCTCCAAGCGCTAAACCCATGGGTACGGCGACACTTCAACATGCCTTAGCGATTGCGAGCATGATGTTGGCACTTTGGGCTTTGGGCCGCATGCCGATGCCGTCGACGATGAAACTCGAAGACACCAAAATCACCGACGAAGTTGTGACCGAAGGCTCGTTCGTTCCCCCGCAACAGGGCGAATGGATTTCAGATTGCGCCTCAACAACTGATCAAAGCGACCGCTGCCAATAAGTTCGAGCGCAAAGCGACTCGACGGCAATTCCCACTCTAAATTCTTTCCCACTCAAAATTTAAGGCAGTCCCAGACGGCGAGGCTCGATCATTTGCGCCGAGCGAATGAGGTCGTCTTGCGGAGTCTCTGCATCTCCACCGCTTCCTGATCGCGACAACAACTGCTTCAGTTCGCTCGAGATGGGGCGCCACTGAGGCGCGTACCACGAGCCCTTAAGTCCCCAAACAAGATGGCGAGCCGCCGGATAGTCGGCTGTAATTTCTTGGTCGACCTCGGCCAGCCGTGAAACTGAACCGCGTGACGACAAGGTCACGCGACCGACCCCTTGCCCCAAGGTCATCTGCAGTTTGTCCCAACGAAAGCCTTCGTTCTCAATCGTGCCACGCAGTTGCACATCTTGGGCTTTCAAAAATTCACGACCCCCGGGACCTTCCCATCCCAACAACGCCGGTCGCAAATTCTGAAAGCTCGTGCCGCTTCGGCGAAACGCGAGATCCGAGGCCTTGGCCACCACACGCACTTGCGGCGGACCCTTTCCAGCGACGGCCTCGCGCCCACGTGAAGCTTCAAGCTCCAAGCGCGGCGCTTCGAACTCGTCCAAATTGAGTTCTCGAGCTTCGATCTGGGCCTGCACATCAACCAATCCCAAGTCACGCAAGGCAAACTCAATTTGGCCCTTGAGTTTCGCCACCGGTCCACCCCACATGACGCGTTCCACGCGCGGGCTCAAGCGAAGCTGTGAAAAGTTCATTTGCAACCGACCGTTCTGCAAGCTTCGATCAAATGACCAAGCGATCTGACCGCTGAACTCACCCTCTTCCAGAGCGATCTCACTGAGTTCACCCTGCCAGCCTCGCGGCGAAAGCTCGGCGCGCGTCTTCAGCTGCTGGAGTTTTTGTTGCACATGCTGGCCACGCGCTTGCACGGCCAGATGCAGCCGCGTCCACTGTCCCTCGAGCACCGCCGCTTGCGGACCTGAGACCACAACTTGACCATCGAACTGACCTGGGTCTTGAACGACACCTTTGGGGACTTTCAAATCAAAGGTCTCAATCAATCGTGCAAGCGACACAGCTTGAATCTTCATGGTGAAGGGCGACCAACTGCCGCTTGGCAAGCGCAGCGCCTCATCGACGCGAATGCGGCCCAACTGCCCGCTCACTTCGCAAGCACGAATCTTCACCGGCTGCTCCACCAACATTTTTTGAAACAATCCCGCCACCGAAGCCTGGCAATCCAACCAAACGAACTTCGGTTGAAATGCACCCTCGACGATGGAGGCTTTGTGAAACAGCGGCGTCAAAATCGACAGCGGCAAATTCTTCAGCTCAACAACGACTTCGCTCAACAAATCACGCTGCGCTTTGAGTTCGACAGGCTTGAGTTGCGCTCGCGCGCTGAGGCTTCCTTCATTGAGTTCAGCGCGGACATCCAACTCCGCGATGCTGGCGCGAACATCGCCCTGAATTTGAAATGGTGGCAAGTTTTCCCCGTACACGGTCGGCGGCGGCAAGCGAAGCCGAGTCTTGAGCTGAAAGCCGGGCTCTCCGCCCGCATACTCTCGCCAATTCAGCTGCAAGTCCTCGATCACCACACTCTTGCTTCGACGTTCAAAGATCACCTCGGCGCGATCAATCCGAATGCCCTGAATGCGCGGGCGAATTCGATCGAAGTCTTCAGTTCGCCAAAACTTCGAGGCCTGAGTGGTCGCGGCGGCCTCTTCAACGGGAAGCGCACTCAGCGTATCGCGAACAGTTTCGCCCGTGGCGCGTAGCACTTGGCGGATCGTGACGGGCGAAGGCCCCGCACCGCTCGCAGCGTTCGCGCCTGACACTGGCGACGCGCAGGAGCGCTTCACTTCATCCACATCAATGACGAAATCCTCGAGGGCGACTTCACCGAGTGCCAAAGCCGAGGCAAAATCACCCTCGATTCCAGATCTCAAAAGCGACCCTACGGAGAGAGGCAAGCGAATCGACTTCGCACGCACCGGCACAAATTCAGGGCAAGTTTGCGGGGCCTGCCATTCAATTCGCTCAAAGACCAAAGCGAACTCTGGCCACGCGCCTTTGGCGAGCGAGAGTCGCGCTGATGCGAATTGAATGCCTTTGAGCTCAGGCGAGGCCTCTGCGATTCGTGTGAGGGCTTCTTCGGCGATCGCTTTCACCTGCTTGGGCGACAGAGCCGCGCGAAACGACCAACCCAAGCCCATGGCCACCAAGAGCGCGAGAAAAAACCAACGAAGACCATTTTGCTGGCTCACTTCATCATGGCCAGCGGCATTTCGTCGCGACCTGCGACGCTGCAACTCCGTGAGCCGAGCGTTTGCCGGTGATCTGCGGTTATTTTCCGGTGGGCGTCGCGAATTCATAGCTTCGATCACCTGCCTTCAGCTTTGCTGAAGTCGAAGTCTGCAATTTCGGATTACTGAAACTTCAATCCCGTGATCTCCAGCTCACGATCACCTTTGGGCGAACGCACTGTGACCACATCACCGACTTTTTTTCCGATCATCGCACGGGCGATCGGCGAAAGAATTGAGATCCGGCCCTCTTTCACATCGGCTTCATCGACGCCGACGATTTGCACCTTCATCACTTCTTCGGTTTCGGTATCAATCGTTTCCACAAAGGCGCCAAAGATCACGCGGTCGCCACCCAAAGTGGAAGGATCCACGATCTCAGCTCCCGCCAGGCGACCTTGGATCTCCGCAATTCGCCCTTCAACAAGGGCCTGGCGCTCCTTGGCCGCATCATATTCCGCATTTTCAGAAATATCGCCGTGAGCTCGAGCCTCTTCAATGGCGCGAATGACCGACGGACGCTCGACAGTGATCAAGCGCTTCAATTCTTCTTCGAGCTTTTGCTTGCCACGAATGGTGATCGGCAGTCGTTCGGGTAAGCCGCCGTTTTTGCTATCCTGCTCGGCCATGTTGCCGGCTCCTTTGTTCATTACGCAAAAATAAACCAGCGTGACCGTTGTGCGGCCACGCCTTGTCTTGCTTCTCTATTTTTCTTCAGCACCTCGTAATTCGCAATCGCTGCAAATTACCTTGGCCGGATCAGCCCTGCCCACTTCACAGCGACATCCGGATGCCAGACCGACTCGCCACTCGCCCTAAGTCGAGCGCAGACCAGCCTTAAGCCGTCCCACGCTAGTTTCAATTTCCAGTTTTGTCAGCAGCCGCTCGGCAAACAGCCGACAAGTTTCACATTTAACGCGTCGCAAGCAACACGAACGATGAGCCCATCGACCACACTCTGTATCCTATTTCGAGGTCGCGCCAGATTGAGGACGCTTCAGGTCGCGCCACGCAATCCGGCCTCTTGGACATGAAAATCCGTGTTGGCCGCAGAGATTCACGAAGCGCAAAGCGAGGAGATTGCTTCCATGCCACCCTCATCGGCTCAGGTGACGTCCCCATCCGATCGATCCGCGCCGCAGAAGCTGGTGCAGAGCATTCGCCAAGCGCAGAACATTTGGCTGACAACACATCGTCAAGCCGATGGCGACGGCTTAGCTTGTCAGGCCGCTCTGTTCTCAGCGCTCACCTCGCTGGGCAAGTCCGCCAAGATTTTGAATTTTGAAAATCCGGCGCGCAAATATCGCTTCCTCTTCGAGGACGCCGCACCTCGCATCTTCGATGCGGACCTCAATCCCGATCCCCCTGAACTCATCATTGTGTTCGACACCAATGATCCGCGCTTGGTTTCGCCGCTGGCCGAATGGGCCACGCAGCGCCAGGTGCCGCTGGCGATGCTCGATCATCACCAGGCCCTCAGCGTGCCCGTCGCAGGTTTTGATCCGGAACTTTCTTGGATTGATGTTCAAGCCGCGTCCACCGGCGAAGTGACGCTGGCTCTCATCGACGAACTGGGCATCGAACTGACACCCAAGATCGCCACTGCCCTCTATGCAAGCTTGGCTTTCGACACGCAACTCTTTCGCTTTGTGCGCGGCTCGCCCCGATCGCATTTGATGGCGGCTCGACTTTTGCCGCTCGTTGACGATCCCGCGCGCGTGCAGGAGTCTCTGTTTGCCAATCTCACGCCCAGCAAATTGCACTTTATGGCCGAGGCCCTCGCGGCTTTGCGCATCGAACACGAAGGCCAGCTGGCTGTGGTGATTCTGCGTCGCACGCTCTTTGATCGCACGGGTGCCGAGGCCTCGGACTCCGGCGACGTCGTCGATCTCGCACTGAATGTGGAATCGGTGCGAATCGCCTTGCTTCTTCGCGAAGAAAAGGAAGGCTTCTGGAAGATTTCTCTGCGCAGCAAACGCAACGTGAGCGTCTCCGAAATCGCCGAAGCCATGGGCGGAGGCGGCCATCGACATGCCGCCGGCGCCAGCGTGAAGGGTCAAGCCAGCGAAATTGAAGCGCGGCTTCGTCCGTTATTGATTGAACAGCTTCGCAAAGCCAATCTCGAGCACGGGTGAGCCAGTGAATTCCGACTCTCGTTCACCCAAATCTCCGCATCGACGTCCCGACTCTCGCGATCCTCGCACGCGAGCGGAGCGTGAATGCGACGAAGAGGTGATATGCCTCTGCAATGAAGTCCAGCGCCAAACCATTGAGAAGGCCATTCGCGACGGCGCACACAGCATGAACGAAATCTTTGATCAGACGACAGCCGGAGTTGGACCCTGTGGAGGGAGCTGCCGTCGAATTCTACAGCCGCTGCTCGAGGGCTACCTTCGCGATGGGAAATTTCCCGAGGGACAACTGCGCCGAGGCAAAGGCCGCAAAGCTTAGCGTGCCTCGCAGCGAAAGCGAATCCAGGCTTCCACATCGGGCCGACAAGTTCCGCAACTTGTACTGGCCGTCGTCGCACGTGAAACTTCACGTGGCGAATGACAGCCCGACACAACGGCCCGATCAACCTGAGCCGTCGTGACCACTCGACAATGACACATTTCAGTTTCCGCAAATGGCGGCGTGAACTGATCGCGAAGCTTCAGCGACACTTCGCGAACAAACATCTCGGCGTGGCCTCGCCCTTCGGGCCCCTCAAGGACTTGACCTGCTCGCAAACAGTCTTGAATCCAAACTTGCAAAGCTTGGCGAACCTCGGAGCAAATCACCGCCATTCGCAACTCCATCGCCTGCAAGCGCGGCGATGAGGTTTGCGACTCCCAACGCGCCTCGATCTCGACCTGATCGCGGCCCAGCCAGTCCACTTCGATGTTTTTGATATGCGCGGGCGGAACTTGCATAGCCTACCTTGAGTTGCCGTTAGGCCTATCGATCTTGAAGGTTCAGCAGTGGGTGCGTGAACATTCCACGCCCTACTCAAAGCATGGAACAACACACACTTTGACTCAAAGACTTTCGGCTCGCCACAAAGCCAAGCGGCGTCTAGACTTGGGTCGAAGAGCTGCATCGCTTTTGACCCACGGATCAGGACCAGAATTTATGCGCAAAAAAGAAGGCCTTCGATGAATCCACGCTGGAGCGGCGCTGCTCTCGTCTTGGCCTTGGTGCTACTTTCCCACGCGGCAATCTTCATCCGCATGGCCGAAGCCCACGCGCTCGCAATTCTGTTTTGGCGACTGCTGATGGCCTGGCCCATCATGGCCCTCATCGTCTTCAATGAAGTTCGCTCGTCCACAAAATCGAACTCCGAAGCGCCAATCAGCAAGTTGCCCCCGACCCATGCTCACCCTCATGGGCCACCTCGTGCGCCACTCTTGAACCTTGCCGATCGCTTCGCGATCTGGTCAGCCGGTGTTTTGCTCTTCATTCACTTTGTGAGTTTCTTCGTGGCCGTCCAGCGCACAAGTGTGGCCGCCAGTAACATTTTGTTCACGCTGAACCCCGTCACCACGGCCGCAGGCGCCTGGCTTCTCCATCGACATGGCCTGCAACTTCGCTTGGCGGCCTCGATGGCACTTGGAATTTTGGGCGTGCTCGCACTCTTTGGTCCATGGCTATGGAGTGAAAGTTCCGCGTTTGATCTGTGGGGCGGATTGATGGGGGTCCTCAGCGCCGTGAGCTTTTCGGCGTACCTACTCACCAGTCGACAAGTTCGCCGACGCTTGAGCAATCCTCGGTTCACACTTGAGCTATGGTCTGTGGCGCTGATCCTCGCTGGCGTCAGTATGCTGCTCTTCAACGTCCCCTTCTTTGGCTACTCCGAAAAAACTTGGTGGGCCTTCTTGGCTCTGGCTTGGCTTCCGACTCTCCTCGGACACGCGATCTTCACTTGGTGTTTGAATCACTTTGATATCAACGCGCTCAGTTGCGCCACACTCAGCGAACCCATCATCGCCGCCGCTGTCGCCTACTGGCTCTTCGGTGAAAATTTGAGTTTCGCCGAGGTCTTGGCGTTCCTGCTCACTTCCGCCAGCATCGCGCTTCTCACTTGGCCTTGGTTGCGCGGCCAATGGCATCGACGCCTCGGCGCAATCCGATCTCGATCCGAAGCTCAACATTAGGGTGAACATGCACATTCAGACACTTCGCTGCCTCAAAGACAATTGGACCTTCGTGGTGGAACATGGCGATGCCCGTGTCGTGATTGATCCGGGCGAGTTCACGCAGGAATTAGAGCTTCGCCTCGCCAACAAACAGGTCCAAGCTGTCTTGCTCACTCACCATCATCATGACCACATCGGTGGCGTTGAAGATCTGCTGCGAGCCCACCCCGAGACGCGAGTTTTCGCATCGGCTCGAGACGTGCAAAGACTCAAGTTCCTCAATCAAGCACCGCTCCAGTTCGACGAATTCAAAGCCGCACTCGGCGCTGAAATTCAATTTCAGCACCACGCCATCCCAGGGCACACGCAAGGACAAGTCGCCCTGATGTTTCGCGATGCCAGCGGCACGCCGTCCCCCCTGAACATGTTTGTCGGCGACACGCTCTTTGCGTTCGGTTGCGGGCGCTGCCTCGAAGGAACTCCGGAAGAACTCTTTCAGAGTCTGCAGTTCATCAAGTCGCGCCCGCCTGAAACTTTGATTTACTTCGGCCACGACTATGAGGTCCGCAATGCCGAGTTCTGGAAAACTTGGCGCGACGAAGCCGGCCCAAGCTTGGTTTCCGACGCGGACTTAAGCTCCGCACAACCTGGACGCGCCTTTGCTCGGCTCGATTTTGAAATGCAACGCAATCCCTTCCTCAAGCTTCGCGACGTCGAAAGCTTTCGACTCTGGCGCGACCGACGCAATCACTTTTGATCGCGTTCGCTGTATTTCAAATTCGATCCGCGCGCTAAATCGACGGGATATTTGAGCGCGTTTTTTGCGAGCTTGCGCCGGAAGGCTTGCGACAAATCCACGTTGGCTCGACTTGAAAATCTCAAAAGGAAAAACAGCACATCGGCGAGCTCATCTTCAATGGCTTCTCGCCTTTCACTTTGCGAAAGCAAGGCGCTCGATTCCTCGTCAGTTTTGAAACGGAACATCTGCAGCAACTCATTGCTCTCTGTACTCAGACCGATCGCCAGGTCTTTGAGACCGTGAAACTGATCCCAATCGCGGTCCTGGCAAAATTGATCCGCCAGCATTTGCAATTCCGCAAGTCGCTTGTCGTCTGCCATGTTACCTTTTCTCCTCTCGAGCGCGATCGCGCTCCGATTTGATTCGCGACGCCTCGGCCACAATTTCAGAAGCGCGTTCGGCGCTCCGAAGCGCCAGAAATCCGCCTCGATTTTCCCAGTCCGATTTAAAATAGGTGAGGCGCTTTTGCGTGGAGAGATCCCAAAGCCCGCCGCCTGTGGCCTCGAGCAGCGCTTGCCCTGCGGCCGTGTCCCATTCGGACGTTGGACCAAAGCGCGGATAAACTTCCGCATCCCCCATCGCAAGACGTGCAAATTTGATCGCTGAGCCCAAGCGCTCCACCGGCGGATTTTCGCCAAGGCCAAGATGTGTCGAAAGGGCCTGCAGCCTCTCGATCGCCATGCCACGCGAACCCAGCACGCGCCACTGTGCCGGCAAAGCTAAGCGGCTTTGTTGTGACCAAACCCCATTGCGTCGCGACCACAACTCCTGGGTTTGCACCCAGCCGATCCACACTTCATCGGTCGGCGGATGCCAAATCAAGCCAAACTCCGGCGAGTATTGGCCATCATCCCGACGACGAAGCTCACCGGCGACAATTGCAAAACTCAACTCACCGCGAATCAAATCGCGCGTGCCATCGAGAGGGTCAATGAGCCAAAAGTTCTCACGTTGAGTCTTGAGACATTCCTCGGCGGCGGGTCGCGTGAGAGCTTCTTCAGAAATCAAGTGGTCCCATTTGAGCTTCGCAAATTCCTCATGGGCCGCTAAATCGGCCGAAGTCACAGGCGAAGAGTCAGACTTCAATTGAACTTGTAAGTCGCCGCGAGAACGGACGTCTTCGATGCGCCGTGCGGCCTGTTCTGCCGCCTCATAAATCCTTCTTTGCTCGAAAGTCAGGCGATCAAAAGGTGGCTCGGATGGACGGCCCAAAGACGCCCCCGAAGTCGGCCCCGAATGAGTTTTTGGCGCTCCTGAAAACACATTTGAAGACGACATTAGAGACTCGAATCCATCAGCACTTCCCGACTCACGATGATGCACGTCACCTCAGCTCCCGCTGTTTGGAACAAAGGCTCAGCGATGGAAGGCTTGGGGGTTGCCAATCAACATCTCCTCCGCTACACCTAGTCTCCACAATTGAATTGTCCAATCAGGGCGCGTAACTCAGCGGTAGAGTACCACCTTCACACGGTGGGAGTCAGAGGTTCAAGTCCTCTCGCGCCCACCAAGTTTCTCCTTGATCGACTTGCCACCAAAACTTGCCCGCCAAAACCTACGAAGACTTTTCTGAACTCATCCAACGATGGATCCAGGATGATGTGAATTCCGTAGTCAGCGGCAAGAGCGCCACCGCATAGGCCCAGAAGAAGTTGATTTCCAAAAACCACCAGACGCTGGCATGAAATCCGAGCGCGAGAATCGCCGCCACTGGCCGAGCCCTACGCGACCAAAGCGCCCAGCCGACACTCACTTCAAAGAGCAAAATCCCGCTCGCCGCCAACATCCAAATTGGCGACTCCCAGCTGCTTTCACGAAGCCACAAATTGATGGCCGACTCAGCTCGTGGAGTCAGTCGGTGGAACTCCTGAAATGCCACCCACAGACGTTCACCATCAACCCAGTCGGCGCCGTACACGCGAAGCTTCTCTACGGCCGCCAAAAAGTAAGTCAGCCCTGTGATTCCAGAAATGCACTGTAGCAGGGAGGCCGAATGTTCTTCGGCTCTCGACCATAGTGTTGCAACCCCAAGCACGAGAAGTGGCAGCACATGCACATGCGAATGATAGCCGTGAATGGGGTGATAGGAGATCGAAGCCCAAAGTCCCGCCAACAAGGTGACGGCGATCAGGGCCATGAGCATCCAAAGCTGGCGTCGGACTTGATCGATCAGCGCGGCGCTCAAAAGAAAAAATGCAAGCGCGTGCAAACCCGCGCCTTGCCCCTCAGCCACCCAAGTCCATCCTAGACTTCGCAAGAATGGATTCACGCGCTCCATCGAGGGCGGCGCCCCCGTCGTCACCAAAACAATGAGCCAAGCACCAAGAACCCAAACCCGAGGATCTTGAAGCTCGGCCATCAGCTTCGATCGGAAGACGGAAAAAAATCCTGGCGGCGACGCGGATGCCGATGCCGACTGCAAAGGCGTCATGGCAACTCCTCCTCGCGAAGCAAAATCGTCTCCGTCGGAGTCACGCGATAAAGTCGGTAAGCCTTCGCCCACTGGCCGGAGGTCTCTCGTTGCCAGCGACGCATTTGCAGAATCAAACTTCGAAGCGCCACATCGTCGCGCTTTTCCCACATCGACGCCAGCACCGGCAGCAAAGTTCGCGGCGCCTCCCGACGGGCCGCCAAAGCATGGCCCTCGGCATCGATGAACTCGACGCGATAGAGGCCGATGTTCTCTGAGTCGCGACGATCCGCAAACATCGTGTAACGCACCAGCGGCCAATTGGAGCGCTCTCGCCAAGCCGGCACCAGCAACACCGCGAGCGCTCCGACGGCGACGACGCCTCGCCAAGGGCGGCTTCGCAATACTCCGTCGAAGATTTCACAAACACGCTCGCGCCAGCGCTCGACCACAAACCAGCCCAGTGGCGAAAAGCTAGCGACCAGCATCAACGCCACAAACTGCGAATAGGCGAACTCTTGCCACCGGAAAAGTACATTCAACGCGCCGAGGACGAACCCCTGAACGAGCTGTCGAGCCCGCGCCTCAGGAGCCGTGCGCGGATCTGTGAACATCAAGACCATGTAGAGCAGACCTTCCGTGCCGAACTCAGGTAAGAACAGCCGCTTCCATTCTGCATCGGGGCTGAGGCTTGCCAGAATCCAACTCATTACGGCCGAGGCGACAAGATACGCTCCGGTCGCGTGAAAACGCCGAACTCGCCACAATGCCAAGCCGCCGAACACGAGCACAACAAGGCTTGCGATCAATGATCCGTTAAATTGATCACCGCGCACAAACACATCATCGGGAAAAATGGCGATACTCAGTAAGATCGCAAGACCCGTGGGATTGTAGATGTGCTGATTCTTTGAATTGCGAATCAAGTGCTTGCCGAAAATCGCGAGGCCTCCCGCAAAGGCGTAGAACCAGGGCAAACGTGAACTGAGAATGATCAAGAGTCCGAGGGCGATGATGAGGGCTGACTTGATTCGATCAAGATTGAAACTCCAAGTCTGCCGCCAAGCGCGATTCCAGATCAGCTCCAAGATCACGACAGTCAGAATGCAACTTGTGATTTGCACGGGCCCGCGAAGCATCAAACTCAGTGTTAAGCCAATGCCCAACAGCAAAGTGTGATTGATCAACACAAAGTGCCGCGGATCAATTCCCCGTAGCAATTCTAGGCCACGTATCACTCGGACTTGAAGCGCACTCATCGTGAACTCCCCGTGCCTTCTTGAATTCTGTGATACGCATTGTGATGAGTCAGCTGAAAGACTTCACGAACACCCTTGCGCCATTGCACCTCAACTTCAAATGGCCCTTTGGCGTCACCAAGTCCAAAATGCAAACGCGGATCGGACTGAGAGTTGAAGGTGTTGGTCGGATAAGCCAGTGCAACACGCTTCCACCCGTCGGCGCCGCGAAGCTCGACAAGACTTCCCCAAGTGGCAGGACGCCCCGCCCGATTGCGAAGCTCGACGCCGAGCCAATCTCCCACCTGCTGAGTTTGGTTCACATACAACATGACGGGTGCGGCACGATTGACGACCACTAAGTCCATCCGCCCATCGTGATTGAAATCAAGCGAGGCAACACCGTAACCATCTTCAAGATCTGTTACGCCTGAGGCGCGCGCATGATCCTCAAAGCGTCCGCCATCCTGCTGAACGAACAAACAGCTCGCTTGGAAGCTTGAGAGTTGGCGTCTCGCCGTGGACGGATAATCAATGCTCGGATCCAAGGCGCGCAAAAATGCCGGGATGTCGGTGGCCATCGCGCGCGCATGCCAGAGTGAGCCCGCCTGAGCTTCAGTCGCACCACGACCGCGAAAGCGGCCATTCACCACAAACAAATCCAAACGCGAATCATTATCGAAGTCGGCCCAGCGTCCCGACCACGTCCACCCGCAGTTTCCCGTTCCTGTAGAGCGCGAAGCATCGAAGAACCCGCCCTCAGAAGATCGAGTCCACAGCACATTGTTATAGGCCATAAACGGAGGCGCAGAGATGTTGCCAACGTACAAATCCAACAATCCATCGCCGTTCCAATCGCCGACATCCGTATTCATGCCGTTGAGGCCATGAAAACGCCTTGGGATGTACTGATCCGTCACGTCGATGAAGCCCTCTGGGCGATTCAACACCAAACGATCAAACTGATAATCATTGGCTTGATAGAAATCCAGTCGCCCGTCCGCATCGACATCAAAGAGACTAAAGTTGTTGGCGTAGCTACGAGGCAGATGAGCGATGCTGCGATGTGCTTCCGCGGCGGCTCGAAACTTTCCCGTGCCATCCCCCCACAAGATCTGACTCTGTCCTCCCGTCTGTGAAAGCCAAGTCGATCGAAGACGCGGAGTTCGTGGAATTTTCTCCCGCAAATCATCTTCGAACCAATAATTCGCAAGCATCACGTCCAGGTGGGAATCGCCATCCAAATCGCCGACGTTCAGTCCAACCGCATTGGAGCACACGCCGCCAAATGCGTCGGGAATTTCAGCAAACTGCGGTGGACCAGCTCGCTGAACTTGCACGAACACTTGATGGCATCCATAGCGCGACATCAGCAGATCAGCTCGTCCATCGCCATTGACATCCGCCGCGATCACTCGGGAAACCATGTCACCGGCGCTGAGCCGCCAAGCTCGCGTCACATCTTGCCAGCGTCCGCTGCGTGAACCTTGAAAGATCCGCACTCCAACTTCTTGATCGGGACTTGTGAGCACCAGATCTAACTCACCGTCCCCATCTAAATCCGCGACAGCGACGGAAGGATAAATCGCATTGAACTCGAGCACGGCCCGAGGTGCGTGAGGATTCGGAAAAGCCAGTTGGTGAGTGAAGTGCAATCCGCTTGGCGCCGCCATCTCGGCGAAACTCAAATGTGAAACTTGAGCCGGTCTTCGCGGACCACCTCCGCCCGGCACATCACGAAGCGCTTCGCGCCCCCAAAGAGTGGCAATGAGACTCAAACCCACGAGCGCCGGTAAGAAGATATCGCGTATTGCCACGACTCCATCTCAAATCGACTTCGCAAAGTGGTCAAGTCGCAACGAAATCTAAACTTAGAGTGAACCGTCCGGGCTGATCTCCCTGAGATAGAGCGCATTCTGACCTCGATAAGTCGTGAACACTCCACCGCAGGTCAGACGCGAAGCCGACGCATTCCAACCCAATGCGTACACCGTCGAGTTAAATCCATTCGCACCACTCGCGGGACTGAGTGTGGTGTCGAGACTTCCGTCATCCAAGCGAACTCGCGCCAGCCGGTTGGCCGCCTGTCCACGATAAGTGGTGAACTGCCCGCCCACGTAGAGATGCGTGCTATCCAAATCCAGCGTCCAGGCCGTCGCGGCCACGCCATTGCCTCCGCTCGCAGGATTGAAAACGAGATCGACACTACCATCAGAGCGATGAATCTTCGCCACGCGATTCGCCGTAACACCTCGGTAAGTCGTGAAGGCACCGGCCAAATACAACCAGTCACCCGAGCGGCGAATGGCATACACGATGCCGTTGGCCCCTGTGGTGACGGAGTGGAAAGTCGCGTCCAGAACTCCGCTCGTCGAATTCACTTTTGCCAGACGAGTCACAGCCGTGCCGCGATAGTTTCCGAAACTTCCACCGATGTAAAGATCAGCACCATCGAGCCAGAGCGAGTAGACAATGTTGTTCGTGCCATTGCCGCCACTTGCCGGATTGAAACTTGTATCCAGGACACCTGTCTGCGCATGAACTTTGGCGACACGATTGGCCGTCGCGCTTCTGTAACTGGTGAAATTCCCGCCCACATAGAGGGTCAGGCCGTCGGCACTCAGCTGCAAGGCCCGAACTTCTCCACTCGTTCCATTGCCTCCGCTCGATGGGTTGAACGTCGTATCAAGCGCCCCTGTACTCAAACTGACTTTGGCCACGCGATTCGCTACTGACCCACGGTAACTCGTGAACGCGCCTCCTAAGTACACCGCGTCTCCTGAAGCCGAGAGAGCGTAGACGGTGTTATTGGTTCCATTCGCTCCCGACTGGGGAGAGAAAGTCGTGTCGACGGATCCGTCGGCGGCTAAGCGCGCGATGTTTCGCGCCGTGATCTCAGGTGGACCCGCTGTAAACGGGCCACCCACAAAGATCTCGTCGTCCGAGGCCACGCGACTCAAATCCATCGCGTACACCGCATTGTTCACCAAGGTGGCCCCGCTTGCGGGCGAGATGTTGAGATCCGCATCGCCCGTCGCCGTGTCGATTCGCGCCAGGTAGCTGGCTGCGGCTCCACGATAGGCGACGAAAGTTCCGCCAATCCAAAGCGAACTTCCCTCTAAGCCCATAGCGTAAACTCCGCCTGAACTCAGACCGTTGCCTCCGGTCGCGGGATTGAAAGTCGCATCGACGGAGAAGTCCGCGCGTGAGATCTTCGTCAATCGATTGACCGTGGTGCCTCGATAAGTCGTGAAATCCCCGCCCACAAATAAATGCGTGGCATTGATGGCGAGCGATCGAACGTTATTGTTCACGCCATTTCCGCCCGTGCCAGGATTGAAGCTGGTGTCCAATGCACCCGTGATCCCGTCAATCTTCGCCAAGCGATTCGCCACCAAAGTTCGATAGGCGGTGAAGCTTCCACCGATGTAGACATCACGGCCATCCAACGCAATCGCCAAAACCGTGTTGGCCGCGCCATTGTCACCGCTCTGCGGGCTAATCGTCTGATCAAGAGCGCCTGTGTCTCGGTGCACTTTGGCGACTCGATTGGCAATCAGACCATGATAGGCCGTAAACGCTCCGCCGAGCCAAATCGAGGTTCCGTCCATAGCCAAAGTGTTGACTGTACCACCGGCACCATTTGCACCTGTTTGCGGTGAGAACGTGGCATCAATTTGGCCCGTCGCCAGACTAATCTTGGTCACTCGATTGGCGATCGCACCACGATATCTTGTGAAGGCACCGCCCAACCAAACGCTATCGCCATCGACGAGGATCGCGTTGACGGTGTTATTCGTTCCGTTGGCGAGATATTGCGAATTGAAACTCAAGTTCAAGGACCCATCGGCATTGATCAGCGCGATCCGGTTCGCAATGAGACCTCGGTAGGTTGTAAACGCCCCACCCACTAAGACTTGTCCACTGCTCAATCTGACAACGGCATTCACCGTGCCGTTGAATCCGCTGCTATACCCGGACTCTATGCGCGACCCATCACTGGGTTTGATTTTCGCGATATAGCGTGTGGTGTAGCGACTAAAGCCGCTAAACGATCCACCTACCAATTTGCCGCCGTCTGTAAGGTTCAAGACCGACCACACTGTGCCGTGCGCGAATTGATCCAGCAACAGATCGTAACTCACTTGCGCCGTGATCGTACCAAACAAACCGTCATCCATAGAGAGTTCAACTTCGCGCGTGCCATTCGCGCCAAAGCTGGTCGCCGCAAATCGATAGGTGCCGTTGGGTTCGCAAACGATCGCCGTCGGACCGCCCACATCACCGGTGTAACTGATGTTGATCAATCTCCCAGCCTCACATGCGCCAATGATGGGCTGATCAATTTCGGTCGTCACTAAACCATTGGCCGGCGATGTGATCGTCAAAGTCGGCGCCGCAATGTCCACAAGCCATCCGGTCGCATGCGGAACCACCACAGTGTTGCCTGCGAAGTCTCGGACTCGCATATGCAAATAGTAAGTTGCGCCAATGCTAAGACTCAAACCCGTTACCTGAAAGGGGGACGAGCCCGCTTCGGTCCATGTCACCACATCCGATTGCGCCGCACCTGATGTGCCGGTACCGATCGCGTACTCATAAGTGTCGACACCACTTTCATCGTCGACTGCATCCGCATTGAATGTGACCCAAGGTGAGGCCGTCGTCGAATTGTAAGTCGCCGGGTAGCTTGCGCCAACAGTCCAAGTCGGAGCCAACGTGTCGTGCCAAATGTCGTCCGACACGCAAGCCGACTCATTTAGAGCTGCGTTCCTAAACTTCACATAGACTTCATTGAGCGAATTCGTCGAAGGCAAGGTCCACGCACGCGAAGTTGCATAAGCCTGCCAAGTTCCGCCGCCGCCACAACCCGCGGTGTTGGTCACATACATCTGCGTGGCACCGGACGCCGCAAGTGTGAGCGTGACGGAAGTGCTCGTCACCGCCTCAGCTCCCGCGGCAATCGAAAGACTCACGCTCGTCGGCACGGCCGTGTCCTTCACGAAACTTCGCGACGCGCTTCCCACGTTGCCGACTAAGTCCGTTTGCGAAGCGGTGAGCGAAACCGTGCCATCTGCAACGCCGGAGAGATCCAGTACAACACTATAGCTTCCCGAACTACAGGTCGTCGTCGCGCTGATGGCGCCGCTGATCGCGACACTGCTGCCCGATTCACTGCATGTTCCGGCCAAAGTAAATGCCGAGGCCAATGCAACGTTGATCGTACTGCCCGCGGCCGGCGAAGCGATGGAGAGCGTGGGGGCAACCGTGTCCTTGGTGAATGCGCGCGTTGTGGAACTTGAATTGCCAGCATCATCCGTCTGCGAAAGCGTTAAACTCACGTTGCCATCGGCGACACTCGTAAGATCCAAAGTCGAGCTCATCGTGCCGCCAATGCAAAGCGCCGAGGTCGAGAGCGCACCTGAGACACTCACGCTCAGACCAGCTTCGCAACTGGCCTCGACGGCAAATGCCGCCGCCTCGCTCGCGTCCATGGCGGTTCCCGCCAGCGGTGAAGTCCAAGCCAACGAAGGCGCGAGCGTGTCTTTCGAGTAAGTGCGGGACACACTCGTTGAGTTCCCAGCGGCATCCGCATGCGCAACGTTCACCGTCACGCTGCCATCCGCTGATCCTGACAAATCAAGATTGGCCGACCAAGCCCCGCTCATGCAGGTGACACTGCCCGAGGCCGCGCCCGAGAAGCTCACATCACGACCGTTTTCCGAACAGCTTCCGCTCATGATCCAGTTCGATGCATTGGCGGAATTGATCCAAGCGCTCGCTAAGGGTGCCGCGATCGAGAGTGTCGGCGCGCTGACATCCTTGTTGAAGCTGCGACTCGCACTGCCGCTATTCCCTGCAACATCCGACTGCGTGAAGTTCAACGTCACATTGCCATCGCTCACCGAGGTGAGATTCAGATCCACCGACCAAGTTCCCGAATTACAAGTCGTCGACGAAGTCACCGCACCCGTCACACTCACGCTGCGCCCGGACTCCGAGCAGGTGCCACTGACAGTGAAAGCCGCCACGTTCGATGGCGTGATCCAAGATCCAGAGGCTGGCGAACCCACCGCCAACGTCGGCAGCACGGTGTCCTTTGTGAAATTGCGACTGACGGGATCTGCCGCTCCACCCGATGCATAGCTGTGATTCACAGTCAGTGAAATCAGGCCGTCGCTCACGCCACTGAGGTTCAGAGAACTCGACCACTGCCCTGATGAACAAGTCGCTGAAGCCGACACGGCACCCGAGATCAACACCGGCTGACCTTCGGCACCACAATCACCGCCGACCGTCCACGCGGTGGCATTGGTCGCGTTCACGTAAGTTCCGGCTGAAGGCAAAGTGAACGTCAGCACAGGCTGAGCTTGATGAACAAAATTTCGTGTCGCCGTCGCCGACGAGTTCCCCGCCGCATCCTGCTGAATCGCCGAAATGCTCACGCTGCCGTTCGGTGCTGAACTAAAATCCAAATTCAACGACCAGCTTCCGCTTGAGCAAGTCGCCGTTCCCGCCGCGTCGCCTGTGATCACCACAGTTCCATCTTCCGAACACGTGCCACCGACCGCAAAAGCCGCGTGCTGAGTTTGGTCGATCACAGTTCCTGCGGCTGGCGAAGTGATCGCCACCGTCGGCGCGACCGTATCCTTTTGCAGTTCGCGCGTGATCACACTCGCGGCATTCCCCGCCGCATCGACATGACGAAACTCCAAATTCACCGCGCCGTCCGTCGCCGACGAAACATCGACAGCCCAAGTGAAACTTCCCGAGTTGCAAGGCACTGAGCTTGATCCCTGCGGACCTACCACACTGACGTAGCGTCCGCTTTCGCTACAAGTTCCACTCACCGCCAAGGCCGTCGCATTTCCCGAGTTCACCCAAGACGATTGCACCGGCGTGCTGACACTCAACGTGGGCGCGATGTTGTCGTGAGTGATGTTCACCGACAGACAATCTGAAGTCGGTCCACCAAAGCCACCGTTGCGAAACTGCGCGTAGAGGGTGTTCACCGCGTTGGCTTGCGTGAGCGTGTACTCAAAGGGCGATCGAATTTGTTGCCAAAGCCCCCCGCGCGTACATCCAGGGATCGTGGTCACGTACATCTCGGTCATGTTGGCACCGGTGATTTGCACCAGCACGTTCAAACTCTGCGTGTAGTAAACACCTTGCTCGAGTTTGCCGTTTTCAAGTTTGACGTTGGCGCGAAACGGAGCGGGCAAGGCCGGACCGTCTTGAGGCGCTTCTTCCTCTTGGTAACAGCCGGTCAAAGAAGCCAAGAAAAGCAGGCCGAGCCAAAGGGCGCGCGCGTGAAGAGAAAATAATGGGCAAATTGGGCGGCGGATGGCGCAAGCCAAAGCCTGGGAAGCTGTCGTGAAATCGAAAAACGGACCGCGTGACGACATTACAAATATCTTATCAGCGTTTGATGAAGATTTATTTAATAAAACTGAGTCATTTCATGCACTTGTGCCACTTTGAGACGCTTTTATCCGAAGCCATCGACCGCCTCGCCTGGCCGATCAACCTCGAGCCCCCCGAAGCCGGGGTTTTGCATCGAAATGAAACAGTCTTCCGCCCCATTGCGAGATTTTCTTTTCAGCGCCCACGGCCCTGTGTTAAGACCTCGAGTTCGTTTGAATTGCTGCAAAAGCTGCCTTTGCGCGTTGGACATCAAAACTCGCATGACAAAGTGGGCAATGCAGCCGACTAACTCAGTCGAGAGCTTGGCCGAGAGCCAAGTTTGAGACGAAAAATTTCGGAGAGTCTCATGGCAAAGAAGGGCAAAGTTCGAATCATCACGCTGGAGTGCACTGAGGCCCGCAAAGAAGGCAAATCGCCCAGCCGTTACACCACAAAGAAGAACACGCAGACTCACCCGGAGCGTCTCGAAAAGAAGAAGTACAATCCGAGCTTGCGTCGTCACACCATGCATCGCGAATTGAAGTGATGTGAATCGCTGAGAGCCAAAAACTCAGCGGACGCGTTTCAAAAATCCCAGCCACAGCGGCTGGGATTTTTTTTGGAGTTCGCACCTCTCTAGGGTTTTCGGGCCACGCAAAGCTTCGCAAAGAATCCCGTGCCCGACTCAGAGTCCTGCACTTCAAAGCCTGCCTCGGCGACAAGCTTCGCCAATGGTTCAGCCAAGTAGCTCTTGTAGAATGGCTCGTGATACTGGATCGGAAATTCGTCGAGCGCTTGTTGAAGTTCGGGCCGATCTCCCGTTTGCAAGCTATCGACGATGGCTAAGACGCCTCCGCTTCGCAATACGCGATAGGCTTCAGACAAAACGCGACGTCGTTCCTCCAAGGGCAATTCATGAAAGAGAAAGACCGAGGCCACGGCATCGAAGCTGGCGTCGCGAAACGGAGTCGCTGCCGCATCGGCCTGCACATAATCAATCCCATCAAAGTTTTGCCAAGGCAGATCCTTCAAGTTCTGAGCAGCGACACGCAAATACGGCGAACTCAAATCCAGTGCCGTCAGCTGAGCCTGCGGCAAAGCCATGCGCAAAAAGCGCGTGCTGCGTCCCGTTCCCGCGCCAAGTTCTAGAACTCGCGTCGGCTTGGCGCGCACAAGCGGCGGCAACAGCAGTCTGCGCATGGCATCCGCCGCCCCAGCGAACAAGACCTCCACTTGGTGATCGTAAAGTTCAGCGGACTCGCGCGACAAATATCCATCGATTTGAAAATGGAAATTTCGACGATAGTACTCAGGCACATTCTCGGCCAGAGCTTGTGCTGCGGGAGAAAAGGCTTTCGATTCGCGCTGATGCTTCTGACGTCGACTCTTGAATCCGGTCCAAAACAGTTTCGGCATTCGCGCCAAGTGCGAACGCGGGCTTTCAGGAAGTAACACCTGCCACGGATAGACTTGCTCGCGAATATTTTGAAGATCCTTTTCGAGAAGCTCCACCAGCGCTCGGCGAGCCGCGCGAAACAATTCGGGTCGATCCGTCGGTAGCGGAGGTCGCTGGCCAGATGCCAAGAATTCCACAATCGGTAAAAAGCCGCCTTCGAGGGTGAAAACCAGAGATCGGCCATGCGCCCATGCACGAAGCGCTTGTCCCCAGCCTGCCTGCAAATTTTCACGAAGTTGAGGCGTCGCCTCGCCGCTCAGCCACTTTCGAGCCCGCGCCTGTGTTTCCACTTTTGGCATTTGCGCCCTCCCTTTGAAGCACCTTGAAAGCCCTCAATAGCTCCTGGATGTTGATTTTATCCGAGTTCGCGGCCCTCGACCAAAACTTCAACCCGAGGTGACTTTTTCGTAAAGTTTTGCTGAACTTGGAGGCGGGACCTCAAGTCCATCCTGAGGAGGATCAAATGTCGAAATGTCGCTTGGCCGCGATGGCCCTCGCTTCGATTTCCATAGGTTTAGTGGCCGGTCCGCTCACGGCCAATGCAGCAACGCCAAGTGCTGCGGCTAAGCCAGCTCTGAAAACGGGTCTTGATGCTCAGATTCCTCAGGGAGTCGCCGCCACGGGTCGCCCAACTTCTCCCTTTTCGTGCGCGGATGTTCGCCGAGCTGCGATGCGACTCTCCGCCCACGCGACGAACTTGGCCAATCGGAACACCACTCGGACACCCACGGGCGGCCCCTACAAGCGCCTGGAGGTCAGCTGCGCCGTGGCCGGTGGCGCCTTCTGCAGCGTGGAACAAAAAAGCGAACTTCGCGTGGCCTATGACCCCAAACACCCTGACGCGGATGGCACGGGCTATGTTCGCTTCCCTGTCGTGAACGTCGGAACTGAATTCGCGGGCGTCAACTCCGCAGCCACCGAACTGAAGCTGCTCTCCAGTCAAAATGTTTGCGGCACCGCGAGCATCTCACAAGGCAATGGCGTGTTGATCCGCTACCTGCCCGACTTCGATGTGATCAGCGACACCATCGCCTTTGGGGCCGATGGCAAAATCGTTTCGTGGACGCGCCTGAACAAGGACGGAAAAATCACGAACATGGCTTTCAACGCCGACGGCAGCATCTCGGGGTTTTAATTTTTGCGACCGAAGAATTGTGGCTCATGAGTCACAACTTCGGCGTCAAAAACGATACGCGACACTGAAGCGCCCCAGCGTCCAACGTGGAAATAGTCTCACCACGCGAATCGCTTGTTCGACGGACTCGCGATCCTCGCGATCCGTCACGGCGTCTAGAAATGGCGCCGAATTCTTCGTGGTGATCAGCGGCTGAGCCCAACTGAAAAGATCAACGCCCCAACCCCAATGTGCCTGCTGCAAATTTCCCCAAAGTCGGCGATAGCCGATGCTTCCCACAACTCCCAGGGTCTGCAAATCCACCACATCAAGGCTCGGATACACTCCACCGCTCAGTCGACTCAGCAGCGCATCGCCAAGGCGAATTTGAAAGCTGTTAAGGCTCAAGCCCCAGCGAAAATTCCAACCTTGAAGCGCATTCGCCGATTCACCAATCGGACTGATGAAGTTCAGCTGCAGACGCTTTTCCGACATCGAACCCAAATCTTTCAAAATCCAAGGAACACTCACGCTGGCGCTGGCGTAATCCAACTCGACAGTTTCCCCCAGGACTTGCCCCTGCACGGCGACGCCCCACTTGCTCGGCAACAGCAGATCCAATGGAGCATACTGCAGGCGTACAGCGCGCATAGATTCCATTTTGTTCGAGGCCACAGGCGGCTGAGAGGACGTGTCCACCGCCTCGCTTGCGGGCTCAGATTGCGCCGCCCCCGCCACAGTTACCAAACTCAGCGCCGAAGCAGTGAGCATCGCCATCATCACCAAGGCGAAGAACTGCTCGCCGCTTCTCAGGTATCGATTTGGGCTTCGATCATGGTTTTGAATTTTTCGAAGTTGTGTTTGTTGTCGCATGAGCTGGGATGAGGTCATCGAGTGGGGCTCCTCCGTTGAGTCAGGAGAAGCTCTCAGGTCACAGCACCAACTGGCAACCTCTTCTCAAAGCGTCAGGCCGCCCTCAGGCGGCCCGCTCAGAAACCCAAACTCTCATCTCGAGAATGCGAACTCGCTCACTGAGAAGCCGGAGCGCGCGCCGCCTCAGACTTCGCAGCCTTCTTTTGAGGCGAGGCTTGCCTTTGCGCCTTCGGTGCAGCGGGAGACTTCATCTGGATGGCCTCGACCGTCTCGCCTTGCGGACCAAACCAGACATCGACGACCTGCACGGACTTACCCTTGACGATCGCCGTACTTCGCTCGCGAAGTTCGGCGCGCGCGGCAACCGGAGTCACGATGTTCTTTTCATACTTCAATGAAATTTCCGTCAGCCCCTCGTCGGCCAAACTCTTAAGCTCTCCCGGATCTGAAACGCCGTTGGCGTTCGCGTCGCGCCAGAGCAGAAGCTTGCCGTAATTTTTGTCCTTCGAACTGATCTTTCTGTCTTTGTTGGAATCCAGCTTCGCCAGCGCATCAAAGCCATTGGCGATCTTTCGCGACTCGTCCTCACCAAACAGCTCGTCTTTCTCCGAAATTTTGCCATCACCGTTTCGATCCATCGCCAAGATGGCCCAGTTTCCTGCCTCAGGCCAGTAGATGCTGCCTTTGGTGGGGCTCAAAGGAAAGCGGCTCACGGAAGTGAACTGCGGTCGCTCGTCGCCAAAGAAAACCATGATCGGCGAGAAGTATCCGCCACAGAAACCGGTTTGCCCGGGGAAGGCCGAGCGAATTTCAAGTGAAGAGTGATCCGAGCTCAAAGCCCAAGTGGTTGACGACGACAACGGGCCTGTGTTGGCCATGTAAGTGCCGCCACTCACTCCTTCTTGAAAGAACGAAATCGAGCGAACTGGATGCGCCTGCGCCTTGATGGTCACTTCACCTTTTTCGGAAAGCGATTCTGTCACGCGAATACCGTCAGGGATCACCATGCTGATCACATTTCCCGCACGCGTGGCCCGAAGACCTGAAGTGCTCAGACCCGTCGCCGTAATCGGCACGCTTTGCTCGGTGTTGTCAGCCGTTGGAACGACCAAATCACCTTTGAACTGAACTTCGACCGACGCATCTTTGTCGTCGTTGGTTTTCAGACCAATCGTCATCTTCACATTCGCATCGGGAGAAAGTGGATTCGCCACACTTCTCAAATTAGTGCCGAAGCAAGATGCATAGAAGCGCACCTGCAACGTCTTGGTCGCGTCATAGCTTCGCGCCAAGCTGCCATTCATGACGATGTCACTCATGTTCGCCGAAGGCGCCGGAAGCACATCACCGGCCCAAGATTTTTGACTGAAGTAGAATGAGGCCAAGAGCCCGGCGCTCATCAAGAAAAAGCGGAGCCAAACCATGCCACGCGAATCGATCGCGACTTGCACTTTCGCCATATTGTCCCCCACGTCGCTTTCCACGAGCCTAAGGCCGTTTTCGGAAAGTGACTTCATAAGAAAGAATAGCAAGGTTCGTCGCTCGCCGACGAATTATCAGTTGCTCAATATCGACACCGACCACCATGGGCGATTGAAAAGCTGAATTAGTCCAAGTACTTCGCACCAATTCGTAAGTTCCTTTAACAGACGCGCGTTCGCGCAAAGTGTATCGAACTGGTACAACTTTCGTCGCCATCATCATCACCGAAGCACCGCCCACAGGAGGCGCGAGTCGTAAAAACCGATCGGGATCCTGAGCCGAGACTTGATCAATCGGAAAACGATAATCAAACACCCCACCCAAATTATTGGCGAGCAAGGTGTTGCCATCGTGAATGCCCAACCAAGATGGCTGGCGAGGCGGAACTGTGGGGTCTTGGGTTTTGCCGGCGGGCTTCAACCACACAGGGGCAAATAACAAAAAGGCGTCGCCCTTCACCCAATGCGACCCAAACAGATTTTTCATATAATCCAAGTACTGAAAGCCGCGAAACTCCAACTTCCCTGAAGTTCCAAGCGCCGTGGGCGGCTGACTTAAGTACATCGCGGCCGGATCGATCATCTTAAGTGGCGCATCTGTCGGCGAAGTCAGAAACGTGACTTCCTTAATCTTGCTGGTGGGAGAAATCGTCAAAGTTCTGGTTCGCAAATTCGTCGGAATGTTGGAGATCTCCGCATCCATATACAGATCAAAGAGATCTCGCCCCTCATCGTCCTTGATCGTCAGTGCCCCAAATGAAAGTGCAGCCTGACTCAAGTCGCGCCACAAAAACTGGTCGATCACCACACCCGTCATGCGATCTTCAAGCTTGGCCGTAATGTTGCGAACCCGCTGTGTGTTGTCCAAAAACATATACATCAGAGCCACGACCACAATGAGGCCAATTCCAGTGGTCATCACCACTTCGGTGAGCGTGACGCCTCGCCGTGACCTGATCGGCAATGCGAACTTCATCATGAACCACCACCGATGATGTAAGTGTAGTCGCGAGCCTCTTCACCGATTGACGGATGCTTGATGCGAACTCGTAGCCGGTAAGCACCCGGCACGAGCGCGTGGGGCTGCAACACAAAGCCGAGTCGACCCGCGCAATCCGGACACTGATCGACAGGCAATACGCGATCATCATCCCAGGCCCAAGGCAGCTTTGCCGGGTCCAAGAGATTTGAAACATGCGTTTCCGATGTGTCGAAGTTCACCTGATACGAAGGCGCGTTCTTGATGATCGTTTGCAGCACGGACTGTAGGGCCTTTTCTCGACCCCGCGTCGCATTCACTTTTGAAGCTGCACTCAGCGTGGTCTGCGCCGAGGAGATCATCACGAAAATGGCGATACCCGAAATCGCCAAGGCCATAAGAAGTTCAACCAAACTCAATCCTCTCCGCGAGCGCCAGTTCATAGCACCACCTCGCTGGAGAGAAACTTGATCTTGAGCCGCTGCGGTCGGCTCTTGCACGACGTGGCCGAAGCTCCTGGCAACAATCCACAGTCCGGATCGACGGTCGACCATTGCATAGGATTGGACTTGTCGCGCAGAGAGATCGGCAAACAACGGTACTGATCCGCCAATCGACTGAGATTGGGATAGGGATGCCAGAGCGGATTGTTGATATCAATGCCCGGGCAAGCGCTCGTGGTGCCATACAAAATTCCGAGTCGGCGCAACTCATCGATCGCCGACTGATTGTGAATGGAGCTCATCGTGATCCCGTGCCGCAGAGCCGAGTCATCAATGACCGAATTGAGCGCAATAATGGTCCCGATGATTCGAAGCGGCCGATCCCGAGGCTCGATGGTCAGCAAGTCGCAAGTGAAAAAGCCCGCGACGACCTCGGCCGAGGCTTTGATTCGACACTCCGTCACCGTGGAGTAAATCAAGAAGTCGCGCTTCGCCACCGGCGTCGCACTGGAATTGGCCGCATCCAATTCGAGGATGCCGTCGATGGGTCGATATCGCCACGAGTGCCGACTGGCCGCCGCAAAGGAAACATCCCAGGCCACTGGCGAGAACGAGCTCACCGGCGAACTTGGCGCGCAGGCTTCGTTCAAGGCCGCGTAGTCTTCGATGACATCCAAAGTTTCCGGAGGCACAGGAAGTTTGCCATCGGTGCGGGCAAAGCTTGTGGGCACGCCGTACTCTTTTTCGATAGTTCCAAAATCATAGGCGGAGTTACTGTCTTTATAATTGAGCGTGAGTGCGTTGTTGTAGCGAGATTTCGCCGGCTCTTTGTTCAAGTCGCGATTCTGATGGCCCTTGCTGAACCCCACATCCAAGCCCCAGACTCGAGCGCGAAATCCCGTCAGCATGTTGAACTGATTCTCAACGCTCACCCTAACATCCACTTGATGCGGCTGATCCTTCATATTGAAGACGACTTTAAAGACTTCAATGCGGATGCGCGGCGGATCCTTCTCGGCGGCAATCGCGCGATCGCGAAGCACCTTGAGATCATTGATCTCTTTGTTGATCGCGTTGATCTGCTTTTCCAAGGCCTCAGCCTTTTTGGGATCCTTTTCGTCTTCGAGTTTGTCTTTGAGTTTGTCTCGATCCTCTTCAAGGTCATCAATGCGCTTGATGTAAATGTCTTTGTCCAAAAACTTCGGCGTCAGCACCACCGAGCCGCCGCGCCCTAAGTCCACGCGGACTCGCGCATTCTCGGCTTTGCTGGGATCCTTGGCGTATTGCTTCACGTAATTTTCATTGAAGCTTTCGATCTCGACGGTGGTCACGTAGTCCCCGCCTTTGACGATCGTCGGCTCCTGAACATGCGCGGAGTTCCCTCCGCTCTTATGATTGTGATCCACTTTGTGAGGCGTGGTCTGCTCACTGAAGAAATTCAATTCGGTCCAACTGAGTCGGAAAGTTTCCTGCGACATGTTCGAGGACATCGACTTCCACACCAGCGAAGAGTTGTCCGTCGCCGACAAATTGCTCAGCACTTGGTTTCGCCGAATGCACATTTGCAGAAGCGACGGATCCGGATTGTAGGCCGGGATGTCGCCGATCAAGGCCTGCAGACCGCGATCGAACTCACCATCTCGCTCCACGCCCGCCAACAAACCCGAATAGCCGCGAATCGAGGCGAAGTAGTCGTCTCCGGCGCCGCCAGCGGTTTGCGTGGCAAATGGCTGATCACCTCGGCGCAAGATGCCATTTCCAAGCACGAGTTTTTCGACAAACGTCGCCGTCGGCGTGCGAAGTTCCTTCTCGATCGGAATATGCACGTCACGATTCACATACACGGGACTTTCAAAGCGAATGCCCCGCACTTGCGAGCGCTCATAGCCGACAACGGGAAACACATGATTGCCCGGCTTCAAATCCAAGGGCACGGGGCGATCCAAGTACAAATCGCGAGGCAAAATGAGCGTAAACGCCGATAGCTCTCGTGGCATGACCGCAAACTGCGTGACCAAAGTGACCTTTCGTTCTTCGGTACTTTCCGCATCGGCGATGGTGCCTGTGACCGTCAGCCGCACATAGCCCTCGCGCCCGCGAATCGGAAGGCGCAAATCCGACGTGCGCTGCACTTTGATTTCGAGTTTTGAAAGCTTACCGGCACCTGACTGTTGCAGCGCCGAGGCCAAAGGATGTGAAACAGGAAGCGCTGAAGGCGTCAGTACCGTTGAGAATTCATCCAGCGTCACCGGGCTTCCCAATTTCAAATCGGGATTGGCGACCTTCAATTCATTGATGTAGGCCACCTGCGGTGGCGTCAGCAAAAGTCTTTCCGTGCTGCGAGGATGATCGAGCAAGCAAATCTCATCGCGCACCCAATTGTCCGTAAAGCACCAGCGCCGCTTCATACCGGCCGCGGTGTAATTCGCGACACTTTCCAAAACCGCTCGCGACAAAATCAAGTCGCTTCCGCGCTCGGCCGTATTCTTCAACGACGTCATGGTCTGCAACATCATATTGCCCGCGAAGATCGCGACGCCGGCGATCACCACAACTATCGGCAACACATTGGCACGTTTGGATTTCAAACTCGCACGCGCCGCCTCGGTCATCGATCGCACGAATCCGAGGAGGACCGCTGAGCGCAAACGGCGCGCTTCAGCTCGCTGCTTGACGCGTTGATAAACTGCTGAGTTCAAAGCTGCTCCCCAAATGCAAATACATGCATTCGGACCCGCCGCCAAACGAGTCCACGTTCGACCTGTCCCTCTATCCTATGCATCTCTTTGCAGGAGGAAAACCCTACGACTCAAAATAAGACTCGACCTTCGTCGCAAGAGCCATAGAGCACTCGGCGGCCCGGCCTCGGGGCCTGATGTTTGTCTCTTTCATCGCCGTGAACGCAATTCGCCGCGATTTACCTTGGCGGCTTGAAACTTTGCCCGCTAGCTTTGAATCTCAAAATGAAACAAGCCACAATTTCTCCATATTCCAAGACCTCTCACTTGGCGCGAATCGCAAGTCACGCGGCCACAGTCTTCGTGCTCTCCGCCGCAAGCTCCGCCCCAAGTTCATCAGCAAGCGGCGCGGAAGTCGCGCCGGAGTTTCAAAGCTTCCCCACTTGGCGCGCGATGCAACTTGCGGATCCGCGACTCATCGACTCCGAATACCAAAGCGACATTGAAGCCTACGCCGAGTCGCCACTTCGCCGCTCATTCCTGAACAACAAAAATTTCTTTTCCGTCTCTGCGGGCAGCCTCTCCGCGACACAGTTCGACTCACGCCTCCAAGCCCAACTCAAGACGCAGCTTTCTGATCGCTACGAGTTTCGCTTTCACCGCGTCGAACATGAAAATTACGAAGAGGCACTTCGCGCAAGCCTCATCGAATTGGCCTATCGACTGGATCAAGAGTGGTGGCTCTCCGCCTATGGCAGCTTGGAGCGATTCAAGAAAGAAGACGATCTCGGCGTCGCCTTGATTTGGCGACAGCAAGACGCCTTCACGAGCGGCGCAAGCAACGATTCATCATCTCCCCACGAAACCTTGGCGCAGGAATTCCGACTCTTCGCCACGCAAGTGGACTTCACACGCTCGGAACGCAGCGACTCCGGCGACACCTTCGCGCAAGGCAAAGCGCCTTGGTCATTCGGCTACGTGTACCGCACGCCCAACTTGGAAAATTATCTTCGCCGCGAAAGCAAAACCGAGTGGATCTCACCTGCCGACGACCGGCGCATGACCCACGAAAAGACCGCCTTCGGTCACACTCAGCGCGATTCCAACCGAAAGCACGCTGTGCGACTCTTCGCCGATCGCCTCACGCAAAGTCTCACCACAATTTCCAGCGCCACAACTCGAAGCCTTCGTCGCGATCGCCTCGAGGCTGAATACCGTCGTCGATATTCGCTCGAGGCCACAGGCTCACAAATCGAAGTTGGCCTCAGTTGGGTGCGCCGAGAATGGCAAAATGAGCTTGATGCACGCATGATTCACACACAAACATCGCCGCTGATCTCTTGGCTAGAAAACGGCGACTCTCCCGGCTGGGAAATCGCTTACGGCGGCACTTGGTTTCGCGCTTCGGAAGATCTGAGCTTGGGCGCCGCCAATTTGAAGTCAGCAGCTTGGGAGTCTCGATTGAATCTTCGTCGCCTCATCGCATTTGATACCCGAGGCCGCCTGGAACTTGCGCTCACATTCGATCTCGATGGCGGCGGCGAGTTCGGAACCTTCGAAGGTGGCCACGGACAGTTTGTCGTGGAGTTTTGAACTGTGGTGTTTTGAACTGCGGTGTTTTGATCTGTGAGGTTTTGATTTTGGGTGCTTGGAAATGCGGAGGATTGATCTGTGGAGGACTGATCGACAAAGATCCGCAGGCCTACGCGCACTCTTGGTTTGGTTTTGGGCATCATCCGCGCTGGCGCGGGTCACGGCGCGTTGTTTGAAGTTCGCCGTTGAGAGTTGGTGACGCGCAGAACTCGGACCTCATCCGCGCTGGCGCGGGTCACAGTGCGTTGTTTGAAGTTCGCCGTTGAGAGTTGGTGACGCGCAGAACTCGGACCTCATCCGCGCTGGCGCGGGTCACAGTGCGTCGTGTTTCACCCACCGACTTCCGACAAATGATTACACCGATATTTTGGCGCCTGCTCGCGACTGCACAATCAAAGAGGGCGCAGAGGCAGGTTCCGTCCAACCTGCCGCCACTTCAGTGGCGCCTGCTCGCGACTGCTCGCAGAGGCAGGTTGGAGGTGGTAGAGGGATTCGCACCCCCGTACGCGGATTTGCAGTCCGCTGCCTAACTCCTCGGCCATACCACCGTTAGACTTGGTCTCGATCAGCTCCGGGCAAAACAACAAAGAGCTGGGACCTTGAGTCCTCACAATGTAGGGGCTTCGCCGTCTGAGGTCAAATCCGTCCTCGCCAGAGTTGCCCAGGGACTTGGCAGTTCACGCCGCCCCAGCTCCGCAAAACTCAGAACCGTCCAAAGCCTGGCCTCTAGGCGATGCTCCTCGCCCACCTCCTCACACTGATCCAGATCTGCGAGGGCTCGGGCGACTCTTTCCTGAGCCCAAGCCCTTCGCCCCTGAGACAAGATCAAAGCTTGCGCCTGCTGCTCCGCCTTCGCCCTCCACATCGCCTTGGCCTCGGCCCCCTCACCCATTTCCGACTCAATCCGCTTTCGACGAAACTGCAGTCCGGCGACACACAGCGAACGAAGCTCAGCCAGAGAATACAAACAGTCGTGATGACGACCGCTCGATGGCGAACTGGCCACCACATCCGTTGGCTGCAGTTGAAGTCCACTCGGCAGGCCCAGCATCACGAAGTGATCCATCACCGGCGATCGCCAAGTTTGCTCTCGCAAGGAGCGAAGGCGTGAAGGACATCGACAGGCTGAGCTGAGACTCAAGTCGCTTTGTCCGCACGCGCACAGGCTACCCGACGCCAAGATCTGCGATTCAAACTTCCAACGCCTTCGCTGCGTAGAGCGTGAGATCTCCCAAGAGCCTTGCGCCATCGGCGCCATCAGACTGAGTCGCACATTTTCATTCCATCGCTCCCATTCTTCCAGCAGCAGACACCCACCACGCACTCGCGCCAAAGCTCCGGCTCGAGGCGAGCTTCCTCCACCTAAGAGCCCGGCGATGGTCAGCGGTGAAGTCGGCGCCTCAAGCGGCAGCTTCGGCCAACTTTGTTCGTCGCCCTCGGCACTCGTACCGCGCTCGGCGCGTAGCTCGGCACTCGACTCCGCGAACTCGGCAAAGGATCGCAAATCGTGAACCAACCGAAGCAGCGAAGCTAAGCCCATCGAATGCGGCCCCAACACCAAGGTGTGAAAGCGCCCGAGCGCGGATGCGATCACAAAGCGTGCGGCTCGACGATTCAAACTCAGTCCCGCCCAAGCCTCACTACACTGAGCTTGAGGATCCCCATGACCGAGTTCACGGGATCTCTGCCTCGAACTCACAGCGCTCGAACTGCGATGGGCATCGTGAAGTCGCTGCGTTTTCTGTAACAGCTCCGTGAGATCCGCAAGTTCACTGAGCCGAGCCGGGCCGAAGCATCGAAATCGCGAACTTGCGGAATCGCCTGGTGCGACCTCGTGCTCATAGCCCATTGAAAGAAGGCCTTGGAGGTCAGTCGCCATCGGCTCAGGCAAAATGAAGCTGGGCCAGATCTTCGCACGCCGAGAGGCCTCGACGGCCTTTGCCTCAGCATCCGCCTCCCCAAGATCCTCCAACAACCCCATTTCCGACACTAACTGTCGCGCAAGTTCCGTCGCACTTTGATCGCGAACTTCCGGCATTTTGACTTCACCACCCAGACTCAGATCACCCCAGACCCAAGGCTCGGCACCCAAAGCTTCAGCTCCCTTCACTTGTTCCGTGAGCCACAAAACACCCAGTGCAACGGGCAAATCCAAGCCACACATACTGATGCGTTCGGCACGCGGAGAAATATCCACAAGCAGCTTCAAGCCGCGAGGAAAGCGAAATCCAAGCGAGCGAATGGCCGACTTCACTCTCAAGGCCACGTCGCGAAGTGCGGGATCTCGCCCCCCTAAAAACACGATTTGCGGTAGTCCCGGAACCCACCGCATCTCCAAACGAATGGCCTTCCAAGCATCAGCTTGTTTCACCCAAGTTCTCATTGTGATCATCGACATTTCCCAAAACCTCCCAGTGCCTCAGCCCCACCGAGAGCTCGCAATTCGAGGTCCATTTTGGGTGCGTTCAGAAGCCCGCCGTGAAAGCTCTTCAAGTCCGATCGGCGGACGGCCCACCTAAAGCATCCCCGCGGGCCAATGCGCTGGCCCCGATCTTTGCAAAGCCGAATCAATGATCGTCATAAGAATTTCGAATGTTGCGCTTTTGTGTAGGGTCGTCGGTCCCAACCGACACGCCCCCACCGCAAGCCTTCACCACCGTGATGATCTGCCCCTGTTCTAAACAAAGGGCAAAAAACTTTGTGAGCGAGGAAAGAAACATGATCGTCGCACCACGCCTGACTCAGCAGCTTCAACAGCGCCGCATTCTCATGCGAGCACTTCTCTTCATCTCCTTGCTGCTCGCCTCGTCGCTGATCATTTCGCTGCTCTCGCTCTCCGCCAACGCGCAAACACCTCACGCACCCGCCGATGCCGCTAGCCAAGAAAGTGCGCGCCGAAGCTTCTGCCAGCTTCGCGAGTTTCGAATGGTGAACGCCAGCTCCATCCGCTCAGCGGTCACGACGATCGCCGCCCTCGACGTTCGCGGCGAGGCCCGCTTTCAGCGCATGCTTCCCGCACTCTGCCCGGGCGCGCAAACACAACACGAAGCTCAACTCTTCACTGCACTTCGCGCTGGATTCTTGAGCGGAGCCCTGACTGAAGATCTCGGCATTCGCACTTTGCTTGAAATGCTGGGAACACAAGGCCTCAAAGAGCTGAGCCCTTCGGCTGTCGCCACCAACCTGATCATGGCGGTTGCTGAACTTCGCCTGTGGGAAAAGTCGCCCGACGAATTGGCTCAACTTCGCCGTCGTCCCGCGCAGTTCGAACAAGTCATGCGAACAGCCAGCGCGATTTTGCAAAGCACAGCCGCGGCACGCGATCAGCTCATCAACGGTGAACGTGAGCTTTCGACCGAGCCCACAGCACCCGGCGCAAGTCTCGCACTTCCAAGTCTTGCCAATCCCGCGCGCCCGACGCTTCTGCCAGGTCGCAGTGATCAAGAAATGCATCGCAGCCGGCAGCTTGGCGCTCGTCTCAACGCGACTCCCAACACACTTCGTCGCGAAGCATGTGAGCAGGAAAAGCAAGCTGGTCGCCTGCCCGCCGACACGATCTGCCGCTAAGTTCTGACGCCAGGTGATTTCAACACCGTGCGTGCCGCTTCGGCGATCGCCTAGATCTTAGGTCTTGGACTGTCTTTCACTCGCCAGCGGATGATGCGAGATCGCTTCCACCAGCGCCGGTGTCGCCACGCTGGTGTAGATCTGCGTAGTTTGAATCGACGCATGTCCCAGCAAAATTTGAATACTGCGTAGATCCGCACCTGACTCAAGAAGTGCCGTGGCACATCCATGACGGAAGCGATGCGGATGCACGGTTTCCGCAAAGCCGGCCGTCTCCGACCAACTGGCCAGCCAGCGCCACACATCCACGCGCGAAGGCCTGTGGCCTCGATCATTCAACAACAGCGCTTCCGCCTCACCGGTCTTGCGCACAAGCTCCGGGCGAATGCGCTGCAAATAGGTGCGAAGCTCATCGGCCAAGCCTTGGGTAAGCGGCACGGCCCGCTCTTTGTCGCCCTTACCGAGGATCGAAAGCCACGCATCAGTGTCGTGAAAGTCGCGCAGATTCAGTCCACACAACTCACTCACGCGACAACCCAATCCGTAAAGAAGATAGAGCGTCAGTCGATTGCGACCGCGGCGAATGGGATCTTCAACACTTTCCGCCGCCGCAAGCAGCTGATCAAACTCCGCGGGCATCAAGGGCTTTGGCAGCCCCGCTTTGACTTTGGGCGGACGAAGTTCTTTGAGCTCGGGAGCTGTAAAGCCTTGTGCCTCGCAAAAGCGGAAGTAGGTGCGTAACGAAGAGATCACGCGCGCCTGCGATCGCGTCGAAAGTCCCTGCTCTTTCATGAATTGATAGAAGCCCGACACGCTTTGGTTCTTCGCGCGATAAGCCTCCCAGAGTTCCAGATCGCGACGATAGGCCATGACGGTGTTTTGCGATCGACCTCGCACATGCTGAAGGTCATCGAAAAATTCCACCCACAATCGCAAAGCCGGCCGATCCGTCGACGTGCTCACTGACTCGCGCAATGCCATGCGGAAATCAGAGCAGAACTCGGGCGCGGACGCAACAGCTCGAAAAAGAAAACGGCGGTACCGAGCCCATCTCGATACCGCCGTTTTTGGAAGGGGATTGGGGACTAAAGACTAACCGATCACTAAATTAGAGCGAGAAGATGAATTCGTCGGGATACATACAGCCCGCCATCGAGTTCACCTGCGAGAAACCGTTCAGAGAGAACGGGAACTGTCGTCCATCAACAGCCACCGCCGCCGGCATCGCCGAGTTCAACCAGTTGTTGTAAAGGTTCAGCGTCAACTGAGTTGGACCATTGGCCTGCAGCTGCAAGTTCCAGAAGCTCTGCATGTTCCACTGGCCCGGCACCAAAGTGGTGACCGAATAATCGCCTGCGGGGATGTTGCAGAGATTGTTCTGTGTCGCCTGACGCACGCGCAGTGTGCCGACCGCGACCACGTTGCCGGAGTACGACGGAATCGCACCCGCCATCACTTGCCCAGCCTGCTGCAAGTAAGCCGCGTCACCGCGGAACTCCAAAGTGAGCTCAGCCTTCAACACTCCACCTGAGTAGTGGCGACCTACAGCCGAAGCGAGCAACGAAGTGTTCGCCGGACAGTTCACACAAGCCGGGTTGACTGGACCCGGAGGTGTTGCGGCGCCACCGCCATTGTTCTTTGATCCGCAGGCCGTGAAGACCATGGCCGAGGCCACAGCGACCATCGAGATCGCGCTGCCCTTCATCCACCAGCGGAGATTCATCCACCAAGGTTTAAAGTGTTTCATACTAAGCTCCCTTCCCTATTCCTCATTCAAACTTCTGTTTTGACGATTCTCACAATCCAGCGGCTGAGCGGGACAATCCCACAAAGTCGCCGAGTTTCTGATAGTTCACCGTGCGAGTTTCACCTTTGTTGTTCGGATACAAGCTCGAGGTCATGCTCACCGTTCCGCCTGCGCCACCGGGCACGATGAAGGTGCGGCAATCATAAGGACCGTAAGTGATCTGCCAGCACATCAAGTTCGGACCCTGCATCGGATTATTCGGATAACCATTGTCGAAGTTCTGGAAGTACACAGATCCACCGACATAGGCCGCGGGTGTTCCGTCACCTGTGTTGATCGTCTTATCGATCACCAACACCACCGCACCGTACTGGTCTTGGAAGAAGCCCTTGTACACAGGTGTAGAATTGTGGCTCACCCATCCATTGTAGGATTCGTTGGTCACGCCCGAGTAAGGATGAATGACACCCAATCCCGCTTCGATCACGCGTCCGCCATCGACGAAGCTGATCACCACGACATCAGATTTACGATTGATGTCGACATTGATTGTGACCTGCTGCGGATTATTCGGATGCGAATTGAAGAACATCTGCGCCAACGCACCAGCTGAAGCCGTCAGTGTCGCCGTCGCACCGGAGTAGCCACCGCCACCAGGAATAGGTGTTGGATTGGTTCCTCCACCAGGAGGAGGAGTAGGAAGCGTACATGCAGTGCGGCTGCAGTCAGGTACCCCACCTAAATTCACATTGTCTTGCGGCGGGTTCGCGGGCTTGCTCTCTTTCGCGCAGCCGGACAACGCCAGCAGTGCGGTAAAGAGTAAAGTTGCGCGTTTCATGACTCATCCCCGTTTCTCGGTCTGTTGGTCGACCGCCACCTTCCGCAGGACTTCAAATGCGAAGGCAGTGCCGAGTGTCTCAAGACGAGAGCGCGAGAATCAAAATCGCGAAACTTCAGGTGAATTCAGGAAGTGTCTCAAAGTGAGACAGCTCGAGAAGGATTACAGGGTGACGTTTTGTGCTCGCGAATGTGTCAAAGTGCGCCAAAAAGCGGCGCCGAAATCGCGAAATGAGGAAAGTTTCCAAGGGACTTGTCGGCGGCTATTCCAATGTGGCGGCGGCCATTGCTCGACGCCTATTCCAATGTCGCCGTGGCTTGCGCCAGCCCACCCTCGACAGAACCACGAATGGAGTAGCGCGGATAGTAGTGAGCTAAGATCTCTTCGGCCGACTTACCCTTCTCCGCCAAGTGCCGAGCTCCCCATTGGCAAAGCCCCACACCGTGGCCAAATCCCCGCCCTTGAAACTGAATGCCAGCGGACTCGCCCTCAAAGCTGTAAGCCAACATCTCAAATCGCGTGCTTTTCAATGCGCCATAACCCAAAGCCGAGCGCAGGCGTTCGCCACTGAATTCAACTTCACGCCCATCGCTGAGCTTCACCCGAATTCGCCGGGCCCGATCGCTGGCGTCGCGCTCAGCCACCACCATCGAGACCACTTGGTCATCGCCCTTGAGCACACCTTCGCGTTTCAACTCGCGCGCAATCACAGAAAGTCGACGCACCAAGCTCCAGCGCGCCTTTGGATTCTGGGGACAAGCGGCGTCGACAGCCGTACCGCCAAAATTCCCACCGCCCCACACATCTTGAGTTCGCGACGTCGCCCCGCCGCAGTCGGAGTGATAAAAGGCCATCGCCACACGGCCTTGTGGATCCACCAACACGCGACCTTGTGTGGCCTCTACGGCTTGGCGAGATCGCGTGGCCACATGCTGATGCTCAAAAACTTGATCGAGAATCGTGGACTTGAGTTCCGGTGACAAACCGAAGCGGCCTCGATCTGCCAAACGCGCCAAAGTGAAACTTCGAACTGCGATGGCTTGGGCTTTGAGCATTTCCATGGGCCAATTCGCAGGCGCTTCGCTGGACACCACGCCGGCCACATAGCGTTCCAGATCAAACAAGCCCAGCACGTCGGTTTCGCGGCCGACGGCTCCGCGCAGTATCATTCTCTCCGGCGCTTTTTCATTGGCCAACTGAAGCTTCTCGCCACGAATTTCCACTTCGTGACCCGAGGCCTCGGCCAACACAGCCCCCGTCGACGCATCCAAAAGATGCCAAAGTGGACGCCCATCGGCTCGCGAAAAGCGGGCACGGAATCGTCGCGCCGAAGTCTTCGACAAGCTGAGTTCCGCAAATTGCAAGCTCTCGGCTCGCAAACTCAACTCATGACTGCGATGCGCTTTCAAGTGCACGCGAACAGATGCGGTTTCAATTTCGGAAACGCCAGGGTCCGCGTTTTTTTGCGAGTTGGGCAGGTCTGCCAAATTTGGCATGATCGCCGCCGACGCCGACGGACCCGCAAGCAGGATCAGACCGCTCGCGACGGCGAAGCTTGTGACCACTCGCCTGAGGCGACGAGCGGTCGCATGAAGAGGATATAAAGGATGTTGAAGATCGATGTTGTCCAGTCCCACTTAGGACTTATTCGACGTCATCGCTTTCAACAAATCAATAGGCACGGGAAAGATAATCGTGCGCGTGTTGTCGTTATTGGAGATCTCCGACAGCGTCTGCAAGTACGCCAGCTGCAAGGCGGACGGCGATGCGGCCAACTTATTGGAGGCTTCGGCCAACTTTTCAGCTCGCTGCAATTCGCCTTCGGCTGAAATCAATTTGGCGCGACGTTCGCGCTCGGCTTCAGCTTGGCGAGCGATGGCCGATTGCATTTCCTTAGGCAGATCGATGTTTTTCACTTCGACGGCGGAAACCTTTACGCCCCAGGGCTCGGTTTGCTTATCGATCAATTCCTGCAGTCTATGATTGATCTTCTCGCGTTGATCGAGAATTTCATCCATTTGAAACTGACCCAACACGCTTCGCAATGTCGTCTGTGCCAATTGGCTGGTCGCATACAAATAGTCGGTGACTTTCGAGATCGCCTGTTCGGCATCCGTCACACGAAAGTACACCACCGCATTCACCTTCAGCGAGATGTTATCTTGCGTGATCACATCTTGCGGAGGCACATCCATCGTCACCGTTCGAAGATCCACACGATACAAGCGATCGATGAAGGGAATGACAAACACCAGGCCCGGACCACGTGCGCCAATGCTTCGTCCCAGACGCAAGATCACACCCTTTTCCCATTCACTCAAAACCTTGATCGCAGAAAAAATCAGCGAGGCGCCAAACACCAGCGCAAACATCAACAGTGAACCCATAACGACACTTCTCCTCGTTCAGTTGTAGAGTCCTAAGCTTTTTTAACTTTCAACTTAAGTCCTTCGCGGCCGATCACTTTCACGGACTCACCGACGGACAAGACTTCGTCACACTCCACTTGCCAAATTTCTCCGCGAATCGTGACGGACCCTTGGCGCGAGGCCAAGCCGCCGCCAACTTTCACTTCATCGATGCTGGCAATCGCCCCCACAAAATCATCCTCCGCCAAGCTCGCGCCTCGTCGCCGAAGCGGTGCAAACACAAAGTAGCCAAAGGCGAGAAGCGTGATGCCAAACACCGCCGGCACGCCGAGCGAAAGCCAAGGTGAAAGCTGCAGCCCCCCGCTTGCGGGATCAAAGAGAAAGACGGAGCCGATCCCGATCGCCACAATGCCGCCGACACCCAGAGCGCCAAAGCTGGGTATGAAAGCTTCGGCAATCAGGAATCCGACGCCCAGGCCGATGAGACCCACGCCACCCCACACGACATCGAGTTTGTGAAAGGCGACTAACGAAATGATCAGCAGCACAGCACCTGCGACACCGGGGACAGTGGCGCCCGGATGCGTGATTTCAAAATACAAAAGCCCGAGTGCCGCCAAAAACAAGAGATACGCCAACTCAGGATCGGCAAATAGACTCAAAACCTTCTCGCGCAGATCCTGCTGCAGTCTCTCCACCGGCAGCACTGCAAGATTCTTGAGCACAAGTTTTTGTTCCCCCGGCATCATGACACTTCGGCCTTCGGCGCGATGAAGAAACTCCTCGCGACCCACAACAACCAAGTCCAATCCGCCAGCGCGAAGCGCGGCCTCGGCATCAAGGCTTTGCGCTTCGGTGACGATTTTCTCCGCGAACTCGACACTTCGACCGCGAAGTTTGGCAAGGCCGGCTGAGAAGCTTCGCGTGTCCTCGACCATCTTCTTTCGCAAGTCATCGGAAAGCGCTTGGCCATTTCCCAGAATCGGCGTGGCCGCTCCGAGATTTGTCGCGCGAACGGCGCCCGCCACATGACAAGCTTGCAGAATGAGAGCACCGGCACTTCCCGCATGTCCTCCAGCAGGTGCGACCAGACACAACACCGGGCGAGACGACGCCAATATGCGCTCCACAATTCTTCGCGTGGTCTCCAGCGATCCGCCCGGCGTATTGATCTCCAGCAGCAGAGCTTCGCAGCCTTTCATCTCAGCTTGGCGCTCGCCGCGCTCGATGAAATCCAAAGTCGCAGCCGTGATGGCGCCATGAACTGGAATTTCATAAACACAGTTGGCGTGGGCGAGACTTTGCCCCATCGCCGCAAGCCCCAGGCTGAACCAAACCAAAGCGGCCCAAAGTCTCCGGCCACTCAGCCAAGACCCAAATGCTGGATTAACATGCGACTCTGAGTGCAGCTCTGAGTGCGACGTTGGGTGAGACGCTGGATTTGAAATTGGCGTGAGTAGCTTCGCAAGACCGAACATCACCAAGTCCTCCAAAGTCAGCAGCCTTGATCGCTCGCTCAAAGCAGAAGAAAAGTCGCCGAGCATGCAGCCGCCGGATCTCACCGACATCAGAGCTCAACTCTAGTCCCTGGACTTTAGGCCAAACAAATCAGATGCAATGCAGTATGAAGCAAATCAGATTCGCGATCGCGGCGAACAAACCGAGCGGATATCCTGCCATGCTTGTTTTTTAAGCTGCGGACTTTGATGAAGTTCAGCCAAAGAAGGCAAAAGCTTAAGCTGATAACCCAGCTTTGCCGCATTTGCTGAAGCCTGCGCTGTCGCGCCAAAGCCCAGCACCCAATCCCCTGAGTGGACCTGCGGCGCTTCGCCCGGCTTCGGCCACCACTGTAGCTGAGGTGAAGCCTCGATTCCCGTCCACAGCTGCGCGATCGCCTGCTCCAACTTTTCAGCCATCTCGCGAAGCTTGAGAAGATTCGGCCCTGACTTTTCAAGATCACCACTGAAGTCCCAAAGCCAAATCCGCGCGCGCGGCGCTTGCCCAGGTCCAACAGCGAAAGTCGCATCCGCACTCGGTCCGGATTCCTGACCCGCAGCTAAGACTTCCGTCGAGAGACGCTCAAGTCCCAGCACTCTCTCCAAATAGTTTTGCAGATCGCTTCGCAGCTCATGAAGTCGCATGCCGCTTGTCTTAACGAGCCCTCACTCACGCGGCAAATTTTTCCTCTCGAGTTCAAGACCCAGTGCGCCGAAAGAGTGATTGTGCACATCGGCGAAAGCCTCCGAAGGACTCGGTCAGCTTCAGCCCTAGCGCACGAACGAGCGGCCAACGCTCAGGTCGAACTTGAACAGCCAGCAGGAGGACACATGGCCAACGACAACATCATCCGACGCGCACCCGATACACCCACACCCCAATTAGAAACTCAAATTGCGCCAAGCGATTCTCCCTTCAGCCGTCGCGAAGAATTTCTCCGCGATCAGCTGCAATGCTGTCTCTGCGGCGAACACCTCGCCTTCACTCACAAAGTCGAATTGAGCGAGGACGCTTCACCCATCATGATCATGCGCGAAGAGGCTCACTGTCCAACTTGTCGCATCCCGCTTCGGCGCGAGCGCCACGCGATTCAGTAAGACAAGCACGACTTCAACTTGCGACGACAACAGGCTTCAAACATGGTGAAATTCATTTCCAGCTTAGCACTCGCCATCTTCCTTCTCGGAAGCTCTCTGTCTTGCAGCAAAGGCTTCAAGGCGGACGACACCTGCTCGCCGCGCGTGGCACAAGGCGAAGATCAAATGGATGATCAAAAGTGGGCCGAGGCCGAAGCGACTTTACTTCAGGCACTCGATCACTGCCGCAAGGTTCGCCAAGGCGGCACTTATCCGTCGATGACTCTGGCCACGCTCTACTTTCGCCAGCGCCGCTACGCCGACGCCGTTCCTCACTTCGAGGCCGCCATTCAATTGGATCCACAACTCGCCTTGGCGCATGTGAATCTTTCGGCCAGCTTGCTCGAGGCCAAGCGCTACGATGAGTGCATTCGCTCCGCGCAACGCGGCCTTAAAATTCTCCAGCATCAGCCCGGCGCCGAGGCCAGCAAAGGCAAACTCAACTTCAACATTGGCCTCGCCATCTATGATAAATTTGCTGATCAACAGCCCCGACGTGTGCGCCAAGCTGAGCCCTACTTGAAAGAAGCTTCGCGATTGCTGCCGGACTTTGGCGGCGCCGATTTTCTATTGGGCACGATTGCCGAGGTCATTCACGAAGACGCGGATCTCGCTCGCTCGCACTTCAGCAAAGCTTGCGATCGTGGCGACAAAAGCGCGTGCACAGCAAGCCGCCGCCCCACCAACTAAACCTGTGTGGACAGTTTCTCCCCCAACAAGCGTCGGCAAGGACCATCTTGGGGATGCCGCTTGGCAAACTCCATCAACAACTGTCGCGCCTCATCCTTCGCACCTTTTTCCGACGCCTGCAAAGCTCGCTCAAAGAGCTTGAGATCCTCATCCGTGAACGAATGTCGATCGCCATACTCGGGATGATCCAAAAGTTCATAGACCTGCACAGCGTCCTGCTTGCCTCGCAAAGTGACGTGCTCGATTCGCCGCACTCGGAACCGAGAATCAAGCCGCAGAAGTTGCGCGTAGGTGCCTTGGCTAATGAGAACTCGCGCACCGTACTCTTTGGTGAGATCTTGAATGCGAGCTGCAGTGTTCACGCCGTCACCCATGATGGTGTAATTTCGAAGTCGCTCCGAGCCGACGTTCCCCACGGCCATGTCACCGGAATGCAAGCCAATTCCGATCTCAAGACTCGGCAGACCTTCTCTCACAAATTTCTCGTTCACTCCGCGCAGCCGACTCAAAGACTCCAGCGCACACCGGGCCGCTCTCACCGCGTGATCGTCTTGCCGACCTGGCGCACCAAAGAACGCCATGATGCCATCGCCGAGAAATTTATCTAAAGTTCCGCCGTTGGTGAAAATCACTTCCGTCATCGGCTCAAAGTAAGAGTTCAACATCTCAACCAGTCTGGCGGGATCCAAATGTTCCGACAGGCTGGTGAACTGCCGAATGTCAGAGAAAAACGCCGTCAGCTCGCGCTTTTCTCCGCCCAATTCCACTTGCCGTCCCTCACTCGTCAATAGCTCCACAACACTTGGCGCCACGTAGCGCGAGAAGGTGGCGCGAATCGTTTTCGTTCGGGCCGATTCAATTGCAGTTTTGAATAACAACAGGGCAAAGGCACTCATCCCGATTTGCAGCATCACCGGCAGCAAAGTGGTCTCAGCATGCATGTGGCGGAACAGCCAAGCGACATCAATCACCCAAAGAGCGCCAACCAAAAACGTCGAAACCCCGAGAAGCACAAAGCCCCCCGACTTCCACGCCGTCCAAGTCAAAAGCAAACCAATCAGCAAACTCGCCGAGAGCAGAATCCATGCCTCGGTCTTCAAGGATCGCAATCCGTCGCCGCTCAAAAGATTATCGAGCGCGTGCGCATGAATCTCGACCCCAGGAAAATCTTTGAGAAAGGGAGTCGGGCGCAAATCGTAATTGCCAATGGCGGTGACGCCCAAAATGACGATCGCATCTTCAAGGAGTGCGCGCTGATCTTCGCCAACTGCATCTGTCGAACCCACTCGATGTACGGTCACCGACTTACGCTCTCGCAAAAGATCCGAGGCCTGCAGATGCGGAAACGAATAGCGAGAGCCGCGCCAATTCAGACGCAAGCTACCCTGCACATCCGTATCCATAGGTTCGCCTCGCTCAAAGCCCTCGTCCGCCCGCGCCACCTTCACTTGACCAATTCCGCGCACACGATCTTGGCGCTGTTGAAACTCCACGCGCCATTGGAGGTCGCGCAACAAACTAAAGACCTTCGAGGCCAAAGGCAAAACGCCTTGGTCACCAATGAGGAAGAACAAAGGGTAGCGTCGGCACTGGCCGTCTTGATCCAACTCAAGATTGAACATGGCGTGATGCCGGGCCACCTCAGCGATCCGAGTCACATTGGGCACGAGTTCGGAATACACGGGATAGAGCAGCTCTCCGGAAAGCTCTTTGAACTTTTCGATACTTTCACGCGCCGGAAGCGACTGCAGCAGTTGATGCTCCGGCGTCTTCTCCCGCCCGACCAAGACCGACCAATCCTTCAACCAGACGTTTTCAAAATACGGGTCAGCTAAGCCCAGCTCGACACTCTCCGCATCCGGTGCCCGCAAGAAGCGTCGGCAGTATTCGGCCCAAGTTCTTCGTCGCCGATCGATGCTCTCCGAGCGACCTTGGTCACGAAAGATATCTTGGAAGTAACGATCAAAATAGACGCGGTATTCGATGCTCTGCCAAAGCTGCACGCTCAAATGATCTAAATCCGCCATCATCAATGCCGCGGCCGGATCCGCCGAGGTGGCGGCGACGAAGCAAGGAATCTTGTAGGCCGGTTCATTTTGCGCGCCCAAGAATGTATTGCCGAGCACGATTTTGTCTTTGTGCTTTTCGATCACCCGTCGCAGTTGTTCGTCGCCATCGAGGCGTTGCAATTCTTCCGGCGTGAGTTTCAATCGCTCAGGACCCACCACGGATTTCAGACGTTCAACCGGATTGTGCTCCTCTTCGCTGAAGGTCATGTCCAGGGCGATGATCTTTGGATTGTAAAACGCAATTCGTTCGATGAGCTCAGCCACCATGGCACGCGGCCAAGGCCAACGTCCTTGATCGCGTACCGACTCATCATCGATCGCGACAATGCGAATCTTGTGTCGGTCATCGGTTGGAGCGCGAAATTCCTTGCGATAAATGTAGGCCCAATCCTCAAGTTGTCTGAGCCAAGCTCGGCGCGGATGCCCCGAATCTTCTTGCAGACTCCACCCCAATCCGAGGCAGCTGATCAGGGTCAAAAACAAACCCACGCTCAGAATCGTCCACCGTTCCGTCAGCTGATTGAGTTTTGATCTTGAGTCCGTCCGCGAAGAGCGCGAGGTGACGCCAGAACGGCCAGAACCAGATCCACCAAGCGCGCCTTGCTGGAGCCTTGAGAAGGCACCGATCACTTGCTGACCGAGTTTCCCGAACCTCGACAAGCCAATCCCCCTCAAGTCACGCTTCGCCTCTGAAGCGTTCGTAGAATCTCATTGCAACCTGTTCATCCCCGCAGCTCAAGACGCAGCGCTTTGGTCATCCGCCAAGCTCAGACTTCATCTTCAGAGTCGGGACCCGTTACTTCATCTGAAGCCGAATCAAGATGTCGGGCGTCCCGCAAAAACTCCAGCAGCGCCTCAGCCGATGGACGATTGAATCCAGGCAGCTCCAAGAGCTCTTCGACATCCGCCGCCCGAATTTCATCAATCGACTTGTATCGAGTCAGCAGCGACTTCTTGCGCTGTGGACCGAGGCGCGGAACCGAGTCCAGCTCGCTTTCGATGGAGCTGGCCTCGCGAAGTTTCCGATGAAACTGAATGGCGAAACGATGAGCCTCGTCGCGAAGGCTCACCAAGATTCGAAAAGCTTCACTCCCCGGTCGAAACACAACGGGATTCTGTCGGCCAGGCAAGAAGAAACGTTCCTCGGTGGCTTTCACTTCGCTGGACTGGAAATCACCTTGAGTTCGCGCTTTGGCCAAACCGACCACGGGCAGATCGCTACGGCGAAGCTCTTTGAGCACCTCGGTCGCCACCGCAAGCTGCCCTTTGCCGCCATCGACGACGATGAGCTGTGGGTCCTCCCACTCCACGTGCGCCAAGCGACGAGAGAGCACCTCGCGCATAGCTGCAAAGTCGTTGACGCCATCGACGGAACGAAGCTTGTAACGCCGATATTGATCCTTATTGGGGACTCCATCTTCAAACACAACCTGGCTTGCAACGGTTTCGGCGCCTTGAAAATTGGAAATATCAAAGCACTCAATGCGCGTCGGTCGATGCGGCAACTTCAATCGCTCTTGGATCTCATCCAATGCGGCCTCTTTATCGCGCGATTTGGACACATGTTCGGCAAAATGCTTCTGCGCGTTTTGCTGGGCCAATTCCAGCAAGCGATGCCCGACCGGCGTCGTCGGAAACTTCACTCTGACCTTCTGCCCGCCTGACCGCTCGGCTAACAAATCTTCGAGTAAGGCCATGAGATCCCGACCCAAGTCGACCGGCAGCCAAACTTCGTCGGGAATGAATTCTTCATCGTAATATTGATTGATGAAACTCACCAGCCACTCGCGCGGATCCTCATCGGATGACTGCGGATCCAAGAGCGGCAAAAAGTGACCTCGGGTTCCGATCACTCGTCCCGCCCGAATGTGCAAAGTCTCAATCAAGGTGCCGCGCTCATCACCAGCAAAGCCCAACACATCCTGATCCAATTCGCTGGTGTCGTTGACCACCGACTGACGCTCCAAGATCTTTTCAATCGCTTGGATCGAATCTCGCAAGCGGGCCGCCGCCTCATAGCGCTCTTCGGTGCTCGCAAGCTTCATGCGACGGCTCAACTCCTTGAGTGTTTGCTTGTCGCGTCCGCGCAAAAACTGCACGGCTTGTTTCACGTCCTCGCCATACTCAGTCGGCGAGACAAGATCCACGCAGGGCGCCGTGCAGCGACCAATCTGATGCGTGAGACAAGGTCGACGTCTCGACGCCATGAAGGCGTCCTTACAATCGCGAAGCTGAAAAGTGTGATTTAAGAATCGAATCGTTCCCCACACGGCTTGCCCACTCAGATACGGGCCAAAATAGAGCGAGCCGTCCTTCTTCACCTTACGAGCCAGATACAGACGCGGGAACTGATCTGTCATCGACACACGTATGTAAGGATACGACTTATCGTCCTTTAGCCGAATATTGTACCGCGGCCGATACTTCTTAATGAGCGACGCTTCCAGCAAAAAGGCTTCGACCTCCGTCTTCGTCAAGATGGTGTCGATGCTGTGAATCTGCCGAACTAACAGCTTGGTCTTCGGCGAGTGATCTTGTGAATCGGAAAAATAGCTGCGCACCCGAGCGCGCAAATTCTTGGCCTTGCCGACATAGATGATTTTCTCAGCCTCACTCTTCATCAAGTAGACGCCAGGCAGCTGAGGGAACTCCTTGATGAGTTCGCGAAGATCCTCGCTGCGTGGGTTTTTCGATTTAGAGTTCGGCTTCGAGTCTGTCATCGCGCCTGACCTTCGCTTGAGGCTTCAGCCCACAGATCGGACAAAGTTTGAGCCACGAGCTGATGACCAACTTCACTCAAATGCAAGTCCCAAGGCCGCTTCTGATCCCAGTAGTAAGCATCAAGACGGCGCCCCGTTTTCGCGCGATCACGTCGCCAAGCTTCATCCAGATTGACAAAGCGAAGTGGCGGATCCGCATCATGCGCCGCTCTCATCAAGGCTTCATTGAGATCCTTTAAGCGCACCGAGAGCGAGACTTCCGGTCGAACGCGCGACGGCGGGTAGCCCATGAGGATCAGTTCTGTGTGATTCGCCACGGACGAAGCCCGCATCCACTCCCAAAGCTTCAAGATCATCATTCGCGTCTTTGAACCGATGAGCTGATTGTCCGCCCTGATCCAAGTCGTTCTCAAGACGGCTTGGACGTCCCGGCTCTCTTGCCGAATTCGCTTGGACCATTCTTCCTCAAGGGCTGAGCGAAGCGGCCCGTGCATTTCGTGCATCAAACGATTGAGCAGCAAAGTTCCCTCAAATGAAGTGGGGTTCGCGCGCCGATGCACAAACAACACATCTAGCTTCTCTCGCCAAGTCGATCTTCGCGCCGACACGTGCATCGCCAATCGGCCCCAAGCCGGCTCGCGCCGCCACACATTCTCAAGTTCGTCCGCCGAGATCTTCTCCCATGCGGGCCCCTCGTCCCAAGCCCGGGAAGGCAAAGTTCCGCGGAGCCAAAGCTGAATTGCCGGGTCATTGATCCCCGCTCGCTGAAGCGCCTGCAACCAAGGTCTCCACATGAGTGGCAAATTCGGCGGCTCACTTGATGACGATTCCGCGCCGAAGGCCTTCAACTCTTCGACGGCCGCTTGATCATTTTGAAGATCCGCAAACTGCAACATCGACCTCGCCATCGCCACAAGAGCCGGATCCCAAACTTGCCTGCCCGATGAATCACGAAGCAAAGCTTCGGCCGTCTCGCGATCCAATTTTGAACTTTGATCCAAGCTCGAAGTCGATCGACGTCGCAACAATGTCTCTTCCAGAATAGTAAATCCAAGCCATGCCCGCACTCGAGCCCGCGGGTCATCAATCCACTTCAAAGCACTCAGCCGCCCCTGCGTCTCGCTCAAAGCAACCGCCTCATGCTGATCCAAAGTTGACTGCGACAAAGACTGCGTCTCCGCATCTTTTGACGAAGCATGAACCCAACCCGCCTCCGCCGACACATCCTGCAAGTCATCCCGAGTTCGACGCCAATCAAAAATCAAAATCTCCAGCATACGCGCGAGCCGAGAATATTCAGCAAGCCATGCCAATCCGCTGACCTCGGACTCAACATCCAACAATGAGTAAGTGTCATGCAGCCCCGTCCACAGCAAAACCTGTGTTGGCCGATGAAGTTCAATCAGGCTTGGCGCAATCTTGAGTTGTTGAGCTGTTGACCAACCTGGCCGGCCCTCATTCAACACGCGCACAGACTCAGCTCCCTTCAACCGACGGCGCAGGTCTTCTTCCAGTAAATAGGTGAAGCGTCTCTCCACCGGCACTTCCGCTCCCAAGGTGAGCGAATGACCGAGTGCCAGGACTCTGAGCCCCGAGGGGTCTAGCTTTGCAGCTGTTCCGGCCGCCAGCTGTTCCGGCCGCCAGCGATTCCTCTGTGCCAAAGCCCAAGACTGCGCAATGGCCTCTGCCACAAGCGGAAGACACAAACTCAAAAGCAGCCACAATCGCCAATTTCTTCGTAGGCTCAATCCGAATTTCAAGTCGGTCGCTCCGGCTTCTCTGAACCCTCACCGCGATCCGCTTGCGCCTCGGCCGCTTCGCCAAGACCCGAATCCAGCAGCGAAAGCTGCACCATCTGCAAGCGCTTCACTTCATCGCGAAGCTTTGCGGCCTCTTCAAACTCAAGGCTTTCCGCATGTGAGCGCATCTTTCTTCTAAGTCGCTGCACTTCTTTGTCGATCTTTTTGGGATCAAGTCCTTGCTGCAAGGCTTGGTAAACAGCTTCAGGCGAACCGAGCTTGGAAATTCCGCCCGCACCGCCGCCCGCACCGCCACGGCCTCGCGCTTGCGGCGCCTGGACTGCATCTGGATTCCCATAGATCTCAATCAAAGATTCGCGAACTCGCTTTTTGATCGTCTCAGGCGTGATGCCATGCTCGCGATTGTACGCCTCTTGCTTCGCGCGCCGACGCGCGGTTTCGTCCATGGCTTTTTGCATCGAATCCGTCACGCGATCCGCGTATAGGATGACCTGGCCATTCGCATTTCGCGCCGCCCGCCCTATGGTCTGAATCAAAGATCTCTCACTTCGCAAGAAGCCTTCCTTGTCCGCATCGGTGATCGCCACCAGCGACACTTCCGGAATATCCAAGCCCTCGCGAAGCAAATTGATGCCAATCAACACATCGAATACGCCCAATCGCAGATCCCGAATGATCTCCGTCCGCTCCACCGTATCGATATCAGAGTGAAGGTACTTCACTTTGATACCCAAGCCCTCATAGTACTCCGTCAAATCTTCCGCGCTTCGCTTGGTGAGCGTGGTGATCAGCGTACGCTCTTTGCGCGCAATTCGATCCCGCACCTCTTTGAGCAAATCATCGACCTGAAACTTAGCCGGCCTGACTTCAATACCCGGATCCAACAGCCCCGTGGGACGAATGATCTGTTCGACGATCAAGCCCTCCGACTTTTTCATCTCGTATTCGCCAGGGGTAGCCGAAACATACACAACGCGATCCACGAGTTTTTCGAACTCCTGAAAATTCAAAGGCCGATTGTCGAGCGCGCTCGGCAAGCGGAAACCATGCTCGACGAGCGTCAACTTCCGCGCTCGATCGCCTCGGTACATGCCGCCAATTTGCGGAATGGTGACATGCGACTCATCGACAAAACAAAGAAACTCAGCGGGAAAATACTCCAGCAATGTCGGCGGCGGCTCACCCGGCTGCCGCCCCGTCAAATGTCGGGAGTAGTTCTCAATGCCTTGGCAAAAGCCCAACTCTTCCATCATCTCGATATCGTAATAAGTCCTCTGTTCGAGCCGTTGCGCCTCCAGCAACTTCATTTGCGAATTGAGTTCGACCAAACGTCCGCGAAGCTCGTCTTGAATCGTTTGAATCGCCGTCTTCGCCCGACCTTCACTGGTGACGTAATGCGAGCCAGGATAAATCGCGATCTGATCCATCTCCGCGAGCACCTCGCCTCGGAGCGGATCAATCCACGTCAACCGATCCACAAAATCGCCAAAGAACTCCACCCGAATTACGCGATCCTCTTCGTAAGGAGGATGCACATCGACCACATCGCCGCGCACGCGAAACTTCCCGCGATGAAAATCAATGTCATTGCGCGTGTACTGAATCCGCACAAGCTCACGCAAAAAGTGATCGCGCTTCATTTCCGCGCCGACCACAACCTGAATCATCATGCCTTCATAAGCTTCTGGAGATCCCAAACCATAAATGCACGACACCGAGCTCACGATCAAAACATCGCGACGCTCGAGAAGCGAACGCGTGGCCGAGTGGCGCATGCGATCAATCTGCTCGTTGATCGCCGAGTCTTTCTCGATGAAGGTGTCGGTCGAGGGAATGTAAGCTTCAGGCTGATAATAATCGTAGTAACTGACGAAATACTCGACGGCGTTTTTCGGAAACAGCTCCTTGAACTCGGCATAAAGCTGCGCGGCGAGGGTCTTATTGTGTGCCAGCACAAGCGTCGGCATGTTCAGCTCCGCAATGACGTTCGCCATAGCGAAGGTCTTGCCGGTGCCGGTCGCACCCAACAGCACTTGATGTTTCACGCCACTACGCAAATGCGACAGCATTTCGGCAATGGCCCGCGGCTGATCGCCGGCCGGCTTCATTTCACTGACGAGCTCGAACTGACCGATTGGTTGCCGGCGCCGAGGATCCCTCGGCGTCGGAACCTTTGAGGCTACTTCGCCACTTCCCATCGGGATCCTTCCGCCGTGTCTTGCAGTGCAATTCCCATTTGCACCAATTCGTCGCGCAGCCGATCACTCTCCGCCCAATTCTTCGCATCCCGAAACGCGCGTCGCTCCGCAACCTTCGCGTCGATCGCCGCTCGATCCAATCCTTTTTGTTTGAGCAACATATCATCGAGTTTGCGCAAGAAGGCCTCAGCCGGCTGCTCAAAGAGCGACAACAACTCACCCCAGCTCGCAAAAAATTGGCGAACCGCCATCGCATTGGCGAGCGAGTCCGCCGTGACTTTTCCGGGCTTGAGCGACGCATTGAAAGCCCGCACCACATTGAACAACTCGGCAAACACTTCAGGCGTGTTGAAGTCATCCGCCATCGCCAAACGAGCCTTTTGATCGGCCGCCTCAATGGCCTTCGCCAGCGAAGCCTGCGGTGCCGTTCCAACAGCGGACCCGGCTTGGATCACACGATCCACGGCCGCAAGCGCTGAGTACACTCGCGCAAGTCCCGCCACGGCTCGCTCAATTCCATCTTCGGAAAAGTCGCTCACCGATCTGTAGTGCACCGACAGAATCATCCACTTATAAATTTCCGCTTCGTAGGAGGAAAGAAACTCGCGAGCCGTGCGCACATTGCCGATCGACTTCGACATCTTCTTATCGCCGAAGTTGATCATGTTCCAATGCACCCAATACTTGACGAAGTCTTTGCCAAAGCTTCCTTCGCTTTGCGCCACTTCGTTTTCGTGATGCGGGAAGATCAGATCCATGCCGCCGCCGTGAATGTCGATCTGCTCGCCAAACAAGGCCGCGACCATCGCCGAACACTCAATGTGCCAACCCGGTCGACCCGCACCCCAAGGCGAAGGCCAAGACGGCTCGCCGGGTTTAGCCGGCTTCCAAAGCGCGAAGTCGAGTGGGTCGCGTTTTTTCTCGCCGGGCTGAATGCGCGATCCGCTTCGCAGATCATCAATGTCGCGCTTTGAGAGTTTGCCATAACCCTCAAAGGACCGAACCGCATAGAGCACTTCGCCGTCTTCAGCGACATAGGCTTTACCTCGCTCGATGAGTTTTTCGATCATCGCCACGATTCCCGCCAAGTGCTCAGTGACTTTGGGGTTAGCCGATTGCGGCCTTAGTCCAAGCGTCGCATAGTCGCGGCGATACTCATCAATATAGCGTTCGCTGATCACCAGCGAATCCACTTTCTCACGCAAGGCTCGATCGATAATGCGATCATCGATGTCGGTGAAATTGGAAACGTACGTGACTTTGAAGCCATTCGACTCAAACCAATTTCGGATCATGTTGAAGACAACAGGACCGCGAAAATTTCCGACATGCAAAAAATCGTAAACGGTCGGTCCACAAACGTAGATCGACACTTCGCCGGACTTGAGCGGGACAAAAATTTCCTTTTGCTTCGTCAGCGTGTTGTAAATTCGCTGTTCCATCCGTCACCTATCCAAGTTTTTCCGCACGACCGATCAACGAACTCTTCTTCATCATCGGCACCAAAAGCTTCACTTCCGTGCCCTGCGGCTGACCGATCACCGCCACGCGAATCGGCTGGAACAAATGTTTGCCCTTAACACCCGCCAAATCTTTCACGCGATCCTGAAGCGCCAAAAAATCAGCTTCGCTGAGCTTCTCACCCGGAAAGGCCCGCAGTTCTTGAAGCCAAGCTTGCCAAACTTTCTTCGCCTCGGGCCACGCACAAACTTCCTGCGCTTCAGGCTTCACGCTAAAGGCCGAATCATCGAGCAATCGGTACAGCGGCACGGCGTCCGCCAAGGTCTGCATGGAAGTCTTAAAAGCATTCAGCGTTTGCTCTCGCCACGCCTGATTTTCAGCCTGCGGCAAGCTGAGCCCCGCTTCACGCAAGAAAGGCTCCACGCGCGCCCAAAGCTCTTCGGTCGGTAAGGCCCGCAGATAAGTGGCGTTCATCCACAAAAGCTTCGTCTCATCAAACACCGCCGGCGCGGGATTGAATCGCTCATGAGTGAAGAGCTGAATCTGCTCATCGCGCGACAAGATCTCGCGTCCATCCGGCGACGACCATCCGCTCAGCAAAATGAAATTGTTGAGCGCCTCCGGCAAGTAGCCACGCAAGCGGAAGTCATTGCACGAGGTCGCACCATGGCGCTTGGAAAGCTTTTGCTTATCCGGCCCCAAGATGAACGACAAATGTCCAAACTGCGGCAACGGAAATTTGAGCGCTTCATAGATCATCATCTGGCGCAAGGTATTGGAAAGATGCTCCTCGGCGCGGAACACATGCGTGATCTGCATCAAAGCATCATCGATCACGCAGCAAAAGTTGTAGACGGGCATGCCGTTTGAGCGCACCAGAACAAAGTCGCCGACCATGTCTGAAGGAAATCGCACTTCGCCGCGCACCAAATCCTGCACGAAGTAATCGCGCTTTTCCGCCACGCGAAAGCGAATCGCTCCCGGCTCGCCTCGCGCGATTCGTGCGCGCGCTTCAGCCGGAGCGACGATCGTCGGCGGAGCTTCGATCTGAGGTGGCTTCCCTGCCGCAATCAACTTCTCTTTGATGACCTCAAGCTCGGCATCCGTACGAAAATCGTAATACGCCAAGCCTTCGTCCACGAGACGCTCGGCATACTGGCGATAGATGTCTTTTCGCAAACTCTGACGATAAGGTCCGTGTGGTCCTTGATCTTGCAGTGAATCCGGATGAGGCCCCTCGTCCCACAAAATTCCAAGCCACTTCAGATCGGCGATCTGCATGCGCATCGCCTCTTCGGTCGAGCGCTCCAAATCCGTATCTTCAATTCGCAAAATGAACTGACCGCCATGCCGGCGAGCGTACAAAAAATTGTAGAGGGCCGTGCGAGCACCACCCACATGCAAGTAACCCGTCGGACTTGGAGCAAAGCGAACACGTACCATAATTGCCCTCGCCACAGTTTGTGGCTTCATCGACTTTCCTGAAATTCTCGCAGTTCAAACACAAAAACTGCGACCCTAGGCATGCGCCGCAAGGAGCCGCCACAGCCTCAGCCGTTAAGGTTGATAGGATAGCCCGATCCACCGAGCTTCAGGAACGAAAAAACCCGCCGAGAACTCGGCGGGTTACCCCTTAGGAGCGCGACCCTTCTGAACTCTGGATTCCAACTCCCGAGTCCAACCCCTAAAACCAAATTAAAGACCCAAAATCGCCTTCACTTCACCCTCTTGCTCCAGCTGATCGCGCCCCGTGGCGAGGATCAGTTCTTTGATCAAGAGGCTGCGAGCCGTATCGAGCATCTTGCGCTCGCCAAAACTCAGCTCTTTGTCGACTTTGAGCAGGAAAAGATCCCGCAAAACTTCAGCGATCTCGCGAACGCCTCCGGTTTTAATCTTTTCCATGTACTCACGATAACGGCGGTTCCAAGTCTGATTGTCGATCTTGACGTTGGTTTGCTTCAAGATGCCGATGACTTCTTCAGCCTCGGTCTTGGAGATGATGGGCCGTAGGCCTACGCTCTTCACGTTGCCCTGCGGGACCATGATCTTCATGCCCGTTTCCAAAATTTGGATCGAGTAGAACGTGAGCTTTTTGCCCGCGATCTCCTTGCATTCGATCGCATTCACGCGACCAACACCATGTCCCGGGTATACGGCGTTATCGCCCACCTTGAACTCGATCAACTCATCCCAATTGGCCGGCCGCTTCGCCACGATGGGCTGACGCGGACCTTTGGGCTGCGGAATTGGAATATTCTTAAATTCATCATCTTGTTGAGTCTGCTTCATGATCTCCGGCGAGAGCATGCTCTCCTCGTCGGACTCAACCGGCGAAGCCGTCTCCACCACCGACGTCGTCAACTCAGCCTGAACTGTCGTTTCACTGAACGAAGCCTGAATGGGCGCGGCTTCTGCCGCCACTCGAGCCGAGTTCGCCTTGGGTTTGATGTTTCGAACGACGGTCTTCACAACAGTCTTAACTGTCGCTTTCATCGCCGTATTCATGAGCTGTGTGGCCAAAGCCTCAGCCGAATCAAATGCCGCCTGTGCTGCCGACTTCGCCTTGGCTTGAGCCGACTGCGTAGTTTTGGAATTCAATGCCGAAGCCGATTTCGCATTTTTAATCGTGGACTTCGAATTCGACGCCGTTGCCGACTTCGCCTTCGACGCCAAGGCCTTCGACGTCTTAGATGACGACTTAGCTGGTGTCTTTGCAGGTTTCGAAGTGACCTTCGAAATAGCCGTAGGCTTTTTCGCGGACTTCGGGCTCGTTTTGACGGAGCGTTTTGAACTCACGCCATCCTCCATGGATCTGCCCCACCGCGCGAAAGCGTTTGGACACAATCCCTTTTGGTTTTCCCAAGAAGGCGCGGATCGCATTGCGAACAACTCGTTCGCTTTGCTCTTCGCACCTTCATCGACCACTTCACATCGACCTAACGAATCGGCGCGCCGTCGGCCTCACAGATTGAGGCTCAGAACTTATGCAGCGCGTTTCGCTCCAAGAAGGCATCGGCGATCTCGACCGCAATCTCACCCGCGATACCTTTCGCTCTCAGACCGGTCACTCTCAGACCGGTCACTCTCAGACTGGTCGCTCTCAGACCGATCGCTCTCAGACCGGCTTTTTGAGGGCCGCCCTAAAAGTCCCAAACTTCACCCACAAAGGAGCAAAGTTCGGCTGAGCGCAGGACGGAGTTTTACCACCGATGACACTGTCCATCAAGAAACGGGGCCACTTTACGGCAGCCTCATCCAAGAATTTCAGGGAATTTAAGATGACGAGGCCTCAATCCAAATGAGAGGCCTCTCGCATAATGCGCTGTGTAAATAGGTCAGGGGTGAGACTGACGAAATACGCCAGACCCTTGAGGAAACGAGGGGCCGGCCGCCCCTCTCGAGTTCACTCGGCTGTCACAATCAAAGCATAGGGCTGCTGACCCATGGGCACATTCGCCCCTCGCACTTCGATGCGATAGTCGCCGGGATTAACCTGGAGACTCATGAACTCGTGATTGTTGGCGCGATCCTGACGATCAATGCGCGGCCCGCTCACCGACACCAGCGACAAGTCCAAATCATTGACCAGCGCTTTGGCGGCTCCGGCGGCCCCAGGCGCATCCGTGTACACCAAGGTTGCCGTCAATCGGGCCGACTTCATCAAGCGAATGGGATAGGCGTGCACTTCACCGACGGCCAATCCTTTTCGCTCATCGATCAGCATCGAAGTTTCCAAACGCGTCGCCTGATCCGCATTCACGCGTCCAAAGCCTTGATCCATGTTGGGTCGCTCGGTGAGAAGCTCTTGCCCACGCGATGCTCCCACAGCGCCGAACTGGCCCGGAAACAAATCTTCGCTGGTATGCATGAGAATACCTTTAACCAAGGCCGCCGAGGGCTGTGTCAGCTGACGCTCCTTGCGCAGATACTCGCGCACAATCGCCGCAGCTCCCGCCACCAGTGGCGTCGACATCGAAGTTCCGCCCGACCAAGCATACAGCGAATTGTACAATCCCCAGAGCGGATCTGATTTGGGATGCTGAGACTTCAGCGACAAAATGTTCGTGCCGGGGGCAACGACCTCAGGCTTCAAGCGACCATCTTTAGTTGGTCCACGGCTTGAGAACGGCGCCAGTCCCCGCTCATTGTCCGAGAGCATTGAGCTCGCGAGCGGTTCAACGCCCCACTTCTCTTGGCCGATTTTCAACTCAATGAGCTTTCGTTGAATGCCGCCATTTTTCACAAAGTTTTTGCTCGATCCCACAGTGAGCACGTTTTTCGCCGTGCCGGGCGACGAGATCGAGTTGCCGTCGATGCGCCCGTCTTTGTCGGCATCTTCACCGTTGTTGCCCGCCGCGAACAGTAGCAAGAACTCGGGATTCTGGTGCATGTACTCATCCACTTGTTGGGCCATGGCATCGTAGTTTCCGAAGCCCGCGGCCGCACCCCACGAATTGGAGTGAATGCGCGCGCCCGCAGCTTGGGCTTTGCCGAACATGTCTTTGAGTTTGGAAGGCACACTCAAGTTGTCGAGCATCGGGCTCCACATCGACTGCGGAATCAGATGCGAAAGCGGAGCGGCGCCAGGAATTCCGGTGGCCGAGGCCGCACCATCACCGCCAATGGAACCGCCGACATGCGTGCCGTGACCCATCGGATCTTCCCAGCTTTTGGAGAAGAGTCCGTGGATGAAGCCTTGAGGAATTCGGCCATTCACATCTTGATGCACATTTTGCGTGTCGCCGCGATCAAAGCCGGTGTCGGCGAATGCGGCGATCTCGCCTTGGCCGCGAAGGCCTCGGGCCCACACGGCGTCGAGCTTCATGAGCTTCGTGCCTGATTCAAAGCCTGTGAGATCTGAATAGTCTCCGGGAGTGGAGAGGAGACCGAAGCGCAAGTAGTCGTCCTTGAACCAAGGCAACTCAAGTTGCGCGAGAGGTTCGACCCATTCCACTTCGCTTTGCTTCACCAAGTCGTAGAGCGCACTTCGGCGCGCCTCAACGACCAGCGAACGTCCGGAGTTATCAAGAACTTTGATGTTCTTTGGCAGCTTGCCGATTCGCGTTTGTCCAGGGAACAGTCGCACCAACGCCCGCAGGCTCGGATCACCGCTGAAAATCGAGCTTGTGCCCAGCTCAGGCGCAAGTTTCCACCAAGGTTGATAAGGAACAAGCGCGTGAATTCGCGGCGAGGACTTGGACAGCACTTGCGCATCTTTCGGCGCCACTGAAATCACCAGCGCGTGATCCGGCAGATAACGAAGCACTTTCACTTTGAGACTGGCCAAGTTCTTCAGATCTTCGCGTTTGATGGTGTCGCGCATTTGCACGACGTAAACTTGCAGGCCCTTTGCCGGAGCACGCTTGGCTGGACGCTTTTCGCGTGTGCCCACCCAGCTGATGCCTGTGGCCTCGAGCTGCGTATCAAACATTGGCAGAGAAAAGCTCTGTGCGCTTTGGCTATGCAGATCGCGGAGATTCAAGTCGCCACCGCGCAATCGAAGCAAGGGCTCTTCGGCATGGGCGCCCCATCCGAGTAGCAGACCCAGAGACAGAACCAGGCCGATGCGTCCTGCCCGAGACAAACGATGCAATGCATTGCGTGCTTGTGAAATCACGAGGTGACCTCCCGAAGTCATTTCAGTTTTCTGCACTTTACGAAAGCATGAGGGCCTTCGACTTGGAAAGCGCAAAGTGCGTAACGCAGAGTTTCTTGGTTCGTTTATTTGGTCGTTTATTTGGTCGTTTCGTTTCGCATTTCAATTGAGGAACTCAGCCGATTCCCGCCAGCGAAGTGGGGCCATGCGCACGCAAGAGTTCACGTCGCAATGAAGCGTGTTCTTTAAGGCGCAGACTCGGGTCGCGCTCAAACACTTCAAATGCGGCCTCGCGCGCCATCTGCAGAATGCGGGCATCGCGCACAAGATTGGCGAGTTTAAATCCGGGTAGACCGGACTGGCGCGCGCCAAGAAATTCACCGGGTCCACGAATCTCCAAGTCACGTTCGGCGATCACAAAGCCGTCGGTGGACTCTTCCATGATCTTGACTCGATCGCGGGCCTCTTCGCTCACCGCATAGCCCAGCATCAACAGGCAATAGCTTTTGTGTTCACCGCGACCCACGCGCCCGCGAAGCTGATGCAATTGCGAAAGCCCAAAACGCTCAGCATGTTCAATCACCATGATGTTCGCGTTGGGCACATCCACACCGACTTCGATGACTGTGGTCGAGACAAGAATTTGAAATTCACCGGCGCGAAAGCGGCGCATGACTTGGTCTTTTTCGTCGGGCTTCATGCGACCGTGCAAAAGTCCAAGCTGATATTCGGGAAACTGCTTTTGCAAATCTTCAAAGGCCGTGACGGCATTCTTCAGATCAATCTTCTCGCTTTCGGCAACGAGCGGGTAAACAAAGTAGGCTTGGCGCCCCTTGGTGATTTGCGCGCGCACGAACTCCAGCATTTTCCCACGATGCGATTCAAACCCGACACGAGTTTGGATGGGCGAGCGACCTTTAGGCAACTCATCGATCACCGACACATCCAAGTCGCCATAGACCGTCATCGCCAAAGTTCGCGGAATCGGCGTCGCCGTCATGATGAGAAAGTGAGGTGATTGGCCTTTGCTCTTGAGTCGAGCGCGCTGCTCAACACCGAAGCGATGTTGTTCGTCGATGATCACAAGTCCTAGATTTTTGAAGTGAACGGCGTCTTCAATCAAAGCGTGTGTGCCGATGAGCAGATGGATCTCGCCTCGCTCCAGCAAGGCCAAAGCTTGCGCACGTTCGCGCGCCTTCAGCGAGCCGGTGAGCAGTCCCACCTTCAGGCCCAGTGGCTCCAACAGGCGGCGCGCCGTTTGATCGTGCTGTTCGGCTAAAATTTCCGTCGGCACCATCAGTGTGGCTTGATAGCCCGAGGCCACAGCCACCAAGGCCGCCATCAGTGCAACCATCGTCTTACCGCTGCCGACATCTCCCTGCACGAGGCGATGCATAGGCCGAGCCGGATCACGATCGCACAGATCCGCAACGATTTCTTGAAAGGCGCGCTTTTGCGCACCCGTCAGTTCAAAGGCGAGATTTCGCACCAATGCATCGACCAAACTCAAATCGCGACGCATTTTGATTCCGGCCTCGCGCGCCACTTCTTGTTTTCGCGACGCCAACCAAAGTTCAAGCCAGAAGAATTCTTCGAAGATGAGTCGCCGATGCGCAGGAGTTTTGAACTCGGCAAGCTCGGGACCCGAGTCTTTGTGCGGGCGATGCGCTTGCAAAAGCGCCTCATAGCGAGGCGGCAATTCATAGCGCGTGCGCATCCATGCGGGTAGAAGTTCCAGCTGATCTCGCTCAGCCACTAGACCCGTCAGCGCCTCTTGAATCATTTTTCGCAGTTGCCGATTGGTGACACCTTCGGTTTCCGGATAAATCGGCACGATGACATCGTCATCGGCGTAAGTTTCTGGCGTGTCGTCTTGCAGGTCGGGATGATGAAACTCGATGCGACCTCGGTAATTGAGCACGCGGCCAATCACGCGAACTTTTTGATTGGGCTGAAAGCGCTCGAAGTAGCCTTTGTAAGGCACGCGGAAGTATTTGCAGTGAATCTTGCCTGTGCCGTCGCGTACGACAATGTCCCAAATCTTGCGGCGGCTCTTTCCCATCGCAAAGCTCGTCACGCCGATCACTTCAGCTCGCAGACTCACCAATTCCCCGGGTTGGAGTGAATCGATGGATCTGGCCGCACGACGATCTTCATAGGCGCGCGGATACCACTCCAAGAGATCTTGAACCGTCCAAACGCCCTTGTCTTTGAGCCGCTCCCCCAACTTAGGTCCAACGCCACGAACAAATTGCACCGGCGTATCCACCTTCAAGGTGAGCAGATCTGGACCCCGACCGGGGCTGCGATTGGAGTTCTTCGTGGAAGTGTCGAACTTCAAGCTACTCATTGCGAGACACTTTCTCGACCTCGTCTCACTCCGTCAAGGGAGTGCTTGGAGAGTCATCTCAAGCTTGGCACACTTAAGCTATGAGCGAACGAAATCCGTCGAATTCCGCCCCTGCTGCGAACGCCACCCCCGACGAGCTGCAGTCTTTGGCCACGGCGCTCGGCTCAGCCCCCGCGACGGCCGGTCACTTCAAAATTCGCGTGAACTCGCTCATTCCCAATCGACCGACCACCTTCGATACCTTCGTATTTCTCAACAAGAAATTGGTGTTGTATTTGCGCGCCGGCGACCAAATTTCAGCCGAGAAGATCGCCAAGCTGGAACGCGCCGACGTCTTTTATGTTCCCGATGCGCAGCGCGCGGCCTTTAAGCGCTACGTTTTCGATCGCATGAACGAAGATGGACTCGACGTGCAAGTGAAGGCGAACATCTTGCGCGAATCGTCGATGACCTTGGCCGAAGAAATTTTTGAAAAGCCCGACGTGGAGCAAGCGCTGGCGGACTCTAAAGAGCTGATCACCAACTTCATTGAATTTATGGATCAGCATCCTGAGGCCATGTCGCATTTGGTGAGTCTGTCTTCACATGACTTCTACACTTACAATCACTCACTCGATGTGGGCATCTACTCGCTTGGCCTTGGACATGTGGCCGGCTACAGCGGCGATGAACTTTTGGAGCTGGGGCGAGGCGCGCTGTTTCACGACATCGGCAAGCGCCACGTGAAGGTCGAGATCATTTGCAAGACCGGCCCCCTCGATGAAAGCGAATGGGCGCAGATGAAAAAGCATCCCGCCTATGGACTGCGAGTCTTACATCAGTACAAGGCCAGCGAAGCCATTAAGGCCTGTTGCTTTGAGCATCATGAATCATTTCTCGGCAATGGCTATCCCCAACAATTGCCAGGCCCCGAGATTCACCCGATGGCGAGGATTGTGGCGATCACCGACACCTACGATGCTTTGACGACCAAGCGCTCTTACAATGAGCCGATGTCGCCTTCACAGGCCGTTGAGTTCATGAGCTCCAAGCTGGCGGCCAAGTATGATCCGGATTTGCTGCGAGCGATGAATTCCGTGATGTTCAAAATGCAGAAGGCCGATCGCTCGGCCTCCTGATCCGCAACGTCTGCGAGTGTTTGGAATTTAGCGCAGCATTTGTCGCGCCTGTCGGCGGTTCATTTCAAAAGTGAAGCTTTCCACCACCGCGCGACGATCGCCGTAGCGAACATCCGTCACACCACGGAGCAAGTTCAGCGCGCTCATGCGAGCTGAATCATGATCGAAGTGTCGGAGCACATCGGCCAGCTCATCATTGGAGAGAAAGCGATGGCGAGTGGCGAGATCGCGCTGCAAGTAAGTCGCGACTTCAAGCTTGCGGTGATCAAACGACTGCTGTCGAAGATCGCGCAGGAAGTGGCGAATCTCTTGTCGCGAGACCACCCAGTAAGGAGTCGCCGGAGTCATCGGCGGCTGCACAGGTCCGCGGCCCCACTCCTCACGCGTCACTTCCCGCTCGATCACACGCCCACCCGGTGAGCGATAAACGACTTCGCGATTCTCGACTTGGCGCCAAGAGCCGTCGGGGAATTGGCAAGCATGACCCGATACGGTCTCGCTGCGCCCACCGACATTCACCGTCGAGTAGTATTCGCGGCACTGATAGTTGTACTGAACGTGATAGCCTTCTTGCACCCAGTAGGACTCGCCATGCGCGCCCGAGCGCCCGCCTCTCCAGCGGACTCGGTCATTTGCGGGGCGACGGAAAGACTCTTCTTGCGCCAGCACCAACGCCTGACGATCGGTTTCATCCATATATCGGCCAATTTCGCGCCCCACGATCGCGCCGACGATCACGCCACCGATGGTCGCGACAACTCGTCCATCACCATTGCCAAAGCGAGATCCGAGCAGGCCGCCGCCGATGGCGCCAAGGATCGTGCCGATGTCTTCTTTGTTCGCATGGGCCGGCTGAACCGAACCCAACACCGTGCCGATGGCGAGAGTCGCAGCGAGCACTTTTTTGGACCAAGATTTCGTTGCCAACACCTGAGTCGACGCCATGGAAACTCCTTTGCCATCGAAATATCTTTGCGAGCCTTCATGGGCCTAGCAAATCTGAGGCACAGCCCGAGCCCGCGTGGCCCAGTCTTCAGATCAATTGAATTGAATTTAACGGGCGTCCATTGGGGAACCCCGCCGAGAACCAGCTTCACGGGTAACGTAAATCGGCTCCTGAGCCAGAGGCCCAAGACTCCCTACGGGCAATTGCTGCGAAGATGACTTTGCAAATCTTGAATGCGGCGCAAGCGGGCCGCGCTTGCGGACATGGATACAATTTCATTCAGCATTTGTTCGCCGGCCTGCAAGCGCAGTTGAAACTCGGAGCTTGAGCACTTTGACCAAGTCGGAGAGAAGCTGGGCGAGGCCGCATCGATCAATGTCATGCGAAGACTCAACTCACTCGGCCCCAGTCGCAGCAACCAAGACTTGAGCTTGCGCGCTAACTCGAGCCCCAGACTCACATAGCGCGGTTCATAGAGCTTTCCTTGCGCCGTGCTCAGGGCGCTGAGCAAATTGCCGCAGTTTAAACGCGCTGAGATACTTTGCTGAGCCTGGCAGTTCACGCGCTCGCTGGCGATCTCCGCGTAATGGCTCAGACCTTCAAACATCTCTCTGGTCCATGCTTCGCTCAGCGCGCGGCGCATGAGATCGCGCGCGGTCGACTGCCAAAAGTGATCTCGCGAAGAGCTTTGGGCCCGCGCTTGATCCGCGCCGACAAACTCGGCCGCAAGCTGCACGCGTTCGCGCACCGCCTTGATCTCCACAACTTGAGGTCGCCGCAGCAAGGCCTCGCTCAAATATTGATTGAGCCAAGAATTGAGACCGGAGGAGTTGAAGGCCTGCAGCGGTGATCTGGCCACATCTTCGCGAAGGCCCTGCACTTCAGCTTGAAGTGCCGCGCCCGCGGAAGTCTGCAACGTCGCAACCCATGCGCGTGAAGCCGTGAGCTCGGGAGATTGTCGATACAATTGGTCGGCAAAGGCCTCGGCCACTTCGGGCCAAGCTTCCAGCACGCGTGCCAACTCCGCCATCGCCACAACGCGATCCTCGGCGCGAAGCTGAGAGCGTGAATCCAAAATGAGGCGCGCGGCCAACTCCGGGCGCGATTTCAAACTCTGATGTTGAGCGATGGCGGTTTCCGCCGCCAGCAGGCGATCACGCCAACTGCGAATCTCGGCCAGTTGCCGATCGCGCGCAAAGAAAGTCTCGTGAACCTCGGCGAAGTAAGGTCGATATCTAAGTCCTTCGGCGATCGCCGCGGCCTCTTCCGCCATTTGCTGCACGCGCGGATCCAAGGCTCGAGCCCGCTCTAACTGCTGAATGCTCTGCCCCTGGCTCCTGAGCATTTCATCCATCGCCAAACTCAAGGCTTCCGCGAAGCGCTCGCGGCCGTTGACGGCTTGCAAGAGTGTGCTGAGTAAACGCGTTCGCTCATGTGCCGGAGCGCCGAGCAAAGCCAAGTGCAGCGCGGCCTGCAACACATCATCACGTAGTTTCGCCGACCACTTGCTGTGATCTTGGGCGCGCACCTCTTTGACATAAAGATCCAACTGGCGAAGCGCTGGACTTTGTCCGGTGGTATCGAATCGCATGGACGGATTCTGCAAAGCCTGTTGCATGTAGCCGACCATGATGGAGCGCCAAGATCCTAGATCGGCATTCAAACCCGGACGTCCCAAGCTTTGCGGGTCTTTGACGCCAATCGATCTAAGCAATAGTCCAAGCAGTAATCCATCTTGGCGAATTCGATCTAGCACCGTCGGTTCTTCCACATCACAGTTTGCGAGAATGGCTTCCAACTGCGGAATCAAGTCACGCGCCACACCCGCCAAATAATTCGCGTGCGCGCGACGGAACAAACCCTCAAAGCGCTGACTCAAGCAACGATCCACACGAGCCGGAATTCCGTTTTCCAACACCAGCCCCTGCGGCGTCGCGGCCCCGCCCGTCGAAGCATCCGCCACGCGAATTTTCAATTCAGGTTCAGTTGCATGAGTCCCGATCAGCTCAATCAGCAGCGCAAACTGCGCGCGCAGCACTTGCGTATTTCCCGCGCCACCACCGCTGAGCTGAAGATCCGCAATCTGACCTCGGCCAGCTCGCAGGATCAGTGTGACTGGATGTTCTTGGCCACGCCCCGCAGCCGCAAGTTTGTCGAGGCTTTCATTCATCCTCAGCCACGCGTCTTGCGGACCAATCGGATGCGCATCCAAACGATCAAAGCTGAGGTTCAAAACTCCCGAGCTCACAAACGCAAAATGCGACTGAGCGATTTGTTCGGTGTATCCCAAACCCTGCACGGCTTGCTGAAGGGCTTCGGCATCTTGAAGGCGCGACTGCAGCGCCGACACCAGACTTTGCAATTCCACTTCGATACTTCCAGAGGGTAGCTGTAAGACTCGCGGCTTAAATCGAAGCTCCGCGCTGCCGCCCAACTTGGGAGTCGAAGACCAAGCCGCGCCAATTTGCACAAGCTTCGCCAATCGGCGATGAGCCACATCTTGGCCATTGATTCGCACTCGGCAGTCAAATCCAGATCCGGTGGTCTCCACTTTCACGCTCTGTCTTTGACCGTTGATCTCAATTGTCGTTTCCGCCGACGAGCGATACTCGCCTTCGAAGTAAGCTTCAGCGCCATGAATGGCGGCGAACCCCTTTGTGGGCGAGCCCATCCACGTCGATCCTCCATTGAGTTCGAGCAAACGATCCACGTCCAGTCCGCCGACAGTTGCGCGACGAACACGCTCGCGATCCATGCCTCGATCTGGGCCTCGATCTGGAAACTCCGGAATTTCGGGCATCGATGGCATCGACTCACCGAGGACTTCACTGGCTTCGCAAGACTTCAATGGCAATTGCTTCCAAGCTTCCAGCGCGCGCCGCTGATCTTGACTGAGCTGCACGGGCGACTCGCCCGCCGGCGCATTGGATCCGCCACCGCCCGAGCATCCGCCCAGCGCGATCAACGACGCAAAGATTCCGACAAAACGCGATGGCCGTCGTAAGGAACGTCGTAGGGAATTCTGGGGCTGCGAACTCATGGGCGAAACTCCGCTAGTCGTCGATGGCGTGAGTGAACTCACTTCTTAGATCTCACTTCTTAAATATCACTTCCTAATTATCACTGACACGAGCACTCATTTTTAACAGGAGCGCAAAGAAGTCGTGAGCCCTTTTTCGACCCTAAAAATCCAACACGGAGGCGGCGACGAGAACTGTCACCGACGGCCGCGCGATCCCGATACGATTTGCTTCAAGTCTCTCACCTTCACGCTCAAGCCGATTTTCACAAAGAGTGAACTGCCGCCAAGATCGCCGAATCAGGTCCCGAAACTTGCACGTCGTACAAGTGTCGCAAGCTCGAAATTGCACTCGCCCGCGAATTCAAGCTTCCGCACTCAACGGCGCACTCGTGACGCCAGGCAAGTGACTGGCAAACGACCGACAAACGACTGATAGATGAGGTCGATACAATGAGGTCCAAGTCAAAGCCCATGGCTTTGTTCGTAAATTCGCTGCGACTTCGTCAAAGCTCAGCGCTCGTCTTCGCGCTGCTGTTGGGCGGGCTTAGCCCATGGGGGCTAGCGCGGGCGCAAGCCACTGCTCGCGAAGCTTGTACCGACATTCTCAACATTGTCGATAGCGCGAACGCCAACGCATCCATGAAGCCGGGTTCGTTGAATTGGAACGAGCCCTTGGATCAATCCAATTCCGGTGTGTGCCACTCGATGGTGGCCGCCGAAATGCTCACGCAAGTTCTCGGCGATCAGATTTCGCCGGCCTCAATCGCCTACACCTACAAAGAAGAACGAAGTTTTCTTATGAAGCTCGGCGAGATCGCCAATCGCGAGGCCACGCGCCCCGACTACTTCACCGGCAGCATCGGCGGCGCCCTCAACTCCGCACTTCGCCACGGTGTTTGCCGCGAAGAAAGTTTTCCGCTCTGGCAGCTCTGGGGGCGCTTGCGCGAGCCAGAGGCCTCGATTGGTCCAGCCAAGACCTTAGCGGAAATTTGCAATTCCGCACCTCAGCGGCCACGCGAATGGAATTGGACTTTGATCTCCATGCAATCTCGCCTCGAAGATCAAAGCAGCGGCACTCCCAGTCTTCAGGGCATCGACGACGTGCTCAATTCCGGTCGCATCGTCGGCATCGATCACAATGTGTGGTCACTCCTGAATCCCGAGCGGCAGTCGAAAACACCTCGGCTTCTCGGTGTCTTGCCCGTCGCTGGCCATTCCGCAAGTCTTGTTGGCCGACGATGGCACAATGGACGTTGTCAGTACTTGTATCGAAATTCCTGGGGCCGAGCTTGTCACCAATATCGCCAAGATCTGAGCTGTGATCGCGGGCATGTGTGGCTCGACGAGGCCGAAGTGCTGCGGATCACGATGTACGCTTACGCGATCATCCCGGCGCAGCCATAAATTTCCGAATCACTTGGCGAGCAAGTGATTGTAGCCACCCGCGAAGCAACCCGCGCGCGTGAATCCCATCGCTCGAAGAGCCATCACGCTGGCGCAAGCCGCGACGCCATCGTGATCGAGAACGATCAGTCGATCATCATCGCGAACGCCCAAGGCCGCCAGCTGTGGTCTCAACTCCCGAGCCGGTCGGAAGTTATCATCAAACAAATCCTTCCAAGGAAGATTCAAGGCTCCGAGATTGGGAATCGCCTTGGCTCGTAGCCCGCCCGTCTGTCCGAGGTAATCACGAGCCGGTCGCACGTCGATGAAGCGAACGCCAGCGGCCTCGCCCTTTTTCATCGCCTCGCGAAACTCTTGATCGGTGACCAAGAGATCTTCGACGACTTCGGGCTTCCAAATCGGCACCTCTTGAGCTGGCGGCTCTGTGGGGCGAAGAGACTTTCGGAATTCCGCATCACCTTCGGCCTCTAAAGGCGTGCCACCCGGAACATCACCAAATCCCGCCGGCGGCGAAGTCGTCAGTCGAGCCTTGACCGAATCGAAGCGACCAAATCGAACATCCTTAACGCCTAAGTAAGCCAACATCCACGCGACGCGACCTTCTTCACCCTGACCCTCGCGCCCCAATCCCAACACCACGACGGGGGTGCTGGGGCCCACACCGAGACGTGCCAGTCGCCGAGCGGCTGCGAACAGATCTCGCTGCAGCCAACCGCGCTGTGTGGGTTCGGGCTCGGAGTAATCCACCCAATTCACATGTTGGGAGCGAGGAATTCGAGCCATAGAAAAATCAAAGCTCGATCGCGTGTCGAGAATCACGCTTTGCTCGCTGAGCTTCAATGGCCCAAGCAAAGCATCCGCACCGGAAAACGCGCGCGGCACAGTTTCAGTGCCACGCGTGGGCTTCAGAGCGCAGGCCGAGCACCACATCACCACGCAAGTTAAACCTGCTAAGGTCGCAATCGTTCGGCGCATGGCCCCTCCCCCATCACAGTTGGCCCTTAAGGCCTCACTTAAACTTCATGGTCGGAAACAGCAAAATATCGCGAATCGAAGGTCGGTCCGTGAGAATCATCACGATGCGCTCAATGCCGATTCCGACGCCACCTGTGGGCGGCATGCCGACATCGATCGCGTGCATGAAGTCCTCATCCATCGGCTGAGCCTCTTCATCAACCACGCGCTTGGCTTCTTGTTCTTGCAAGCGTGCGAGCTGATCTTCGGGATCGTTGAGCTCGGTGTAGGAGTTGCCGATCTCCATGCAGGCGGCGAAGGGCTCAAAGCGCTCCACCAATCCAGGCTTCGCGCGATGCTTCTTGGTGAGCGGCGAAATTTCCATCGGATGATCCATCACGAAAGTCGGCTGGATCAGGTGCGGCTCGGCCGCAAGCTCAAAGATCTCCATGATCATCTCGCCACGCGAAGAAGGCTTCTTCATGTCGCTGCCAAGCTCCTTGGCTTTGGCGAACAGTTGCTCGTGCGTCGCCTCTTCCGGATCGATGTCCGCATACTGTCGAACGCCATCGTGCACGGTGAGACGTCGCCATGGGGGCGTGAAATCCAACTCCGTGCCTTGATACATGACCTTGGTGGATCCGGTGATGAACTTCGCCAAGTGCGAGATCAATTGCTCAAAGCGCTGCATCTGATCGTTGTAGTCCGTGTAGGCCTCATACCACTCGAGCATGGTGAACTCAGGGTTGTGCGAGCGATCAATGCCTTCGTTGCGGAAGTTTTTGTTGATCTCATACACCTTCTCAAAGCCGCCGACGATGAGGCGCTTCAAGTAAAGCTCAGGCGAAATCTTCAAAAACAACTTCATGTCGAGCGCGCGATGATGTGTCTGGAACGGATGCGCGGCCGCGCCACCGTAAATTGGCTGCAACACAGGCGTCTCGACTTCCAAGAAGCCGCGATCATTCAACCACTTTCGCGTTTCGGCGATGATCATCGAACGTTTGCGGAAGACTTCGCGCGACTCAGGATCCGTGATCAGATCGAGATGGCGGTAGCGGTACTTAATCTCGATGTCGGCAATGCCGTGATACTTTTCCGGCAAGGGCTCCAGCGTCTTGCAGAGCATGGAGAACTTCTTGGTGTGCAGCGAAAGCTCGCCTTTTTTGGTCTTGAAGACAAAGCCTTCGATGCCGACGATGTCGCCCAGATCAAGATGATCGAATGCGATGCGATCTTGCTCGGAAAGCTCTTCGCCGCGCAGATAAATCTGCATCGAGCCGCTTTGATCTTGAATGTTGAAGAAGGCAGCCTTCCCCATCGGGCGCTTGGTCATCACGCGTCCCGCGACACGAAACACATCGCCTTCGCGCACATCACCGGCTTGCAAGTCGGCGAACTTTTCCAGAATGGGTTTCAGTTCACTGTTGCGTTCGAAGTTGTGCGGAAACGGGTCAATGCCCGCAGCACGCAGTCCGTGCAGCTTGCGACGTTTTTCAGCGCGAAGTGGATTTTCGTCGATGGGGTGACTCACGCGAGACTCCTTCAGGCTCGACGAAATCGCCGAGCCCCCGAAGAGATGAGGTCGGCGCTCTTAGAGCGAGCGACCGGCAAAAATGTTCTGCACCTGATGGAGAAGCTCGATCGCCTCCGCCTTCGGACGCTGAAAGGCATTGCGGCCCATGATGGATCCGAACGCACCACCTTGCGCCAAGCCCTTCACTTCTTCGAGCAGATCCGCTGTCGACTTCGCTTCGCCACCGGAGAAGATGACAATGCGCTTGCCGCCAAAGGACGAGTCGAGCACATGCTTCGAACGCTCCGCCATCGTCGCAACGGGAATGCCTTGGGCTTGATAGACTTTGCGAGCCGCATCTTGTTCGATGTGCGCGGTCGGCGGCTTCACCTTGATGATGTGCGCGCCAAGTTGTGCGGCGATTTGCGCGGCATAGGCGACCACATCGATGGCGGTCTCGCCCTCTTTGGAGAGCTGCTCACCGCGAGGATACGACCAGATCACCACTGCCAAGCCCGCCTTCTTGGCGTCGGCCGCGGCCAGGTGAATCTCCTCGTACATGGTTTTGCGTTCGGCCGAGCCGGGATAAATCGTGAAGCCAATCGCCGCGCAACCCAAGCGAAGTGCATCGTCGATGCCGCTGGTGAGTGCGGAGATCGGTGATTTGTTCGACCACAGAGTTTCCGAGTTGTTGATTTTGAGAATCAGCGGAATTTCGCCAGCGAACTCGCGCGCACCGGCTTCAATGAAACCGAGTGGTGCCGCGTAGGCATTGCAGCCCGACTCAATGGCCAACTGAAAGTGATAGTGGGGATCATAGCCGACGGGATTTTTCGCGAAGCTTCGCGCCGGTCCGTGCTCAAAACCTTGGTCGACCGGCAAGATCACCATTTTGCCTGTGCCAGCCAAACGCCCGTGATTCATCAGGCGGGCCAAGTTGGCCAAAGTTCCCGGGTTATCAGATCCGTACCAGCTCAAAATCTCGCGGACTCGCGGTGTCATTCGCAGCACCTTTCGCAGGATGAATTCTCAGGCCCATTTCGTCACAACAAGTGGGTCAAAAAACTTCGATTTCGTGTTCGGCAAGCTAGCAAAGAATCAGAGTCGAGTGAACCCGCAAACTCAGGGATTGACGCCCACATGGGCATGAAGCAATTTGGCGCAGAGCGGTAACGCTCGAGAAAATCGGCTTAGCAAAGGAACTCGCAGATGAATCAAGCCCGCCCGACCCCACACAAAGTGAGCTTTGAGCCCACGCCCAATCCGCACACGCTTCGCTTCTCCGCTCAGCAAGTTTTCAACGAGTTCCCCGCCAACTTCACATCTTCGCAAGAGACCACGATCTCGCCACTGGCACGAAAGCTCTTTGGCTTCCCTTGGTGCCAAGGCGTTTACATCGGCCGGGATTTCGTCACGGTGACCAAAGCGGACTGGGTGGAGTGGGACATCATTGCTGAGCCCTTGGCCAATCTGATTGAAGAGCACCTCAACTCGGGCCAACCGGCCGTCGCCCCTTTGAGCGAGGCCACAGGCGCAAACGCCGCCGCGAACTCTGCCGACAGCGCTGAAATCCTGCGCATCAAAAAAATTCTCGATGAGGAAATTCGTCCGATGGTCGCGCAAGATGGTGGCGACATTGTCTTCTCACGCTTTGAGCACGGCATCGTCTATTTGCACATGCAGGGTTCTTGCGCTGGCTGCCCCAGCTCCACGATGACTCTCAAAATGGGCATTGAAGCGCGCTTGATGGAAGCCATCCCCGCCGTGAAAGAAGTGGTCGCGATCTGATTTTCGAAACGCGCGGGCTCAGCGCACCCAACGCACTTTGGTTTGCGCATCTCTCAAGCCCTGATCCTCACGGGCCATGGCTTGGAGAATGCTTTGGGCCACGAGCTTCGCATCCAATCCCAAATCACTTAGTGAAGCCGTCTGCACCGGCGTGCCTTCGTTGGTCACGTTGATGGCAAAGTGAATCAGGCCCGACACCGGACTGACGGTGGCAATCGAGATCGAAAGCTTTCCCGCGCCCAGATACAAATCATCGCCTTCTCGACGCAGCTCCGACGCGCGATTTGCGGTGGGCTTGCCTTGTAGTGATTCGCGCAGCACCTCGCCCGCCAGTGCGGAGAAGAGCCTTTGCCTTGCGGTCATTTCGCGAAGGTTCGCACCAAAGATCTCCATGATAAAATGCAACATCCGCGCGCCGCGGATGGGGCTTTGCTCCAGCAGATCTTCGCCGTCGACCATGTGCTCAAAACTCACGTCACAGGCTCCGACCCAGGCCACGAGCGAATCCCCCATCAGACCTTCGCTCATGTACGCAAAGAGCGATCGCAGCTGTGTGCCATCATAGGCCATCTCTTGCGATAGAAACTTAGTCTTGAGGCTGAATTGAACTTGCGGCTCAGCTTGCGTCATTTCCATCCTCCAGCGCGTTTGAATCGCTGACATGATTCACATTCGCCACAAGCCTGTGCTTCACCCAAGTAGCAGGGCCACATCAGATGAAAGGGCGCCTTGATTTGCCGTCCGAGTTCCACAATCTCAGTCTTGTGCATGCCGACGGTCGCGCACTCCACTCGAACCTGATTGGCCGTGGAAAAGCGAAGCGAAGCCGTCACACTTTCCATGTACGCTTGCGTGTTGTCGGGGAAGGTCGTCGCCTCTTCAAGATTAAATCCCGGAACGATGACTTTCGCGCCCAAGCCTTCAGCGAAAGCCGCGGCGATGCTAAGAAAGATCCCGTTACGATTCGGCACCCACACTGATTTTGCGGTTTCAGTGCTTTGTGCGAAGTCGTCGATCTGCACATCGGCGCCCGTGGGCACTTGCATCTGCGCGGAAACCAGCGACGTGCGCGTGAAGTCTCGAAACCACTTCAAATCCAAACTTTGGTGGCGAACACCCGCAAGTTCCGCGATCGCACGAGCGCGTTCGATTTCGCGAGGCGCAGCTCTTTGCCCGTAGTCAAAAGTCAGCGCCAGTACCGCGCGCCCTTTCTGGGCTTCGAGCCAAAAATTGACCGTCGAATCTAAACCGCTCGAAAGCAAAACGACGGACTTTTCGCTCATGTCGTCGATTTGGTTTTTTGGTTCGACTTACGGCGCGAGCCAGTCTCGGCTTTGGGCGATGCCTTGGATGACGCTGGGGCTACTGCATTTGCCGACGATCCCGCGCGGGCCTTGGACTTCTGCGACTTTGAGGAGCGAGACTTTTTCTCGACCGCGCCCTGAGCTTCGAGCGAAGTTTCCGTCGCCGCGACTTCGGCGCCCGTCAAATCCGCGGGCATGTCTGCTCGCGTTTCTGGTGGCATTTCAGGTGTGGTCTGTGGCGTCGCGGCTGACCCCGAAGTTGATTTGCTTCCCCATTCTTCCAAAGTCTTTTTGACCGGCTGAGGAATGCGCTCAGACTCCAACATCTGCGCGCGAACCGAGGCCGCTCGCTCGAGCACCGCACGGCCAACTCGACCCACAAGATCATGGGGATTCTGCTCAATGCGATGAAGTGTCTGCTGAAGAATCTGCGAACCTGAATGCGAAAGATTGAGAAGCATTTGGTCAGTGATCTGCGGCACCTTGGTCTGAACTGTCGCTTGAACAGTCGCCTGCAAGCTGCCTTGAACTTCCTGAACTCGAGACTGAACTTTTTTAATGAGCTTTCCGACTTGAGCCCCGACCTCAGCTTGAGCGGACTTCGATGCGGACTGCGCGGTCTCAACGAGCTTGGACGCCATTTCACCCCCCTGACGCGGAGCTTGAGGTAACATTTTCGCGTCTGAGCTTCAAGCCAAGGGCGAGCTCAAATCCACACCGCGAATGGCCTGAACCAAAAGCTGAAGTTCGCGGCGCCCTTGATAGTGATTCCATTGCGGCTCAACCAGCACATCCACGCGCTGACCTTGGCCAATGCTGTCGGGATTTACGGGAGAAAACCAAACCGCCTGGACCGCATCTGTTCCCGCCTGCGCCAAGCGAAGGCGCAAATGCCCGCCCTTCATTTCGCGCCGCATCGTTACCCGCGCATCCCGAATGAGCAAACGTGGCGGCGGAGCTGACGCCCCAAAGGGGCCAGCGGCCTCGAGCCAATTCATCAGGCTCGGCGTGATCTCACCGAGCTTCAGATCCAAATCATAATGTTGAACTTGAGGACGAGGCCGCAAGTTCAGTTCCTGATTCTGAATTTCAAAGTAACGAATCAGATCCGCCCGCAATTGATCGAGCATGTCGACCGAGGTTTCAAAGCCCGCCGCCATCGCATGCCCGCCGAACTGATGCAGGCTGTGCGCTGCGGTCGTCATCGCTTCCGTCAGCGAATGCGGACTGCGATCTGGCAAGCGCGCGCTGCCGATGATGAGCCCCGATTCGCCCTCGACAGCGCCCACGAAAGTCGGCACGCCGAATTTTTGCGCGAGCCGCGTGGCCACAAGCCCGACCACACCGCGATGAAACTCACGACTAGCCAGCACAATGGCTGCAGGAGGCGGCTGACTGATGCCTCGCAAAGCTTGATCAGCCGCTTGATCGGTGAGTTTTTGCGAGGCCTGGCGCTCTTGATTGTTGGCGAGCACGAGCGAGCAAAGCTCCCGAGCCCGCGCTTCATCGCTCTCCAAATAAATCTCAAGCGGCTGCAAACCAGACCCCATTCGCGACAGCGCATTGAGTTTAGGTGCAAAGCGAATCGCGACATCTTGGGCGTTGAGGCTTCGCCCCCAAAGATCCAATGACTTGAGCAACTCGCGAAGACCAGTTCGCGAAGTTTCCGCAAGCTTCAAAAGTCCATGCTTCACCAAAATGCGATTCTCCGCCTGAAGCGGAACAAGATCCGTGATGGTTCCGATTGCATAGACATCCAGCAAACTCTTCGGATCAAATCCGGCGCACAAACCTTCTTCCATCAACACACGCCGTAGCGCCAAGACCACATAGAAGATGACACCTGTGCCGCACAAGTGGCCAAGGCCGGACTCACAGTCGCCGCGATTGGGATTCACCACGGCCACAGCCTCAGGCAGAATCGGCCGCGCGTGCTCATCGAGTTTAGGCAAGTGATGATCGGTGATGATGACGTCGATGCCTAAGGCGCGCGCGGTTTGCACTTCGTGCATGGCCGTGATGCCAAGGTCGATGGAGACGAGCACTGTGCAGTCGGTCTCGCGCTTGAGGCGTTCAAGCGCCTCATCGTGAAGTCCATAGCCTTCGGTCAGGCGCTGCGGCTGATAGCCTCGCACGCGCTGAAAGCCGAGCTTGTGAAAAGCCTCAAGCGCCAGGGCCAAGCCGCTGGTGCCATCCAAATCGTAGTCCGCATAAAGGACAATCGACTCTTGCTTCGCCAAAGCGAGCTTGAGGCGATCAATCGCCTTGGGCAGATCCTTAAGAAGCATCGGATCGCGCAGATCCTTGAGGCTCGGTCGAAACCAAGCTTGCAGCTGTTCGGCAGTCTTCAAGCCGCGCGCAAAAAGAAACTCAACCAGTCGAGGCGGAATCTGCGCGGCCTTGGAAAGTTCCGCGCATTCAAGTTCAGAGGGGGACGGTCCGCGGCGCTCCCAAAGCGCCGTCGACGGCTGTGTGGACAACGGAGGCGGTGATTCCGCCCCGTGCTCCTTCGCCAGAGGATTGGGCTGGCGCTCGAGCTGAGGTTGCGAAGTGGCGAGAGCTTCACCACTCAGCATAACTTGAGTGTCCACTTCCAACATGAGCCTCCTGAAGCCAAACTTCAGCTCAAGCTTTGGCCGCCGCTCGCGGCATGGGCGATGAAGCCGGCGCCTTCTTACCCGCGCCACCCATCATCTTGTCGTAGACCAAAATCAACGGGGCCGCGACGTAGATCGACGAGTACATACCGACACCCACACCGAGCATCAGCGTGAATGCAATCTGCTCAATCACTCCGCCGCCATAGAGATAAAGACCCAAGCAAGCCATGAAGGTCGTAAAGCCCGTCAAAATGGTTCGCGTGAGCATGTCGTTGATGGCTTGGTTGATGATGTCGTACAGACTCACGCCGCGCATCTTCGGTAGAGTTTCTCGGATTCGGTCAAAGGTCACGATGGTGTCGTTGAGCGAGTAGCCGATAAGCGTGAGGATGGCCGCCATGATCTGCACGTTGAACTCGCGATCCAAGAGTGCGAACACACCCAAGACCAGCAAAGTGTCGTGCAAGAGCGAAAGCACAGCTCCCGGCGCATAGGCGTAATCGAAGCGAATCGACACATAGATCAGAATCAAGATGAAGGAATAAAGCGCGGCCAGAAAGCCATTCTTCTTCAATTCGCTTCCAACTTGCGGGCCCACAGTGTCGACGCGCAAAACACCTTCGTCCTTCAGTCCAAAGGACTGCGAGAACTCAGCCTTGATAGCATCGATTTGTTTCACCAAGGCTTGGTTGATCTCCTTCTCGGTCGCGCCTGTCGGCGTACCCAGGCGGATGATGAACTCGTGATGTTCGCCGATGCTTTGCACAGAAGCCTCTTTGAGACCCAGCTTTTCGACACTGGCGCGAACTTGTTCGGCCGTGACCGCCTGCTCAAATTTCATTTGAACTTCGGTTCCACCGGAAAAGTCGATGCCGTAGTTGAGTCCCTTGAAGATCAACAGGCCAATCGCCACGATGGTCAGAATCAGCGACAAGCCACCCATCAAAGGCGCTAAGCGCACAAAGTCGATGCCTTTTTTCGTTGTCGCCGCGGAGGATTTAATTTGCGTGTAGTCTTTTGACATCACATCACCACTTAATCGAGGGATTGAGTTTCCACTTCAGCACCAAAAGATCGAGCAACGAGCGCGTGAAGAACACGGCGGTAAACAGCGTGATCACCAAACCTGTCACCAACGTGATCGCAAATCCGCGCACAGGACCGGTGCCGTAGTACATCAGCACCAAGCACACGGCGATCGACACCAGGTTGGCGTCAAAGATCGACGACATCGCTCGATCAAAGCCTTCGCGAATGGCCTGCGCCATCGTAAGACCTTTCGCCATCTCTTCTTTGATCCGCTCAAAGATGATCACGCTCGAGTCCACCGAAATGCCAAGCCCCAAGGCCAAGCCTGCAATACCCGGCAGAGTGAGCGTGGCGCCCAGAGCGGACAACACCGCAAGAGTTGCAGCGAGGTTCAAGCCGAGCGCGAGATTCGCGAGCATTCCAAAGCTTCGGTAAAAACCAAACATGAAGATGAAAACAAAGGCCGCCGCGACCATTGCGCCCTTCGCGCCTTGCGCGATGGCATCGGCGCCCAAGCTTGGGCCCACCGTGCGCTCTTCAAGCTGCTCCAGCGCCGCCGGCAAAGCACCGGATTTAAGCGCCATTGAAATCAGCTTCGCTTCATTGAGTTGCTTATTGTAATCGCGACCACCGCCCAGCGTGATCTGCCCGCGACCGCCCGTGATCGGCTCATTGATCACTGGCGCCGACTTCACAACTTTATCCAGCACAATCGCCATGTACTGTTTGTTGTTTCGGCGCGTGAGATCACCAAAGAGTCGTGTGCCCACCGCATTGAAAGTGAAGCTCACAACAGGATTGCCGTACTCGCCCGGGGCGACGTGAGCATCCGTGAGCGTGTCACCGGTCACCATCTCTGTCGTCTTGAGCAAGTAAGGAATTCGTCCGGCCTCTAAACTTTCGGCGTTCTCCGCCTTTTCAAACAGCACCAATGTGTTCGCCGGAATCTTTCCCTTCAGCGCTTCATTGAGCTTATCCACGTAAGCCGAGTACTTCATATCCCCGCCCAACTTGAAGCCGCCGTCTTTCTCCGCGGTTTCAATCAAGCCTTGAATCTCGGCCGTGCCCACAGTGGTGTCGACAATCATAAAATCCAAGCGCGCCGTCTTGTTGATCAGCTCTTTGGCGTTGGCGGCATCTTGAATGCCAGGCAGCTGCACCAAAATTCGGTCGTCACCTTGTGCCGAGATCGAAGGTTCGGCGACGCCGAACTCGTCGATGCGGTTACGAATGGTGTTGATACCTTGTTCGACCATGCGTTTGGAGAAATCGCGAACATGCAGTTCGGAGTACTCAAGCTTGGTGGTGTTCCCTTCAGCCGAGGCCACGTTGAAGGTGTTGCCGTAGCGATCCGTCACAAACTTGGACACTTGCGCTGCGGGCGCGCCTTCCAAAGTGATCTCGCCTCGAAGCGCATCGCCGACGGTGCCGCGAACACCGCTCACCTTATCGCGCTCCAGTTCAATCGGAAGCTCGGCACTCAGGCGCGTGGTTTCAACTTTCAACGCACCTTCGATGTCGACTCGCATGACCAAATGCAAGCCGCCTTGAATGTCCAAGCCCATGGTCATCTTCGACTTGGTCGGCCACCACGGAAGCTTGTTCACATCCATGATGTTCGGCGCGGCCCAAACCAACGCCAGCACCAGTGCGCCCAGCGATATGCCGACTCGCGTGCGCAAATTTTCTGTTCCTGAAATCGCGCTCATGCCTTACCTCCCGCCGGAGAAGCGTCCGTCTGAGTTGCCGATTGCAGCGAAGTGCTCACCATCGAACGCAACACTTTGATGCGAACGCCGTCGGCGATCTCCAAAGTCACAACAGTGTCGGTCATGCCCTCAACGCGTCCGAGAATTCCGGAGTTGGTCACGACTTCGTCACCGCGCTTGAGTTTCGAAAGAAACTCCTGGTGAGCCTTACGCTGCTTTTGCTGAGGACGGATGATGAGGACATAAAAGATGCCGATCATGAATACAAAGGGCATCAGCTGCGCCCAAATCGGAGCCGGTGCTGCACCGGCCGCCGGCGCCTGCGCGAAAGCCGTGTTCGCCCAAGTCGCAACGGCGATCGCCGCCACGACCTGACCCAGCTTTCGCAGATCGAATGAAGTATGGGAAATGGTGTGAGCAAAGGACTGGATTGGCATGAATTTTCCTCCGCAAGGCGCGCCGATGGAATGGACCGCGGCCGAATTGCTGAACTTTCCGCTGAACAAAAATCGCCACGCGAACTCGCGCGCGAATCAGAAGGCTAAGAATGTTCACGATTCTCAAGGCTTGTCCACTATCCCTCGCGTGATCAGCGAATCGCCGACAGTGATTGCCGCAGCGCGAAGCTGTTGTTGCTGAAGGTCTATGCAAATTCCCTAACGGTGTTCGCGACCCGTCATGGCCCGTTCCGCCTTCAATCAATCAGAGGCTGGGCGTCGCAGACATGCCGTCGAGCGCTGCCGCTCGCGAGACGCAACCCATCGTGCGATCGCGAAACTCTTCCCAAGTTCCCGCACGAATGTGGGCGCGCGCTTTGGTCATCAACGCAAAGTAGAAGTGCAAGTTGTGGATGGTGTTGAGTCGTGCCGACAAAATCTCGTCGCTCATAAACAAGTGCCGAAGGTAAGCGCGCGAATAATTCGAGCAGGTGTAGCAATCGCAGTCCGGATCCAGCGGACGCGGATCTTCGCGATACTCGGTGCGCTTGATCGAGACTTTTCCCGACCATGTGTAAAGCGTGCCATTGCGAGCCGAGCGAGTCGGCAAAACGCAGTCAAACATGTCGATGCCGTTGTCGATGGCGATCAGCAGGTCAAGCGGCGTGCCCACACCCATCAGGTAGCGTGGCTTTTGGCGCGGCAATCGAGGCGCCACATCGGGGAGCAGTTTGTGCATCAGCTCAATCGGCTCGCCCACCGAAAATCCACCCAGGGCATAGCCCGGCAGATCCACCTCGCAAGTCATCTCCATCGACTTCAATCGCGATTCCAAATCCAAGCCACCTTGGACAATTCCAAACAGCAAACTCTCCGGCCGAGTCATCGCCGCCTTGGATCGCTTCAGCCAGCGGATCGTCAGCTCCATCGACTTCTGAATTTGCTCAGGCGTCGCGGGATACTGCAGGCACTCATCAAAGGCCATGATGATGTCGCTACCCAAATCCATTTGAATTTGCATGGAAGTCTCAGGCGATAAAAAGTGCTTCGCGCCATCTAAGTGCGAGCGAAACTCAACACCCTCTTCGGTGAGCTTGCGAAGCCCACTGAGCGAGAACACCTGAAAGCCACCGCTATCGGTGAGAATGGGGCCCGACCAATTCATGAACTTGTGCAGACCACCCAACTTCGCGATGGTCTTTTCCCCAGGCCGCAGATGCAAATGATAGGTGTTACCCAGCACCACCTGGCAACCGGACGCCTTGAGTTCTTCGGGCGTCATCGCCTTAACCGTGGCCTTCGTGCCGACGGCCATGAACACCGGCGTTTCGATGGGCCCATGATACGTTTGCAATCGCCCGGCACGCGCGTGTCCGACTTCTCCCAATAACTCAAAATGTCCCAGGGGCTTAGCTGTGATCGACATGAATGCCCTGCGATTTAACAGCGGCCCGCCGTCGACGCAATTTAATCCTGGTGGCACGAAAAGGCCTCGGATCAGCACGAGGCCTCGGCGTCTTTCCAAGTCGCCAACGACGCATTTGGGGTGCCTTTGGCCTCGACCTGAATGCAATGAGAATGGGCGGCATAAAGTGGGCGTCAGAATCGATATGGACGGCCGTGAGGGCCAATTCCATAAACTTTAGAAAGGATTGACGCCCGCGCGGGCTGTTTGTCGAGGCCGCTAACCGTCACCGTCACCCTGAACGTCTTACGAGACAGATGACGCCAAGGCCTTCGAGGCCGGGGCGCTCGAAAGAAGATGAACGGAAGCCTTCACAAAGGAGTCCCCATGAACCAACAACTCACGAACTCGCGACGTCCTCTGGCTCGACGCCTGTTGCAAGCGATCATTGTGGGTGTGCTGCTGATCTTCGGCGCGCCCGATGAAGCCGCCGCATGGGGCATCGACGTCACAGCGAATTTTGGCGCGGGCCTTGAGCGCGGCAACATCGAGGAATTGAGCCTTGAGTCCGAAGCTGAAGCGGTTGAGGTCGAGCTGGTGTCGAAGGAACGACTGCGACAGTATGCTCGCGTGAACGAAACTGAACTTGAAGCTGAAGCTCGCCGAATGTTCGTCGAAGCCGATCTCGCTCGCGGCCAAATGCCGGAACGTGAGGTCGCAACACAAATCGCCGAACACCGATGACGGAGTGAAAGCTTGAGTTCATGTCGGCGCGGATGGATTCGCGCCCTCGGAAAATCAGGAAGATGGCGAAGTCGAAAATCTTGAAACGAAAATCAGGTCGTGACCACCTGGAGTTCCTAAAACCCCGCTGCCTTCACAGCGGGGTTTTTTCTTGAGTCGTGTCGATCGTGCTGTTCTCAGGGGGCGGCCAGAGCGGCAAATAGCGACTCAAAATGTGGGACTGGCACCGACGGCGAAAGAAGGCTTCATGCTCGCGTTCGACCTCCGCCATTCGCAGTAGCTCAGGGACCATCGTCTCGTGTCCCGCAGCCTTCGCACAATGCGCAGCTCGCACATACTCGCCGACATTCGTGCTCTCCAACCAGCCAGCGCCGAACATCGCCACGTACCAACTTCCCCACAGCGGTCGAGTCCACACGCAAAGTCTCCAGATCACATGGCCAATCAGCCCCATGATTCGCTCGCGGCTGGGTCTCGGTCCGGCGCCGAGAAGTTGCAGCATGTGGGCGACACATTGTCGATGCTCCATCTCTTCGCGCTGAATGCGACGGATTTCGCGATAGTCCTCAGCGTGCTCGGGCGCGCTGAGACTTCGCGCATGTCCTTCGTAGGCATGCGCAGCGGCCAATTCACCGGCGTGCGCACTTTGTAGAAGCTTGATGAGCGGCTGAGTGAACTGCTCCGAGTTTTGGCCAATGTTTTGGCCAGCCTGTTGCCCGGCCTCTCGCTTCGCGCCTTGGGCTTGAGCGGTGTTGGCTTCGGTCTGCATGATGAGTCTCCTTGACCGCAAGTGGGCCTCGCCACTTTAGCCGATCCGCCTCAGGCGCCCTTATCGATCACTCGATCCGCGCTCCCAAATTGACGAATGTCCATAGCTAAAGAGGCGATACTCACGGCTCATCGCCCAACGATAGGCACGCTTCACTTTTTCGAGATCCCCTGCAAAGCTCGCCACCAGCGCCAAAAGCGTGGATTTGGGTTGGTGGAAATTGGTGATGAGAAGATCCACTTCTCGCCACGCCGAACCCGGCACCAGCATGAGGCGAGTCTCGCCGTGCAGATCTGGCCACGCCTGATTCTCATATCCAGAAACGCAGCTTAAAATTCCATCTTGCGCGGCACTTTCCAAAGTCCGGGCCACCGTCGTACCCAGGGCCACGACACGTCCATTTCGTCGACGCGTTTCTGCGATCGCCTCGCGAGTCGCGCCCGGCACATGCACAAACTCCGCATGCATGATGTGCTGATCCAGAGTGGGTGCCGTTATTGGAAGAAAAGTTCCAAGCCCGACATGCAAAGTGACCTCGGCCACTCGCACGCCTCGAGCCTTGAGCTGCGACAAGAATTCTGCATCATAGTGAAAGCTGGCGGTGGGCGCGGCAAGGCTACCTGGCACTTTCGCCCACGCGGTCTGATAGTCACTCGCGTCGCTTTGCCGATTGCGGCGCTCGCCGCGGGCTTTTTGAATGTAAGGCGGAAGCGGCAGCTCGGCGTGTGCGGCAAAAAACTGCTCATCGAGAGTTTGCGAAGCTCTGAGAGTTTGCGGGCGGCCACGTTCGACAAGGCTGAAGCTGACGTCACCCACGCTTTGCGACTGTCCCGGTTTCCAACGCGAGGCCGGACAGAGGACTTCCCAATCCGTAGCCTCGGCGTTGCGTGGCCGAAGGAACAAAACCTCCAAGCCTTGGTCGGTGACGAGTCGTCGCCGTAGCACAAGCGTGTTGTTGATCACCCATAGATCGCCAGGTCTGAACATGTCGAGGAGCTGGGCTTTGGTGATTTCCTGGGGCTCAGACGTTCGCGCCGCTGGCACAAACATCAAACGCGAGTCGCGAACGGGCTCCGTCGCGACCAAATGCTCGGGGTAATCAAAATCAAGATCGTCGAGCGATAGGCGCATGCCAACCTTTTCGAGCTGGCACTTGGGAGTGGTCAAAACATTTCCTGTGGACTCGTAAAAATTGAATCGCCTGCAGCCCTCGAGCGCACCCGGCGCAGACGAAAAAAAATCCGCGCCGAACTTTCGCTCGACGCGGCCACCCACCACCAACCCTGACCGGGCCACCACAACCCGTCTGGGGACTCTCTTAGATTTTCACATCACTCAAAGGCTACGCTTGTTGCGCGCCTTGAGCGGGATCGGCTGAGCCGGTCGATGCACGGCCTCGCCTCGCGCCGTCAGCAGAATCAGCCCGAGGCCCAAGAGCCCGAAGCTAGTTCCCGAACCTATGAGCAATACCAGCTCGCTCATGCCACCCTCCGTAGTTCAGCTTCAAGTTCGCTCAAGGCCCGCGCGATTTCCTCGTACATGAGTCTTCGCGTTCGGGGATGCGATTCGGTTCGTAAACGACCCCTTGGGTCGAGAAGCGGCCGAAGTCGCGCCAATTGGGCCTGAACTTCCTTTAACCTTTGCCGACTCATCACTCGCTCCTTGAGCTATTGCCTGGGGCCAGCCGCCTCGAGGCACGCAGAGAAGTCCGCCTTCTCTCTTCGCCCAGGCGTCCTTGCCCGAGCTCCTGCACTTAAGACGCAACAGACTCGCCCATCGGTTAGTGCGCCGGAATCGGAGAGAATTTTAGCCAATTCGCCCTCAAATTCAGCAAGTCACGGGCGAGTCACTGGCTTTCTTGACAGGGATGAGGCTTTTAGCTGAAATACGCCCCTCACCTCCCATCAAGTGCGCGAGTGGCGAAATTGGTAGACGCACCAGCTTGAGGGGCTGGCGCCCGAAAGGGCATGGTGGTTCAAGTCCACTCTCGCGCACCAATTTTTTTGGGATCTTCTTTGCCCATCAAGTCACGGCCTTTCCTGCGCTGCATAGTGAAATGCCCCGGCGGCAAACCCACACTGAAAAGATGATCTTTCGAAAGCTTGTGAAGCGAATCACGCCTTGGTTCAGCGTGACTGAACTCGCTTCCCGCTTTTTAGCGGGCGCTCGCCAATGGCGGAGCTTTCCTGCCCGCGAGCGGTGGCTCATCTTGCGTCCGCTGATCGTTGCGATCTTCTTGATTGCGGCGGCTGTGGTTTCAGGAGCTGTGCCTTCGCCAAAAGTCGACGCCTTGGCGACTTTCTATGACCCAGATCCCAATGCCCGAGGTGTAAAGTTCGTGGATCGCGCCGCCGAGTGGGGCGTTCGCCATCTCGTCTTCCCGCCCGTCGCCGATGGGCGAAGTGATTTTGAGGTCGCTCGAGGTGTTGCCACCGTCGTCATCGAAGACCTCAACAATGATGGTTGGATGGATTTGATCTTTAGCGCTGGCCGCAATCAGGTCGCCGTCCATGTTTACCTCAACTTGCAAGGTCGCGGGTTTTCGAAATTTGAGCATCCGAGCTTCGTGAATGAGTTTCGAACCTCGAGCTATCTCCCCAATCGCCGGCGCCGCGTGCGCGGCTATGCCACGGGCATCAGCGTGTTTGATGTCGATGGCGACGGACACAAGGACATTGTCGAGTCCTCGCTCAGAGGCTGTGTTCGAGTACTCTTTAATCGCAACATGAATTTTGAAGTCGGCGAGGCCGATCGCTATGGCGGCAAAACCTGCGGCATCTTTTTGTCATCGAATTTTGGCGATCTCGATGGCGATGGACGACTCGATTTGCTGGTGCATCCGCAGTCCAATCGCTCCGTCAAAATTGATGAGGCCTATCGAACCAATCGCGTGCTGCTCAATAAGCCAGAAGGTCTCATCGAGGCCACAGCGCAAATCTTTCCGCCCAACTCCGACTACACTTGGGGCTCACTGCTCACTTACTACCGACCTTTGAATCAAAGTGCCGAGGGAAAATCGCGACGCGGGCCCGACCTCTATTTGATCAATGATTTTCGCCGCCCTCGCTTTTATCGCTGGACGCAAAAAGGCTATAAGGACACTTTCGGGCGCGTGGTGCCCGGCTTTTTAGTCCACGGGCAAATGGGTGGCGACACCGCAGATCTTTATGGCGAAAACGAAACTTGGTACTACGTCTCCAACATCACGCGGCCCGGATCTTACCAAGGTTACAACTACCTTTTTCGCCCACCTCAAGACGGCATCAAGATGCAAGATGTGGCTCGAGAGCTGGGCGTCGATCGCTGCGGGTTCGGCTGGGGCGCAAAGTTCATCGATGTGAACAACGACGGGCGCAAAGACTTGGTTGTGACGAATGGCATTTCGCGCGGGCTTCCCGGTGTGACGCGCGAGTCTTGGTTTCTCTACATGCACGCGCTCTCCATTCCGGATTTCATCTACGACATCAACGGCACCAAACACTTTGCCGCCATGCGAATTCCCGGAAACATTTCAGGCTTTGAGAGAAATTGTCTCTTTTTGCAAAACGAAGACGGCAAGTTCACGGACATTGGCCCTGCCGCCGGCATCGCCGACGATAACAACGGGCGAGGTGTGGCGATTGGGGATCTCAACAATGATGGGCGACTTGACGTGGTGATCGCCAACGCCAATGCGCCACCGCACATCTACATGAATGAAACCAAGACAGAAGGTGGGTGGGTCGGGCTTCGCGTCGTGCGACCCCATGGCAAAAGCCCCGTTGGCCTTCTCGCCACTTTGCGGACCGACACCAACATGTACCGACACGAGCATTTCCCTGGAAATGGTTATGCCGGACAAAACGAGGATCGTATCCACTTTGCCTTTGGCCAGCAGCAGGTGCGGGAGCTGAAACTCCGACTTCCTTACGGTGCCAAGGAGTATGTGTTTAAGGCCGATAGTTTGAAGCTCAATCAATATCAAGATCTGGTGATTGATGAGTAAGTTCTCTGGCTTTCCATCTTCAACTTGGATGACTCAACTTCGCCCGAAGTTACAAAGTGTCTTGAAGTCCATCGTCCATCCCCTGCCGGTTCGCATGCAGATGCTGAGTCTTTCGGCCTACATATTGTTCGCCGACTTCGGCCTCACGCTTCGGCGATTCAATATGCAGGACTGGATGCTGGCATTGGCCGCTGGCCTTGCCACGGAAGCCCTGCTCGCACGTCGCAGTTCGAAGCCCTTGCGCTTAAGTTCAGCCTTCATTTCAAGCTCAGCGATCTTTTTTCTTTTAGATTCACCCTACTGGTGGGCCGACCCTGTGCTGGCCGCCATCGCTGTGGTTCTCAAACGAAGCATCACGGATTTTCGCGGCGCCCATCATTTCAATCCGGCCAATCTCGCCCTGCTTTTTGGCATTGGCCTAGCGCCGATGATTTACACCTTGGATCCAACTCGGCTTCCGCATCGACAAGACTTATACCTTCTCATCGTGAGCCTTGGTGGCCTGACCGTGATCTTGGCGCGACGCTTTTGGCTGGCCGCGACTTATCTGTTGGGCTTCGTCGCTCTCTCCGCGATTTGGTCGGGACTCATGGGAGAAAACTTTTGGTATTCGATATTTCGAGTCCTCGGACCACTCAATCTGGTGTTTTGCTTCCACATGATCAGCGATCCGGTGACCTCTCCTGATGACCGAGGCGCTCAGATCCGATTGGGCCTAGCCCTTGCGACTGTCGATATGATTCTTCGCGAATTCTACATTTATCACTCGACACTTCTGGCGATGATTTCGATTGCGGCACTTCGAGGTGTTTGGTCGAACTGGCACTTCGCGGCCGCGGCCCAGCTTGGCTCAACCGCGCCGACGAAAGCGAGTGAAAATTAGGGGCGCATGTAGGTGCGAACAGTTTGCGGTCGACGCTCGTAGCGCATTTCACCTGTGCTCGGATCGAATGTCGGCACGGACTTCATCACGACGACTTCCATTTCGATGACGCTTGGGAGCAGCTCTTTGGGACGCTCGACTTGCTCCGAGTCGCGGGGGCTTGTCTCGGCACTCTTCGTGTCCGTCAGATCCGACACCACCGCAGAATGTGCGGGAGCTTGCACGGCCTGAATCAGCCAAATCCCCAGTGCCAAGAGGCCGATCACGAGAAAACGCGCGAGCCTCGAAGCGAGGACTCGCGCGCAATTCAGAGTCGGAATCATCGACGTTGAACCCTTAGTGACCATGAGTGGGATCGCCCTCATGGTGTGCGTGCGCCTCAGGCAAGTCGCCCAAGATCGCGCGATACTCTTCCGGCACAGCCGAGAGAGCTTCAGCCGGCGTTCCCGTGCCGCGCAATGTGTGTGTGGCCCGGGCGATCTCGACGCCTTGGCGACGCAAGCTCGCTGTGATCTCGACATCCTTACCCTGGTGCTCAAGGCGGATGGCTTCAAGGTTCAGGTTGCCACCATTGTGGCGAACAACTTCACCATTCACGCGAATCTGCAACTGAGCGTCGCGCACACGGCTTCGCGAAGAGCCGCGCAAGCTGACCGCCAGTTCATCGCGCAGATTTAACACGCCAATGCTTTCGTTCTGAGTCGAAGCGCGCTGCACGGCCATCGCAAGCTCAACATCATAAGTGGGCTGGGCTGCCGAGATGCGAATCGGCGTCGACTTTTGGAATCGACCTTCGCGATAAGCTTGGATCTCTGATGAAGACTTCGAATCGAGGAAGTCCGCCAATTCTTTATTGGTGACGCACTTCACTTCCGGAAGTCCACAAACACGCAGACCGAATTCTTTCATCGCTTCCCAATACGCGCCGCCATTCCACAGCGAGAAGTGATGGCCAATGTGAATCGGCGCACGGTTGCCGTTGTAGTTACCTTCAAAGTATTGCAGGTAAGTCTCGAGCATTTGGCGCTTATAGGTTTCTTTGTTTTGCGCGATGTTGGGATCCGGTCGTCCATTGGAGTCGGCAACGTAGAAGTTGAAGTCCATGGACAAGGTTCGTTTGCCCGTGCCGGCGATTCTCAAACCAGCCAAAGGAAAGTTCCAATGACCGCCGGTCGCGTTCTTCTCAGGCCAATAGTTGGGTCGATTCACCTGCGAAGTATCGTAGCGATAGTTGAAGTCTTTGATCACGCGGAAGAGATCCTGGTTGAAACCCAATAGCGGCGCGCGGAATCCCGTCATCGAGGACTCGGGGAAAATATTGCCGTTGGGGAACAGTCGCGTGCCGCGCGTGCCTGTGCCGACCACGGCGCGATTGAAGTTGAAGAAATCAAAGATGATGCGATGGAACTGTTGAAACTCGCTCTTCCACTGCTCGAAGCTCCACTTTGAACCATCAAAGTGCGCGTTCGCATGCGATGCGATTTCATGCCCCTCTTGGTGGGCCAGATTCGTTTGATCGAATCGCGCCAACAAGTCATTACGGTCTTCACCCCAACCGATGGCCGACTGACCGGGACCGCGCGAAGGCTCGACGTACTGTGACTTCACAGCTCGTCCCACATAATAGACGCCAGAAATGAAGTAAGTGAATTTCAATGGCTTGCCTTGCGCTTCAGCTTCGCGCGCATAGCGACGAGTGGCTTCCCACATCGGGATCGAAGAAGAGCCGTCAAAGGCCAGAAGAACATACTGAGGCGGTCGTTGAACTTGTGACTGAGCCTGAGCCCGCGGCGCCCCTCCTAATAATAGAGATGGAGCCAACAGCGCTCCGCTGATCGCCAAATTCATTGCCTTACGGCCAACTGATCCACGACGCACATGCTTGAGGGTCTTCACGGCACTGATCCTTCCCACGACCTGACAACTTGAAGATCTCGTCGCGCTTAAGAGCTTGGGCCTTAATCAGATTTCATCTTCTTGACGCTGCGGCCACTGGAAATGGCCAGGCGGCAATGACTAAAATCCTTCTTCAGCACGATCTTTTCACGACATCGGCAGACGAACCCACATGGCCCGCCCGCCTCGATCTTCGGTTCGCGGCATTTATAAACAGGATCTAGGCCAAGGAAGCTCGGGCACAGCCTCGAAGTGCACGCTTCACCACTTCACTTGGCCCATCCACGTCACTTGACCACAGCAACACACCCCAATGAGACGGAAATTTCCGTGTAAACGCATACGCAAGTTGAAGAGGCTTGCGGCGGTCCCTCTCCAAGGTGACCGGATTCGGCCCACGGCATCTGAGGCTGTCTAAGGACTTGTCACTTTGTCTCTTGAGTTTTCCGAGGCCTCTGGCGCAAGTAGGTCGATTTTTCACGGCCTCGCCGCAATTCGACGCTCAGTCGCGGATCGATGCTCTCATACGGACCCATTGGGGCGGCCAAGTGTGGTGGCGGTCCGACTCCGAACTTGCCAACTCCCCGCGACGAGGATCACGCAATTGAAAACAAATTGATGTGTCGACCATAAGCCGGAGTCGAGGTCCGCCATGAACTTGAATGGCGCAAACTCACTTTTGAATGACGAACTCTTTGCGGTTCCAATGCTTGGCTTTTTCGCCCGAATGAGAGTTTGCAGGCCTGTGGACGAACGCCTGCAAATCCGCGCCAGTGCAGAGAAACGAGGCCGAGACTTCAAGTCACTTCTCAACAATTTGAGTCCTCACAAATTCACCTCGTTTCGTAAGTCGCTACAGTGAATTGAAACTGGCTTTCAACTCAGCGCAACACGCGTGGTGACTTTGTGTCACTGAAGCCGATGGCACGAGCGCTGCTCTCTCCACTTCGCAACACCGACCTCGAGGATGAGGTCACCACAAGCTCAAGGGGGAATCATGTTTCGTTCACTGTTAGCGCTCACAGCCGCGTTGGCCTCGTTCGCACTTACACAACCCGCACAAGCACAATCGGGAATTCAATTGGGCCTGCCTGGTTATGGCGGCACAGGTTGCCCGGCTGGATCTGCGAGCGTCACATTGGCGCCGGATCAAAAGTCGTTGTCGATCCTGTTCGACCAATACGTTGTCGAGGCGGATCGCAATCGTCGAATGGATCGAAAGTCGTGTAACATCGCAATTCCTGTTCGAGTTCCAAACGGCTACTCGATCTCCGTTTTCCAAGTGGATTATCGCGGATTCAACGCTCTACCTTGGGGCGCTCGATCGACATTCAATGTCGAGTACTTCTTCGCAGGTAGCCGCGGCGTTCGCCAGACAAAGTCTTTTGCCGGTCCCGCCAACGGTCTCTACGAACTGACGGATCATCTGACGGCGCAAGCACTCGTGTGGTCACCTTGCGGTGCGGACACCAACCTTCGCGTCAACACCTCGATGCTGGTGCAGGCAAACAGCCGTGGCGATCAGGCGATGGCAACGGTTGACTCAGCTGACGTCACCGCTGGCCTGATCTACCACATCGCTTGGCGCCGATGTCAGTGAGGCCAACGGCCCTGAAGTCGAATTGAGATACTGAAATCAAAAGTGAGATGCCGCGAGCGCGCCCTCTGACCCCATCAAGTCGCGCTCGCGCATTTCTCCCAAGACTTCTGGATGTGATTTCTGGTTATGACTTTTGGCAGCTCGCTGAATTCTCGAATCGCTGATCGACAAAAGAAACTCGCTCCATCACCACCTCACGGATTGAGGACGGACGATGACCAAAAAAAAGTGCCTCCCAAATGCCGAGCCAACTATTGAGACGTTCGCCGAATTCGACCTTAAGGACTTCGTCGCGGGACACGACGAGATCGCCACACAACAACTTGTTTTGAAAGTTGATGTGAAAGCGCAACCGAAAGCGAAAGTCTCAACTGCAGTAACTCTATGCCAAGCCCGATGGCTTGCACGACCAAAGGACCCCGCCATGTTTCCACTACAAATCGCATCGCTCACTTCGATCGCGAATCTCGCCCACCAAGCTCTCAATTCACTCAGTACACAAGTTCTGAGCGCAGCACTCGCCACGGGTGTTGCGATGAGCTTGGGGCTTTCACCCAATTTGGCATGGGCGCAAGCCGATGACACCGGTGACTTTACTGATGGCGATGAAGGCGCTCCACCCAACACCGACTCAGATCCCGTGCCCGGTCTCAGCATGCTGACACCCAGCTATGCCGGAACCGGCTGCCCACAGGGAACAGCCTCGACGATTCTGTCACCCGACGGAAAAAGTTTGACCGTCATCTTCGATGCCTACATTGCACAAGCCAACGCGAGTCTGCCACGCGATCAAAAAGGCTGCCAAATCAACATTCCCTTTCAGGTGCCGGCTGGCTATCAAGTTCAAGTCGTCAAAATGGACTACCGCGGGTTCGCGAATTTACCGCAAGGCTCGCGTTCGACCTTTGGCGCTGGATTTCGATACTTGGAAATTGATGGGCGAACCACTCCCAATCCTCGTGTGCTTCGAGCCCGTGTCTTCCAAGGCCCACGTCAAAGCGAATTCAAACTCACATCGATTTTGCGAGGCGCACGCTTCTCGCCCTGCGGGACCAATTTCATTCTCGCCGCTGAAAGCATGCTGAACGTGGCGGCCAATCGCCAAGGCGAAGATGCGTTTGCAACCGTGGACTCACTCGATGGCGTCGCTCTCCCCGTCGTCTACTCGCTCCGATGGAAGCGTTGTTCGGTCGGACCCGGCGGCGGACAGGGTGGCGGCCATGGCGGAGGTCACGTGCGACCCCAACCACCGCCGCGTCCCCAGCCCGGTCGACCACCGCGTCCGTTTCCTGGCCCGGGCCGGAGATAAGTCAGCTGGATCACTTGAGTGGTCGTGGACGTAGTCTTCCCGATCACTCAATTTCATGTGGCGAAATTATTGCGCCGGGACCATGCGGATCGTCCCAGCTCGAAGTGCAACGACGCGGGTCGGGGCAAGTTCCACAACCACGCAAGTGAGCCACCTCAATTGAGGGCTGGACAACGGCTTCGCTCCTGAGCGAAGCCTAGGGCGTGAACTTCACCGCCACATACTCCCAACCTGAAACTTATCGATTTTCACTTGATTCGATCGAGTTGGCCAAGTTTGTCGCGGATCAACTTCGGCCAATGACCACAGAGGAAAAATCCGAACTGCGCATTGCAGATTTATGCGCAGGCTGTGGCGTGATCGGACTTGAACTCCTCTTTCACCATCCTGAAATTCACCGCATCGACTTCATCGAAATTCAGGATGTCTACCGCCGTCACTTTGAGGCGAACTCCTTATCTGTGCCCGCATCGACTCAGGATCGCAAGCTCCAGTGGTGGGAGATGAACTATCAGAGCTTGATCGGCGATGAGGCTTGGCGAGGCCGCTATGACCTGGTGCTTTGCAACCCTCCGTACTTCGAACCTCATCAGGGGCGCCGCCCTCCCGACACATTCAAGTCGCGTTGTCGGTTTTTTCTGGATGCGAGCTTTCGCGATTTACTTCGATGCATCGAGTGGATCACAGCTCCCGGCGGCCAAGCATTTGTGCTGATCCGCGGCCTGCAGGATCACGGAGTCGCATGGCAACAGCGCCAGTTGGACCTCGGTGAAATTTGGGGAACTCGAGGTCAAGCCGTCGCGGAAATTCGAGGCACGACTGTCTATTGCTTTCAGGCCGACGCGATCAAGGTGGCGGTGCCTGAACAGACTTAGAAACTAAGCTTTCATTTCGTCGAAAGCACTCATCGGCAATCTGCAATATTCCTTCAATCCACTTTGGATGTGAATTCAAGCATGGTGCCGTCGCATAGGCTTCACCACCAGCATGCATGAACTCTTCGCGACCTCGGTCTGCGATCTCTTCGAGTGACTCCAGCCCATCGGCGACAAACGCCGGCGTGCAAACGAGCAATCGTCGGATGTTTCGAGTTTGCGGAAGTTCGCGAAGCACATCCGACGTGTAGGGTCGCGTCCACTGCGCACGGCCCAGACGACTTTGAAACGCCACCGTGTACTGAGAGTCACGAAGGCCCAGGCCCTCAGCCAGGCTTCTGGCTGTCGCGAAACATTGCGACTTGTAGCAATGCGGTTTGGCGATGGCACAACAATTTTCGCTGCCGCAATTCGCATCAAGCTTTCGCAGTTGCCGCATCGGCAAGCCATGAAAACTCATCAGCAGATGCTCATAGCGCCCCGACGACCAAGCTTGCTGAATCACGTTGATCCAAGCCGCCGTGTGCGCGGGATGGTCATAAAACGAGCGCACTTCGTGAAGCCGTGGATGCCAAGCCGATGATGCGGCAGCTTGAGCTTCGCTTTGAATCTTGCCCAGTACACGCCGAACCTCCAACAAGGTGGAAGCCGTCGTGGCTTCGGCATACTGAGGATAAAGTGGAAAAATCATCAGATCTGTGACCTGCTGTTCGCGAAGTCTCTGAAGCGCGCGGTATAAGCTCGGTTCGCCGTAGCGCATGGCCACTTCTACGGTCTCAATTTGTGGGGTTCGTGCAGCTCGTGTCGCTGAGCCGCGTGCTTGGTCTTGAGTTTGATTCCCCGAACTCAATTGAGATCGCACGGCCTCTCCGAGATCCAGAAGATGCGTGAGGAGCGGCGAACCTCTCTCCGTCCAAATACTTTGATAAGCCCGCGCCGAGGCTTGCGCCCGTCTCGGTATGATGATTCCACGCACCAGTGCCGCGCGAAGCAGCCACGGCAAGTCGATCACCTTTTCATCCATGAGAAAATCCGCAAGATACCGTTTGAGCGCCTCCGGCGTTGGCGCGGCGGGAGTGCCGAGATTGATGAGCAAAAGTCCGCGCACCGAGGGCCTCGTTGTGTCGAGCTGAGACTGTTGACTCATAGACCCTCACCCTGAAGTCGCCAATACTCTTCAAGCGCTTCGGCGCGTGCAAAAAACCCGGCGGCACCGATGTGCCCCAGATAGTTTCCCGTCAAGGCCCAACGCCTACGCGGCTTTGACCACAACGCTGCACCCTGACCGATCGTGGAATTGTAATGAGGAATGGCCTCAGGCCAACGGTGAACTTCAGAGTTCAAGATTTCTTCTTGCTCACCCGAGGCCCTGCCGCGGTAGCGCCTTCGAAACTGCTCAATTTCGGCTAAGATCTCCGCGTCGGATCGCGCCAGCCAAGCTCGATCTTGAGCAAAGCCGCCAAGAATCCAAGTCTCGCTCGCAGCATCGCCGCGCTCACCAATTCGTCCGTCAAAGATCGAATCATTTTGCAAAACGCCCAGAACGCCATGCCGATGGGCATTCGCAAAGACAGCCCCAAAGCCGTCGCAAAACTTCCGCGTTCGATGCAAGGTGACCGAAATCAAGCCCAGCATGGCGATCTTCCTCAGACTCTCGATCGTGAGATGAAGATCCGCCAACTCCTCTTGGGAAAAGCTCGATTGTCGGGACAGATCGTTCTCAGCAAAAAACCGCGCCGCATCTCGGGCCGAGCCTGCGACGATCAGTTTTTCTGGGCTTCGCAAATCCTCAAACTTCGCGGCTCGATTGAGATGGAGTTCCGCGCCTTGCATCTCAAGTTGCCGGACCAGTGCATCGACAAGATCTTGCATTCCACCACGAGGCGCGACGGAACCCTTTGGCGACACGCGCTCGCGACGACGATGATTTGTCGCTGGCTCAAAAAAGCGCGTCAGCACCGCACCAGCGTGCAGCGTCTCCGCGGGCGCGGCATGAATACCTTGAAGCGCCGGAGTGAGGATCTGCGACACGAAGTCTTGCCCAAAGATGCGTTCTCCCCACTCCGCAACACTTTCCAGAGATCGCGGCCGAGCCATGTCAGATTTCCGAAGTCGCCAAAGCCCCCGGACCACAAGCAAAGATTGGGTTGGCCCCAACGGCCAACGCGACAGCCGACCGGGAAGATCAGACGATTCGATCGGGCAGCTGCCAAAATAACGCCGTCTTGCCGACGGTCGGGCCCCGACCAACTCGACACCGGCCGAGTGGGCCGCGCGCGCGACGGCTGGCGTATGAATCAGGGCATGGGCCGCATGTTCGATCACGCCTTGTGCATGTCGAGTGCTGCCGATGAGCCCACCCCACCGAGGTCCCTTTTCGAAGAGGCGCACACGCCAACCTTGCAGTGAAAATCGCGCGGCGGCGGCAAGACCCGCAAGACCACCACCGACAATCATCACTTGGCGCTCTCGTCCATCTGATTCAGACATCAAAGACTGCTCGAAAAAACTTTGGTGGTCGGCGCTTGGGCGCGAAGTCGTTGATCCAAGGCCATCGCCGCATTCCGCAAAAAGGCCCGGCCATGAGGCTTTAGATTGAGACGTCGGCCATTGAACTCGATCAGCCCATCGCTTTCCATCTCCGACAAAAACTTTCGAACTTCAGTGAGCTGATCTTCGCTTTCCAATTCGACTTCAAACTGAGTCATGAGGGCCAAGATTTGCCGGCGACGACGCTGATCTTCTTCCGATAGCAGATGGCCGCGAAACACCGTCCACTCTTGATTCGCCACGTTCCTCTCGTAGATCGGCAAAACCTTTTCGTTTTGTGCAAAGCAGTCTTGAGTCTCACTGATCGCACTCACACCAAGGCCCAGTAACACATTCGTCTTTTGATCCGTGTAGCCCATGAAGTTTCGATGCAAGCGACCTTCGGATTCAGCGCGCGACAAGGCTTCATCCGGCTTTGCAAAATGATCCATGCCAATCTCGCGATAGCCGCTGGCGAGCAGCTCAGCTCGCGCAATCTCATAGAGCTCACGCTTCGCGGCGCCTTCAGGTAAATCTTCGTCTCGAAACAACTTTTGGGCGGGTTTGATCCACGGAACTCGGGCCAATGAGTAAAGCGCAATTCGATCCGGCGACAGATCAAGGGTCAACTTGACCATCTTACGAATCGAATCCGCCGTCTGCTTGGGAAGACCGTAAATCAGGTCAAAGTTGAGGGACTCAAATCCCAGACTTCGCGCGAGGTTCACGATGTTCGCTGTCATCTCATAAGGCTGAATGCGGTTCACCAACCGCTGCGTCTCAGGATCGAAGTCTTGCACACCCAAACTCACGCGCGTAAAGCCGAGACGACGTAAAACCTCAAGTTGCGCCGACGTGGTCCTGCGCGGATCGACTTCGATCGCACCCTCGAAATTTGCATCTCCGGTCCGCACTCCGGCAAGGCGATAAAGTTCGGAAACAAGACGATGCAGCTCATCGGCTGACAAAAATGTTGGCGACCCACCACCCAGATGAATCTGTGTCATTCGCCGCTGCGTGAGCCGAGGAGCCAAGCGCAGATGCTGTTCGAATTCACGCAAGATCAAGTCAATGTAGGGGCCCGCGACTTTGTGGTCTTTGGTGATACTGGTATTGCAGCCGCAAAAGGTGCAAAGCGTCTCACAAAATGGCAAATGCACGTACAGCGACCAAGTTGCGTCTTCGGCGAGCAAACTCTTATCAACGGATGAGTACCATTGTTGCTTCGTCGGCGATTCACACCAATACGGAACAGTCGGATAACTCGTATAGCGAGGTGCTGGAACATCGTATTTGCGAAACAGATTTTGTGCCGGATTGAGATCCTGCAACTCAATGAGCTTCTGCGGCGCTGCCGATGTCTTGATTTCCATTAGGCATTCTCCTTCGACCATGCACGCAGACGATTCACGCAGTAACGGACGTGCTCCTCAGGAGTGCCCGGCAGAATTCCATGCCCCAAGCCGGCCATCCAATGCCTGCGCGAAAGCCCTTTGAGGCGGTCGAGGTGCGCTTCCCAACGCGCCTTGAACTCCTCAGTCGGCAAAAACAAAAGCGCTTGATCAAAATTGCCTTGAACAAAGCCACCGCGACGCTCACGCAAGAGTCTTGCGAGATCCCAGCGATGATCATAGCCAATGCCGGCAAGACGTCCGTCGTGAAACACATCATGACCCGCATAGTGATCAGCAGTGACGCCTTTTGAGTAGTACGCGAGTCGGCCTGGGAACTCATCCGCCCATCGCGAGAGCGTCGGCACCACCCAGCGCGCAAAGCTTTCGGGATCCAATTCGCCAGCTGAGGTGTCCAACACCATCACAAGCTCCGCACCCGCATTCAATTGCGCACGAATATTCTCTCGAACCAGCTCTTCAATTCGGGGCAGAAACTCTTTGAGCTCCTGAACCGCAGATTTGGATTTCTCCAGTGCCCCACGATGCGCACCCTCAACGGCATAGGTGAAGAGCGTGAAGCCACCGCCCACGAATCCCACCAAGCTCTTCGACTTTGGCAGTCGGCTTCGAGTGAGACGCATGGCCTGAGCTTGAAAATCCAAATGCGAAAGCGCTTCTTCGGTGGAGCGAAGTGAGCGCACACCATGTTCGAGATCGAGAAGCGAACGCGCCAATACCGGGCCCGGCTGATAAGAGAGTTCCATACCCAACGCCATCAGAGGAAACGGAAGGTCTGAAAAGAGAATCGCCAAATCAAAATCAAAGTCCAGAACCGGACCGAGGGCGACCTCGGCCGCCAATTCGGGCTGAAGGCAAAGCTGCTCAAAACTATAGAGCTTCTTTAGGGCTTGATAATGATGGTGATATCGGCCGGCCTGGCGCATGAACCAAACAGGCGGCGCATCGAGAATCTCACCCTTAAGCAGGGCGGCGACTCGAGGATTCACGACTCGGAGATTCTTTGCGTCACTCCAAAGATTCAAATCGGGCTGGGCCTCGGCGGAGCGATCTGTGATGAGTTCTGCGCCGCGCGCGCCAGATCGATTCATCGCTGAATCCGACGAGCTTGTCGTCGAACTTGGAGACGGTGCGAATTCGCTCATTTTGATTCCCCTTTTGAAGATCCCGTAGCCCCTGAATGTGGTGCGTCCGATGAGACGGCGACGGGCCTTGCTTCAAACTGATAACCCACGCCACGCACGGATTTCAGTCGCCCGGCCTGAGGTTCGCCGAGCGCTTGTCGCAATCTCACCATGCTGTTGTCCACCGTGCGAGTTGAAGGAAAGGCTTCTTCGCCCCAAACTCGATTCAAAATTTCATCTCGACTCACCACAGACGGACTTCGATCCACGAGTAGGCGCAAAAGTTTGGCATCACGCGGCTGCAAGACTTCCCGACGCCATTGGCCGTCTCGCAAACTTCGCACTTCGAGCGCATCCCAATGCATCTCCAAATCACTCTCAGCCCAGACTTGGGGCTTCAAATGATTATCCAGCACATGTTTCACCCGAATGAGAACTTCGCGAAGATGAAAGGGCTTGGGAATGAACTCTTCGGCCCCAAGCTCGTAGCCCTGCAAGCGATGCTCGGCGGAATTCATGGCCGTCAAAAACAAAAACGGCGTCTGCGATTGTCGAGGAATTTCCTTAAGACGCTTGGCAAGATCAAAGCCGTGGCCATCTGGCAAACCCAGATCGAGCAGCACCAGATGGAAATCCTCTTCGATAAGGCGCTTTTCCGCTTGTTGGGCTCGATCGACCCATTCAACGGCATAGCCCTCTTTCTCGAGGCGTTCGCGCAGCGTTTCGGCGAGTAACTGATCGTCTTCGACCAACAACAATCGCTTCATCGAATTCCACCTCGATGTGCTGACTGTGATGCTGTCGGGCTTACAGGGAAAGTCATCTTGAGCGCAAAGCCACGATCCTGAGGTGGAAAGCTGAGAGTGCCGCCCATTCGCCGGACAAGCGTCGCCACAATATAGAGCCCAAGCCCACTTCCACTTTGCGTTGTCGCGCGATGAGGAGCCATGCCCAATCTTTGCCTGACGACTTCATGGTGATGAGGATCAACACCGGCCAAGTCTAAGCCTCGACCATCATCGACCGCGCTTAGCTCCCATTCATCTTTCGTGCGCTGAAAGCTGAAGCTGACCTGCGTGGCACGCCCATGCCTTGCCGCGTTTGCGAGAATATTCTTGAAGATAATCTCCCAGGCTCGGCGATCGCCACGGATCCTTGGATCAGCGCCTTGAGGAGCTTGAACTTCAAGCCTCAATTGCGGCCAAAATCCCTTTAATGAGTTCAAAACTTCCAGTACGTCGAGTTCTTCGAGGATCATTTCGGATTGATGAGGCGACGCCATCATCAACGCATTCTCAAGCTGGGTTTCCACCCTTCCCGTCTCAGCGACAAGGCGCTTAGAAAGGCGATCCAAGACTTCCACCGAGCCTGGTGTTTGACGTGGCTCGCCCAGCTCTTCTTGCATGGACTCAGCTTGCAAACGCAGACTCGTCAACGAAGTCTTCAGGTCGTGAGCAAAGGCCGCATAAAAACTCTCCAGACTTTCACTTCGCCGAATCTCATTGCGGATCAAGGTGATCAACCACAGTCCGCCGCCCAGAAGCAGAGCCATCAGTACGGCCCCTTCGGACATCAACATACGATGTTGACGCTGAAGTTGCGCGGTCACACTAGATGGCGATTCGTCGGCCTGAAGAGTATGGATCTGTAGGGCTGCGGGCGAAGTCTCGACCATCAAGCGGCGCATTGTTGCAATTTGCTCAAGGCCGAACAGCATCCACCAGCCCGCAAGCGCTAAAGTGAAACCCAGCCAAATCCAAGCAACGAGCATGCGACGATCCCGTCGAACTCTCGTTGTCCTTGAATTTTCGACCGCACGCGGTCGATATCCTGAAGGCAAATGCGCACTCACCTTCGGCCTCGCATCAGATGGCATGACTTCACTTCCAATTCTTCCTCATCGATTCACAGCATCCACAAGCGCACGACTTGCTTCATCCAAAATTTCGGGCGTGTGCGCCCAGCCGACAAACCCAACTTCGAAGCCACTGGGAGCCAAGTAAACGCCGCGCTCGATGGCAGCGTGAAAGACGCCGCGGAATTTTTCCGCATGACCGGCCGGCAATTGAGAAAGTCGCCGGATCGGCTGATCGCTGCGACCTCGCAACCAAAAAATCGAACCAAAGTGATCGATCTGCCAACCTCGCTCCTGCAAAGCGGGATTCAACCTCTTGATCCAGCCTGAAGTGCGCTCAGCAAGCGCCGACCAAATGCCAAGACTCTCGGCCTTCTTCAGTGTCGCCAATCCGGCGCGCATGCCGACGGGGTTCGCACTCAATGTGCCGGCCTGATAGACGGGCCCGCTCGGTGCAACCAAGTCCATGAGGTCCGCGCGACCACCGTAAGCGCCGACAGGAAATCCACCGCCGATGACTTTTCCATATGTGACCAGATCTGGACGCACATCCAAGAGTTCGGCCATGCCCCCTCGTGCGACACGAAAACCAGAAATGACTTCGTCGAAAATGAGTAAAATGCCAAGCTCTCGGCACAGGCTTTCCAAGCCCTTGAGGAACTCGCGACGCTGAATGAGCAATCCATAATTCGCCGGCAAAGGTTCGATGATGACAGCCGCAAGATTCGAGGCCTGAGCGCGAAGAATCTCGGCGACGCGATCCAAATCATCAAGCGGAGCGATCAAAGTTTCTTGAGCCAACTGAGGGCTCACTCCCGCCGAGTCGGTCGCAGCTTGCCCGTCAGCAAGTCCACTTCCGGCTTTCATCAACAAAGAATCGACATGACCATGGTAGCAGCCATCAAACTTCAACACTCGACTACGCCCTGTTGCCGCACGTGCGACGCGAAGTGCGCTCATCACCGCTTCAGTTCCCGACGACACAAAGCGAAGTTTCTCAACGTGAGGCACACGATCCACGATCCACTCTGCAAGCTCCAAGGAGTAAGGCTCACAGGCTCCGAATGTCCATGCGAGATCCAAGGTTTCACGCACCACTTCCGTCACCTCAGGATCGCGATGTCCGAGCAGCAAAGGCCCAAAGCTTTGACAAAAGTCGATGTAACTTCGTCCCTCGACCGAAACCAAGTGCGCGCCTTGTGCCGATTTGAAAAACATGGGCTGCCCGCCCACGCTCTTAAAGGCCCGCACAGGTGAATGCACTCCACCTGGCGAAACCTTAAGCGCACGCGCGAACAAGTCCGAAGAATTGACCTGGTCATGTCCTCGCGAGATCTGCGCCTTCGCGCTCAATTCACGAGCTGCTGCATTTTCAAGTGTCGTCGTCATTTCAGACCTCCTGCAGTTCGATTCCCAAAACTTTTCAACTCAGGACCCGCGTCACGATCGCGAGGCTTCAACTTGCCGTTTCGTCGTCAACTTTGAGCCAAAGCTTGTCGCATCACCACGTCCAATGGGCCGATAGCCTCGCCCGCAGCTTTTGCTTGATCCCAAAGATTCCGAAGCTCCACATACGTACGGCCCGGACCGCAACCTGAAGTCCGCGTCTTCAATTCCGGAAACAGACGCACACAGTACTCAAACTGTTGGCGGCTCATCCAATAGTAGTGCGTACAGTCGCTCAGGCGCGCCCGCAACTCCTCTTCGCGCGATGCTTCGGGTAAGACTCGGTATGTCGACCACGACTTCCACTCGCCCCCTCCGGGCGCCGCCTCATTCGTCAGCCGATGTAAATCCCACTCTCCTTCGGGATCTCGCTGTGTCGCCCCACAGCCGATGGCTCGCGCCAATCTTTTCCACGCCGGAAGTGATTCTTCACCCAGCGAGTCCGCGCAGGCATTGACCCACACATCGGCGTTCTTTGCCAACTGACGCCAACTCTTCACGCCCGCACAAAACACAAAATCAATGTCTTGATTTCGCAGGGCCGATCGAAACTCATCGCTCTGCGGCCATGCCGAAGTTCGCGATACAAATAGTCCACGAGGACCTGACGCTGCATTTGAATTCCACGGCAACTGTGCACCCACAAGTGGTTCTCGCGTCCAGAATTTTTGATCTGAATCCCGGCATCCAAAGATGCGATCCCTCGAGACCTCCGGCCAAGATTCGCTAAAGGCTTCGTCATTCAAGCTTCGACCTGTTTCGGACTCGCCACGAACGACGGTCCACCAGCCCTCATGCCGAATTGAACGAACACTGACGCCAAGTTTTTGGTGGCAACCGCCACCTTGTGCGCGCAAAAGGTCGCGCTCTCGCTCTGCGGCCTCGGCCGTTTCGGGACAATGAATCCGAGAAAGTAGTTCGCGCAAATCGGATCGATCCGCCCGACCTTCAATGGCCAATGCTCCTTGCGCTGGAGCCGTGGGAAACTCCGAAAGCGGCAAAATCATCCACTTTGCTCCGCGTAGCTGCTCACTCACCTCAGCGTTTCCACTGATGCGCAGGCCGCGCGCGATTTCATCTTCGAGCAAACGATCCAAAGCCGCCAGAGCGACGACGATCGCATCGACGCTGGCATCATGGCGCCACTTCTTAAGGCGCGTGGCAATGTTGCCCCGCACAGGTCGAAACTCAAACTGATCGACGGTGTAGGATGCCGGAAGTGCCCAGCTCAGCACGCGAGGCAAAGACCAGCTTCGTCGTGGCGATGAAGTGAACACGCAGAGGCGGCCACCTCGCCATTGCGGTTTGATCAAAAGCACATCTTCAGCTGAGGCGCGAGGCAGAGTTGCCAGAATCTCTAAGCCCGGCCGCGGATCTGTTGGCAGATCTTTCCAAGAGTGCACGACCAAGTCGGCTCGGCCTTCTTGCAAGTCGGCCACGAAGTCTTCCGTGAATACACCCTTCGCTGGCATCTTCCAGAGTGGATCCTCGCCGCGCTGATCACCCAGTGACTCGCGAAACTGATATTCAATTTCAATCGTCGCTCGACTTCCCGGCCCACGATGCGAATCCACATCGAGGTCTTGACTCGCGAGAATAGCTCGACCCACTTCACGCGCTTGCCACTGCGCCAATGCGGATTGGCGTGCTGCGATTCGCAGCCTCGTCTTTGGCTGTTCTTGTGTCACTCCACCCATCTGATTTGAGGGAGATTTTGACTCAGACGACATCGTCCCACCCTTGCGGCCGATGCCAAGTCTTCATTTGCTGATCACGTTGCCAAGCCTGCATAAGATTCTTGAGCCCATCCCGAGCCCTCTGCCGAATCTCGACACGACTTTGTTCGGCAAGCTGAGCTTCACTAAAGAGATCGCGCAATGTTCGGCACTTGATGTTCGGCCCATGCATCGTCGCGTGATCTTGCTCTTGAACTCCAGGCACCTCGGCCCGTAAATCGATGATCAACTCTCGAGGACTTGCGCTCCATGCCTGTAACTCTGAATCCTCAATGGGTGCAGCGAGAATCCAAGCCGTGGCCTGGGAAAGGGCCAACTGTTCTTCGATTTTCAATTGCGGCGAAACCCGATGCACGCGATCAAGACGCGTGCGCCACTCTTTCCAATTTGGGTCTTCAATGAGTTTTTCGGGCCGACGCACATGCAGATGCAGGGTCTCGTCGATGAGCCAAGGTCGAAGCTTAAGTGCCAGTTGCCCAGCACCGATGAGAGCCACGCGAGTCTGACCTTTAAGTTCCTTTCGAACCCAGCTCCCATAGGACTCGCTCCCTCCGGCCTGCCCTGATGAACTCAAGAACTGACGACGAACTTCGCGCGCCATTTCCATCATCAGCTCCACGCCCTGCCGAACTCGAGGATCACGAGTCGCATGGAGTGCCTTGCGAAACTGACCCATCACCTCGGTTTCGCCAAGGATGGGAGATTCCAATCCGGCGGCAATTGAAGCTCCGCGCTCCAAGATCTCGCGCGCATCTGTCCAAATTTCGGCAGGGGCGCAAAGTCGCTCTGTCAATTGTCTGCACTCTTCGGCCAACTCAATCGGCCAGAAGCTGAGAGCGCGTCGGCACGTGAGCATGCCAAAGCCGCCGACTCGCTGTGCACGCTCAATGAAGGATTCAATTTCCTTCTCGTTCCACGTTACGGTTTCCGAACGTAGAAGGTTCAAACCCAAAAACGGCCATTCATTTTGTTGAAGTGCATTCGACCAAACCGCAGAAGGGTCCTGAGGAAGCTTTGCGAGATCGCGACAGGCATCGTCCACCTGTGCAAATGGGAGCTCTGAATTCATCGCCTTCAGTTTCTGTTGAGCCGTCCCCGAGTCTTCGACCAAGTTCGACGATGTCGCCCCCGAAGTTCGCGAAGCTGCGCGTGAGGAGCTTGGTGAAGTTGTGGTTGAAAGCGAGTTGAGTTTCACTCTTTCAAGTTACCGCTGATGCAACGCGCCTATGTCACAGTATTGTCATCGACTGAGCTCAACCGAAAGGTCCGCTGAGACGAAACACTTCTCTGCCGAAGAATACAGTGACAGAGCACGCTGAAAGTGTCCAAAATTTAAACATGCAATGGCCACTGGGAGATGGTGGCTCAGCATTCAGAACGACGCCGCACCCATAGTACGCTGGTGAGCCGTTTGCTCAATTGTGGAGATTGTTGAGGTGCTCGGGGAACAAAATGTTCGCCACGGTGCTCGGGATCCCGATAATGTGAGTCGCTGAAGACGGCGCCCTCACGCGGAAAGCGATAGCGCGAAAGCGCAAACAGGAGACGAGATGTCCAATTCATCACAAGCATCTGAGTCACAAAATTTTCGAGGCCGCCGCGCCATTCTCTCCACGGCACTTGGCCACTTTGTTGGCCGCACGACTTGGGCCCTCAGCATCAGCGCCACTTGCATGGCGGCACTCTTCCTCTCAACCGGCGCGTGCACTCCAAAGCCAGAAAACAAGGCTGGCGGTATGGACGATTTCAATCAAACAAGCTCGACGCCCGATGTGATTTCGCGCGCGAGCGTCGCGCAAATCGTCGGCCACGAATTGGGTCGCATGGAAAGAGTTTTGGGTGCATTGGACTCGCCCAACTTCAACGAAATCGCCGCAAGCTTTACGGATCAAGCCGTAACGGCTCCGCAGATTGATTCTTTGCTGACACCTTTGACGGCCGAACCGACTTGTCGGCAGCGGCAAAGAGGTTCAGGTGTAGAATTGTTCCGCGTACAATGGAATTGCCGCTCACAGATTGGCGAGGTCCAAGCGCGAGTTGTCGGACAAGAAGTTGTGACGATCAGTGCGAACGCGCTCACTCTCAACTATCGTGCGAATTTCGATACGCCCGAAGCTTCCACTGAAGCCTCGCAATTTCGCCGTCAACGCGTGATGAATTTTAATTCCGCGACCGCGCTTGTGGTCGGTCGTCCCGTGCAAGAGTTGAGTTTCAATTTGAATACGGAGCAAACGCCGCGCGCCGCAGACGCTCGTCGTGGCAGCCGATGGGCCGTTCAAGCCCGAGGCCAATTGAAGCGAAACGCACAAGGCGTTTGGGAGGTTCAGCCGAATCTCACGGTGAAGTGGAGCGGCCAAGCCTTCAGTCCGAGTGCTTCGCAACGACTGGCAGCGGGTGAGGCCACCTACAGAAGCACTGCACCCATGGCACTCGTGTCGGCGGGCGCGCAAAGCGGATGTGCGATTGTCACGGGTCAATTGGAATATGTTGGTCGAGGCGGTCGAGCCGAAGAACGAGGAGTTTTGCGACTCAATACCCAAGGCGGCCAAGACAACTTGGGCACCAACTTCACTTGGTCGAACACTCGTTGCGCACTTCCTTAACTGAAAATCACTCGGAGTCGCTGGCGATCTACGGCGCTCCCCCAAAGAACGCGCCAACAAGGACGCCCCACTGATGGCCATGATGAGCCGATCGCGACGCCTTCTTCCACGTTCACATCCGCGATTCCTCACTGAGGAGTTGAAATGCCGATTTCGAATGATCGGCGACTTCCGATGGTACAGCGGCTGGCTCATCAACGTTTCACGTGGCGGAATTTGCCTCAAAGCTCTCGTCCTGCCGCCCGTCGGCGTACAAGTCGATATCGAGGTCGAACTGAGCGTGGACAGTTCTGAAGGCAACACTCAAACAGCAGGCGGCAGCACAAACTCGAAAGGCCAACGCAGCGCTAAAGCCGTGTCGACGGCCAAGTCGAAAGATGCCAAGGTCCATAGACGTCGACTGCTCGCCGAAGTTCGCTGGCGTCGAGGCCGTCGTGTTGGCTTAAAGTTTCTTGTTCGCAAATCAGCGCCGCCGAAGCGGTAGCTGCAAAGCAAAGCGCGACTGCGCGCTGAAGTGATCAAATCTCACGCCACCCTGAACCGCCTCGACCAAGTTTCGCACTAAGAATAATCCCAATCCCAAATGCTGAGCTGGGTCCTTCGTCGTGAAAAATGGCAAGAACAAACTTCCTCGATGTGCCAAACCCACACCTGATCCAGAGTCTTCAATGCCGATGATCAAACTGTCATCGAGGCAGGTGACATCCATCGAGATCCAACGCGACTCGCGACCGCCAGGTGCTGGCAACGCCTCGGCCGCGTTTCGCAAAAGCTCACTGAGCATCAGCAAAATCATGCCTCGTGAGCCCGCGACTTCCAATCCAGGTAACTCATCGACATCGACTCGCAATCGCCAATCAACCCGCTGCGACTCAAGTCGCCGACCCCACACATCTTGCAGCCACATGAGAATTTCCGACCAAGGCGCAGACTGTTGAGCCTCGGCGTCCGCAAGTGGCCATGCTTTGAGAAGTCCAGCGAACTCGCCCGCATGAAGTCGCGCTCGAATCGCACGTGTGAGTTTTTGCTCGCGAAGCTCTTGCCCATGAAAGCGCTGTGCCAACCAATGGTCCGTGAGATCCCAAGCATGGAACTCAACCCACGTCTGATCCTCCAGCCACTTCCAACTGAGTCGCAGATGCCGTTCCTCACCGGCCGCGTCGATCACTCGAAATTCCATCTGTGATCCGTAGGGGCGCTCCATGCTCAATTCGTAAAGCACTCGATCGCGATCATCGGGATGTACAACCGAGACGAATCCCCAACGCCCGGTTTTCAGAATTTCGCTTCGCCATCCAAAAACTCTGACAAACGCATTCTCAGCGGATGGCGCCAAGCGGGGGTGATTGGCGCGAGGATCCATCAACCACATAGCGTCCGCCGCCGATGCCTCCAGACTCATGGGATTGGAGAGGTCAATTTCGGATCCGACGGGAATATGGTCGCTCGACCAATTCATCACCTTCGTCGTCGAGTTCTTCTCGATGGCTGAGGAGTGGGATGAACTCGCACCCGATGCACGGCCCTCAGGCGAGGGCGGATCGGACCTTCGATTCGAGGCCATAAGAGCTTATCGGCCCGAAAAGTGTCGAACTTTACGAAAGTCGAGTGGTGTCTCATGTCGAGATGCCACTCGAATCTGACTCAATTTGAGAAGCTTTCGAGGCCGCGGCCACACGAACTAGGGCAAAGGCGGCAGATAGGAGATCAAGCGATCCAAACCTCGGGGTGATCGATCAATTCGATGCGACCAATAGCCAAAATAATTTCCCAGATTATGGCGAAACAACCAAGCGCCAGCTCCATCGAACATTATGCTCGCATAGTTCTCAAAGTGTCGAGTGTAGGCCGCTAAGACTCGAGGCTGCTCCAAATACTGCGACCAAGCCAACTTACGACCTCGATTCGTGATGATCTCAAAGAGCCTCACCTCCGCCCGTCCACCTTGCGTCGATGCGGCCGATCCAGATCCATCGGCGACGGCCACTTGATCCGCCCCCAGCGAGTCCGAGTTCACCCATACGTCGACAGACCACGCCTGCCTTGCCAGCACACGTGATGGCAGCTTCGCCAAAAGTTCACGCACAAAACTTTCAGCCGCCTCAACTTCTATGACATTGGGCTCGCCAACCTTGGTCCATCGGCGAATCGCTGCACCTTCCACCACTCGCCCCTCATAGGTGTGCACACGAACTTCCCGCCAACGAGGCTTTGGATTCTGCGCATTCCAACGCACGGGCCGAGGCCGCTCTTGCAGCACATACATCTCACCGCTGGCGACTTGATCAAGCGCCAAACTCCTTCGCGGCTTCATGATGTGATCCGGCCGATAGAGATCTGTTGAGACTTTAAGAATTTCTTGAATGAACTCATCACTGCTCGCAAACATTCCCGCCGAAGTTTCATTCTTAGAAACTCCAACTGCCGGTCGAACAGTAAACCCATTCGGAAATTCGTCGGCTAATGCTTCATCTAAACGCTCGCCCACTTGCTGGAGGTGTTGCTTGCTCTGCGCATGACGCCAACGCCCCTGCGCGTCCACAAGTTGGTGCTTCACCAGAAACTCGACAAGACCCAGCGTCTTCAAAGCGTTGGACTTTGCCCACTCGTCGCCCATGAGACTTTGCACCACGCGATCCAACACGAGCTTGTCACTCAACATGGCCGTTGCCCACGACGACTCAACTAAATGGTGCTCATAAACAACTTTAAGCCAACTTTGCTTTGTGGCACGAATCCCCAAATTTGCTTGGACGGCATGGCCCTGCGGGCGAAGTGGCTGCGCCTGAAGTTGCTCGAGGACCTTCTGCACTTGCTTCGCTGAAAACGCCACAACACCACGACGCGAAGCCACGCCTTGCGCTTCCTCCGAACGTGTACTCAAAGACTCCACGCCCATTTGTGGGGAGCTCGAACTGGACCGTCGCTGACCCGCGACTTGTCGTGCCCGACCAGGAGCTGGCACTGGCGCCGCCTGAGCGCTCCCAACGAAAGTCCGCACCAGTCGACTCAAGCGAGTCCAATCTTTCGAATATATTGAAACTCGTTGTGCGCACTCGGCAGCATGGCACGCACTTCGACTAGCCGAAAACTCTCCGACCGACAATTGCCCTGAGAATTTGAGGACGTCTGTCGCGATTCCAAGATGGCCCACGAGCGCGCACGCCAACAAAATTCCCAGCATCAATCTCCTGTGCGCACTCCTATACACAAAGCTCGCACTCACAGATCACCTACAATCAGATAGTAAAAGTTGAGGCCCACAACCCAGACGTTCACCAATGCTGAAAGCTTTAAACAAAGCGCCTCTTGCGTCAAATGCGGTAAGCCTCAAACACAATTCGCCCCACTTCACCACAGACAAAAAACGTCAGTTTGAAACATCGCCTCGAAAGAGATTCATTGGTCGCGGAGCCCGTCGGCCTCAAATGCAGCAGATTGCAGCACAGGCTAAGTTCGCGATGGTCTTGGCATTGCTCTCCACAAGACGCATGGCCGAAGCACCGCCCGTTGGGCGCGAATCGATCATCAAGATCGACGTATCGGCCGACGACAGAAGCGAAGGAGTGAACATGGGCTTCAACATGAATGGTACATACAGCTTGAATGACATCGAGATCCCACAACAGCGAACCATGAGTTCAAGTCCGCGAGGCTCGGGCTGCCCACGCTGCGGCGATCCCCTCCATCGCGATGTCTCAATGCACGGCGGGCTTTTCATCTGCACCAGCTGTGGTTGGACCGAGTCCCTCAGCGAGAAACGCCGAGACGAAAAAGTCGAAAAGCAAACCGTCGGCGGACTCATCATTGGTGTGGCGTTACTGACAGCGCTGACCCTCCACACTTTTGTTTGGGGCTCCAACGCCTTCACGATTCCATTCTACAAGTTGGGCCAATTGACGGGCACTCTCTCTGTTGAAGGATATGATCGATTAGCTGACATTTGCATGGATGTGCGCAAGTACGCTTGTGCGCGCCAAGCTTACATCGACTCCTATCGACAAACACAAGCCCCCGACTCTTTGACGAAGCTTGCGCGTCTCCAAGTGCGCATGCAGGAAAACCCCGCCGCTATGGTCACCTTAACGACCTACTTCCGCGCTGGTGGAACAGATGGTGAGGCGGCGATCCTTCTCGGCCAATTGCTTGAACAAACTGGCCAAGACTCCGAGGCTCTCCGCATGTATGAGAAGTCCATCGAGCTCCGCCCTGACCAACTCCCTGTCTCAGCAACGGGAGCAATCGTTCGCATTCTGATGCGACAAGGTCGTTACGAAGAGGCTCACTCACGATTGCTAAACTTCCATGCAAGTGCCGGCAATGCGAAAGGCTACCTCAACACGGAACTCTACCAAGTCGAACAAGCCATTCAGCTGTATCGCAAAACCACTCCGGCGCAGTCGGGTGGGAAGGCTGGTCCCAGGAAATCCTAACAGCTGGCCCACTTGAGTGGTTGTGGTTCTATGAGCCCCGTCGGCGTGATCGCCAC
>ERZ761609.124-NODE-124-length-107548-cov-29.085773_pt1 | contig 107548 bp, 102 predicted proteins | sample MGYA00511163_ERZ761609 | MGnify/ENA primary metagenome ERZ761609 (study PRJEB28899, sample SAMN02445070) | bioreactor sludge metagenome | biome: EBPR sludge | place: Australia: Brisbane, Thorneside Wastewater Treatment Plant | collected 2011-12-16 ...
GCTGAAGCGTGCAATGAATTCCTGAAGTTCCTTTCGCTTTTCCTCAGCTTTTTTGTTGGCAGATGATCGTTGCGCCAGGGCCAGTTGACTGGATTGATACCAGAAGGAATAATTACCCGTGTACAAACGTATAGCCTGAAAATCGATATCGACAATGTGGGTACATACCGTATCGAGAAAGTGGCGATCGTGTGACACTACGATGACCGTGTTTTCAAATTCAAGCAGAAAATCTTCCAGCCAGGTTATGGTATTTATATCCAGGTCGTTAGTGGGTTCATCTAAAATCAAAATATCCGGATTACCATATAAGGCCTGAGCTAAAAGCACACGCACCTTTTGCGAGCCATCCAGTTCTTTAACCAGCTTATAATGTTCCGATTCATTGATTCCGAGTCCGCTTAACAAGGCGGCTGCATCCGACTGGGCGTTCCAGCCGTTGAGTTCAGCGAATTCGGCTTCCAGTTCAGAAGCGCGCATACCATCGGCATCAGAGAAATCAGGTTTGGCATAAATAGCATCCTTTTCCTGCATGATGTTCCAGAGCTTGCTATAGCCCATCATCACCGTATCCAACACACTCACCTCATCAAATTCGTAGTGATTTTGGCGTAATACCGCCATGCGCTTACCGGGCTCCATAGAAACATTGCCCCGGGTGGGGTCAATTTCGCCCGAAAGAATTTTCAGAAACGTAGATTTTCCAGCCCCATTAGCCCCAATAACCCCATAACAGTTGCCTTGTGTAAAACGAAGGCTTACCTCATCAAAAAGAACCCGTTTGCCGAATTGGAGCGATAATTTGTTTACTGCCAGCATTGCCTTTCAAAATAAGGCGCGAAGATAGGGAAAGCGGTTAACTTATCGTGTAGCAAGAGCGATTAGTTCCAACCACCGCCCATGGCCTTATATAAATCTATATAAGCATGGAAAAATTGTTTCTGGGCATTGGTGTATTGCAGTTCTGCGTCCAGCACGTTTCTACGGATCATGAGCACTTCCAGGTAATTGGCAAAACCCGTCAGGAACAAATCGTTACCAATGTTTAAGGCCATTTTCAGTTCCGATACTTCCGCAAACTTAAGGTTGCTCACTTGTTGATATGCCTGCATGGTGTTGTACAAGGAACTTACTTCACCAACACTTTGCAAAAGCACTTTCTGATAATTATAAACCGCTATGTTTTTCTCCGCGGCCTGCCACCTGTACTGATAACTCAATTCTTTCCGGTTAAGCAAGGGCATCGTTAGTGAACCGACTCCCATATAGGCCAGAGATGCCGGGTTAAACAAATAGCGCGTGTTGAAACCATTGAACGCAGCAAAACCGGTTAAGTTTAATGCCGGAAAAAAGGCAGCGCGGGCAGCTTTAAGGTCAGCTTCATTGGAGCCCAACAGGGCAAGTGCTTCTTTTAAATCCGGACGATTTTCCAACAGCGCCAGGGGAAGTCCGGTTTGGAGTTGTGCCAGTTGATTGCTGTTGATTAGTGTATCGGCACGCGGAATTTCTCCGGGAAATCTGCCCGTTAAACCGTTTAACATATTCGAAGCAACAATCAAATGCTGGTTGCGCTCCGCTTCCAAAGCACGGGTTTGCAACAACTGCACCTGAAATTGTTTTACAGCCAGTTCATTAATCTGCCCGCTTTGTTTTTGGATCGCTACAATTTCCATGGCGCGTTCCTGTATGTCGAGATTTTGACGAATGATCTTTAATTCATTATCAACGGCCAGGAGTTCATAATACAGGCGCGCCACTCCGGAAACGAGTTGAGTTTGAATATAGTTTTTGTAGTACGTGCTGGCTTTGAATCGTTCCAGCGCAGCTTTTTTACGGTTGCGTAACTTTCCGGCAAAACCTATTTCCCAACTGGCCTGCAGGCCGATAAAATAATCAGGCACCGGATCGGGTATCCGTTGCTCAGCCGAAATGTTTTGAGATAGATTGGTATCAAAATTTCCGACACCGTCAACCGTGTAATCTCCAAACTTGGTTAAACCATATGAAGCACCGGTTTGTACGGCAGGGTAGAAGTTTCGGATGTGGTACCGCATGTTTGCCTGTGCCTGCTCTATGCGCTGCCCGGCAATCTTCATATCCTGATTGTTTTTAATGGCCGTATCAATAAGTGCGTTTAAGTAAGGGTCTTTAAAAAAATTACGCCATTGCGGAACAGTTTGATCTTTTTGCAACACACTGTCGACTTCAAAATAGGTTGACGGAACAACCATTTCATTTTTTACCTGAAGTTGTCGGGGCAAGGTACATGAACTGAGTATCGACAAAATCGCAAGGAATAAGCAGCCTTGATGCAGTAATTGTTTGATCTTATTTTTCATATGAGTCAAGCTCAGATAATGGTCTTTCTTCAACGGATGTTTCAATTATAGTATTTCCAAGTCTTTCTTTGATGGTAGCAAACAGGAAATAAAGTCCGGGGATGATGATGATACCGAAAATAGTTCCGATTAACATGCCACCGGCTGCGGCTGTTCCAATGGAGCGATTGCCCAACTCACCGGGGCCTGTTGCAATAACCAACGGAATAAGGCCAGCGATAAATGCAAACGAGGTCATGAGAATAGGACGGAACCGGGTGGCTGCACCTTCGATGGTAGCCTCCAGTATACTGGCGCCCTGCTTGTGTTTTAAAATGGCAAACTCGATAATCAGGATGGCGTTTTTTCCCAACAACCCGACCAACATAATAAGCGACACCTGGGCATAAATGTTATTCTCCAGCCCAAGCAATTGGAGTGACAGAAACGCTCCGAAAATTCCGGTAGGCAATGAAAGAATAACCGGTAACGGTAACAAGAAGCTTTCATATTGGGCCGAAAGCAACAGGTAAACAAACACCAGACAGATAATAAAAATATAGATGGCCTGGTTGCCCGCCAGAATTTCTTCACGTGTAATGCCCGACCATTCATAGGTGAATCCCCGTGGTAATTCTTTAGCCACTTCTTCAATGGCTTTTATTGCCTCACCACTGCTAAAACCCGAGGCAGCTTCACCGTTAATCATGGTAGCGTTAAACATATTATAACGCGTGATCATTTCAGGACCATACACCCGTTCAAGGCTGATGAATGTTCCATACTGAACCATTTCACCCCGGTTGTTTTTTACATAAAGTTTCAGAATGTCCTCCGGCTTGGCACGATACTCAGGACCGGCCTGCACCATAACCTTGTACATTAAGCCGAAGCGCACAAAATTACTGGCATAAAAACTACCGACTAAGGTCTGCAAGGTGTTCATGGCAGTCGCCACACTCACATCTTTTTTTGCCGCCATTTTATAATCCACATGAATAAGGTATTGCGGAAAGGTTGGATCAAAACTGGTGAACGCATTGGCAACCTCGGGGCGGCTTTTTATTTTCTCAATAAAGTTTTGTGTCACCTCATTCATCCGGTTAAGGTTTCCGCTCCCGGTTTTGTCGATCAACCGCAATTCAAATCCGCTGGCATTACCAAAGCCGGGCACGGTAGGCGGGGGAAAGAATTCGATTACCGCATCGTTAATGTGACTTGTTTTCTGTTGTAGTATTCCGATGAGATCAGTAACGGACTCATCACGTTCGTCCCAGGGCTTTAAGTTGATCATGGCCATACCATACGATGAGCCTGCAGATTCTGTAATCAGGCTGTAGCCACCAAGTGTTGAAATGTTTTCAACAACATCAATGTCCTGGCTCACCCGGGTAATCTCATCCAGCACTTTACCGGTACGCTCAACGGTGGCACCCACCGGTGTGGTTACGTTAACATAAATAACGCCCTGATCTTCGGTTGGGATAAAACCAGAAGGAAGAAATTTATTAACCCCCCAAATGCCCAACACAAAAACCAAAGTAACAGCAATGGTAATTCTCTTTTTAGAGGCATAACGCTTTACCAGTTCTTTATATCCGGATTCCAATTTTTCATAACCGAAATTGAATCGGTTGAAAAATGCCTGAAGCCATTTAGTGGAACTGCCGTGCGTGGGTTTAAGAATGATCGCGCAAAGGGCAGGCGTAAGCGTTAATGCGTTGACACCGGAAATGAAAATAGCTATGGCCAAGGTTAGTGAAAACTGACGATAGAAAATCCCCACCGGGCCCGACATAAAAGCTACAGGAATAAATACCGCAGACATAACCAATGTAATGGCAATGATGGCACCCCCGATTTCATGCATGGACCGAAGGGTTGCCTTTTTTGCATCGATTTTATCTTCATGCATTTTAGCGTGAATGGCTTCCACCACCACAATGGCATTATCCACCACAATACCAATCGCCAGCACCATGGCAAACAACGTAAGCAGGTTAATCGAAAAACCCAGCACCTGCATAAAAGCAAATGTGCCGATAATGGCCACCGGTACAGCCAGTGCGGGAATGAGCGTAGAACGAAAATCCTGCAGGAAAATAAACACTACGATGGAGACAAGAATGAAAGCTTCAATCAAGGTTTTCACTACCTCCGAAATCGAAGCATCCAAAAAGCGTGAAACATCATAGGCAAAATTGTATTTCATTTTAGGCGGAAAAGCCGAAGCTTCCAACTCGGCCATACGCTTTTTAACATTTTGGATAACCTCGCGCGCATTGGATCCCGGGCGTTGCTTAATCATAATGGAAGCCGAGGGTTTGCCATCGGTTTTGGAATCCATGTGGTAACTGAACGAACCGAACTCCACTTCGGCCACATCTTTTAAACTCAGGAGGGAGCCATCCTGGTTGGATTTGATGACAATATTTTCATACTGTTCAACATCAATAAACTTACCGGTATATTTCAATACGTATTGTAAGGATTGTGCCAGTTTATCTGAACTTTCGCCCGTTTTTCCTGGTGCCGCTTCTACATTTTGGGCGCGAATGGCTTCAATTACTTCATCCGTAGAAATAGAATATGCAGCAAGTTTTTCAGGATGCAGCCATACGCGCATGGAGTAATCGCGCATACCCATGATCTCTGCATAACCAACACCATCAATGCGCTTCAGTTCAGGCAGAATGTTGATGTCGGCAAAGTTGTATACAAACTTTTCATCGGCTGCCTCATCATCGCTAAACAGGTTAAGGTACAGCAACATGCTATTCACCTCCTTCTCGGTTTGCACGCCCGCTTTGATCACTTCTTCCGGAAGTTCATCAAGTACTGTGCTTACACGGTTTTGAACGTTCACCGCAGCCACATCCGGATCGGTGCCTACTTTAAAAAACACGGTGATTAATGTTGTGCCATTATTGGATGATACTGACGACATGTAGGTCATGCCGGGCACTCCGTTAATGGCACGCTCAATAGGGGTGGCCACCGCTTTTGCACACACTTCAGCATTGGCTCCCGTATATTTGGCTGTAACGGTTACCGAGGGGGGAACAATCTCCGGAAATTGCGTAACCGGCAAACTGGTTAGTGCTAATAAACCCAGCAGGGTTATCATTAACGATAACACCAGCGACAGGATGGGCCGTTGAATGAACGTATCCAGCATGACTTACTGATTTAAGGTGTTTTCTTTCAGTAATTCTTCGGCAGGTACAACACGCGGTTTAATAACCATGCCTTCACGCACGTTCTGAATGCCTTCGTAAACAAATTGATCCGAATCGGTAAGGCCACTACCCACTACATAAAAATCACCCAGGCGACCAATAGGCACAAAACTTTTAAGGCCAAGCGTCTGGTTGGCATTTAACAGGTAGACATAATTCTTGTCCTGGATTTCAATACCGGATTTTTGCGGCAGGAGCAGGGCTCCGCTGCGTGAATCCTGCAATCTGATTTTACCTGTTGATCCATGCTTTAACAAACGGTTTGGGTTTTGAAATTTAGCGCGCACGGCTATAGCACCGGTACCCACCTCAAACTCACTCTCCATCGTTTCGATGGTGCCCTTTAGCGGATACAGTGTTCCGTCTGCAAGGATCAGCTCCACATTGGAAAGGTAAAATTCGTTTCTGCTTTTTGCCTTGCTGAAATTCATCAGGTACTCCACTTCCGATACGTTGAAGTAGGCATTAACCGTTTCAATATCGGATAGGGTGGTGAGCAGCGCACCAGCCGAGATCAGACTTCCGATTTTAAACGGAATACGGTCGATAATACCATTGAAAGGGGAGCGTATGCTCGTATTTGCCAGGCGAATGGAGGCTGCCACTTCTTCAGCCTTGGCCTGTTCAACACGCGACCGGGCAATTTCAACCTTGGCTTCCGCCAGGTCTAATTCGGTTTTTGTAATTACATTTTTGTTTACGAGTAACCGAACCCGTTCCAATTCAACCAGAGCTGATTTTGTTTCCGCTTCGGCACTGATTACGTTTGCCCGTGCCCGGTTTAAATCGGCACGGTACTCATCCTCGTTGATTTTAAACAGAAGCTGGCCTTTCTTTACTTCTTTTCCTTCATCTACCAGTATTTCTTCCAGGTAGCCCTCAACGCGTGCCCGCACTTCAATATTCTGAAATGCCTGGATGTTGGCCACATACTCCAGCGGTATGTTAATGTCGCGCTTGATTACCGTGGTCACCGGAAATTCTTCAGGCTCGGTTAATTCGGCCGATTGATCTTTTGACCGGCAAGAAACTGCCAGCAGGGCAGCGATGGCTATAAGCTTAGCAATGGGGAATGGATTACAGTACATGACTTTGTTTAAAAAATTAATAGACCTTGTAAAAGCAGGATAAAATCTGACGGTTATCGGATAGGGGACTACCCCTGAACGCGCAGTAAGACTTGCGCTATTGAAAAGATGTCAGAAAAGCTTTCTGAGGTGAAGTGTACGTAGCACTTCACTAAAAGTATTGCACGATTCAAAATGAATAACTTGCTGATAAGCAAGGCGATTAAATGTAATGTCTAAATTACTGAAGGCATTGGTAATCCAGGCTGTATAGGTGTAGCCCACAGGCGAAATACTAACCCGGGAACGTTCTGATCGCTTTGAAAGAGGTGAGAACTCATCAAGTTCTTCCTGGTCGCCAGCCGGGATGTCGCGCTTATTCAAGGCCTCCAATAAGAACTCAACCAACGACACCGGATGATACGTTGATTGGAGCGCAAAGTCTTGATGATGATCCTCAAACAAAGCCGCATTGAGGAAAATCAAGACAAAGAAATTGACAATAGAATTTCTTACGAGAGCCGCCACTGTAGTAAAAAGTAAAACGCAAAGGTGCAGAAGGAAAAATCAATTTTCAAATGCGATTGTACAGATGGTTGACAGGTTTAGCTACAACGTTTGAACCTGAGAAATTTCGGGCAAGGGGTTTTAAGTTGGAAGGGGGTAATTTATACACTGTTGTACAGGAGTGATCGATACCCTGACAATTTTGAATATGGGGGGGACCACAAACACTACTAGCATATTTATATCAAAGTCAAACTTAACATAATATAAATTATATAACTCTTGCTTGGCTAAGTTCCTGACCCGCAGTTATATAATCATATTATGTTAACCATCCCAGCGTGCCATTGCGCACATTCCTTTGCTACGCTGGTCTGGGGGTTTTCGGCTTCGTATTGAAGATTCGGATTGTTGCCGCACAAGCCAGCGGCACAGTTATATAATTTGACGTTATATTAAATAGCCGCTCAAGGCCGCGCTCATCCGGGCCGTGCACACCTCGTCCTTGAGTGTCTATTTAAACGATAAAGAGTTGAGCAAGAAAGTTTTTTGCCAACGCGCATGAAAATGCAGGCCGCACATTCCTGACGCCAGCCAAAGCCAGCATCACACATGCTTGATTCAACGCTCTATCAATTCAATTGAGTTGCGATAAGGCTCACTGGATTAGTTCATTAGGTTCGCCATAGCTCACCAGAACTTCAAAGGTGTTCGCACCTTATTTTTCTTTTGTCCTTTTTGCCTTCCTGCCAACTGTCCATATAGAAATTATTGTTGGCAGGCTGGGATGCTAAAAGTACCAACCTGCCTGCCGGCAGGAAAAATCAAGAGCCAAATATGCTTTCACGCACATCCCATCGCGCCACCTCGCCTTTGGGCTGGGCCACCGCGCAGCGGTACACCATAATCTATTTTAGCCAATCAATAGCATGTTGTAATGTACGGTCAATACCTTGGTGCACTTCCTGATTATGGTTTTTAACCCACGCATCAGGAGTCAGTCCTATACCTTCGTAACTTTTACCATCAAACATTTCCACTTTCTGGATAGAGTACGAATATACCCAGCCATTGGCTAACTCACGTGATATTTTGGTTCCGAAAGTACCATTGGTGGTATCTCCCATAATAATGACATTGGGTAAAGTTTTGGCCGCCATTACCATTCGTTCGGCAGCGCTAACCGTGTAGCGGTCGGTCAATATAATCAGAGGCTTATCAATATATGGATTTTGTTTTTTCAGGTACCAATTGAACCAGGGGGTATAATCGTTTGCTCCTCTCCCATTTTTTGTTTTACTGCGAAGAAAGAATTTATCTTCCTGAGTAAATTTACCAAGAAAGGAATAGCTGTACGAAACATCCCCTCCGTTGTTGTGGCGCAGGTCAACAATATATCCATTAACATCAGAGAAATCCTTGAGCATATTATCAAGTTTTACTGCATCAGCGCGAAACTCATCAAAATAGATATACGCGATGTTATGCGATTTGATTTTGCCATAAACAAATTTGGTACCTTCCACCTTTTCTGATTCGTCAAGGTAATTCTGCTTGATTAGTGATAAATCAAACAACGCATCATCAATTCTTTCCTGAAAATATTTATTTGCATCAAAGGCTCCATACTGAGCGGCCATTATGGCTACGTGACCATCTCCTATGGGTGCTATCATTCGGGTAAGGATTTCAAAAAGATCCTCATCACTGGTAGCTGTACTTATTTGCGGACGAAAAGTTGCATATACCATATCCCAATCAATATTTCTTTCTTCGAAGACGGCATAGTCATCTTTAAAGCTTTGCCAGAAATTTTCAAAAACAGCTACTGGAGAATTTCCGGGCTCTTCTATGAACATAAGTTCACAAGCCGTTAAACAAATGGCTACTGCAAAAAGTATTATAAAGTATTTATTAGATTTCATTACGCTAAAATTTAAATGTAGTACTGATATTTAATTGATGCTGGTAGCTCAGTAGGGTTCGGGGAATATTTGTATGGATAAAGTCGAACCGGTATGCTGCACCAACAAGGAAACGGTTTGAAAGTGGGTACGTATAGTCTAGGGTGAAGTTTACACGCTGCAACTTGTTCCAGGTTACAAGTTCACCATCGCCAATAAAGGCTATGATTATCTTGGTACTCTTGTGTGATGCTATATTTTCAATGAATTCATCATCTTCGGCCAGATAAGGTGGTCTCGCCATCCATGATATAATAGGCACGGCCACATGAAAGGCAAGGGTGTGCTTGTCGTTAAAGGTATATGCTCTTCGATACCACACCTGTGCCGACTGGTTAATGAAATAGCCAAACATGCTGGACAATCCGAAGTTGTAAAAACCTGCCTGTAATTCAGACTGAAGAGAGCCTCCAAGCCAGGCTTGGTAAGCTGCTTTTGGCTGTATGGATTTACCAAAACCATAAGTAAGATTGATATTTAGAAATTCATGCGGCATCATCATGTGTGAATGACCATCCATATCCATCTCATTGGGTTTACCAATCTGAGAACTGTTATACGTAAACCCAACTTCAGCAAACTGAAAATATTTGGCCGAGCGTTGATATTTCAATTGGTAACTATTTGCAGACACATCTGCATGGACAAATGGAGAATACACCAGGTCTTGCCTGGCAAGGAACGACACTCCGGCAGCCACGGATAAAGTCTGTTCCTTTTGTTGAGCAAATGCCAACTGCAAGCTGCAAATACTGCAAAGCAAGTGAATCAATATTTTTTGGTTTTTCATTGTATAGGATTGTTGTTTGCTAAGATTGGATTAACCTCGTCAAGCCAATTGTTGATAAGGCTGAATAATTCAGGATGCACTGTTTTGTCTAATTCGTTCCAGTTGTGGCATAACTCAGAGCGTACAAACTGATGGTTGACTCCTTCAATGGTATGTATCCAATGTTGCTCATTGCTATTCCATAAGAGTTGTGTCATCAGTTGTGTATTGCCAATATCATCTACCATGTAATCGTTCTCCGCATAAACAGTTAAGATTGGACATGTAATGCGTGGGATATATCTGGACGGATTGTGCCTGATAACATGACTAAGGAAAATAGGCTTGACGAGATAGGATGAAGTCTTAATAACGGCCAAAGAAATCTTGAGCATGCTCATTTTAAATTTCAGTTTTCTACCATTATATCCTTTGCAGCTATACTGATTGTGCATGTCAAATAAAACTTGCTGATGCACACTCTGGGCAGGACCTACCAGGTTGATCAGAAAAGAAATGTCATCAGGATTTTCAGCGGCAACAACTTGTGCGACATAGCCACCCTGACTGTGGCCTATTAACCCGATTTGAGTAGCATCTATTTCAGGTCTTTGCTTCAGATATTCAATTGCTCTGGCTGCATCTGTGGCATATTGCCTAAATCCTGCTTTGCGCCAGTTTCCACCTGCCTGATTTATACCACGCTTCTCCAGAAAGAAAACCGCATATCCTCGGCTCAATAATAATTCAGCCAGGTCTTTGCAATAGGTATATTCTGCCTGAGGATGAAAGTTCGAACGATAAGAAAAGTCTCCACTTCCATTAATGAAGATGAATGCCGGTACTTGCTGGCCCAGCACTTGCTGTGGAAGTAACAAAGAACCTGAAACAATTACTTTTCCCGGAAGCAGCACTTCTTCGCCTGGACTTACCTGAGAATAAATTACCTTCTGGCAAAATCCTGATTGGTAAATGATGAGGGCAACTATACTTACAATTATTTTCTTCATGTAATTTTGAGTTTGTTGGTGAATTCAAGCGCAAAAGTACCAGGCGTGTAGACAGCAGTTCAGGACAGTGAACGGACATATCAGGACAACATTCACTGACTCATCCGGCACAGTAAAATATATGGCCTGAAATGTCCGTATCTTGTCTCTAATTCTAGATTGTCAGTGATTTACCTTTGCAACAAGTCAAACATAAAAAGTGAGCCATGAGCAAAGAGACTAAAGTAGTATTCGCAATCTTACCAAAAGTACATCTGATCGATCTGTCAGGTCCCGTTCAGGTGTTCTATGAAGCCAACCAGTTTGGTGCAAACTTTAAGATTGAGTATTGCGGCTTGAAAGAAAATGACTCGGTTCTATCACAGCAAGGTTTACATCTTGCGGGCCTGCAATCATATGAACAGGTTCAATTAAGCAAAGACGATTATCTTTTTATTCCTGGAATGGAATTTAGTTCCATTAAGGAAGGACAACTGGCAAGAGGTTATGCTGATTTTTACAACTGGCTGCACAAACAATACAAGAATGACGTGAATATCTGCACAGTATGTAGTGGCACTTTTGTACTGGCAGCTTCTAATATGCTGACTAATAAAACTTGCACCACTCATTGGAAGTGCATTGATTATCTCAAAAAGAATTACACCTCTATTAAAGTTGTAAACGATCAACTTTATGTAAAAGACGGGAACATGTACACCAGTGCAGGCATGACTTCGGGTATTGACATGGCCTTGTTTATTGTGGAAGAAAACTTTGGGCCTGTTATCACCTCAAAAGTGGCGCGTGAAATGGTTGTATTTTTGCGAAGGGCAGGTGGAGATACTCAGGGCAGTATTTATTTGGATTTCAGAACACATATTAATCCAGCCATACATCAGGTGCAAGACTATATTATTCAACACCCAACTGTAAAAAACTCCATTGAAGAACTTGCCGAGATGGTAAATATGTCGGAAAGAAATCTCACTCGCTTGTTTAGAAAACACACGGGTATTAGTATTAATGATTTTAAAACCAAGTGTCGTTTGGCACATGCTGAGACATTATTAAAACATCCCTGCTATACTATTGATCATATTGCTGCTCAATGTGGATTTTCTGATGGTCGGCAACTAAGACGAATGTGGAAAGAACATTATGGTGATTCACCTGCCGCCTATAGGGTACGGTAATAAATTTTTATTTAGCATATGAATAAACTTATTGATTTAAGCCACACCATAGTAAATGGAATGCTGACATATAAAGGATTGCCGGCTCCCATCATTTGCGATTATATAACTCGGGAGCAGTCAAGACAATACTATTCCGCGGGCACCGAATTTCAGATTGGTAAAATTGAGATGGTGGCAAATACAGGTACATATATCGATGTGCCTTCTCATCGATTTGCCCACGGTAAAGATATGAGTGAAGTGGAACTAAGACGTTTTACAAAGCTTGATGCTATTGTTGTTCGGGCGGATTTCCACCATGAAATTGGGTAGGCAAAAAATATTTTGAAGGGAAAAGACTTCAAGGCAAGGCGGTGTTGGTGAATACAAACTGGAGTACCCATTGGCAAAGTGATGCTTATTTTGAGAGCCATTCATTTTTAACTGAGGAAGCAGCTCGTTACTTGGTTAGCAAAGGCGTAGTGTTGGTAGGTATCGACTCGCATAATGTTGATGACACACGAAAGAACTCACGCCCGGTTCATTCAATATTACTGCAACATGAAATTCTGATTGATGAGCATCTGTGTTGCCTGGACGAACTTCCGGATGAAGGGTTCTACTTTCATGCAGTTCCTCCGAAAGTACAAGATATGGGCACCTTTCCCGTAAGGGCTTATGCGGAGTTAAGGTGAAATATTTTTTTCCAATATAAAATGCCTGAATTTTGCTTTGAATTGTGCCATTACAACATTGCCACGCATTGGCAGGTCGCGCATCCCTTCCACGTTCAAAGCCCGCCAATAAGTGCCGCTGGCCCCAGCCTGTTGTAAAGAAGATAGATTTAGATATTAAATGCCGCGCTAAAAACTTTCTATGAAGATTGGGTAAGGCCCGGAGCCTAAGTTATGTTAACATAACGTCTGAACATTATGTAACAACGATAATATATCTATATCTAGGTACTTGTTACATAATGAGCCGACATATTAAATAGCTTTAACGGTTGGGATTTCAAGAATATTGCATTTTTTGAAAACGTATATCTGTTATTATTTGGCTAAATCCGAGGAAACTAAAGATGCGATAAAACTGTATATTTGTTAGAATCTTCAACAAAATGGCATCAAAAACATTCGAAAATGAACTTCTCAAAGGTCTATATCTGCTCAGCAAAGAGCAGCAGGACAAAGTGATATCCTATGTTAAGGCATTGATGAAAAGAACCAAAAGCAATAATCAGCAGGAGTTACTTCAATTTGCCGGTAGTTTTACGACAAAGGATGCTCAAGAGATCAGCTCAGCTATAGAGCAAGGATGCGAAAACATCGATAAAAATGAATGGTGAAGACTGTCTCCTCGATACCAACATTGTTATCGGTCTCTTTACTAATGAATCATCCATAACAGAAAAAATCAAATCCTTCTCCGGTAATATCTTTATTCCAAGTATTGTTTTGGGAGAATTATTTTATGGCGCAGAGCAATCCACAAGAAAAGATGGGAACAGAAAAAAGATTGAAGAATTAGCAGAAGCTTCATTAGTTCTTGAGTGCGACTTGGATACGGCCCGATCTTACGGAAAATAAAAAGCCAGCTAAAAATAAAGGGTAGCCCAATACCAGAAAACGATATCTGGATAGCTGCATTAGCAGATCAGCATCAACTAAAGTTAGTTACAAGAGACAAGCACTTCAACAGTATCGATGCTATACTGATTGAAGCCTGGTAAATCCTACCTTGCAGCCGCAGCACACATTGACAGGCCGCGCATCCCTCCCACGTCCAAAGCTTGCCAAAGAGTGTCGCTGCCCCAGCCCACTGATGGGAGAAGGAAAAGGGGCTACTAAAACCCAGCGCTAAAAAAACTTTTTATGAAGATTGGAGAAAGGCCCGGATACCTAAGCTATGTTAACATAACCTGCCTTTGCCGGCAGGCAGGCGCAAACTGTAAAACATCCATGGATGTTTCAATGATGATGTTTATGAGTATGAGCCTTGATTTCCCTGATGGGCATATCATCCGCAACAACTTCAAAATTAGCCATCATACCCGCCTCATGGTGTTCAAGTATGTGGCAATGGTACATCCAGGTACCTGGCCGGTTATCAGGCATCCATGCAATCCTGACTTTGCTTCTGGGCTTCAGGTTAATAGTATCCTTCCACGCGGTGAACGCAGGCTTCAGTCCATTTTCTTCGACAACCTGGAAAAAGAATCCGTGCAAATGAAATGGATGGTCCATTAGACTTGCGTTTACTACCTCCCAAACCTGTAGTTCACCCACTTTTACCGGCTTATCGTTGACATGGGCTGAACCGTTAATAAGGAAATCCATTCCGTCTTTTAAACTCGGACCGACAGATAGTACTACCCTCCTGTTTATTTCAGCGTGGGATTCGGCCAATTGCGTAATTGCTCGCAAGGTGTGAGGAACATGAGCAACAGATGGTGCGGAAGGTCCTACATGAATGGTGGCAAAGTTTTCTCGCTTGGCCTTTAAGAATGTCATTCTGTTATAGGGTAGCGAATCCATGGTAAACACCTCCCCCTCTTCAAAAGGCCCCACAATGATATCGAAGCGCTCTCCTGGTGTAATTAATTGTGATGTTACGGGTCTGGGTGATTCCAGAAGTCCGCCATCAGTTCCGACTATGGAGAATTCCCTGCCACCAAGGTCTAGAACAAAATATCGAGCACTGCTTGCATTGATAAAGCGCCATCGCTCTCTGTGACCGGCAAACATCTGGATGATGGGATTTTCTTTTCCATTGATCAAAAGAGTATCTCCCTGACGTCCGTCATGTCTTTCGACAACACGCGGTATGAACCATCGTGGTTTTGTGAACACTCCTTTGGCGTCTACCTTCATATCGTCAATGATGAATACGCGTTCTGCATCTGTAATAATCTCCTCTGTTGGATCTTCAACAATGAGAGCCCCATACATCCCCCTTTCCATTTGCACGGTTTCGTTGGCATGCGAGTGATACCAGAATGTTCCGGCATCGGGCACAACAAAACGATATTCAAACGTCTCACCCGGTGAAATTGGCTTTTGAACAGCATCGGTTCCATCCATCCCGGCAGCGAGCCGAATTCCATGCCAGTGGATAGTGGTTGGCTCATGCAGGTTGTTGGTTAATTTTACGACAACTGTATCACCTACATTGGCCCTCAGTTCGGGCCCAGGGACTTGTTTGTTAAAACCCCATGCTTCAATGATTTTGTCGCTCGAGATCTGCCAGCGAAACGCGCTGGCCTCCAGATGATACTCAACGACCTTAGTATTGGTTTCCATAAAAAGTTGTTTTGTTATTTCGCTTTATTTTCTCTTTTGATTAGACAAAGGTGGATTGTGGCAGGGTTATTTGCCAGGTCAACAAGGCGTCATAAAAGGACGGACTTTTGTGCAGCCTGTGAAAAGAGGCTGTCTCAAAAATTGTTACAGTCCGGGGGTTTGAGGTTTGTCAAAACCGAATTTGACTCACCATTGTTCTTCGATAAACTTTGGCCACGGCACCAGCATACTCTTGAGACAGCTCTTATCAATTAGCAACTCTTGCTTCCGCAGGAACAAGGATTACACGTACAATTGTGGCAAGTACAGGTTCCACATGTACAAACAACACATGTACAATTTGGATTACCACAAGACCCGGTGCGATTTTCGGTCTTTACAGTCGTTTTTGATTTTGTTTTCATATTCATTTTTGTTTTTGAATTTATACGACAAAGGTTGGTTGGCGGTGAACGGGAACCGTTACAACAATTTGGGAATGCGTTATACAATTTTGGGTTGGGATCCCTTTCAGCAGAAGTTTACGACTAGTGACCCCGGATAGCTACCGTGGGCGGTTCAAGGCTAAAGCTTGTCGATCGATTTTCGTTTGACTGCACCTATGTCTTTAAAGTATGAAGGGGTCAGTCCAGTAACTTTTTTGAACTGGTTGGACAAATGGGCTGGGCTGCTGTAGTTTAGCTCAAAGGCAATTTGTGATAAAGTCATCTGGCCATAAACGAGGAGTTCCTTGGCTTTCTCAATCCGTTGCTCAATAAAGTAGTTTTCAATCGTTCTTCCCTCCACCATCGAGAAGACACTGCTGAGGTGAGTGTATTCGTAGTTCAGTTTTGCCGACAAGTAAATGGAAAGTTTCAGTGGGTTTTCCTGTCCTGCTTCGTTTCGGGCTTTTTGTATGATGTATTTTTTGATCTTTTCAATAAGACTGCCGGTATGATTGTCGATCAGCTCAAATCCCACGCGCATAAGGCTTTTCTGAAGAGCGTTTCGCTTATCGCCTGATAATGGTTCATCCATATGAATTTCACCAAGTATTACCTTCTGATACGCGATAGAGGCATTCTTCAGGATTTGTTCCACCGTCATGACACATCGGGTGCAGACCATGTTCTTAACAAGGAGAAGGTGGGGCGATGTCGGTTCGTTCTGCTTCATGGGTTAAAGGTAAGTATTACTAGTTAACTCACGAGGTTGTCCTTTTGTGACGCCTTGTTGACCTAGCGCAAACGAGCTCCTTGCCGCACCTTTGCGTAAACGAAAGGGAAAATAATCAAACAACAAAACTATGGAAAAGCAAAAAGCAATCATTTTAAAACTTGGCGTCATAGCATTTTTATGTCAAGCAGTATTTTATCTGAACTCATGCGAAGAGGCGAAGTTTGACCCAGCGCTAACCAGGACATTTACGATTGAATCTCCATCCATAGGCGCTTCTTACCCGATACAAGTAGCCCTGCCAGATAACTTTAATTCAGTTGGTGAAAAGTTCTCAACCATCTATGTGCTGGATGGAAAGCAAGATTTTAACTTAGTAGCGAATACCTGCAAAAATCTATCAGAACGCTATGGTGTACCCAATGTAATAGTTGTAAGCATTGGTTATGGAAGAGATCGAAGCATGGATTATACACCAACAAAAAGCGGCTCGTCCACGGGAGGCGCTCCTGAATTTCTGAAGTTTATTGAGAATGAGTTGATTCCAAAAATCGAACAAGACTTTAATGCTGACACAGCCAGAGAAAGCAGAGTAATTCTTGGTCATTCTTATGGTGGTTTGTTCGCAGCCTTTGCGTTCGCTGTTAACAATAATCTGTTTGGCAACTACATCATGTTAAGCCCGTCTCTTTGGTTTGATAACGAAGTAACCCTGCTCATGGAAAAACAAAACCGAAATGGCAATCAGGAGGCCCATCAGTTGGTATTCATGGGAATCGGTGAAGCAGAGAACAGTGGCAGAATGCAGGCTCCGTTTGAAGCGTATTATCAAATCCTTCGTGACCATTATTCAGATATGAGTTTGTCAAAGAATCGCGAACATGATCTGAGTCATATGGGTTCGAAAGATCCAAACATTGTTAAGGGACTCCATTACTATTTTCAAAACAGATAGCTCTCAACCTTCAAAATTAACATTGACATGAAACCAATTACATATATATCTCTTGTGTTTGCGTTGTTTGCTTGCACAACCGCATTTACGCAGAACAAGAGTTCAACAGCGGTTGTAAGCGAATTGACAATTGAACCAGGTGTTGGCGTCCATACAAATTTTGGAACTGACTTTCTGGTTACAAACCTGATTCAATGGAACCCGACCAGACGTTTTAGTCTTGGCGCACATACTTCGTTTAATTATAATAATATTTCACAGCGTGACTTTAATTATGTAAAAACGAATTACAATTACTCAATCAACCAGAAGTTTGGAGCGGGTACTACTTTCTATTCTAAAAAAAGTTCGCACACGTTTTTGCTGATGGTTGGCTTTAAGTATACAGCATTTAAGGAAACTCTTTATAATCCTGATTTTGATAAAGTAAGTGTGGCTATCAAGGGATTTAGTCCTGACTATGGACTGATGTATAGTTATAAGAAGGGATTGAAAAAGTGCTTTTTTACTTTCCGTATGTACATACCACTATATCCATGGCCAGTGAAAGGATCTGACATCGACTACATCGATGGTAATCGAGACAACATTGCACTTGAGTTGGGGATAGGGGTAAGAATTAAATAACCACGAATATTAATCACAATAAGATCATGAAAAAAATAGCTTTTGTAATTCCGCCCACTGTAGAGTTGTTGGATTTGGCAGGGCCTGTTCAGGTGTTTACCGAGGCCAGGTTCTATGGCTTTGAAATTGACATTGAGTTTTACGTATTCCAGCGTAATCCCATCTGCACATCCGGATTGGGCTTTGGGGAAATCGCAAACTTCTCTGACGCAGAATTAAAGGAAGGTGATTTCGTCCTTGTGCCGGGAATGGATCAAAATTATGTCAGAAGCGCTGCATTCCGTAATGAAGCAAAATTCTTTGAGTGGCTGAAAAAGTGCTCAGCTAAAAACGTAAATGTCTGTTCTGTTTGTAATGGTGCATTCGCTTTAGGGAATGCAGGTTTATTGAATGGTCTGGAGTGCACTACGCATTGGCGAAGGGTTGATGAATTGCAATTGCAATTTCCGAAAACAAAAGTATTGACCGATGTCTTGTACGTCAAGAACAGTAACATTTATACAAGTGGTGGTATCGCTGCTGGCATCGATTTAGGATTATCCATTCTTGAAGATCTGGCCGGTGCATCTTTCGTTCAAAAAGTAGCCAAAGGACTTGTTGTTGATTACCGAAAAAATGACACAAAATGAAAGCAGCAGTTTACACCCAATATGGAGCCCCCGAAGTTCTTCAACTTAGGGAAGTAACTAAGCCCGAACCAAGGGACAATGAAATTCTTTTACGAATTAAAGCCACAGCAGTTAATTCAGGTGATGTACGATTACGAAGGGCAGATCCATTTGCAGTCAGATTTCTTTTTGGCCTGCTAAAACCTAAGATTAATGTACTGGGAAGTGTTTTTTCCGGTGAAGTTGAAAGTGTGGGAAAGCTAGTCAAGCGTTTCAAAGTTGGTGATCAGGTTTTTGGGCATACCGATATGAGCTTTGGTGCTTACGCAGAATATATTTGTCTTTCAGAAGATGGAACGCTGGCAATTAAACCACCCACTATTTCGCATCAGGAAGCAGCCGTTATTCCTTTTGGCGGTGTTGCGGCTTTGCATTTTATCAAGAAAGCCAGTATCAAGGAAAACCAAAAGGTTCTTATAGTTGGTGCATCTGGTGCAGTAGGAAGTGCTGCCGTTCAGTTGGTTAAGTCGTACGGGGCAATTGTTACCGGAGTGTGCAGCACATCAAATATTGAGTTGGTAAAATCACTTGGTGCCGATAACGTGATTGATTATACAAAGGAAGATTTTACTCAAAGAGGAGAAGTCTATGATCTGATTTTTGATACAGTAAATTCAATATCAGTGGCTCGTTCCTTGAGGTCACTCACTAAAAAGGGGACAATGATTTTAAGCGCAGCAGGAATGTTGGAGATGCTTCAAGGTCTTTGGGTTTCTGTGACAAGCAACAGAAAAGTATTGACTGGTGTAATAAGCCACAAAGCGGCCGATGCGTCTACTCTCAAAGAACTTGTTGCGAAAGGAAAGTTCAAACCTGTTATTGATAAAACATTTCCGTTGAGTCAAATTAGAGAAGCTCATGCTTACGTTGAAAAGGGGCACAAAAGAGGAAACATCGCTATTAGCATTTAATAATTAAGATATGACACCCCTTATCATTGGTCTTTGTACAACAGTAGCAATAATCGCTTTCGCAGAGATCTTTAGGAAAATTGACCTTAAACTCTTCGCTTCATTATCCTTAGCAGTGATACCGTTTATTTACATAGGATTTTCAATCGATCTTCCTGGTCTTATTCTTACAGTTCCGGCTGCATCCATATTCTTACTCTTTGCTTATTGGGGGTATAAAAGGAATTACTTGCTCACCGTTATTGGGCTCGCACTCCATGGGTTATGGGATATTGTCTTTCCCCACGTAAGCACGGTGGCACCACATGGATATGATGTATTTTGTATTACCATAGATATACTGCTTGCCTTATACTTCTACTTAAAATTGAAGCCAGCGAAAACATAATTCTGTAAGGTATTTTTTAAGAGATAACATCTTTAAAGGGCCTTCCATGGTTTAGCTACCTTTAGAAATTATCGGTAACTTGTCATTCATAACAAGTAAACAGGTATGTTGAAGATAGCTTTTATTGTTCCTCCCCATGTTGAGCTATTGGATCTTGCAGGGCCGGCTCAGGTATTTACAGAGGCCAAGGCACATGGACTTGATGCAGCGATTGAGTTTTACAGTTATCATGATAGAATTAATTCTACATCAGGGGTTGGTTTCGGTGAAATAAAAAATTACAAAGAGGCTAATTTGAATGCAGGTGAATTTGTATTTATGCCGGGTACGGATCACGAATATTTGCAAAGCACTCAGTTTAGAACAGAGAGAGATTTTTTTACATGGCTAGCACAATGTGCTGACAAGAACATAAACACCTGCTCGATATGTACAGGTGCCTTTTTTTTAGGTGAAGCTGGGTTGCTGGATGGCAGGGAATGCACCACGCATTGGAGACGAACGGATGAACTGAAGGCCCGTTTTCCAAAAGCAAAAGTGCTGGCTGACATTCTATTTGTAAAGAGTGAAAATATCTACACGAGCGCGGGCATCAGTGCCGGCATAGATCTGGCTCTTTCTATTTTGGAAGATTTGAAAGGTCCCAACTTTGTACATAAAGTGGCCAGGGGACTTGTAGTTTATCATAGGCGTGACCCCACACATTCACAAAAGAGCATTTACCTTGATTTCAGAAATCACTTAAACCCCAAAATACATGAGGTCCAGGATTATCTTGTAAATAATCTCGAAAAGGAAAACTCAATTGAGACGTTGGCTGAAATGGTAGCCATGAGCCCACGTAATCTGAGCCGGGTTTTTAAAGAGTCTACAGGGCTGACTATTGTTGAGTATCTTACAGAGCTTCGCAGGGAAACAGCAAAAACACTACTCAATAATCCTGATTACACCATCGATTATATTGCTTCGCAATGTGGGTTTAAAACAGCAAGACAGCTTCAGAGAATTTTGAAGTAGTCGGTTAGGCCTGGAGCCAAAGTAACTAACGCAGTCCCTGCCTGCAGCAGACAGGCGCAACAAGATTATATAAATCTTGCTCGGTTAATCTGTAATCATTTTAGAGCTTGCCATACTTAGTACAGTGAAGTATATAGACACCGCACACCATGCCCGAAGATAAAAATTTGTAACTATTTCACGGGCCAAGCCATCGCGCCACCACGCATTTGGGTCGGGCCAGCGCACTGCGTTACTTAACATAATCTGGTTTAGTAACTTAATAGCTATATTTTTGGATAGATGAAGACAATCCCCATCCGGTCTATTCAGCCACAAGAGTTTAAGGCTAATCTTTTGGAAGGCTTCAAAATCAGAAGCATTGAAGAAGTATTGGCCGGAAAAGATATGAGCCAGGACCTTCACCGGCACGATTTCTATTTTATTATGGTGTTTTGTAAGGGATCCGGCATCCATACGATTGACTTTGTGGAATACCCCGTAAAGACCCACTCAATCTTCATGATGCGGCCGGGACAAGTACACAAGCTACAACTAACGGCCGGTAGCGAGGGGTATTTGCTGGAGTTCAGCAAAGATTTTCGATTTCTGTCCACAACAGGTAACGAACTACTTCGCAAAGCTACTAACCGCAGTTACTGTCAATTGGATAAAGTTGGGAACGGTGCGTTGTGCGCCATTCTGCAAACCATGTTGGATGAATTTCGCGTCAGGCAGGAAGGTTTTGAGAACGTGATCAAAGCAACCCTGGAAATTTTCCTTATTCAGTATCTCCGGTATCGTCAGAGAAATCAAAAGATCGACAACAACAAAGCCAATCGTTATCAGCAAGAAAAGCTTCAAGAGTTTTTAGACTTGCTGGAGGTGAACATCAACACCGAGAAACGTGCTGCCGCTTATGCCGACAGGATGCACCTCTCCCCCTTTCAACTCAATTCCATCACTAAAAACCTACTCGGAAAAACCGTTGCTGAACTCATTGAAGACCAAATTCTGCTGGAAGCCAAACGACATCTTTTGGCTACTTCAAACCAGGTAAACCAGATTGCTTTTCAATTAGGATATGAAGATGTATCCTACTTTATCCGCTTCTTTAAAAAACTTACCGGCCATACACCGGAAGCTTTTCGTAAGAACTTTCATTAAGTCCCATCCGACTTCATAATCGTCCTATCTCACTAGCGTTGCTTGCCTATACTTTTGCTTCCAGTTAAGCAAAACAAAAGCAACGCATGAAAACAAAAATGAAATTAATGGCATCGCTCAAAATTTGGGCTGTCATCTACCCTTCTATTACGCTGTTTCTCTATCTGTTCGGAGAGGCACTATCGGTACTTCCTCTGTATCAACGTACCTTCTTACTCACCATTACCCTGGTGCCATGGATTGTATTTGTTGGTGTTCCATTCGTGGATGTTATTCTAAAAAAAATATCGTCTGAACCCACTGCAAAGTAAAGAAGATGAATGCAGCGGGTCATCAAGCGCTAATGGGCAGAAGAACATTTCTTCAGCAATTCAGCGCACTGACGGCCGCTGCTATTCCTCATTTATCCATAGATTCAAAAGTCAATAGCAAAAGAATGAAAGAGAAATTTGATGCCATTATTGTAGGCGGAAGCTATGCAGGACTGTCTGCCGCGATGGCGTTGGGTCGTGCATTACGGAAGGTGTTGCTAATTGATGCGGGTAAGCCAGCTAATCGATTTACACCCTACTCCCATAATTTTATAACGCACGATGGAAAACGCCCGGATGAAATTGCAACATTGGCACGCCAACAGGTAGCCAAGTATTCATCAGTCCAACAAGTTGAAGGATTCGTTGTCAGTACAGAGAAAGTTGAACAGGAATTTATAGTCGGACTTGATACGGGAGATCAATTCGTTTCCACAAAACTCATTTTCGCGACAGGCATAGTTGACCTGATGCCCGCTATTCCTGGTTTTGCAGATTGCTGGGGCAAGTCAGTTCTCCATTGCCCCTACTGCCATGGCTATGAAGTACGAAATACCAGAACCGGAATTCTGGGCAACGGTGACTATGCCTTTGACTTTGGTTCGCTCATTTCCAATTGGACGCGCGAACTCATCATCTTCACCAACGGTCCTGCCACTTTAAATGAAGAGCAAAAGTCAAAATTGGATCAACACCACATCCCGGTTGTAGAGCATCGGATAAAGGCGCTTCACCATGATCAGGGTTATCTGAAAAGCATTTCATTTGAAAATGGGCGCTCAACTATGGTGTCTACCCTCTATGCCCGGCCTGAATTTAAACAGCATACCAATCTCCCTGCCCAATTGGGTTGTGAGCTAACACCCGAAGGGTATATCAAAACCGATTCATCACACAGAACAACGGTGCCTGGCGTATATGCCTGTGGCGATAATGTTACCCGACTCCGTACCGTGTCCAATGCTGTTGCTATGGGAACTGTTGCCGGCATGATGGCTAACAAAGATTTAATTACAGAAACCTTTTAATCACAACATAAGCAAAAATCAAAATGAAACACGTAACACACTCTGCAAACACCATTAACAGAAAAGATCGCGTTAATGGAAAACTGACTCGCTTAAATTTTATAGTCGGTTTGATTCTAATGACCACCCTCTATTCATTCGGTCAAAGTAGTCATGTTGCAATTGTTGTAACCACAACGGATGTAAACTTTAATTATGGTGGGAAGAATGCCGAACTAAGATCTTCCAAAGAAAACGTGCGTGCCCTCCGGGCCGGTCTGTCCTTCCAGGCAGGTGTAACCAAACATTTCTCCTGGGTAGGTGAACTTTACTATGCCATCAAAGGTGGAACACTCAGTGTTGGCAATGGTTTAACGCAAGATAAGTCCACCCTGAAATTATATTCTGCTGAACTACCGTTAATGGCTCGCGTTCACATGGGCCGCTTCTATCTTAATTCTGGTCCGTATGTCTCTTACATTTTTTCAGGTCGGATGAATACCAGCGGGCCGGAAGCCGGAAACGTTTCCTTCAATAATACCGATGGCTTTAGGCGATTCGACTGGGGTTGGCAAGCCGGTGCAGGATATGTATTTGATGTGAAGAAAAGCAAGCTTGCCATTGATGTACGCTATGGTCACGGATTGACTTCCTTATCACGAGATATTATTCGTTATAATCAGATGCTCAGCATCAGCGTCAGCATGTTTAAGCCTTTTAAGAAAAATATTTTCTAACAGAATTTTACCGATGACTCCGCTGCGTAAAACTTCGCTGACGGCAGGTATACTTTACCTGCTCACCTTTGTCTCTATTCCTACTTTTATCCTCTATGGTCCGATTCACGAATTGGATTTCATACTGGGTGCTGATTCAGACACCAACGTTATCATTGGAAATATTCTTGAATTGGTTGTGGCATTAGCCGGTATAGGTACTGCCGTAGTATTATATCCAGTTCTCAAAAAGCAAAACGAAGCGATGTCTCTCGCTTTAGTAAGTGCAAGAATACTCGAAGCCGCTACCATATTCGCTGGGGTATTGTTTTTGCTTACGGTGGTAACCTTACACCGGTCATCGGTCGGAACAGAAGCATTGACGATAAGTCGCACGCTAGTTACTATGTATGACCGCATGTTTCTGATCGGGCAAAGCCTGATGCCGGCTGTGGATGATATGTTGTTGGGCCTCTTGCTGTATCACTCAAGACTGGTACCGAGAGGACTTTCTATTATTGGAATTATCGGTGGGCCAGTACTTTTAGCCGGTACTTTCTCGGTTATGTTCGGGTTACTTGATCAGCGTGAACCCCTGGCAGGATTAAGTGCACTATTCGTTGCTGTCTTCGAGTTTTCGTTAGGTATTTATCTTATCACAAAAGGATTTAAGTCAGGAACTTTGAATAAATCATAACCTTTAGGCAGATGCAAGTTTCGGACTGGAAGCAGCATAGTAAGTTGGGGACTTTAACTATCTTAACCACGTGTCTGGATTTCAGGCACATAACAATTAGGTAATCTTAAAATAGCTATAAAATGAAAGCAGTTGTTTACGAGCGTTATGGGGAACCCGAGGTGTTAGAACTTCGGGAAATACCGAAACCCACACCGAGAAAAAATGAAGTTCTTGTCAAAGTTTATGCTACCACCGTAACGGCTGGTGATTGGAGAATGCGAAAGGCCGATCCATTCTTAGCACGGTTGTTCAACGGTTTGTTCAAGCCCAGAAGAGTGAAGATTTTAGGATTTGAACTTGCTGGCGTGGTGGAAGAAGTTGGTCAGGATGTGAAAACGTTTAAGAAAGGAGATGAAGTGTTTGCTTCCTGTGGATTCAAGTTTGGTGCTTATGCCGAATACAAGTGCATGGAGGTAAATGATTCGATTGCGCTTAAACCAAAGAATATGACGTTTGAAGAAGCGGCTGCTGTTCCTATTGGTGGACTAACTGCGTTGCGCTTTATTCAATCATCAGGTTTGAAAGCGGGTGATAATATTTTGATTTACGGAGCCTCGGGCAGTGTGGGAACATTTGCCGTACAGATAGCCAAGGCGGTTGGAGCTCATGTGACAGCTGTGTGTAGTGGTTCTAACATAGATCTGGTAAAATCTCTGGGCGCAGATGCGGTGATCGACTATACACGAGATGATTTCACCAAAATCCTCTCTTCATTCGATGTAGTCTTTGATGCGGTTGGAAAGACATCCAAATCGGCATGCAAAGATTTGTTGAAGCCAAGCGGAAAGTATGTGACAGTGACGGGCTCTCCCAAAGAAGGTATCAACGATTTAGTACAGTTAAAGGAACTGATCGAAGCAGGAAAATTAAAATCTGTACTTGATCGGAATTATCCTTTGGAACAAATTCGTGAAGCCCATGCTTATGTTGAGTCATTTCGCAAAAGAGGAAATGTGATTGTTAACGTTGTATAAACAATTGTATCGTCATTCATTGTCCATATCGCGCACCACCCACCTCCAACAATCGCCCTTGAGTTTACGCTGTCCTTTTATGACGCCCAGTTGACCTAGGATCATAGGTCAGTTCAGCGGACTTTTGTTTCATCAAAAGCGTAGCACCTTACATGTCATAACTTAATATAAGCCGTGTGTCAAATACAATAACCATAATAGATAAATAAATGAAACAAAAAATGAAATCAACTAACATTAACTACACCTTAGATAGTAAAAAGGTATTCACAGCTTTTGCTGTTCTGTCTACCCTATTGGGAATAATATTCCTTATTATAACGCTTTTACAAAAACCACCATTACCTCATGAAGTATCAGGCTATTTCGAAAGTAATCAGGGTGGGTTCATTTTGTTTGCAACGCTGTCGCTCATTTGGTCAGTTGTTACTATTCCCACCATTGTAGCACTTGGTCAGGTAATTAAAAATCCTGCAAACAAAGGCCTTAAATCATCAGCAGTTCTACTGACTTCGACCGGGATTTTATTGAATGGCATTATTTCTTTCCTCTATGTAGGAGCCCTCATTTCCATATGGAGCACTAGAAATATCCCAGGCGCCAATAGTGACTATGAAATGTCAATTTGGACAAATCTATTTTATTTCATGAGCGATCCTGCATTGATGATATGGGGTTTGGGGCAGTTACTGTTTGGATATCTTCTATTATCCAATTCAATTTTTCCCAAATGGGTTGGCATAGTTGCAATTATCGGTGGATTCGCAGGCGTGCTTACGTTGGCGGTATATCAAACGCCCATTTTAGCGATCTTACAAATGTTAACATTTGTGGTTCTGACCGGTTACTTTAGTTTGTTTTTACTAAGGAACAAAAATAGCTAAGTCTTTTCAAAAAGGTAGTCGATGATTGAGACCTTATCCGGAGGGTTTGGCATGAGTATTATGATTCAACATCTTCCTAAAAACTGAACTCATCAGCTACACACAACATGTCCCGATTCACCTGGATTGTCAGGCCGAGCGCTCCACCTCCTTCCAAAGCCCGCCATTAAGTACCGCTGTCCTAATCCAATGAAAAATAAAAAAATGAATATTGAAGGTCCAAACTTAAAAGGACATAATCCTAATGCCAACAACTATTACTTGTATTATTGCACCGCTCACTTCATTTTAGCAGTCAGATTGTAAAGCGTGTTATCTATCATGGAGCATAAAAAGATTAAAACTTTTGCCACAATTGCCCTACTTGAAGGCATCTCCTATGTATTACTGCTGGGCGTAGCTATGCCCTTAAAATATATTTTCGATTTTCCAGAAGCCGTAACCGTTGTGGGCTGGGCGCATGGTGTTTTATTTATGCTCTATGCACTATGGTTAGTGCTGTGTTGGAAAGAATATGCCTGGAGTTTTAGCCGCGTGACGGGATACTTCATTGCCTCCCTCCTGCCGATTGTACCCTTTGTTGTGGAGCGGAGATTGAAAAAAGAATATGCATTGGCTTGATCGCATTCAATTTCATCTTTCAATGAATAAACTAATGAAAAATTGTGCACTGATTCTGCTCACAGCCATCATCCTATCGTTCTCCACATCGAACAACGAAAGTGAATACGTTTATACTTCTGAAACATTAAAAATCGAATCGCTGACCGGAAATGTATTTACGCACATCTCATACCTCACAACCGATGACTTTGGGAAGGTAGAATGTAATGGTATGGTGTACCTTAACGGTGACGAGGCCATTGTTTTTGACACCCCTACAAATGATGAATCTTCTGCTGAACTGATAAACTGGATACTGAAAGAACAAGGCAAGACAATCAAGGCCATTGTTGTTACGCATTTCCATAACGACTGCCTGGGCGGACTCAGTGCTTTCCACACTAACGGAGTACAATCATATGCCAGCAGTAAAACAATTGAATTGGCCAAAAGCAACAACATGGAAGCACTACCGGAAGTTGGTTTTGATGATCGATTTACTTTTCAGATTGGAAGTGAATCGGTTCATGCCCGGTTTTACGGTGCCGGACATACCGTTGATAACATGGTGGGGTACATTCCGAATGAAAAAATCCTATTCGGAGGATGCCTGATTAAATCGATGAACGCAAGTAAAGGTTTTCTTGGCGATGCAGCGCCAGCGGAGTGGTCAACTACAGTTGAAGCCATAAAAATGGACTTACCCGATGTGAAAATTGTTATTCCCGGGCACGGTAAGCACGGGGGAAGAGAACTCCTGGATTATACGATTCAGCTTTTTCGGGATTAATGTGATAACAGATTTGCTGCTGTCTGTTACAGGTATTGAGGGACTTGTAAGAAATTTTAATACTTTGATTTTTTCGTTGAAGAAACTCTTGCTATTCTTAACGAAATCTTACCTAAACCCTAATGAATCAAGAGACCAACAGCCCCTTTGTCAGCAAAGTATTATTACGCCAGTCAATCGGCTCAGTACGATTGGTTATTGCCTTATTTACAGTTACCGCGGCTATAACCAAGTTGTTGTATGATCGCTTTTTGCCCGACCTTAAAGACCTTGATGGAATTCGCTGGGCGATTATTACCCTGGGATGTGTATTTTTTGTTATCACCCATTTCCGGTACAAGCGCGGCATCATCGTAGCGTGGTTTTCGTTTTTTCTATACATGTGCACCTTGTTCTATGTTATTGCATTTGTGGTTATCAACCAATTTGATCCCAACGCTGTAACCATTTTAATATTGGTTGTTGGGGCCAGCTCCGTCATTATTAATAGTATATTTTATTATGGCATACAGTGTTTTATTATTCTGCTGGCCGCACAGGTTGCCTATGCCGGTTTTGATTTGGGTAGTGAAAACCTTATCGCTTTTTTCAATTTAATGCTGGCACTGGGTGTTTTCGGTATTGTGATTACCGTACGTCTGAAATTATTGTCCAGCATCAAACACTCACACTCCCACCTTGAAAAGCTCAACGTTATTTCGATTGTGGCTAACAAGGCTGGTGAAATTGTATTTGTAAGTCCTTCGGTACAAAGCCTGCTTGGCTATGATCCCGGTGAGTTGGTGAAAGATGGCTGGTGGGATGCACAGAATTTACGGGATGGATGGATTAGCCGCGATTACATTTTGAATTACCCGAATATCCTACCCAAAGAAATTGCCTCTATGGAAACCAGCATCGTTAACAAAGAAGGAAAGAAAATGTGGTTCAACTGGTCGAACTCCATGCTGCCCAATGGAAATTACATGGGCATTGCCCTGGATATAACTCGGTATAAGAATACTTAAGTACGCGTTTTCTTATTCCTGCCAAACTGCTCATCAATCATGGCAGCTTCATACAGCAAGGCCTTAACCAGTGCCTCATCAATATCTTCAGGCTTTTTGAAATACATAACATATACCTGCTTGCGTCCTTCGGCCAACAGCACACCCCCTTCATTCGCCATGAGTTTACCCTGATTAAATCCGAGTGTCACCCCTTTTTCTTTTCGCTTTTTATCGCTGCGGCTGGATTCCCACGCTAATGATGGTGGCCAGATAAAACAAATCAGCCGGTTACGGGCGTAGAATGGAATGTGAAAATCGTAGTACGTTTTTTCCGTAGCCTGCGGAATGCACTCCAACACCAAAGCACGCAGTCGTTTCACGATTACCTGTTCATGGCGCGGAAGACTGGTGATCAGTTGATCAATATCAACTGTTTTTGCATGCTCGTCCATTGGACATTTAAATACAATAAATACAACGCATTTTTATTTCATTGCCGACAGACGTTTGTGATGATACACATACGATAATCCACCCAGGATAAAAGGCACCAGCATAAACAGCATTTGAGGATGGAATCCGCCCGTCATCAATCCAGAATAAACGGCCCCGGTTAAGTCGAAAAACATACCGGCATAGGCCCACTCTTTGATGCGGGGAAAACCGGGCACCAGCAAGGCGATGATGCCTAACAATTTGGCTACACCAATAAAGGGCAGCATGTACAAGGGATATCCCAGTTGTTTAAAAACATCTACCCATTCTGGTGCAGAAAGAATGTTGGGTATAGTTGACATCATCATGAAGGCACAAAACAACACGGTAAAAACCCAGAACATGATGGTGTTGCGCTTTGTCTCAGGCTTGGTCATGGTATTAAAAATTCATTTTAATAGATATCGAAAACTAATATAGCTACAATAAACCCCAAAATCCTTGCATAAAAGTTTTCTCAGCGTTCACTAATTTTCATGTGAGTCAATAACTGGCAAATTATTGTTTTGGCCGAATCCCGAATAGTAACAAATAACCAATCATCCAAAACTCTCCGACCGTTGCCGGTATTGTTATCATATCATCGCCCGGAAAGTTAATGCCTGCATAATTCAAGAAGGCACTGGCAACATAACCGGCACCACCGAGTATCAGCACACGACCCAACCAGATTGGCATTCGTTGGGATTGTACCACAATATACCCCATTGGGATAAGCCAAAGACCAAAAAAGAGGCTACCTACCCCCCAGGCGTTTTTAATAAGTTGATCGAAAATCTGAATCATGATCAGTTTGTCGCCTGCTATCGTATCAGCGTTTGCGACATTGATAGCCGCACCCATTGCTATAGCACTTATCATGATTGCCCCTGCATTCATCATACCCCAGGCGGCCAGTGCCCACGAAGCGAAGTGGTTGATGTCCTTAAACAACTTAAAGAAATAAACCGCGGCCAGTGCTTGTGAAACCACAATTGCAAACTCCAGCAAAAGTCGCAGGCGGGCAAGGGTTTCCAACTCACTTAAATTGGCAGTTGTTTTTGATACATCACCAGATACAAAAACCTGCGGATGCACGATAAGAAAACCAACTACTCCGGAAATGGCCAAAACCAAATACCAAATACCCGCTGTGTGGGCAGTAGTAACTAAATCCTTTTGCTGATCATTCATATTAATGATTTAAAGCTTAGAGACGGCTCTAACCACGATAAAGTTACACGATGTGAGAAAATCCGTATATGCTCGGCAATTGCGCATTTAATTACAATAAATACAACGCAGATAGCCCCGGTTAGGTCGAAAAACAAACCGGTAGAGGCCCTCTCCTTACATAGTGTGCGAATGCATGCGAAAATATACTCCCCGGTATTTGCCGGGGAGTTGTGTAAGGAGCATTGATAACTAAATTAAGTTTTTATTAAGCGGTATATCAATCGTAACACGCACATAGGTTGCGGAAATGGTCGTACGGTTCGATAAAGAGCTTGTATTTTGACTCTTAAAAAGTTCCTCTAGCTCTCGCTGTAAATCTTCTGCTTTATCGTTTTTCCGTGCTGCATCAAAGGCATTCATGGTAGGGCCATAGTACTGCTTGAAGGTATGGACAAACGCTGCAGGTGAACCAGGAAAGTCAAACATATAGGTATCACGCAAAAATGAAATGTTTTCTTTTGATAAGCCTGCCTGTACAAACCGTTCAATAACCCGCTCTTCTACACCCCATAGCATCGGACTAATGAAGCCCTCGGGAGGTGGTGGTGTATACATTGAACTGATCCGCAGTATTTGTGCCACTAGTGTCGGATCACCTGGGATCCAATTGCCCATAACAATTTGTCCCCCGGGGCGCGTTACACGCACCATCTCCCGGGCTACATCATTTGGCCTTGGTGCGAACATCGCTCCAAAAATGCTAACTACCCTGTCAAATGACTTGTCTGGTATGAAATCAAGGTTGCAGGCATCACCATGCTGAAACTTGATGTTTGAAAGACCTTCTCTCCTGGCGCGGATGTTACCCGCTTCGACAAGGTTACGGGCTATATCAACACCCATAACTTTTGCGCCTAACTTTGCAGCGGGTATAGCCGTGGTACCATCACCACAGCCGAGATCCAGCACATAATGATCTTTGGTGATACCCATTTGTTTTACTAGTGCCTCCCCGCTTCCGCGCATACTTTCGGCAATACGGGTAAAGTCACCCTTTTCCCACAACACCTGATTTGGATTGATCGCTGTCATTAAATTCATGTGATTATTGTTTAATGGATTTTCTTATTAAGTATTCCCTCAGTTAAATAGGAAGACCATCGTGAAGGATTTTGATAACTATAAAAACTACAATACCAATGCCCATGAGCAATGCCAGGGCGCGTTTTCCTCTTGTTGCTGTCATTTTCTGATCTGTTTTAAATGGTTTGCTTTTTGCGATTGATTGAACGGCAAAACTATCAGGAGGGCTAAGAATCGGGGTTGGCAAAATCAACCATAAACATGGTTTGGCGTTGCAAACAGCAATAATTTCAAATGAAAGTTGATTGTCGACCAGCGGGTATTACACCAACACAACCTTTTGGAACATCATAACATACATCGCCAGGTATTATATGAAACCTGTACTGCTTAAACCGGTGCTTAACAAGCTATCGCGAACAGCATAATATTGCTGTTGGTATTGCACCGCCTCATTTCCCCTGCCCTGCTTAAGCCGTATATCAACCAATCCGGCATAAGCATGGCGGATAACTCTGCGGAGCCCGAGTTTCCGTGCAAGTTCAAGTGCAGCTTGCAAATGCATTTCGGCATTGCGTAAATCATCTTTCCTTAAATAGGCATGCCCAATAATATCCGTAATGGAAGCTTCAGCAATCTTATTTTGCGTCTCTTTAGCCAGCGAAAGCGCCTGTTTAAAATAGGTAAAAGCCAACGTTGGATTTTCCGATGAATAACACTCGCCTATGTTTGAAATAATTCTGGGAAACTGAATTGGATCAACTTTATTCGACTTTCCAGTTTCGTATGCTTTAGTGTAGTAGAGCAAAGCGCTATCTTGCTGCCCGGCAATAAATTTAATTACTCCTTTAAGGTTGTAGATGTTGCAAAGTTGTATACCGCTTTGGGTTTGTCGGGCAAGTTGTTCTGCTTTTGCGATAAATTCCTCCGATTTCAATCGCTCATTCAAATCCATATAGCCACGAGCCAAAATGTAATAGCTTTCAGTCTGTATGGAGAGATCGTTTTCTTTCTTACCCATTTCAAGTGCCTGCAGGGCAGCTTCAATAGCTAAATCATTATCACCAAATGACCAAAAGCAAAAGCCTTTTGCATTGTGAGAAAGTGCTATCCCCTTTTGATAGCCGATGTCTTGCGCAAGTTTCAAAGCATTATCCGCATAGTCCAATGAGTGGGAAGGATCAGTCCAGTGTAATTGATTACTTAACTGAATAAGTTCAATAACTCTGGCCGTGTCTACAGGAGCAATTTTGTTGGCAGCATAAACGATTTTATCAGCGGCAAACGCGTTTAAAAAGGTAAGCATGAGTAAACAACGCCATTCCATGCTGCAAATATGATAATTATAATCCGTTACGGATTAGTAAGACTTTGGTTTCTCATTTTTGTGCTCAAGCCGTTAAATCGGTCACTTTCTGCTAACCTTTTTACACAACTTTCCCGGATCATGTATGCCTGTAGTTTGGTTTTGTAGTGGGCATTTAAAACATCCATATAGATCGTGGTGAAGCAAGTTTCACCACATGCCAGAAAATCGGCAACTTCAACCTTTCATAGCTCGTTCAGGTACCGGGTTTATTTATTGTCAGAAGTTTGTTTTAAGGCTACATACCGAAATAATAAACCGGACACGGCAAATAACAGTACAAAAAAGGAATTAACACCAATTATTTCAACCACTGAAGCACCAGGATAGTGTTGCATACCTGTTAGCAACTGGATAATCCCCACAAGCACCACCGAAAATGATGTAACAAACATACTGCGCTCCATTCCTTTAGCTGTAAAGCGCCCCACAAAGGTGCTTATCAATACAACGGCAACTACGCCAATGTACATCAGGTTGGCGGGGTTTGGCCCTCCCCCGATCAGACCCACTGCCAGGTTAACCCAAATCAAAAGGAAGGTTGAGCCAATGGCAGAACCAAATGCCACGCGGTTGATTAAGCCGGGTGAATACTGGGGTAATAGTACATAGGCAAGGCCGGTGCTGAACAGCAGAATACCCATAATGATGAAGTCGCTAATACTCCAGTTTACTTCATTGGTAAATTGCATGGCTACCAACGGTACCATTAAGAGGAGCACGGTGATTAGCACGACTCCAAAGATGGATTGGTGAAATTTCAATAATGCCTTCATATACTGCTACTGTTTCTTATTGAATCAAAAGTACTTTGTATTTCAAAGTAAAGCAATTTATTTTTGTTCTTTCTTAAAGAATCCATATAAATTGTGACATAAGGCTATGAAGTGGTTTTAAAGGTTTACCGGCTAAATGCTATATTTGATAATACAGTGGTTTTATGCGTTTTAAGGTTTTCCTGATTTTTTTAGCCCTCTTTAGTACTTTTGAGGTTCATTCACAATGTCTTACCGAGTTCACCAAACTGGTACCCTCTCCTTCCGTTGACTATACTCTTGATTTTGGCCGTTCAATTTCATTATTCGATGATTTTTTGGCAGTAGGCATCCCCAATAGTGATACACTGGGACGCGTTTCGGGCTTGGTCCAATTGTTCAAAAAGAACGAAAACGAATGGGCACATACTGCCTATGTTGTACCACCTGAACCGTTGGATGGGCTGCAATTCGGAGTGTCAGCCAAACTCTCAAAAGATTATTTACTGATAGGAGCCGCAGGGTATGGCGGAAAAGTGTACGTCTTTAAAAAAACGGATGAAAATTGGAGTGGTGTTACACACCTTGCAACGTTAACCTATCCAGGAACACAATTGTTTGGTGTTGGGTATGGGTCTGCAAACCCAATAGAAATTTCGTCCGACCAACAAACAATTATAATTTCTGATGTTTTCTTTTTAAACCTTTCTGAATTTCCAACACGTTCTGGGGCACTCTTTATCTATCATAAAGAAACCTCAGAGGAATGGAACAATGGGTTAGATCCTGTAATGCTCTTTTCGCCAGAAGACGAGACACATGATTTCGGGCGTGCCGGTATTTCTATTTCAGGAACACGGCTCATTACAGCCGCACCAATCGCCTCAACAGCAAATGGAATACTCTATGTGTTTAATGATCCCTCAGGCACTTTTCAAAATCTTGAGATTGAAGCTAAACTCAGTTCTGGCACTGCGGCAGAGTCGTTCTATCTCGGCACTTTTAGTGTGGTAAGCACAACGGACGGGATATTTACCATTGCAACCGTTGACTATCCTGATGATTCGAAGTTTGGAATCATCTATTTCAAAAGACCTGACGCGGGTATATGGGAGAACGCTACCCCTACCTGCTTTATCGACCCTAAGGGAGACACTCAACTGGCGAACACATTTCCACTCACGCTGTCAACAAACGGTACAGAAATTTTCGCGACCAGCAGGGATGTAAATGGTAAAGGCTATTTCATTAAACTTTTAGGAGATCCGGATGAATGGTGCAACCCCAAAAGAGAATTTATTGACATCCATCCAGCACCTCAGCAAGGTCTGCCAAATAACTATGGAATCGTTCATACAGTAAATCCTGCTGCAAACCATGCCGCTATAGGATTTGTTTCTTCCGATAACGAAAATGTAACAAACGCTCTAAAAGTACTTTCCCGAAATGAGGATAATCTATGGGAAGGCTCTGTTCTTCAATCTGGTCGAAAAAGTACAGCCGGACATTTATACGGAAGAAATATTATCGGCTTCAATAATTATCTATTCGTAAGCGCACCTTACGATGGTACCGTTAAAGCAAACGCTGGTATTGTTTACGGTTACCGAAAAACAGGAAACACCTGGCAAGTCAATACTACTATTAAGCCACCTATTGGAGGCCTCTATGACGATGTTTTTGGTACATCGTTAGCTACTGACGGTGAAGAATTACTAGCCATAGGGGCTTATGGGCATGAGTCACATGGGAAGGTTTTTGTTTACAAAAAATTGGATGAGCATTGGTCAACTTTTGAACTGATGCAGGAAATTACTTTACCGGAATTTCTGACAGTTTACCAGTTTGGTGATAACCTGGCAATACATGGAGAGTGGCTGGTCATACCATACGTTCAAAATAGTCCAGCCCGTATTATGCTGGCCATATTCAAGTTTGATGGACAGCAATGGCAATACCATCAGGTTGTTGAAGTTGGTTTTACACTATTTAGATCGAACACCATGGCTGTGGCCATTAGAGATAACCTAATGGTGATTGGTGGAAATATATTGGAAATAAATAATGAAGGATTCTGGGAGATTCGCCACATCCTTTCTCCATCCGACCCTGAGCCGATGCAGATGTCATCGGATTTTACGCACTGGATAACTAACGGGTCACTTTTCGGGCACTCAGTGGCCATACACGACAATACAATATTTATTGGCGCACCTTTACGTGATTATGGCAGTACATGGGATGTAGGTGCTGTATATGTGTATGTAAAAGATCCGGATGAGTCTTGGTCATCACGGACTGAAACAGTAAAGCTTGTTCCCCGGGTAAAAGAAGAACGTGAACTTTTTGGAGCATCAATAAGTGCATTTTACAATACCGTTATTATTGGCGCTGTAGGCTCAGACCATAACAAGAATGACACCCCAAGGAACAAACCAGGAAGGGCATATATATTTCAATCGGAAGACTATTACTGGGAAAATGTAATTCCCCTAATGGACTTCACCGGTGATTCATTTGAAAAAGACTATTTCGGGTTTTCCGTGTACATTGACAGATCTGATTTTTTTGTTGGCGCCCCTATTGAAGATATTTCAACCGGCAAACTGTCAGGTTCAGTCTATGTTATACCACCACCACCAATTGTAAAATTAATCCCACCGGTTTGTGTTACCGAAGGTACACGCACACTCTTTGGTTATCCGTTTGGAGGAACTTGGTCAGGTCCAGGTATCGTCAATCCCCAAACCGGTCAACTTGATTTAAATTTGGCGGGCGTAGGGAATCATGAATACGAATACACAACACCAAGTTGCACTTATACTAGAAAACTTCGATTACGCATTCTGGCTGCTCCGGTTCCCCTCCTGGAGCATGGAACTGAGATATTTGTTTGTAAAGACTCACCTGTAAACCATACCTTGCGGGTAACACCGCACAGTAATACATTTTATCTCTGGTTCTATCGCGCTAACACCTCACAAGCATTTACATCTTTGGAAATAAGAACTCCCGAAATGCAAGCGACACAAAGAGGAGAATACCAGGTGATGGTTTCCAATAGTGCTTGCTCGGTGCTATCTCCGATTATTAAAATTCAGGATGAGAATATTGCAATTACCATCGATGAGCCCGGACAAACTTGTGCTGCTTCTCCAACACCCATTACGCTTTCAGCCTCGCCTTCCGGGGGTGTCTGGTCAGGAATGGGCGTTAGCGGAAACATTTTCTCTTCACTTTCGCTTTCAGCAGGCAGCTATGTATTAACGTACCGCTACACTTCTCCCGTTGGATGTGTCTATCAGCAACTCATCTCAATACCTGTAATCAATAGTTTTGTACCTGTTATAAATAGATTAAGTGGTCATTTGTGTGATGACGGAACTGTTACACTTGGCATCGCAGGAACACCTCCTCTTAATTTTGAAGCCGAATGGGAACTGAAACGATCCCAAGAAAATTATTTTACAGCTTACCAATCTGGCGGTTTGACAGTAAATGTAACGGAGCACGGCAGCTATAGGGTAAAGGTAAAGCATGCAACATGCGAATCTGTTTCTCCTCCGATAAACATAAATGATACATTTTCAGCTGTGGTTCTGCCATCGGGCGGACCTTTTGAAGTATGCGCTCACGAAGAATTCTATCTCCATTTGCAGCTACCAACCGGAGGGACCTTAACCTGGTTTTATTACGAAAATGACAAAGCGTTGACCGAGGTACTTAATCAACAATCATCCGTGGTTCAAACGATCAAGACAGGATATTATTACGCCCGGGTAAATAACAATGCCTGTGTCTTTGAAACGGAACCCAGGTATGTTGTGATTTATCCCTCCGATAGTGTATTCGTTCCGAATATCTTTACCCCCAATGGGGATATCCATAATCCAGTTTTTAAGGCCTCAGGTGCAGTAACTGAAATCTCACTTCAAATCATTAACCGTTACGGTAAGACAATCTTTATTGGAGATGGCTACAAAGGATGGGATGGTGGTGATGCTGCATCGGGTATTTATTTTTGGACCGTCCAGTACCCGGGCTGCCGGAATGAACCAATAACCAAGCGGGGAACCGTTCATTTATTTCGCTAAGACTTCAGAGGACTCTAAACCTTTACGAAAGCAACCCCGGTGACGGACTTCCGGCTGGCCTGGATTTATTCTCCGGAAGGGGTACAAATTCGTGATTATCGGTGGGTGGCAAAATAATCCTGCCCTGCCTCCAATCTTCCTTGGCTTGCTCTATCCGTTCTTTGCGCGAGGACACAAAATTCCACCAGATAAAGCGCTCGCCCAAAGGCTCACCACCTAGTAACATCAGTGTGCTGGGCTCTTTTGAAACGATAGTAGGATCAATACCTTTTGTAAATACCAGTAACTGCCCTGCTGAATAGGTTCTTCCTGAAACCTCAAGACTTCCTTTGGCTATATATACACCGCGTTCTGAATGTTCATTTGGCAAACCAAACCTTGCCTCTTGTTCGAGTGTGGCGTGCAAATAAAACAATGGTGAGTGAGTCTTTACACTACTCTTTAATCCGTATGCATTGCCGGCAATCAATCGCATCCAAACACCGGTATCGGTAAATACAGGTAATACTTCGGGCTTATAATTATTAAATGCGGGATCCGCTTCTTCATCTTTCTCTGGCAAGGCTACCCAAGTCTGGATCATTTCCAATAAACCTCCTGCCAAAACTGAAGGATCTTCAAATCTTTCGGAATGGGCAATTCCACTACCGGCAGTCATCCAATTGACCTCTCCGGGCCGGATAATTTGCTCCACCCCCAAACTGTCGCGATGCATGACTTGTCCACCGAATAAATAACTTACTGTAGAAAGACCAATATGCGGATGTGGCAATACATCCATGGTAGATGCTTGCGTTGGTTGAATGTTCACCGGCCCGGCATGATCCATAAAAATAAATGGACCCACCATGCGCCTCTGACGGAACGGAAGTATCCTGCGTACATCCATGCCCGGTGCAAGTGCTGCCTTCCGTGCCTCAATTACAATGTCCAGCATATCGTCGTGTTTGTGTTTAGCCAACCTGAATTCCATACCAATCTACTGATATCGGCCGAATATAGTAATGGTTAACCGTCCGAAATCGACCAGTGTTTAATGATTTTGATCATTGTGCTGCAATGAATCGCCTAATAGTTTAGTGAAAAGAGGGTTTTTCTCTTGGCACAAGCCTTGGAAACAATCCCATCTAACGTGTTTTCGTTATGTTCAAAAATTTCCTACTCATTGCCTTTCGTAACTTCTATAAGTTTCGCTTCTACACGCTTATTAACATTATCGGGCTTACCATTGGAATATCTGCTTGCCTGGTAATACTGCTGTTTGTACGTTTTGAATTAAGCTATGATCGGTTCCATGAAAATGCCGGCAGGATTGTGCGGGTGGACTGGGATTTGCAAATGGGCGATGTGCGCACCTACAATGCAGCCGTAACCCCACCCATGGCCGAGGCATTCGTTCGCGATTATCCCGAGGTTGAAACAGCAGCCCGGTTTCGATACAATGGATCTTTTCAGTTTAAACGTGATGTTGAAAACATTGTAGAGTGGCAGGTTGTATATGCCGACCATGATATATTCAACATTTTTACAATTCCTTTTATTGCCGGAGATCCCAGCACAGCATTAAAGGATCCGCATGCTGTGGTCATTACAAAAACGTGTGCTGCAAAATTCTTCCCCAAGGAAGATCCCATCGGAAAAACACTTATTAAAGACAACGAAACAATTTACACCGTTACTGGCGTTGTGGAAGACTTACCGGAAAACAGTCACTTTCATTACCGTATGTTTTTGTCGATGGAAGGATTGGAAGAATCGAAAAACGGCAACTGGATTGGCGGGCCGTTTAATACGTACCTTTTACTACAACCTGACGCGGACTATAAACAATTGGAGCGCAAACTGCCGGGCATGGTTGAAAAGTATGTGTTGCCTCATGCCAAAACTTCCCTGGGCGCTGATTTTATGAATGAATTCATGGCGGCCGGCAATCAGCTTACGTTGCGTCTGCGACCGCTTACCGATATTCACCTACACTCCCATTTACGAAATGAGTTGGAAAGTAATGGCGATATCAATAATGTTTACCTGTTCAGTGCCGTGGCCGTGTTTATTCTGGTTATTGCTTGCATTAATTTTATGAACCTTGCCACTGCCCGATCAACCAGAAGAGCGCGCGAAGTAGGTGTGCGCAAGGTGATGGGCTCAACCCGCTTCCATCTTGCTCTTCAATTCATTGGTGAGTCAACTATGCTTAGCATCTTATCGTTTCTGCTCGCCCTGGTATTAACCGAATTAACACTTCCACTTTTCAATACCATCACCGGCATGAACCTGAGGGTTCCTTTTGATGATATCACATTAGGATTAACCATCACGGCCGTTGCCATTCTGGTTGGCATTCTATCCGGAATTTATCCCGGACTGGTGCTTTCAGCATTTCGCCCTGTGCATGTTTTAAAAGGAAAACTGTACGGAAACCGGCCGGCATCCTTACGCAGTGGTTTGGTGGTTTTTCAATTCACCATCTCCATCTTTCTGATCATCGCAACGTTGGCATTGTATCAGCAGATGGAGTATCTGAAAAACCGAAACCTGGGATTCAACAAAGAGCAGGTTATTGTGTTACGCGATGTTAAAAATATTGGCGCACGATTGAATATCATTAAAAATGAAATGCTGCAGTCTTCTCTAATTACCAGTGGCACCGTGTCATCGTATCTTCCCGGACCGGGCTCAGCCCGAAATACTCCATTGATGTGGAAATATGGCTCCCTTCCGGTACCGGAGAATTCATTTAATGGAGAAAAGTGGCTTGCCGACTATGACTACGTCAGTACACTGGGTATTGAAATTATTGAAGGAAGAAATTTTTCTCGTGATTTCCCTTCTGATTCTACGGCAGTGATTCTAAATGAGGCAGCCGTTGAACGATTGGGGTATACGGACAGTCCTATCGGAAAAAAAATTACGCTGTTTCACCAGTATGCTGATGGTGCTCAGGATCAGCATAATCTGGAAACCTGGGAAATTATTGGTGTTGCACGAAATTTTAATTTTGAATCGTTGCGGCAGCAGGTAACTCCGCTGGGCTTGTTCTTTGGCGCCAGCTACGGTTCGCTGGCTTTTCGCTACCAAACAAACGATACACAGGAAGTTATTCATTCACTGGAATCAAAATGGAAAGCCCTGGCTCCGGGAGAACCTTTTAATTATTCGTTTCTGGATGAGAACTTTCAACGTATGTACACTACCGAAAGTAAGGTGGGGAAATTATTTGCCGCCTTTTCTGTTCTGGCAATCATTATAGCGTGCCTGGGTTTACTGGCATTAACGGCCTATTCTGCTGAGCAGCGCACCAAAGAAATTGGAATACGAAAAGTAATGGGGGCCAATTTCCAACATATTATCCTGCTCCTCTCCATCGATTTTGGAAAGCTTGTCCTCCTGGGTTTTATCATCGCAGTGCCTGCCGGCATATTTGGTATTCAATGGTATCTTCAGGGGTATGCCTACCGAACACATATTGGTTGGGGTGTTTATATACTCGCGGGTGGTATTGCGTTTTTGCTGGCCGCCATTACCATGGGGCACCAATCCTTGATGGCGGCTAAAACAAATCCTGTGGAAGCGTTGAAGAGTGAATAGGCGATCGCGCTTATAACTTTTTCAACCCCTTCACTTGCGACTTATCAGCTTCTACAATGCTAATGGCAAATCCACCTCCGGGTGCTGATCGCTGAGAAAGTTTAGACGTATTGGTTACTACAACTTTTCGAATGGTGTATGCCTGGGGATTGGTTTTATAGTGTGAGTCCGCGGCATCGGCATAAATGGTAGCGATGTAAGTCTTACCGCGCTCCAGAAAACCGAACGATACAGTTGCCGTGCGGGGTGTTTCGCCATTCACATTTCCAACATACCACTCCCCTTTTCGTTTTGCTTTGCGGGCAACGGTAATGTATTGTCCGGGTTCTGCTTCAAGGTATGTGCTCTCGTCCCAATCTACTGCTACATCTTTAATGAACTGAAAGGCATCTAAAAATCTGTTGTAATTTTCAGGAAGATCAGCAGCCATCTGCAACGGACTGTACAGCGTTACATACAGGGCCAACTGGTTGGCCAATGTACTGTTGCAATGCGAATTGTTAGTGGGGTTAAGTTTACTGATATCCATCTCAAACACTCCGGGTGTATAGTCCATAGGCCCCCCGATGAGGCGCGTAAAAGGTAAGATGGTTACATGGTTTGGCTTGGAACCTCCAAAAGCCTGAAACTCGGTGCCGCGGGCAGATTCATTACCAATAAGGTTAGGATAGGTTCGCGCAATTCCGGTGGGCCGTACGGCCTCATGCGCGTTAATCATAATTTTATATTCGGCTGCCTTTTCGAGCACGTATTGATAATGATTTACCGTCCATTGATCGTAATGATAATATCCTTTCGGAAGAATCGGTCCAACATATCCTGTTTTAACCGCATCATAGCCATTGTCTTTCATAAAGCGAAAGGCCTGATCGAGGTGTCGTTCATAATTGCGGGTTGATCCGGAAGTTTCATGGTGCATCACCATCTTTACTCCTTTTTGCCGGGCATAGTCACGTATTTCTGCCAGAATGAAATCCGGGTAAGGCGTTACAAAATCAAATACATAATCTTTTTCATTTCCAAACCAGTCTTCCCATCCGATATTCCAACCTTCCACCAGCAATCCATCAAAACCATGTTGCGAAGCAAAATCAATATAGCGCTTAACGTTTGCCGTAGTTGCACCGTGTGTACCATTTGGTTTTACGGTTGTGTAATCGGTAATACCTAATTGAACAGCCGGTAAATCATTGGTATACGACCATGAGCTTTTGCCGGTGATCATCTCCCACCAAACGCCCATATATTTCATTGGCTTAATCCAGGAAGTGTCTTCAATCTTGCACGCCTCATTAAGATTATACGCCATCTTGGAAGCCAGTATAGTCCGTGCATCATCGCTTACCATAATGGTTCGCCAGGGCGATTGGGTCGGAGCCTGCAAATTTCCCTTGTCCCCTGTTGCATCGGGCGTAAGCCATGATTGAAATACCATATTTGTATCGTCCAGGTTGAGGTGCATGCAGGAATAATTGATAAGGGCAGCTTCATGCAGGTTAATGTACAAACCATCATCGGTCTTCATCATTAAAGCCGTTTGTACACCGGTAGGTGAAAACGGTGTTTGCGAGGCATTGGGGGTAATGGCATCCTTACTCAGTTTGCGTATTTCAGAAAGTCGTGAGGTGGTGTAATCATATTCCTGCGTATCATAATCTCCTGCGATCCAAAACGCGGTGTGATCGCCCGCCATGGCAAACTGGGTTCGCTCCTCTTTGATAACAAAGTAAACAAGCTTGGGCTGAATGGGGAATTCATAGCGAAAACCAAGGCCATCATCAAATAAACGAAAGCGAATGATCATCTGCCTGTCCGTTTCTTTCTGCGTTAGTGTGATGGCTAACTCATTATAATGATTCCTTATTTTATTCACTTCACCCCACACCGGCTCCCACGTGGAATCATGTGCAGAAGTTTGCGCATTTGTTATGACAAAATCGTTCAAGAGCGATTTTGAATCATTTTTTAATTCCAAACCGAGTGAACTGAGCTTAATAACCGGTTTTCCTTTATATGAAAGTTGATAAGCTGGAACACCCTGAGGCTGAAGTGAAAAATTCATCACCAGTTGTCCATTCGGTGACCGGAGTTCTTGCGCCTGAATGATGGTGGCAAATGAAAGAATCAGGATAAATGTGATAAGGAATCGATTCATGAGCTAATCCAGTAATATGTTCTGCTCAATAATAATGAGATATTGATACGATTGCAAGGTAAAGCAGTGAAGGCAAATGACACGGCTATTGCCGGATTTCCTGGAGGATAAAATCAATGATTTGATCTAATGGCTGATCAACATCAACAAAAATACCGTATTCCGGCCTTTCATAGGTATCGAATTGTGAGCGCAACATAGTGGCCGGCATAAAATGACCTTGTCGCGCCTGCATTCTTTTATATATAGTATCATAGCTACCCTGCAAATGAACCCATTTCACCAACGATGGGTCAAGGTCAGCCATTAATAATTTCCGGTAATGTTCTTTGAGCGCGGAACAAGCAACAATTAGCGTTTCGGTTGGCAACTTTTTAGTTATCCAAGCGTGAATGGCCGTGAGCCAGGGTATTCTGTCATCATCGTTTAGCGCAACACCTGCACGCATCTTCAATACGTTTGCCTCAGGATGAAATGTATCACCATCATAAAAGTTTGCCGTTAACCTTTCAGCCAACACCTTGCCAATAGTGGTTTTTCCGCTACCGGATACACCGGTTACTATGATAACGCTGTTTCTAATACTCTATCAAGGATTAATGTGCACGCTAATTATTAATCGTATAAAATTATTTTTATCTCCTAAATTTAGCGTTTAGTTAACTCAAAATAGATCCAAAGTCAATATGTCAGGCAGAATGAAAGACGCATTTATAATTGAAGGAGTTCGTACGCCCATTGCGAAGTTCAGAGGTGGTTTATCCGAAGTTCGCGCTGATGACCTGGCGGCCATAACCCTGAAAGCATTGCTTAAAAAATTGCCTGACGTTGACCCAACATGCGTAGATGATGTTATCCTCGGATGTCACAACCAGGCCGGAGAAGATAACAGAAATGTAGCCCGGATGGCCTCACTCCTGGCAGGCCTGCCGGTATCAGTACCCGGTGAAACCATCAATCGCTTGTGCTCCTCCGGTATGTCGGCTGTTATTCATGCCAACCGGGCAATAAAGGCAGGTGATGGTGATGTATTTATTGCCGGAGGTGTAGAACACATGACCCGGAGCCCTTATGTGCTTTCCAAAACCAGTGTACCCTATGGTAGTGATGCCAAACTTTACGACAGCAGTTTTGGTTGGCGATTTGTCAATCCATTAATGAAGAAGCTTTACGGCACGGAAGCTATGGGCGAGACTGCTGAAAACCTGGTAGACATGCATCGCATTTCCCGAAACGATCAGGATTTATTTGCCTTGCGAAGCCAGCAAAAAGCAGCGAAGGCACGAAACACAAAACGATTGGCTATAGAAATTTTTTCTGTAGAAATTCCTCAACGCAAAGGCTCTCCACTTTTCTTTTCAGAAGATGAATTTATAAAACCTGATACCACACTTGAAGCATTGGCCAATCTTAAACCAGCCTTTCGTGAAAATGGTACAGTCACAGCCGGAAATTCTTCCGGACTAAATGATGGTGCATGTGCACTGCTTATTGCATCAGAAGATGCCGTAAAAAAATATTCACTTAAACCACTGGCGCGTATTGTGTCGTCACAGGTTGTGGGTGTTGAACCACGCATCATGGGCATTGGCCCGGTAGAAGCTTCCAATAAAGCACTTGCAAAAGCCGGTTTAAAAATGAGTGACATGGATGTGATTGAACTCAATGAAGCATTCGCAGCTCAAAGTCTGGCGTGCATTCGCTCATGGGGTTTAACTGATGATGACCCACGCATCAATCCAAATGGTGGCGCCATTGCATTGGGTCATCCGTTAGGGATGTCGGGGGCTCGTATTTTACTAACTGCAGCCATCGAACTTCAACAACAAAAAAATAAGTATGCGTTAAGCACCATGTGTGTAGGCCTTGGTCAAGGCTATGCAACCATCATTGAGCGGGTGTAACACGGTACCTTCGTGAACTCTTTTAAACGAATTTTTTAAATTTTAGTTCGAATATTTCCTGATATTCTTTTGCGGTGAAATTTGCTTTTGGCTCATGGTTTGTACCTATCCCTACAACAAACCAATAATGTTATGAAAACGCTTAGGTTAACGGTGTTGTCGTTGGTATTCGTAATGGGTGGAGCGATAACAATATGGGCTCAGCCGAACCGGATTGAGGTGCCGGGTGATTATTTCAGCCTGGAGGGTGCTTTGGAACTCTTCAAGAAGTCATCCTCACCGGAGGAATTTGAACGTCTACTCAATTCCTCGAACTCGAAGGTAAACAACCTGGATCTTAACGGAGATGGCGAGATTGATTACATCCGTGTGATCAATAGAAATGAAGGTAATGTGCACACGTTTACCCTTCAGGCTATTGTGTCGCCAAACGAAAGTCAGGATGTGGCCGTTATTGCGTTGGAAAAATTAGCGAATGGAAAAGCTGTCCTCCACATCACAGGCGATGAAGATATTTATGGTATTGAAACAATTATTGAGCCCACGGAAGAGGTTCGCATAAACGCTGGTACCAGTACGGCACGAAATGTTGTAAATGTTTGGACGTGGCCCACTGTTCAATATGTTTACAGCCCTTACTATACAACCTGGGTTTCTCCGTGGTCATGGCACAGAAGACCGATTTGGTGGAGCAGCTGGAGGCCGGTTACTTACTATGAGTACTATGGCTGGTGGCAACCCTACAGGCCTTACTACACAATATGCCATAGCCCCAGAATTGTATATGCACACCGGATATACCGTCCGTACCGAACAACATCGGTAGTAGTTTATAACAGGCATCACAGCCAGCTTGCAAACTACCGCTCGGCACACAGGGATGATCGCGAAAGAAGAAGCAATTATATTGACGATCGGAATGGACGGAGCAGATCGTATGCTGACGATCGGTCAAACAGAAACCGGTATGACGATGGACGAACTGGCAGAAATCAGTACGATAATCGTTCTAACAATCGCCACGATAACAGCATGAACGGAACTGCACCGGCTCGTCAACGTACAACCTATGGTGACCAGGGTAATTCAAGAACATCGCCATCGGTTAACACCCCTACACGACAACACGATAAGTCATACACAAACAGAAGAAATGAATCTGCTCCTGCAACTAAACCGGATGTGCGCAGCAGACCTGATAACGGACAGCGTAGCCCTGCCGTACAACCTCGAAATGAGGGCACAAAAGGAAGGTCGGGTGAAATGAATACAAACCGAAGTGTACCTCAGCGTGAGTCCCGACCCGCGGTCAGTCATGAGCGTGGCCGGTCATCAGGAAATACCGATGTAGCCAGACCTGCCCAACGCCAAGGCAAACGAGTGGACTAAAAAATGATGAAGGAGGGTTAGGTTCCTCCTTCATCTTTTTCAAAACGCTTCCGCCACAGAAAAGTAAAAGTATCCTCCTTCCCTTCCTACGGCATAGTCAACGCGAATATTTAAACGCTCTGCCGGATTAACCACAAACCGTATCCCTGAACCGACAGAGTACTTCAACGTTTGTGCTTTGATGTCGCTCACACGGTTAAACACATCGCCTAACCCCACAAACGAAACCATACCAAACCTCCAGAAAAGCGGGTAACGATACTCCAATTGCGTTCCTGCAAAATGTTGGTCTCGAAAACGATTTTTGGGATACCCGCGCAACAGGTCATCGCCTCCTGCAGTAGACATATCTAAAAAGGGAACATCACCAAAACTTAAACGAAGTCTGCTTTGCAATGCCAGTGTTTTGTTCTTTCCAATCGGCCAATACTGCTGATAAATTCCATTCAGATTAAAAAATGAAAAGGTACTCCCCAAGGTTGGAGTATACAGGTAAGTAGAAAGTTCTGCCAATTTTCCGGTGCGCGCATTAATGGCATTATTCCGGCTGTCAAGTATACCGACCAAGCCAATGGCTGAGCCGGTGCCGCCCTTATACCCGGTAATGGTTCCTTGCTCCAGTGCTCCCCCTTGTGTGTAACTAAATCCATACTCTCGCTCAAAGTGATAATCCAGTCCGACAAACAGCGAAGGCCTGATTTTTTTAAGGGCAAGATTCTTAACACTTACCAGGCTGTAAGCATACTTCTCTTCTTGTGCTGCTGTTGTAGCATTACCAATGCCATAAAACCGATCGGGAAAGTTTCGGTAACGAAGCTCGCCTTTGAATAGAAAATTTTCGTTTCGTGTAAAGATATTCCACAACCCCCATACATCCAGTTGATCATTTTGGGTGTAATCGGCCAAAAACTGAACATAGGATACCCGCGTTAATTTTTCATACTCATAGCGGGGCGGTACTTTAAAATAATACACCCCGGCCCCACCAAACGCCCAGCGGGTATCCGGTGTATAGTAGATTAAGGGCAGCAGAAAGAAGCCCTTCTTCTCAACAGACAAGGTGTCGGCTAACGGGCTAAAGCCGAATATTTTCTTTTGGGCCAACCCCTTTCCGGAACTCAAAAGAATTAGTAGGACAAAAAATTTTCTGAATGGCAGTGGCATTAACTCAATATTCAAAACCCTTTCAACAAAGATTAAAAATTATGAATAGTATTCGGATATCCCTGCATTGATATTTAAGAAAAGCGAACCTATTACTGGAAGCCATCTTAAAAAATAGAAAGTACGTCATGGCGAGGGTGCCGGCAGGCAGGGAACTACCGAAGTAATCCTGTGTTCGGCTTTGAAAGCGTGATTGCTTCACTTCAATCGCAATGACGGCAATATTTTTGAGATGGCTTCTAACCAGATGTTATTATTTTGAGCGGCCGATAGTTAATGTAACAGTATCCTGTAGCAACCTATGCTGACGGAGCATAGCTTCAAATGTGCTTTGATGAGGTAATAAAAAGTTTTTTACTTCTTTGGATGCCGAAAGAAAGGATGTCATCCGATCGGCAAAAGTATTTCGTTTCAATCCCAAATATCCACCCACCTGCGACCCAACCAGATAATTTATTTGCGACTCAATTAAAAGTGTCTGATCCTTCGGCACAACCGATTTATAATAGTTCAGCAATGCCTTTGTTAGCTCAACACCTTCCATTGACTTTTTGAAATTTCTCCTTTTTATGACTTGAGCCAGTCGATATCCCTCCAGGTACGATTCTGGAAGTAACGTTTCATCAATGGCTAATTGATAACCAATGTATCGCCATAAATAAATAAAATCGTTTTTTTGCTGAGGGGATAAAACAAATCCTGATTGCTGAAGACCCAATAGAATAACTACGGAAAATGCCAGGTTAGTACCCGCCATGTCTTCCTGGTTAATTGGTTCACCCCAGGTCATATCCCACGCCCCTCGTTTCACATGGTAACGCGCAATGGCATGAATGAGTCTTGTCTTATTGATGTGTATGTGCCCCGAGTTATTGGTAGTGAGTGCTCCCGGAGAAGAAACTCCGATTAAAAATTTAGCGGTATCCAGCAATCGCTTCCCGGGTGATTGTCGCATCTTATCAGATAAGTATAATGCTTTATTACCGGGTGAGGCTGCGTAGCAATAAGGTAATGCCATAGCCCCAAGCAACATCATAATTTCTGAAGCATACTCACCAAATACCTGTTGACCCCGAAGAATCCTTTCTTTAGTATACCATTCGGGATTCTTTTTCCGGCTTAAAATGAAAGTTGCTATCGGTGACGAATTGGTTGCGCTAAGAAATGCTTCTGACTGCTGAAGTAATGTATAAAGTTCACCTTGCCTTTTTTGTAAGAAAAGTTCGTCAACTAACGCGTCCGCCTCAGCATCGCCCAACTGACGTAACGTATTTAAGAATCGATTATCAGTACGCATTTCAATTTTCATTCCGTACTAATGAAAAAACCGATTAAATTGTTTAGCGGCATGATCGTTATTCTGTTAAGTTTCCGGCATGTGGCCCGCTCGCTTTTACAAAGAGCAAATGAAAAATATAAAACAGTAAGAAAAATGCAGGAGTGGCAAAGGCTACCCAAACGGCTATTCCTCCGGCAATTACCCCACTCAGTTCACTCAGCAATGCATACATATCCTCCTTTGAGCGTAGAAAGATTTCATTATATTCCAGAGGAATTCTTTTCAAGTTAAAAATGAACACACCCGATTGCATAAAAGGAATGATCAGCAGCAGCTGAACGGGTGTAAGGGCATAATTTACAGCCTGAATCACTACTATATTCAACCGAAAAAGAAAAGCTGCAAGAAAACACAAGAGCGTTGTGCCTCCATAAACCGGAAAAACTGCGAGAACCGCACCCAGCGAACATGTAATGGCCAGCATTCGCGGTGTTGTGCCTTGATTTAAGGCCTTAAGCAAAAGATTCTTTAACCGCCTTATTGTGTTCCGGATCACCTGTTGATACTGCTGTTACTGTGATAAGATTAACAAGTTTTAAAGGTATAAAGTTGTATTTTCACTTCTGCTAAATTACTTCTGATGAAAACCTTCCTGATTATTCCCTGTGTTATCCTTTTATTAACATCCTGTAGCCAATCACCAAACTATGACGTGATTTTGCGTGGCGGCACAATTTATAATGGAACTGGCGAAAAACCATTTGTGGCCGATGTGGGCATTGAAGGAAACGTAATAACCTTCATAGGCGATTTATCGAACGCAAAGGCAAAAATCAAAATTGATGTACACGGATTAGCCGTTTCTCCGGGATTTATAAACATGCTTAGTTGGGCTACCGAATCACTGATTATTGATGGAAACGCCCAATCCGATATTCGGCAAGGCGTTACCCTTGAGGTGATGGGTGAAGGCTTCTCAATGGGACCGCTCAACGATCAGATGAAGGAAGAGATGCGCAAAGACATTAAGCGATCAGGCCTCGACTATGACGTTAACTGGACAACACTGGGTGAATACCTGGAGTTTATTGAACGAAAGGGCACTTCCGTAAATGTAGCTTCTTTTGTGGGCGCAACAACACTTCGCATCCATGAACTGGGGTATGCCAATCGTCCACCCACCCCGGAAGAACTTGAACGCATGCGTGCATTGGTCAGGCATGCCATGGAAGAAGGTGCGCTGGGTATTGGTTCAAGCCTGATTTATGCTCCTGCCAGTTACTCCTCAACAACGGAACTTATTGAATTGTGTAAAACCGCATCAGAATATGGTGGTATGTATATTACTCACATGCGAAGTGAAGGCGATAATATCTTTTCAGCTGTTAACGAAACTATACGTATTGCACGTGAAGCCAACGTTCCAGCTGAGATTTATCACTTGAAATTTGCCGGCCAACGCAATTGGAATAAAATTGATTCCGTCATTAGCATGATTGAAACAGCAAGAAATGAAGGGCTTCGCATAACCACCGATATGTATACCTACACCGCTGGTGCTACCGGATTAGATGCTTCTATGCCTACCTGGCTGCAGGAAGGTGGTATTAACCAATGGATAGCACGGATGCGAGATCCTAAAACCCGGAATAAAGCTTTGGCTGAAATGCGCCAGCCCTCCGATGATTGGGAAAACCTCTTATTGTTGGCGGGCGATCCCTCCAATGTACTGTTGGTAGGCTTTACAAACGACTCTTTAAAGCGCTATACAGGCATGACGTTGAAAGAAGTAGCGGAGATTCATGGCAAGAGTGTGGAAGAAACCGCTATGGATTTGGTATGTGCCGACAGTACGCGAGTAGGAACGGTATATTTTTTAATGAGTGAAGAAAACGTAAAACGTCAGATCACCCTTCCCTACATGAGCTTTGGATCAGATGCTGAAGCATCCGCAACCGAAGGATATTTTCTCAAATACAACACCCACCCCCGGGCATATGGCAACTTTGCACGATTGCTTGGAAAATACGTTCGCGATGAAAAGGTTATTCCGCTGCAGGAAGCTATTCGAAAGTTAACATCACTACCGGCAACCAACTTAAAAATTGAAAAACGTGGATTGCTACAGCCAGGCTACTTTGCCGATATTGTCATTTTTAATCCTGCAAAAATTCAGGATCATTCCACTTTCGAAAATCCGCATCAGTATAGCACCGGGGTAGTTCATGTATTCGTAAACGGAGTGCAGGTTTTAAAAGACGGTGAGCATACAACTGCCAAACCCGGGGTGGTGGTGCGGGGGCCTGGCTGGAAAAAGCCATAGTCTGCTGTTTGTTGGTAATTAAGAGAAGTATTTTTGAGCTAACTCCCAGACACTTCCATGGCAGGGTTAGTCCGTATCAAGTGCTAATCACGCCTTGTTTATAAGTTGACATTCATTTACAATGAATTCTTAAACAGGGATTCAACATTTTTCTTGAACAAGAATAACCTGAAAGAGTTCATCCGATCGTGTAATACCTGAAATTTTAAGTTTAGCAAAAACTAAAACTTAGTTTGTGCCGGCCTGTTATAAAGGCTCACTAAACAAACTTTAAAATGAAAAACTTAGTTGTTCTATTTTTCGCACTACTCACGTTCAGCGTTGCCAAGTCACAAACAAAGGATGTGGTAGATATTGCCATTGGCTCTGCTGATCATACTACATTAGTGGCGGCTGTTAAAGCTGCTGACCTGGTTACAACGTTAAAGAGCAAAGGACCCTTCACTGTGTTTGCACCCACCAATGCAGCATTTGACAAATTACCTGCAGGTACAGTTAACAATCTGCTTAAGCCTGAAAACAAAGCGCAATTGGCTAAGATATTAACTTACCATGTTGTGAGCGGAATCCTAGATGCACCCGCTGTGGTGGCAGCTATTAAAACCGGAAATGGTAAAGCTGTGGTAACCACGGTAAGCGGTGGTAAGTTAACCGTTACATTGGATAAGGATAAAGTTAAGTTGACTGACGAGGCCGGCAATTCAGCCTATGTTGTTGTAGCCGACCTCAAGGGCAGTAATGGTGTTGTTCACGTAATCGATAGCGTGGTACTGCCGAAGTAATCACTAATCGCCCCATCCTACTAAGCTTCCTGAATTAAATTCAGGAAGCTATTTTTATCCGTAAAGGAATATAGTCAAAGTATACGTTATTACCCTTGCGTTGCCTATCTTTATGGAATTATGAATATTGTAAGAAGTTGGCGCGAACAGAAAGTAATGTTAAAAATGCGTTTCCCCATCCTCAACGATGAGGACTTTGAAGCCCCGGAGCGGGAGACCATGTTCAAGAAGCTGGAGGCCAAGCTCAATAAAACAAGGGCTGAGTTAGAGTCGCTGTTTGCGGAATTACAGCTTTACTGAAGCCATCCGCATCGTCTTATCTCAAGGGTCGATTCCTCCCGGTTTGGTCTATTCCTGTAATTTGCCCAAAATTTGTACTTCACTATTTTTATGCAACTGAAACATGTAAACGCATAAGTTCAAACTTGAATTTACAAGGCTTTAACGTTCATGAAAAAAAGTTTATTCATACATAAAAAATTCTGGATGCGGTTAGTACTAATTGCTATCCTCACTCCGGTGATGCTATTCTCGTTACTAACCTCAATCGTGTTCTGGAAACAGGACGCCATTGTGCAGCATTTAATCAACACCGTAAATGAAGATTTCAGGGGAACACTTGAAATCAACGATAGTCATATTTCTCCTTTTGCAAACTTCCCCTACATATCCATCGACCTTGACCATGTTAAGGTGTTCGAAGACAAGACTAAAACAACTGAACCCCTGCTTGATGTAACCGATGTTTACCTTGGCTTCGATTTTTGGACCGTGCTAAACGGTAAATTTGAGATTCGCGCATTGAAATTATCAAATGGCTTCATCAAACTCATTCAATTTACTGACGGAAGTTTTAACATCACCAATGCCCTGTCAAGTACTAAAGAAATTGAAGATGCGGGGCAAGAATTTCATATGGACATTAAAACCATCCAGTTGGTCAATATTGATATCGTTAAATTAAACGAAGAAAGTGAGGTTTTGCTCGATGTCTTTATAACAGAAGCCAAATCAAAATTCAAAACCAGTGACAACCATCTCATGGTTTCATTAGACAGCAAATTTGAGTTAACGGTATTAAAATCAGGCGATACAACCTTTGTTAAGCACAAACACTTGGATTTAAAAACTGAGCTGCATTATGTGGAGGATCAAAAAATACTTACCATTAAGCCATCAGCCGTTAAGCTTGAAAACGCAACTTTCAACATGTATGGGCAGGCCGATTTTGACGATGACCTGTATGTAGACATTGCAATTGAGGGACAGAAACCGAATTTTGATTTATTTCTGGCTTTTGCACCATCCGAGCTCACACCTGTTTTTCAACGTTATGAAAATGCCGGTAAAATATTTTTCAAAGCATCGATAAAGGGAAAAACAATCAACGGACATAATCCCTTAGTACTCGCAGAATTCGGTTGCGCTGAGGCCTTCTTCAGTAACAAGCGATCGAAGAAGAGATTGGATGATCTTTTCTTTAAAGGTTATTTCACTACGGGTGATTCCGGCACCGTATCAACCATGGAATTTGGATTGATGGATTTTAGTGCGCGCCCTGAAGCCGGAACTTTTAGCGGTAATCTGAAAGTTAAAAATTTTGAATCCCCTGAAATTGACATGCAACTTCGGTCTGATTTTGAACTGGAATTTCTGGCAGATTTTCTCAACATAACCGATATCGAAGACCTAAAAGGTCATGTTATTCTTACTATGAATTTTCATGATATCGTTGATCTGTCCAATCCGGAGAGAAGCATCGAAAAACTCAACGAATCTTATTTCACAGAATTGGAAGTAAAAAAACTTGGATTTAAAACACCAGCCTTTCACCTGCCCTTCAGGGATATTGACTTAAAGGCTACTATGGATGGGCACGAAGCAACCATAGATTACTTTCGCATGAAGCTTGGCGAATCAAATCTGGAAATAAATGCCAGTATAAGCGATTTACCGGCCATACTGCACCACACGGCCGACCCCGTCAGTGCAACACTGTTTATCAAGTCGGATGTATTGGATATCCGGCAGCTTACTTCAGGGGATACACTCAGGCGAAAACCTGTCAATGAGCAGATCAGGGATATGAGCATGAAATTTAAGTTCAACAGTTCGGCACGCGCGTTTACCGAATCGCCAAACCTGCCGGTTGGTGAATTTTTTATAGAAGATTTCTACGCTAAACTCACGAATTATCCGCACACCTTTCACGACTTTCATGCAGATGTGTTTATTGACGATGAGAACTTCCGGATAATTGATTTCACGGGCATGATTGATAAGAGTGATTTTCATTTTAATGGAAGACTCAACCACTATGACCTCTGGTTTTTACAGCAACCCATTGGCGATACCAAAATAGAATTTAACCTTACCTCCAGCCTGCTCCAATTAGAAGATCTGTTTTCCTACGGAGGCGAAAATTATGTGCCGGAAGATTATCGCCACGAGGAATTCAAAAACCTTAAAATACATGGCTATGCCGATCTGCATTTTGATAAAGGACTTAAATCATCCGACATTATGATCGATCAGTTGGAGGCACAGATGAAGATACACCCCATGCGCTTTGAAAAATTCAAGGGAAGGTTTCACTATGAAGACGAACACCTGATGGTTGAGAACCTGAGTGGAAAAATTGGTAAGAGTGAATTTGTTGCCAACCTGGATTACTACTTAGGAAAAGATAAGAGTATTCGGAAAAGGGATAACCGTTTTGCTTTACAAGCCCGCCACCTCGACCTGGATGAATTATTTAATTACAATCCCCCACCTGCAGGCAAGCAACTCACCCCGGAAGATCATGAAGCCGTGTTCAATATTTACGATCTTCCGTTCACGGACATGACTATCAATTTTGATATTAACCATTTGAACTACCACCGTTACGTACTTGACAATTTCACTGCAAAGGCCAGAATTCAGGAAGACCACTTTATCTACATTGATACCTTATCGCTTGCAGCAGCCGGTGGTAAAATCGGATTGAAAGGATATTTCAACGGATCTGACCGGAATAAAATTTACTTCAATCCAGATATGCGAATGGAAAAAGTTGATTTGGATAAGTTACTTTTCAAATTCGAAAACTTCGGACAAGATCACGTGGTATCAGAAAATCTTCACGGTAAACTTAGCGGCAGGCTTACCGGAAAAATACACGTGCATGCCGATATGGTACCCATTATTGATGATTCAGAAATTCGCCTGGATGTAGAGGTTACACAAGGCAGGTTAGAGCGTTATGCAGCTCTGGATGCGCTTTCTGACTATTTTAAAGATAAAAACCTGAGTAAAGTATTATTTGATACGTTGCGCAATCAGTTTGATATTAATAACGGTGTTCTTTCCATACCCAGAATGACCATTAATTCGTCATTGGGTTTCATTGAAATTTCCGGAAAGCAGGATATGAACATGAATATGGAGTATTACGTGCGCATACCCTTAAAGCTGGTAACCCAGGCAAGCATGTCAAAATTGTTTGGTCGTAAAGAGGGTGATCCGGAAAAGGAGGATGAAATTCAATACCGGGATGAGGCAAAAAAAGTTAAGTTCATTAACCTAAAACTTACCGGCACACCCGACAATTATAAAATTTCGTTAGGGAAGGATAAGGGTAATCCTTAGCGCTGGCTACCAAGTACGCTATTTCACTTCCGATGGTGAAACGCCAAACTTCCTTTTAAATGCTGTTGAAAAATGATTAGGGTTTTTATATCCTAGTGTTCGGGCTACATCCACTATGCGTAATTCATCATCGCGCAAAAGCCAAAGGGCGTGGTCCATGCGTAATTCCGAAAGGTATTCGAAAATACTTTTATCAAAGGTTTTACGGAACAGGAACATAAGCTTATTGGTATTCACAGCAAAATGTTGCGCCAGGCTATTCATGGAATGATCCTCCAGAAAGTGTTGGGTGAGGTAATCTTTTACCGCATAAATTATCTCAAGGTCCCTTTTTGAAACCTGCGAAACAGAAAGACTTTCATTCTGGCCGAACAGGGCATGCAGTTGAAGCAATAATATTTGAATGATGGAAGTTTCCAGCATCATCTCCCCTAACTTTCCGGTAAGCGGATTATTAAAAATATTTTGAAGGGCTTGCTCCTGAATTAAATTAATCGGCAACGCCTGCTTACCTATAATTCGTTCTTTCCGCTCAACACGTTCCTTCAACGTATTGGCCCATGCTTCATGCTCAGGAAGGAGGTGGTTGAGGTACTCCGAAGTATAAGAGAAATGCACAAAGTGCAAATGCGCTCCGGCCGGTACTACATGTAGAAATTCGTTATTCGGATCGTACTTGAAATTGTGTGTTCGGTTAAAAATATCAATGCTATTGCGGTGATGGGGTAATACAGATTTTACTCTGCCTTCAAAGAAAACGCAACTCCCTAATAATTCCGTTCCGTGTGCATGCTGATTAAAGAAGACTACATTTTCTGAAAAATGAGCATCCAATACACGAAGTGAAAAGTTTGGAAGGTACATATCCTTCATACGAATTACAGAGCCATTCGACTGACCAAAATTTTCAATCAGGGTCTCGGTAAACTTACCATACTCAATGGTTCCGGGCTTTGTGTGTGTAAGCACAGGAATATTAGGGTTATCTACAGTAACGTAATTACCAAAGTACATGGTGAAGCAAAGTTGATGGTGTATATGCACGTAAAGAAGTGCTTAAGGGTTGCATTGCATTTATCCTCTTTTGTAAAAAAAGGTTAAACAAAAAATGTTTTTACGTACTAAATAGGTGGTTTGGCGTACTGCCGACAGATGGCCTGATCCGTGTACATGCGAAAAAAGAATTACTATGAAAACCATAACCCTAACAAGTGTTATTGCACTACTAAGCATAACCGGATGTATGTTTCGTACTCCTGAAAAAGCAACTGAAGTGAATTTCGCAGACCAGGAGCTAATAAAAAGAGGCCAGCATTTAGTTACCGTAAGTGCATGTCATGATTGCCATTCACCAAAGTTAATGACACCCGAAGGCCCCATACCTGACCCGGATAGATTGTTATCCGGCCATCCGCAGGATGAGAAATTACCTGAAATACCTGCAGGCAGCCAGGAGTGGATTTTGTTTAGTGCCGGGCTTACCGGATTTGTGGGGCCTTGGGGTGTATCCTACGCAGCCAACCTTACACCCGATGATACCGGCATTGGAAACTGGAGCTTTGAGCAATTTGAATTGGCTATACGAAAAGGAAAATATAAAGGCCTTGAGGGTAGCCGAAGTTTATTACCCCCCATGCCATGGGAAATGTACCGCAACTTTTCAGATGATGAACTGAAGGCAATTTTTGCCTACCTAAAATCCATCAAGCCCGTGAATAACCTGGTGCCGGCACCCATTGCACCAAACGATTTAAGTACACTTATTTCATTAAACTAATACGATTATGAAAACAAGCCTTCTCTTTTCTGCTCTTACCGTTGGGCTTTCATCCTTCATGGCTCAACCTAAGGAGTCAACCGATCTTCGGATACACACTGCCGATGAACTCAGTCAACGGATAGTTACAGCACTTCAGCAAACTTCCTCTGTGGCTTATACCGAATTACTTCTCCCTTTGGCTGAGCTACATCAAGTAATGCACAATCATGCTGCGGTGTATGGAAGCACATTGACTGACGCTAAAGATGAACTGGCAAACGCTTACTACAATACGGTTTTACCAGAAGCTACAATCGGATTTGAACACCTTATACAAGAAGGTATTAAAAAGGGAATTGATTGGTCCTCCATTCGGTATTCCGGGGTTGAACAATCCAGAACTTTTAAAACAAAGTTTGATACCGGAGAAATCGTTTTGACTTTTGTACATAACCATACACCCTATCGACTAAGGATAACCAATGCCTTGGTTATTGATGGCCAGTGGCGAGCCAATAAGCATGTTCAATTCATATAAACACTAATCATCATGATTGTTCTGTCTGTTATATTTGGTTTTATCATATTGATGACCTCAACTTTTCTGTTGTTTTGGTATCTCCAGCTTCCTAAAGAAATTACCAGACGCAAATAATATACTGTTGTTGACCCCGGATGAAGAATTACCTTCTGATTCCGGGGTTTTAGTAGATGAGTATCATGCCTGCGCCTTTTTAAGCCGTTTGTTCAAACTGATCTGCACCTACTTAGCATTTAGATTACCATTTTGTTAATTTATTTCTCCCGCATACAGCTAATCAGCCACATAAAATTTCGAGGATGAAGTAATAATGAAATATCCGGTAAATGGATCGCGTTCATGCCAACAAAAAATTTAAACATTCCGAAACAATCATCTATAAAATTCTGTCGCTTTAAGTTAGCTGTTATTCTTACACGGTAGGGTTACCGCAAAACCTTTAGCACCATTTAACGTTGTAAAAGAGATCTTTGTGCGATGCATTCAAATGCCTATAATTCAGTGAACATGAAAACCGTATTTCGTATAGTTCTATTCCTGCTCCTTTCAATCCCTGCATTTTCAGTGGATAGGGAAATTTTATATTCGGTAACGAGTAATGGTCTCGGAATCTTCACCGTTAACTATCAAAGCAGTCAGGCGGGCAAGGTAAAGGTCTCCATTTATGATGCTAAGAAAAACCTGGTTTTTTCAGAAGTGATTGCAAACGTAAATTCATTTTCACGTCCTTATAATTTTAATGGTTTACCCGCAGGAGAATATACCCTATATATTGAAAGTACTTCGGGTAAGTATGAAGAAAAAATTGCCTATCAGGGAAATAAGGAAAGGGGAATGCTTCGCTTTTTTAAACTACCCGCTGCCTAAATCCTCCAAATTAAGTTGAGGATTACTGGTCACGCACACCTTTAATTTACTTTGTGGAGTTGAATTTTTATCCCAACTTGAATAGAGATGAATTCAAAGCACACCTTTAAATCAGGGCCGTTACAGTCTCTCTATTACCTGCTCTTTCAGGCCAGGCGCCCCATGCGACTGGTTAATTTCATTACGTTTTTCAGGATTCTGGCCTTCCCCATCTTCATTATACTGTTACTCCAGGGTAACTATGATCATTTCAAATGGCTGTTGGTTGTTAGTTTCTTAACCGATGCACTTGACGGGTACCTTGCACGAAAATTCAACGTGAGCAGCATCCTGGGTTCGCGTCTCGACTCCATGGGTGATGACTTGACTGTTCTTGCCGCTGTTATCGGTTTATTTTTTATTCATCCGAAGTTCCTTAAAGAGGAGTGGATAATTATAGCCTTGCTTTTTGTTCTTTACCTGATTCAATTGGTGTATGCTGTTGTTCGCTACCGTAAGATGAACAGCTTTCACACGCTGCTGGCTAAAACATCGGCAGTTTTTCAAGGATTTTTTATGTGTTCCATGTTCTTTTTTGACGCGCCAATTTATTGGCTATTTTACGCAACCGTTGGCCTCACAGCAATAAGCTTGATTGAAGAAACTATCATGGTATCCGTACTGCCTACCTGGCGCGAAAATGTGAAAGGGCTTTACTGGGCTTTAAAGTATAGCAAAAATGAACCTAATCAATAATCAGATTGGATAAGCTGGATGTGATTATCATTGGTGGCGGCTTTTCCGGATTAGCTGCTGCACGAATTCTTCATCAGCAAGGCAAAAAATTTTTGCTGCTCGAGGCCCGCGACCGATTGGGAGGAAGAACACACACACGAACACTTGATGATGGTAAGTATGTGGACATTGGGGGGCAATGGATCGGACCAACACAAGACCGGATGTATGCATTATGCAAAGAATACAATGTGTCGTGGTATGAAACTTATAATGAAGGCAAGAACATTATCGATCTTAACCAAACTATAAAAACATATACCGGGCTTATTCCAAAAATGGATGTAGCTTCCTTAATCAATATTGATCTTCTCCTTAAGAAACTTGATCGGCTGGCAAGAAGCATTTCAGTGGAGAAACCCTGGGACAACCATCAGGCAGCGAAGTGGGACAGCATATCGCTTGACGTTTTCGTGCGAAAAAACTGCTGCACAAAAAATTGTTACAAAGTTGTTCGGGCTGGGCTTGAAACGGTTTACGCTTGTGAGTTGAATGAAGTGTCATTGCTGCACGCATTGTTCTACATTCGCTCGGGCACCAATTTGAATACACTCTTAAGTATTAAAGATGGCGCACAGCAACATCGTATTAAAGGCGGCACGCAGGAGTTGACCAATCGAATTGCTGAATCGTTGATGCATTCTGTACGCTTGAATAGTGCAGTAAAGGAGATTATTCAACATGATAACTCGGTGACTGTCACGGGAGAAGAACTCTCTTATGAAGCCAGGCAGGCAATTGTGGCTATTCCCCCAGCACTCATCAAAGCAATCGATTTTCGACCATCGCTTCCATTACATAAATCTCAATTGCTGGATAAAATGTCGATGGGTATTGTTGGAAAGGTATTTGGCATCTATGAAAAGCCATTCTGGCGAGCTAAAGGTTTCAGCGGACAAGTAGTGGCTGATGAGCTAAGTCCTTTTCAAACTTTTTTTGATTCCTCGCCCGCTGATGGAGAATACGGGGTATTGTTAGCCTTCTGTATTGCCAACCGGGCACGCGATTTCTTTTCGAAAGATGAAGCTTCGCGTAAGCAAATTGCCCTCAACTCCTTTGAACGGTACTTCGGCATAGAAGCTTCCAACCCTAAGCACTATAGTGATCATTGTTGGGCTGACGAGGCCTGGAGCCGTGGATGCTATGCCGCCATTTATCCAACTGGAGCCTGGACAAACTTTCAGGGTGAATTATCCAAACCTTTTGGAAGAATACACTGGGCCGGAACAGAAACATCGGATGTTTGGTATGGCTATATTGAAGGTGCTGTTCGGGCAGGTGAACGTGCAGCAAATGAAGTAGTTAAGCTAATTTGATAAATGAAAAGAGTAATACTTATTCTGGCCCTTATCGCTGTTCTTTATAGTACCTGGACATTCATTGGACGCGATGAGTTGCCACTAAAGCCAGATGCCCATCTGGATCGTATTGAAGACCTTTCAGTAACGGACTCACTGTGTGAGAAAAACATAGTCGGTATTCAACCCTACATGCTTGCCACCGATTACCAGAGTAAAGATCATTTTTACGGTAAGCTGAAGTTATACTTTAGTGAAGCCAACAAGGCTGGGTATTTCAGGACCAATACCGTTGTGCTTCTTCCGGAATACCTTGGAACCTGGCTGGTGGTGAGTCATGAAAAGCAGTCTGCCATCGAAGCAACTTCCATCACCCATGCCATGACGTTAATGGTCTTGAGTAACCCGTTACAATTCATAAGCGCCTATACAAAAGGACTTGGTGAAAAAGATGCTTTCGCTGCTGCGCTGTTTAGAATGAAAGCACAAGCGATGGCACATAGTTATGCCGAAGTTTTTAGCAAACTGGCACGCGAATACGCAATCACTATAAATGCAGGCTCCATTGTTTTGCCTGGTCCTATTGTTCAGAACACAAATCAGATCAGTGTTGATTTATCAAAGCCATTATATAATACCAGCTTCATTTTCTATCCCGATGGTACTATTGATCCCATTGTAACAAGGAAATCTTTCCCCATTAGTAGTGAACAACCCTTTGTAAGTGCCTATCCGGTTAACGAGTTGTTGGCTTACAATCTCGCGGTTGGCAAAACAGCGGTACTGGTTTGTGCCGACTCGTGGTATCCTGAAAGTTATGCCCAGATCAGTCAACTGAAAGTTGATGTAGTATTGGTGAATTCCTATTGCTCAGGTGAAAATACTATGGCTATGAAATGGAATGGATATGATGGAGGCGATGAACCTGTCGATGTAAATCATGATGATATTGGCAAGCTAACTGAGCAAGAGGCATGGATCAAATACGCCTTGCCGGGCAGATTAAAAAGTTCTGGTGCTACGATTGGTGTTAACATTTTCTTACGTGGTAACTTGTGGGATTTGGGCAGCGATGGCATGCCGTTTTTTATTAAAGATGGGCAATTACTTCCTGTTAAAAAATCCGAAAAGGCAGGCATCTGGAATCTTTGCTTTTAGCTTATGTGCGATACAGTTGTTGCATTACCGAGGGCTGCACAAGAGGGGCATACCCTATTAGCCAAAAACTCCGATCGTGAACCCGATGAGGCCCAGGCTATAATCCATTGCCCGCGAACCCTTCATACCAAAGCTTCCGTCCAATGCACATTTATTGCTATCCCGCAAGTTTCCGAGACCTACGAATGCATTTTATCAAAGCCCTTTCAGATGTGGGGTGCAGAAATGGGTGTTAACGAATATGGCGTATCCATTGGCAATGAAGCTGTGTTCACCAAAGTGAAGTTTGAAAAGAATAATAATGGTCTCACTGGAATGGATTTACTACGGTTGGCCCTGGAGAGAAGTCGGTCGGCACGTGAAGCTGTGACCTGCGTTACATCACTTCTGGAACTTTATGGTCAGAATGCATGCGGTGGCTATAAGAACAAGCGATTCTATTACCATAATAGTTTTTTGATTGCCGACAGTAAATCGGCATTCGTACTGGAGACTGCAGGAAGGGAATGGGTTGTACAGGAGGTAAAAGACATACGAAGTATTTCAAACCGATTGAGTATAGGAACCCGCTATGATCAGCTAAATTCAGGCGCAATGGAACTAGCCAAAAAGAATAAATGGTGGCATGAGGAGGAGCCATTTGATTTTCACCAAGCCTATTCAGATTGGTTTTATACCCGCATGGGCAGGGCTGCCAGACGTGAAGCCTGTACGGCAGAACTTGCTTTCCGGAAAAGAGGAAAAATTACAGCAGCGGACTGTATGAGTATTCTGCAAACTCATAATACGGAGGAATCAACATTTAAACCTTCAAAGGCCAACACGGGTTCTGTTTGCATGCATGCTACAGGGCTACTAAATCCAAGCAGTACCACCGCAAGTATGGTTGCACAAATCAGGACTGAGGGGCCACACACTGTATGGCTAACAGGCACTCCTCATCCCTGCTTATCCATATATATACCTTTCTTTTTTGGGACGGATATTATCAGTAAGATTAAACAGCCATCAGCAAAACCTGATGATTCGCTCTGGTGGAGAGCCGAAATGCTTCACAGGTGGATAGGTAAGAATTATAAGCATAGGAAATCATTGATACATGAAAATAGGCTTTCATTACAACAGCAGTTTATTTCCGATGAGCAGCAACTGGTAAGGTCAAATCCATCGGTTGCCGAGCTTGAGAACTTTAGTTCAGATTGCATTCGAAAAGTCAGTGAAGCATTGACCGAATGGTCACTACGCTGTCACTGATTTTTCATTGACACCACCAAGTATAAAATATAGTGTTATAATGACGGTGAATAAGGATGACAGAAGAAATACTGTGGTTGCCCCATAGGTCAGCCAAAACCAACCGGCAATTATGCTTGCCATCATGGTAAATATACTTTGAAAGCCGGTGTAAGTACCGATGGCCGTTGCTGTATCGCGCTTATGACTAACGTTAGTGATCCATGCTTTTGCCACACTTTCAGTAGCAGCAGCAAATACCCCATAAACGGCAAATAATATCAGGAAGTGTACAAGGCTGGTACCGAAAGCCATGCCGGCATACACCAACGAAAACAAAGCAAGACCAATAAGAAAAGTTTTTTTAAAACCAATTCGGTCGCTAAGCCTGCCAAGCGGGTAAGCGGTTAATGCGTAAATGAGGTTATAGAAAATATAAACGCCAATAACTACAGTATCATTCATTCCGCTCTCCTTTACCTTCAGCAATAAAAAAACATCCGAACTGTTAATCAATGCAAAGGCTAATAATCCAATAACAAGTCGTTTGTAAGAATGCGAGCTTTCATTCCAATACCGGGCAAACGCAAATACTGATGTACCTCCGAAATCAACTTTTGCAATGTGCTTACCTTTCTCTGTTAATAAAAAGGTAAAGGTTATCGCGATAAGACCTGGAACAAAGGCTACCAGAAAAAGTGCTTTGTAGTGTTGTGGGTAAGCATATAAAAATAGCAGCGCCAATAAGGGGCCTACAACAGCACCTAACGTATCCATGGCACGGTGTAGTCCGAATACACGCCCTTTTGTTTCCGGAGTCGCCTCATCTGAAAGTAACGCATCCCGTGCACCTGTGCGAATCCCTTTACCTAAACGATCCAGTGTTCTGGCCAGGAAAACCCATACCGGGAAGATAAAAGCAACCATCATTGGTTTTGATAGTGCACTGAATAAATAGCCGATCCGCACAAACGGAAGTCGCTTACCGCTGGTATCGGAGAGTTTTCCAAAATAACTCTTGCTTAGTCCTGCAGTAGCTTCTGCTACGCCTTCCAGTATTCCGATTAACAATATGGAAAACCCAATCTCCTTCAGGTAAAGCGGCATAACCGGGTATAACATCTCACTGGCCACATCTGTAAAAAAGCTAACCAGTGATAAAACCCATACGGTTCGGGTAATTATGCGCATGTGAAATTTATCCGTTGAGCCTGTAAAGTAAGAAATATGCTTGTCAGTTTGCCTGGCATTATAAACACAAAACCAGTTGACTCTCATTTTTAATCATGATAAATGTCATAGCCCGTTGCATATAAATTACCGTACTTGATCAGGTGATAGATAACCATGACCAAGTTAATGTTATGAAATTCAATCCAGCTAAAAACATACAAAACCTTCAGTTTTTCGGAGAGTTTGGAGGGGTTAACCCTTCCATTGAAGATTCTTCCACCTATACTTTTTTGAAAGCCTCTAAAATGGAAGAGGTGTTTGAAAAGGATATTGAGGGGTGCTACCTCTACTCCCGCCATTGGAACCCCACCAACCGCTACCTCAGCCAGGCACTCGCCAAAATGGAGAATACAGCATCCGCAGCCGTTACGGCTTCGGGAATGGCCGCGATTACCACAACCCTATTACAACTTTGCGGAGCGGGCGATGAAATTATTTGTAGTCGAATGGTTTATGGAGGTACGTATGCCTTTTTAAAAAATGTAGCGCCCCGGTTTGGCATAAAAACCCATTTTGTTGACATCACAAAACTCAATCAGGTTGAGAAGGTCATTACCAACGCTACAAAAGTTATCTATTGCGAATCCGTAAGTAATCCCCTACTGGAGGTCACTGATATTAGAGCACTTGCCAAACTCAGCAGAAAGCATGGTTTAAACCTGGTTGTCGACAACACCTTTACACCAATGATTATTTCACCGGCCAATCTCGGGGCTGATATTGTCATACATAGCTTAACAAAATTCATTAATGGTACCAGCGATACCGTAGCCGGAGCCATATGCGCTTCCGAGGAGTTCATACATCAACTGAGCGATGTGAACAGTGGTATGATCATGCTTTTAGGTCCTGTTATGGACAGTATGCGGGCGGCTTCTGTACTCAAAAATCTTCATAGTCTTCATGTTCGTTTGCAACAACACAGCAAGAATGCCCTTTACCTGGCAACAGCGCTATCAAAAGCAGGAATTGCAGTCCGTTACCCTGGACTTACAACGCATCCACAACATGAATTGATGAATTCTATAATGAACAGTGAATTTGGGTATGGCGGTATGCTGGTAATTAACATGGGTACTAAACAAAATGCGTACAGGTTAATGGAGCGTATGCAGCAAAAGAATCTGGGCTACCTGGCTGTAAGCCTGGGATTTTATAAAACCTTATTCAGTTCTCCGGGAAGCAGTACCTCTTCTGAAATACCCGATGAGGAACGTGATGCCATGGGACTTAGCGATGGACTGGTACGAATAAGTGTTGGGTTAGATGCCAACATAGAGGAAACTTTTTCAAAAATGAAAAACTGCATGGAGGAAGTCAGGTGTATTCCCGCCTAGCATTGGTACCGTACATATAATCTGCTAACCCGTTTCCCGAAAATTTATACTTTTAGGATGAAAATTCATCCATGAGCACATTCTCCTTACAGGTCAAGTTATGCGATTTATATCTGCTGGTAACAGGTCATGGAAGCCGTAACAGCTTAAATGAAGTACTGGAAGGTACACAGCAAATTGCGAAGGTAATAGCCGAAACCAATTGCCGTTATTTGCTGGTGGACTATTCCCAGGTAAAAACAAAGTTACCGGCTGCTGATGCCTTTAACATTGTAAGGATTTACGAATCGAAAGTTTCAGAATTTCAGCACATAGTAATGGCCATTATTATAAACCCTGCCGAAGAGCAATTTGATTCGTTTTGGGAAAAGATTTGCCGCATACGCGGATATCAATTCAAAATATTCACCGATCCATTAAAGGCCGAAAATTGGTTAAAGGATAAAGCAGAAAAGCATTGAACAATTTTATGGTGCGAATACTTTACGGACTTCTTGTTATCCTTATCATACCGGCTGTTAAGGCGCAAACATGGGATTCGCTGAACACCAAAGGACTAAAACTTTACATGGAAGGTAACTATACCTTGGCACAGGAAATAATGGAAAAAGCTTTGCTCCGTGCCGAAGTTGATTCAGGAAAGATCAGTTCAGCCTATTCCAGCAGTCTCACCACACTGGCACAAATCAACAAGGCTACAGGAAATTATGAAACTGCGGCTAATCAGTTTCGTTTTGCAATCATCATTGCCGATAAACAATACAGCATTGCCCATATCGACAGAATTCAAACACGGGTAGAACTGGCAAACTTATTTTTAGAAGCTGGACAATACGATAGCTGTGAATTTTACCTGAAACAAAGCCTTGACTTAATTCAACTCGCGTACACGAATAATCGCGACTATTATATCACTAACATTCAGGAATTTATATTAGTCTTTGCCAATACACAAAATTCCATGGCTTCACTCCATCGAAGAACCGGGCAGCTAAAAAAAGCTATTGGTGAATTAGAGGAAACTATCTCTTTTCTAAAAGAAACAATGGATCAGGAGGTTAAAACCCTGAACGAGTACAAAACAATACTTAGTAACCTTTGTAATTATTACCTGGAGAATAGTGATCTGGAAAAAGCAACTGCACTGAATACAGAATACATTTCCCTTATTACTGATAAACAGTCCCTCTCCTATTTATATGCACTTCAAAACCAGGGTAATATTTACCGCAGACTTGAACAAACAGATTCAGCCATTCATACATGGAAAGCTGCATTAAAAACGATTGAACAGGGCTTCTACTATGGAAGTCAACTCCATATATCCATTTTAACAAACCTGGGCGAGGCTTACAGTTACCTGGAACACTATGAACCAGCGCTTGAATACTTGCTAACCGCCAGAGAATTGCTGGAAAAAACAGGTAGCATTAACCCAAGAATCTATCAAACCACTTTATTGAATATTGGTCTAACCTATTTTTACAATTCCAATTTCAAAGAAGCAGACTCCGCATTCGCGAAACTTACGGATCATTTACTTAAGGAAGTTAAACACAATTTTACCTACCTAAGTGAAAATGAAAAGATTTCCTTTTACCGGAACCAACAGGATATCCTTCAGGAATATTTATTCTTCGCCTTAACGGTCTCCGGTGCTATTTCCGGACAAGACTACCAAAACCCGGATATCACTAAAAAACTCTATGATCTACAGCTCACAACAAAGGGCATTATTCTGAATTCGAGTCATAAAATGAAAGCGGCCATTCTGAACGGTGATAACCAACAACAGAAGGCCGATTACCAGCGCTGGGAATACTTAAAAAACGAACTGGCGCAATTGATTCGCAGTGACCATACATCTGCAAATCAAGTTTCACAATTTACAGCCATCGTAGACGACCTTGAAATGAAGTTGAGCCGCGAATCGGCTTCATTTAAACGAGGATTTCTTGTAGAGGAAATTTCCTGGAAAGACATTCAGCGAAAATTAAAGCCAGGCGAAGCTGCTGTGGAGATGGTGCGGATGTATGACGGGCTAATCTATGCTGCACTTATCATTACACCAGAAACAACGAATAGACCATTAATGGCTATTGTAAAGAGTAGCGAAAAAAGAAGACTCGAAAAGGAATATGCGCGACAGTATATAAATGCAATCAATTTTAAATATACGGATACACTTTCTTATTCCGTTTACTGGAAACCCATTGCTGATGCCATTACAAAAGCACTTCCCAAAAGGCAAAAATTAAAACGTGTATATTTTTCACCAGATGGAATTTATAATCAGATTAATTTGAATACACTGTACGATTTTCGTTCAGAAAAGTATTTGATTGATCAGGTAGAAATTCATCAACTCACGAACACAAAGGAAATATTAAAATCATCTAAAACAGGAAATTCTTTATTAAAGCATGCTGTGCTTTTTGGCAACCCAACGTTTACATTGTCCACCACTTCTACGGACGAATCATTTACAAGCCTGCCTGGTACTGAAGTGGAAGTAAACACCATTACTAACCTGTTGAAAACAAGCAATTGGTCAGTAGAATTGTATAAAGAACAAACCGCGAACGAAGTACAATTGAAATCAATAAAAGAAGGTTCAATTCTTCACCTTGCAACACATGGCTATTTCAGTGGTCAGGAAAACACATCGAACTCACTGGTGTGGATGCTCATTAATTCAGGTATTGCATTGGCCGGAGCTAATCAACCCAACCTATTGACCAAAGAAGATGGAATACTAACGGCATACGAAGCTGTCAATCTGAATCTTGATCAAACAAAACTTGTCGTGTTATCTGCGTGTGAAACAGGATTAGGGGAGTTTCACCCGGGTGAAGGTGTGTACGGCTTCAAGCTTGCCTTACATGCTGCCGGAGCGCAAAATATTATGATGAGTTTGTGGAAGGTTGATGACTTTGCCACCCAGCAACTAATGACTACCTTCTACCGGCAATGGTTAAAAAATCCGAAGCACATGCGCAGTGCTTTTCGTACCGCACAACAGGAAATAAAAAAGACCCACCCGGAGCCTTACTACTGGGGGGCCTTTGTGTTATCAGGTCAATAAAAACCTATTAACCTAAATATGCTTTCAAGCTGCGGCTACGGGAGCTGTGACGCAACCTGCGGGTAGCCTTTTCTTTAATTTGGCGAACGCGTTCACGGGTGAGGTTAAACTTCTCACCTATTTCTTCCAGCGTCATTGCCTGCTCACCATTTAAACCAAAATAATAGGCAATAACATCTGCTTCACGTTGTGTGAGTGTAGCCAGGGCACGCTGAACTTCTTTGCGAAGCGAATCCTCCATCAAACCTGAGTCAGGTGTTTCTTCACTGTTATTTTCCAGCACATCCAACAGGTTACTCTCTTCGCCTTGCGCAAACGGAGCATCTACCGAAACATGCCGACCGGAAATACCCAGGTTATCACGAACTTCTTGTGTTGTTATTTCAAGCACATCGGCAAGTTCTTCCGCAGAAGGTTCACGCTGAAATTTCTGTTCCAGTTCAGAGAACGTTCTGGATATCTTGTTTAAGGAACCTACCCGATTCAGTGGTAGGCGTACAATTCTGGACTGTTCGGCCAATGCCTGCATAATGGACTGTCTGATCCACCAAACGGCATAGGAAATAAATTTAAAACCACGGGTTTCATCGAAACGGGTAGCTGCCTTAATAAGGCCGACATTCCCCTCATTTATTAAGTCGCCCAGGGTAAGGCCGTTATTTTGATATTGTTTGGCAACGGAAACCACGAAGCGCAAGTTCGCCTTCGTGAGTTTTTCAAGGGCTATCTGGTCGCCAGCTTTAATTCGCTTGGCCAGTTCCACTTCCTGGTCTGCCGTAATTAGGTCTACTTTTCCAATTTCCTGTAAGTACTTATCGAGCGATTGACTTTCCCGATTCGTAATCTGTTTGCTGATTTTTAACTGTCTCATGAAGGAATGAACGATTTCGTGCAAAAATAGTTCAAAAAGCCCATTAATTAAAGATAAACCTGATAAAAGGCAGGTGGTCATAGGGTTATACCGTCTAAAAACACCTTATGAAAGGGGCAAAAAGTGATGGTTTGATGAATCAAAAGAAATGGAAGTGGCGCTAAAAATGGCTACCTTTATGCCATTAGTTTTCAATCCTTTATAAACCAATCTGTAATTTCTGTGGGACCTAACATTTACACTGCGCTTTGGAACAAATATCGACCGGTTATTTTGAGTTTAATGACGGCCTCCGCTGATGAACCGCAGCACTATAAGCTGTTTGTACACGAGTTTAAGGCGGCCGGTGAAAAGATTAAATCGGGTTACTCATTTACCCTGGAAGTAGCAAAAGGCAAAGCCCTTAACAACATCAAAAATTCAGCTGCTGCGATGGATCTGCTTACCATGCTTCAGCAATCCAAACGTGCTTCGGAACTGATGGGTGAAGCAACCTACGAATTTAGTATGGACAAGCAGTTTGTCTTTCATGTTACCCGAAAAGCAGTCCTAACGGAAGCTGTAAGCGAGTAATTTCATTTCCCTAAAGCCATAAAAAAAGCTATCCCGCCAAGGATAGCTTTTTTATTGATTAAAATGGGCTTAGTTGATTACTTCAACGTTTACGGCATTCATGCCTTTGCGGCCTCTTTCTACATTGAATTTTACTTTATCATTTTCACGGATTTCATCTGTAAGACCACTTTCGTGTACAAAAATGTCCTCACTTGAATCCGATGGTTTAATAAATCCGAATCCTTTTGTGCTGTTGAAAAATTTTACTGTTCCTTCTTGCATAACTTTAATTATTAATTGTTTTTGTTTGTTGTTTTTACTTCTGTTTTATTTTCGGGTGGTGTAGTCGTGAGGTTACCGAACTCGTCAACATAGGCCATCATATTTTCAAGCTCACCGCCTGTTGAATTGCGTTGACGCTCAATTTTCTTACTGATTTTTTCGAGCTTCTTCTTACGCTTAACTTCAGCTTTCTGCTTTTTAATAAAGGCGTTGTTTGATTTTGCCATGTGGTCTGTCGTTAGTTGATAAATGTATAGGCTTTGCCACCTTTTCCGGCCCGGCCAGTACGGCCGATGCGGTGAATATAGCTATCGAAATTTTTGGGTTGCTGATAATTGATAACGTGTGTTACCTCGGTAATGTCTAACCCCCGGGCGGCCACATCTGTTGCGATCAAAACCTGTATTCTGCCTGATTTAAAATCATTCAATGCTTTCAATCTGTAATTCTGTGATTTGTTACCGTGAATCTGATCAACCCGAACACCTGCCTGATGCAATTTCTTATACAAGGAGTGAACGCCACGTTTTGTTTCAGCAAACACCATTACTTTCTGAAATGCTGTTTGCCTGATCATGTTCATGAGTACAGTAATCTTATTCTCCCCTTCTTTCACCTTCACAATTTCCTGGTCGATATGATCTCCCGTTACGTTTCCTTTACTTACACGAACTTCAACCGGGTTATTTAATAACCCGGAAATTAAAGCACGCTGACTTTTTTCTTCTGTTGCCGAAAACAGTACGGTATGGTTTCGGTTTGTCATCGTATCAACAATGTGCTGAATGTCCTTGTAGAAACCCATATCCAGTAGTCTGTCAAATTCATCAAGCACCAGTGTTGAAAACTGATTGATTTTTAATGCAGTTTGTCGTTCCAGATCCAATAAGCGACCGGGTGTACCGATAACAATATGAGGCGAGGATCTTTTTAGTAGCGTCAAATCGCGTTGCAGGTTGGTACCACCAATAAAACAAGCGCTATCCAGGCGTAAATCTTTCGAAATGCTTTTGAATTCCTGCTCTACCTGCACGGCAAGTTCGCGTGTAGGCACAACAATCAATATTCTGAAATGTTCTTTGGCTGTTAGAAGCCTGTGCACCAAAGGAATCAAAAATGCACCTGTTTTACCCGTGCCGGTTTGGGCTATACCCATAACATCCTTCCCCTCCAGTATGGCCTCAATTGTTTTATCCTGTATCTCGGTTGGATTTGTATACCCTTTTGATAAAAGGTTGATTTTAATCTTCTCCAGTACAGGAAGCTCGCTTATTTTCCGGGTAGGTGTATAGCTATTCTCCTCAGGAAGGATAGCGCGTTTAACAAATAACTCGGGATTAATTGTACTTGCTGTTGAAGTTTTTGAGCGGCCTGGTCGCGGCTTGGATGCTGTTCGGTTGGAAGGTGATAATGAATTATAATTCCTTGGTCTTCTTTTTTGTGTTGAATTCATAAAGTAATTTACTGTTAGCTGTCCACCGCTTTGAATTGAACTTACAAATCGCAGCATTCCCGGATGGAATCGGTATTTTCAGCTAAAAAGATGGGATAGAAAGAATGCAGGATTACTTCACTAAACAGATTGCTTCTGCTAAAAATGTACACAAAGATACGGTTAGCATTACTAATAACCTAATTAAACCTGAGGGCGTGCTAATTAATTAGGGCGTGCTAATTAATTAAAGATGCTTCTTGAAATACAGGATAAATGTTGTACCCACATTTAGCTTACTCTCCACTTTCAATTTTCCACCGAGTGTAGTGAGCTGGGTTTTTACCAGGTAAAGGCCAAGTCCTTTTCCTTCAACATGCGTATGAAAACGCTTATATAGCTTAAATAAATCTTTATCGTGTTTTTCCAGGTCAATGCCCAATCCATTGTCCTGGATTTCCAATCGGATAAAGTCATTTTCTTCTTCTGCTTTGATTCCAATTTCGAGTCTCCTCTCCGGATTTCGGTATTTCACTGCGTTACTTAACACGTTATAGAGAATGCTTTCCATATACGGTGTCAAGAAATTTACGGCCGACACATTTTGTAAATTGACAGAGACTTTAGCTTGTGTTAAATCCAACTCGGGCGCTAATTGTTCTAAGGTTCGCGCAACTATACTTTTCAGATCAACTTTGTCAAGAATTTGTGTGTTTAGTTTTTCAATTTCAAGAATAAGATTGATATCACGAATAACCTGATCAAGATCATTTATTGCTTTAGTAATATGATTGAGTATATCATCCGTTTCCTGCACACTCTGGCTTGATTTAAGTATAGAACTTAAACCCAGTATACGGGCCACCGGTGCTCTGAGATTATGCGAAACAATATAAGAGAACTGTTTCAACCGGCTGTTATGCTCTACCAGCTCGGTATTCGCGTTCCGTAAATCGTGAGTCTGGCGCTCAACTTCTTTGGTGAGCTCCTCATTCACATTTTCAATAATCGATTTTTGTTGTTGAATAATGGTATTGGCCGATGTTAATGCTTCGTTTTGCTGGAGTAAAATATTCCGTTGAGATTCAATCTCACGCTGCTGAAGCTCAAGTTGTTCGTTGTGTGCGGATATTTCTTCATTCTGTGCTGAGATTTCTTCGTTCTGTGCCAGTATTTCACGGGTGCGTTCAGCTACCAGCTTTTCAAGAATAGTATTTTGATCAGCCAGAAGCTTATTCCTTTCCAACTCTGACTGCCGTAGCTGGTCTGATATGCTGATTAACCGAAGTGAACGATAAGCTCCATAAAACACCATGGGTACCGTAATCAAAAAAATAAACACCTGAATAAGGTAGGCATTGCGTAGAGCAGTATTGTATCTTTTTTCGCTCAACCCTTTGATGTTATTCTCAAGCTCAAATACTGAATTTCTAAATTTCATATAGTCCAGATAAAGAGGATACCCCCTATCCTCAGCCAGAACAGCTTTAAATTCATTTAATCTGTTTGCATCAAGCAAACGATACATACTATCAACAAGTTGAAAGTATGCGTCAACCTTCATCTTAAATTCTTTTAAGTATTGCTCCGAGAACTGTTGTCTGTTAAGAACGGGTTCAAGATAATTAAAGACATCAATCATTGATCGTCTTGCAGTATCAGTAGATAAGCGCAAAGATCTACTCTCTGGAACCAAAGCCGTCCCACGAAGTCCTAGATCAGCCAGGTGAAGGTGGCGAATTATGCTGGAGGTCCTGACCTTAACTTGCTCAGCCTCATCCTGAATTCTACGATTTTGTTCAAGTATTATAGTATTCTGATAACTCAGGTAAATACTAACAATCAACAAAATGGCGATAATGGCGGCTAGCGGGTATAGATTTCTTTTGCTTGAAAATTTCGTTTTCGAATTCATGCTTCGTTACTACGCGTCAGTGATTTACCGAATTCAGTGCTGAAAGGAAAAGTAAAAATATTGTAGAGGAAATAAAAATTGATGTAAGAATTGAGCAATGATTAAACCTTATTCTTACCGATCAGTGGCAAAACGAAGGGCAAAATCCAGATCCACCCACTCACTTACTTTAACCATACCCATCATCCGTACGGGTGGTGTTAAGCCGAAATCGGTAAGCAAAATTTTCTGTTTGCCATAAATCAGCAGGCTTCCCGGGTTTTCAACACGGCAACTAACGCTGTAGGTTTTGGCAATGGCATTAATGGTTACCTCTATCTCCGCCTTACCCTCACGCCAGCTATCATTTGGCTGCCAGGTGGGTGTTAACGTCTGAAGCTCAACCTGAATAAATGGATTCTCTTCTTCCAAAAGCATTTTTCGGAAATCCTTATTCATTATTCCATTGCCTGAATCGAATGCTTTGACTTTCAGGTTGATCATTCCTCCCGAAAGTTTAAGGGAGCCTTCCGATCGCGTAACCCGTACCGGCCTGTCAATGGAGATCTCCTCCATGTATTCAAATCTGAAACTATTCACATTGGTGGAGCCAAACACCGTTACCTTACTGGACGGATGGATAAAAATTCTGTACTCCTGTCCCTGAACTTTGGGGGATATGAAGAGTAAAGTAATAAATGAAATAAGGGTGCTAACTTTTAGCATACCAAAGAATAACGGTTGCTAAAGTATATATAATGTAACTATTATTTTGTTGTGAAAAAGACCAATTTGTACTCAACACTAACCTCATTCCCAGTTTTGATTGTTCCAAAGAGCGCAGTGGGGGGTTCAACATTATAATCTGTCATCTTAACAGGTACTTTTCCTTCAAAGATTATACCATTCGTTGTAGGGGTAGCCTTTGCCGATAGGTTGATTTCTTTAGTTGATCCTGCAATACGCAGCACACCGTTTACTTCCACCCCCGTTGGTTTTGCTGAAATTAATCTGGAAAAGGTAAAGGTAATATTGGGATGCCGGGAAGCATCCAATGCCTTATAGATGTTCTTATCCATGTTTTTATCATAGTACTCTCCATTTTCCTTGATGCTTCGAATAAACGAAGCACCGGCATTGAATACCAATGAACTGATGTTTTTCACATTTCCGTTTACTAACTCAGCCTTTAACTGACCGGAAACCTGCTCCACTTTGCATTGCCATGGGTGAAGTGATGATGTGCCGCGAATAATCAGTTGACTTTCCTTACCGGATAGTATTAAATCAGTTTGACCATTTGCACAAACTGAAAACAACAATAGGCTTATACTCAATACTAAATACTTCATATGTATACTGCGTTCACGCTGACATGTGCAAATATAACTCCCTCCCTGAGTACGTAACTGATTAATATCAGCGAATCAATTTCGATTTTCAGGTTTTTGCATAAGTCGGGTTTCGTCCAGAAAATTTTTAGCAATACCCAAAGGGCGCATGATGTACCGCTTTTTATCAACATGGCCTATCTGGCGCCTTAAGATGTTATCCAGCACCTGAATGGTTTTTACCATATACACACCCTTATTGAGCATAACACACTCGGCCATAACACCCATGGCGGCATCGGTCATTTCCGATCGGGTAGCAAACCCGGTTTTATTTAACGACTCCAATACTTGAGTAGCCCAGATCACGGGCACATGGGCAGCTTCGCATATCCACAAAATTTCCTCCTGCAGTTCGCTTAACCGTTCAAAACCAATTTCAACGGCCAGGTCGCCACGGGCTATCATAACCCCCATGCTTTGATCTTTCATACCGGTTAGCAGCAACCCCGGAAGATTTTGAATGGCCGACAAACGTTCAATCTTCAGGATAATAGACGGTAGTTTATTTTCATTTCCGTGTTTGCGCAATTCATTTCTTAGTCGATCCAGGTCGTGTGGCGTTCCTACAAATGAATACCCCACCATATCGGCATGTTTGCAAATGAAGGGTATGCAGGACAAATCTGCGGCTGTTAGCGCATCAATGGATAATTCAGAATCCGGAAGATTTATACCCTTCTCTATTCGAAGAAAAGGTTTCCTGGTGGATATCCTGACAACCTGAATGGTTACCTGATTTTCATGGGCTTCCATCACTTTTGCCTCAAACTTTCCATCGTCAATAAAAACATGCTCGCCTGGCTTAATCATTGAAATGATTTCTGCCGGTTCAATTTCAATAACAACTTGCCCGTCATCAACTAAGGGTTGAGTAGTAATTCCGGTCAGCACGATAGGGTCGTGCTCCCGAATTTTTAGTTTCTCATATGCTTCGCCTCGAGACTGGATAGACTTGATCCTTATTTTCGGTCCGGCCAAATCCATATATACTTTACACGGCATACCTGTTTTGGCCATTGATTTTTTTAAGGTCGTAATCATTTGAAGCCATATGTCAGGATTATCATGGGCACAATTTATGCGGGCAACGGTCATCCCAGCCAACAAAATTTCTTCCATGTGCATGCGGTCGTGCGCAACCTCATCTGATAACGTAACCATTATATGTGGACGACCGGCATAGGGATCGGCTCCCAGTAAGAGTTCTCTCTTTTCCTGGCGAATTCGTCCGGCAACCTCAAAGGTGCAGGCAATATCATCGCGCTGTACGTAAGCCGGAGAAAGCCAGCGCAGCACGTTGTTGAGTTGCGACAACACATGACTTTCGCAACTGGTTAACGATGACAGCCCGATTTGATGTAAGTATTCCTGGACTTGTCGTATTTCAGCCGTACGCAAAACCAGGTAGTGAATAAGGTTTACTGCACTAATACGGTTGCTGATGTGTGTGCTTTCAAGGGTCTGGATGAACGATTCTTCAACCGCCTTCATGTCGGTAGCCAGTGTTTCCAACTCACTGAAAATCCGTTCGTGGTTAATGTCACTTCGGTAAATATTCATACCCGAATACTATCGGATTAGTCATGTATTTTCCATGACATACATCAGGCAGCAGAACGATTTACCATGAATAAAAGCAGTTTTTTAGCCCAATGGCTTCATCACTTTCCACAATTGACTGAATTCTTTTAAATATGACCTGACCACCCCACTTTCACGAGTAAGTAAAATATTCTCATGGTTATAAACTGCTGCGCTGCGTGTCCAGTTGTAACTACCCGTAAGCAGGGCACGTTCATCGGCTATCATAAATTTATGGTGCATATGGTAGGGTGTATCGTCAATCCGAACTTCAATACCCTCATCGGCTAAATGCCCTATATCCGATCCCTCATCGAGTAACTTGTCATTATCGGTAACAACCTGAACCGATACTCCTTTTTTATGCGTAGTAATAAGTGCATTGGTAATTAAATCATCGCTGATGGTGAACACACATATTTTTAACTCGCGAACTGCATTGTTAATTTGGTGGATAATGGCTGTACGACAGGCATCACCCGGGCTAAAGTACACATCGGATGTCTCGGGTGTTAAGGCTGATGAAGTAAGCAACGCACTATTTGCGCTTTTTATCCATTCAATAATAAATTGATAATTCTGAGGCGTAACCCGCGCATTGGCCAGCTCGTAAATTTTGCTACGCAAAAAATTAAGCTGATGTTGATCCAGTGGCCGGTCGCTTACAATAGCTTTTAACGTTCTTCGCTCAGCCTTTGAAAAAAATTCATCTTCAATACTGGCCTGCAGGTGGGCGATAATATCCTCCATAGAGATAAGATTTTTTAGTTCAGATTTTAAACTTAGAAATTAACAACTGAAAAATGACTGTTACCTGTTAATATTGCATTTTAAAATTTTAAAGGTAATTCATGAAAATTGCAGAAATCCACACCAAAAAGGGAGTTATGAAAATCAAATTCTTTGAAAAAGATGCTCCCAACACAGTAAAGAATTTCATCGATCTTGCTGAACATAACTTTTACGATGGCCTCACTTTTCACCGGGTAATCCCCAACTTTGTAATTCAGGGCGGTTGCCCCAATGGTATCGGCAATGGGGGGCCCGGCTACCAGATTAAATGCGAATTAACGGGTGATAATCAATATCACGATCGAGGCGTACTATCCATGGCGCATGCCGGAAGGAATACAGGCGGCTCTCAGTTCTTTATATGCCATAGCCGCGACAACACCAGCCACCTGGATCGCAACCATACCTGTTTTGGCAGAGTTTATGAAGGCCTGGAAGTTATTGACCAGCTCCGTCAGGGGGATGTAATGGAAAAGGTTATTATTCGCGAAGTGGAGTCAATTTAAGTGTGTTAAGATTTTGTTACTGCTGCCCTGGATTGGTACGAAATGTGCTAACTTGTACTGCATAAACTTAATCCCCCAACGTATGAAAAATTTAATCCTGATCATGCTGGTGAGTATTTCCAGCACTGCATTGGCACAAGGTTTTATTACCCCACTTGAGGCAGATGACATGCCCATTTTTGTTAACAATAAGGAGTGCATTGTTAAGCTCGCATCCGGTGAAGAGGTTACCGGTAAGTTTTTAGGTGGCACCATGGTAAACGGATACCTCAGTAATTTCAATATCCGGTTAGAGAATGGCGAGAAAGCTAAATTCAAACCGGAAGATGTTGAACGGCTTTCCATTAAGGCTTCCAAAATGGCTAAGCTGGCCATGGTTGCTGAGTCAATCGGGTCAATAAAGGAAATGACCAACACCAACTTTGACGAAATCGTAAACCGCGAATACCTCATCTTCGAAACCGCCATGCGGCACAACAAGGCCAGTAAGCTCCGGCTTATGCAATTACTCAATCCAGGGTTCGACAGTCAGATAAAAGTTTTTGCTGACCCGAATGCCAAAGAAACGATGGGTGTTGGTGTGGGCGGAATGAAGTTAACCGGAGGTGTTGATAAATCATATCTGTTTGTTCAAAACAATGAGAAGGCAATACTTGTAAAAAAGGGCAGCTACAAGAAAAACTTTGAAGAACTATACGCTAAATGCCCGGCTATGCTTCAGGCATTTCAGGGCGAAAAAATAAAGTGGGCTGATGTAGCCGGCCATGTTTTTGCTTTCGACCAGGTTTGTAAATAGACTACTCATATTGTTTACAGGTGAACTAAACCGGCTATGGCCGGTTTTTTTGTTCGTTCCTTAATTTTTTAACTTTATCAAATGAAAAAATTCATTGCAATACTACCCCTCATTCTTTCATTCGCTTTGCTGCTGGCACAGCGCCCAAAACCCGATGTAATCGAAACATCCAAAGGCAGTTTAACCATTCAACCTGTTCTGCACGCTACCCTTGCCTTAACCTGGAATGGAATTACCATTTATGTTGATCCTTACGGTGGGGCAAAAGCTTTTGAGGGACTAGCCACACCGAGCCTTATCCTGATTACCGACATCCATGGCGATCATATGAATGTGGAGACCTTGAATGCCATCGAAACTGCACGGGCCATTATTATCGCACCACAAGCTGTTCGTGAGCAACTCCCTGAAAATCTTGCAAACCAAACAATACCACTTGCGAACGGTTCTACTATCCAACAATTTGGCATCACCATTACGGCTATGCCGATGTACAACCTGCCGGAAACGGAAGACTCGCGCCATCCAAGAGGTCGGGGTAATGGTTATGTGCTGGGCATAGGCGGAAAGCAAGTTTATATTTCAGGAGATACGCAGGACATCACTGAAATGAGAGCCCTGAAGAACATTGATATTGCCTTTGTATGCATGAACCAACCCTTCACGATGACTGTGGAGCAAGCGGCAAGTGCCGTGTTGGAGTTCAAGTCAAAAATTGTCTTTCCGTTTCATTATCGCGGACAAAGTGGTTTTAGTGATGTTGAAAAGTTCAAAAAATTGGTAAAAGAGGGCAATACAGCAGTTGATGTAAGGCTAAGAAACTGGTACCCTACATATTAATTTAAACTAGCAAGTTTAGTAAGGCGCTGTTCCGGTCATCTAAAACTTGTTGATATTCTGATTAAATCTGCGGAGCTTTATTCATACGCTGCTGATTTATCTGCACAGTTATGAAAAAGCACCTTCTTACCTCACTTTTTCTATTTATTGCATGGGTTCATTCCTGGTCAAACAGCATCCTTGTTCCTATGGATGAAAGCCAACGCAACCACCTGAAGGCTTATGGCATAACTTATTTTATGCTTCAGAAGGAAGTGCCTGTAGACTGGCTGTTGAATTACCGTGGTGGTAGTTTTCTAATGCAGTATTCTCCGCTTGCAGAAACCGAGTGTAAACTCCGCGGTGTTTCCTACGAAGTGATCGGTGCTGCAGCCGTTAATCGGATACTCAACGAACTGTCAAGTCCGGCTGTAAATATGAGTGCCGTGCGATTGGAAAAAGTGCCTCGCATTGCTGTGTACTCACCCAAAAGTGAATTTATTCTTGACGAAACAGATGCCGTAATTCTAGTGCTGGATTATGCCGAAATACCCTACGACATTATTTACGATGAAGAGATCCATAACAATGCGTTGGCCCGATACGATTGGGTTCACCTCCATCATGAAGATTTTACAGGCCAGCCGGGCCGGTCGCGGTGGCGCGAGTCATCTATACTGGAATATAAAGCACAGGAAGTAACGGCAACAAAGCTCGGCTATGCGAATGTACCGGAGTTGAAACTGCAAATCGCAAAAAAAATAAAGTCGTTTGTGGCTGCCGGAGGATATTTATTTGCCATGTGCTCTGCGGCTGAGTCGATAGATGTGGCATTGGCGATGAATGGTTCAGAAATTTATGAACTATCGGATGAAGAAATGCACGATACCTCACGGCTGGATTATACCCAAACGTTTGCTTTTGAAAATTTTAGTATTGAACCACCGTACAGCCGAAGATTTTCAGATATTAATGTCGGCAGACGCGATTTCATGCCGAGTGGTGATTACTTTTCCTTATTTACGTTCTCCGCTAAGTGGGACCTCATACCCTCATTACTCACACAAAACCACACGCATGTAATTCGTGAGTTTTCCGGGCTCACTACTGCGTTCAGCAAAGACCTGGTAAAACCCGATGTTCTGCTTTTGGGCGAAAACAGAAAAGAGCGAAACGTACGCTATATGTTCAGCGAGTTGGGTAAAGGCTTCTGGACATTTTACAGTGGTCATGATCCGGAAGGCTTTCCCGGACGCGGAAGAACACCCACAGACTTAAACCTGCATCCTAATTCTCCTGGGTACAGGTTGATTTTAAATAACGTATTATTCCCATCGGCACAAAAGAAAAAACAGAAAACGTGATTAATACAAAACCTGATTGTTACACAAATTATTTCCGTAGTGATTTTGTGCCTGCCTGACGGTGGGCAGGTTTTGGTGGCTAACAGAGTAACACTAGAGGCCACAAAAACACCAATGCTCACCAAAGAAGTTTAAGAATTTAAATAGAATTAATATGAAAACTACTTGCCTACTTGTTCTGATCTTTCACGTATCGTTTGCACAGATACCCACCGCTGAAATTCAAATTAAAACAGCAGTGCTTGCCGCACCTGAAGATAAACGGGATGGAGCTATGGTTTACGGATACAATGCCAGGGGTGAGTTTATTATTCTCCGAAAGGGAACAAATGAATTTGTCTGTATTACCGATGATCCAAAATCAAGCGGGTTTAATGTTTCGTGTTACCATAAAGATCTTGAACCCTTTATGGCACGCGGGCGCGAATTGAAAGCACAGGGCAAATCATTTCAGGAAATTTTTGATATACGTGAAGCAGAAGTTAAGTCAGGAAAACTCTTTATGCCCAAACAGGCCACTAATTTACAGGTGTATACTGCTCCTGCCGAAAACTACAACGCTGAAACCGGTGAAGTAACAAAGGGCAATTTCCGTTACGTGGTTTATATTCCGTGGGCTACGGCAGAAAGTACAGGGTTGCCGCTAAAGCCTGAAGCACCCGGTATGCCGTGGATAATGGATCCGGGAACACACCGCGCACACATTATGATCAATCCGCCACCCAAGAACTAAAACCAGTGCGGTAAGCAGGCAAGTATACTATTTCCATTTAGCAGACCACCTGCTGGCATTACGTAGTTTTTCCATTGTACCATCACGCAGGTATTGCTCAAGTTTTGGATTCATTGAGCCACGTGAGGTAAGGTGAAACTGTCCGCATTCATCACATTGATAAACCGCAACGGGACCCGACCGCTTGCCATAATCAAATTGCACATGGGCCTCAATGAGCGCTTCAACAGCAATTGCTTCATTGTTATAGCATCGTTTTCCTGAAGAACAGGTGGACATGAGCCGTTAATGTAATTAAGAACCAAATTTCATATAAAAACCTGAAAACCTGTCGAAAAGTTTTCACAACTTGAAGCATACCCAAATCACCATGAAGAAGCTTTCACTCCTGTTATGCAGCCTGCTGTTTGTAACTATTGGTTTTGCCCAGACCCCGCAAGATGTTTATAAGAAATTAGAAGAGATCGCCATCATCGATCAAAAGGTGATGATGCCTATGCGCGATGGTGTTCGCCTGGCAACGGATATCTACCGGCCGAAAGGAAGTGCGAAGGTGCCTGTTGTCTTTTCACGAACGCCTTACAATTTCAATACCTGGGTTGATGGTGAAATGCGAACCCGCACACTCGAGTCCGCCATTGAAGCTGTCGAGCGCGGATATGCCTTTGTGGTACAAAATGAACGCGGCAGGTTTTTCTCAGAAGGTGAATGGGATATATTGGGAACGCCACTTACAGACGGTTATGATGCTTTTGAATGGATGAGTAAACAATCCTGGTCAAATGGAAAGATTGGTGTCATCGGTTGTTCATCAACGGCAGAGTGGCAAATGGCCGTGGCTTCATTAAACCATCCGGCCCTTGCTGCCATGGTGGCGCAAGGCTATGGTGCCGGTGTTGGCAAGGTTGGGGAATATTATGAACAAGGAAATTGGTATCGTGGAGGCGCACAACAAATGTTATTCACGGCCTGGCTGTATGGAACACAGAATGATAAGTTCAAGCCTGCATTACCGAAAGACATTACCCAGCAAGATCTCATTCGCATACAACGATTTTACGATATGGCTACAGAAATGCCGCGTCAAGACTGGGCACAAGCGCTCCAACATTTGCCTGTACAGGACATTATCAAAAATGTAAACGGGCAGGAGGGCATTTATGAAAAAATGATCAGGCGCAAGCCAAACGACCCGGCCTGGTTTGCCGGAGGCTTATATCACGATACCATGCCATTGAATGTACCTGCTTATTGGTTTGTATCGTGGTACGATGTATCATCCAGTCCGAATTTGGCATTGTTCAATCATGCGCGCAACAATGCGAACAAAGAAATTGCCGACAACCAATATTTGGTCATCGCCCCTACCCTTCATTGTGCCTACAAGCGCGCTACAGAAAATACCATTGTTGGAGAGCGAAGCGTTGGCGATGCTCGCTTGAATTATGATGAACTTACCTGGGGATGGTTTGATTTATTACTGAAAGGTGAGCAAAACGATTTTAAGCAAAAAACTCCCCGCGTTCAATATTTTACCATGGGCAGTAACCAATGGCAAACATCGGATACGTGGCCGCCAAAAAATGCTATACTGACTAATTATTATCTCAGCAGTGAAGGCAAGGCAAACACCCGACATGGTGACGGTAAACTTGTAACCAAAGTACCTGCATCCGACAAACCCGATACTTTTAAATACGATCCGATGAACCCGGTAAAATCACATGGCGGAAACGTATGTTGCACCGGTAACGCTGTACAGGGCGGAGCATTCGATCAGTCAGAAATGGAGTTGCGAAACGACATACTTGTATATACATCAGAACCGCTGAAAGAAGGGATTGAAGTGAGTGGATTTATTGAATCGACTTTATATTTATCGAGCGATGTGAAAGATACCGATGTTACCATTAAACTAATCGATGTTCATCCGGATGGAAAAGCCTACAACCTGGACGAAACAATTCAACGGGTTCGCTATCGTGAGGGTTATGAAAAGGAAGTGTTTATGGAGAAGGGAAAAGTTTACGAAGTGAAGCTTACGCCTATGAGCACAAGTAATTACTTTGATGCAGGTCATCGCATTCGAATAGAAGTTTCTAGTTCAAATTTCCCGCGCTTTGATCGTAACCTGAATACCGGTGGAAATAATTTTGATGAATCGAAAGGTATTGTAGCGACAAATACCATTCATCATTCAAAGAAATATCCATCGGTGATACGATTGCCAATTGTTAAGAAATGATTTTATTCTTTGCGTCCTTGCGTCTCTGCGGTTAAAATATGGCCATCATATGCTGACTTAACATCGCAAAGGCGCTGAGACGCAAAGGTCTTTATTGGCCTTCCGTTACCGTATCCCAAGAATCCTAAACGGAAACATCAGTATAGCCCCGACCAGTTGAAACAGCAGGCTTATGGATAAGCCAACTATTTTAAAAGGCAGCAGAATCAACCAAACCAATGGAAAGATAAAGATGAGGAGTATGGCCAATGGCCAGCAAAGTACAAACAGAATACACCAGAGTAGTAAAGCGAGCAGGGTGCGCATGGAATAGTTTTTCTTGTTGCTGAATACATAATCAGGCCACTTCTATAAATGCCTGAATAGTAGATTTTTAAATATTCACCGGCACCCTGTGCTATCCATATCTGTACAGTAAAATGTTCATTGGCGTACAGTCGTGAGGTTCCGGATTTTTCTTTATTTTTATCACCATGCCAAGACTTATCATCAACAGCTTTGCTGAATTTGAGCAACACATCGGCAAAGAACTCGGAGTTTCCGATTACCATCAGATTACCCAGGAACAAATTAACCGGTTTGCCGAAGCTACGCTTGACAGACAGTGGATACACACTGATCCTGAGCGTGCTAAAGCAGAAAGCCAGTTTAAAAGCACCATTGCGCATGGTTACCTCACCCTTTCGCTGATTCCATACTTATGGGAACAAGTGGCGCAGGTCAATAACTTTACCATGCTGGTGAATTACGGAATTGAAAACCTTAAGTTCAATCAACCGGTGTTGGTAAATCAATACGTGCGACTACACGTGGTACTTCAGGCACTTACCAATCTTCGTGGCATCACTAAAACCGAAATGAAAGTTACATTGGAAATTAAAGACAATCCAAAACCAGCTTTTACCGCAACCATCGTTTTTCTGTATCACTTTAAATAATCATGACCTGCATCAACTGCCAGCAAGAAGTAACTGGAAAATTTTGCCCGAACTGCGGCCAACGCACCAATGTTAAGCGGATTACGTTTCGGGAAGGCTGGAACGATTTCTGGTCGCGGGTGTACGGATTTGACGGTATGTTTCCCCGAACTATCCGCGATTTAACTGTGCGTCCTGGTAAAGTAGCTCAACACTATATCAGTGGTAACCGTGTACTCTACTACGGTCCCGTGGGGTACTTTTTTTTAATGCTTACCCTCTATGTACTAATCATATCCCTGTTGGAGATTGATATGGCTGAAATGGCCAAAGCAATTAATCCCTATGCTGAAATAAAAGAAGGAAGTGGGCAGGAACAGTTTAACAAGGGGCTGATGGGGTGGATCAAAGATAACCAACGGATGGTGTCATTCATTTTTGTTCCGTTTTATGTGTTTGGCGCTTCACTTTTTTTTCGCAAAAACAAATACAATTTGCTGGAACACTCCATTTTGGTTTTTTACACCCAAGGACACTACATGTGGCTTTCTATTGCATATTTAGCCATATTTAAACTTACAGGTAAACACTTAAATGTTTTCCTTTTTGCCACAACCAGCGCGCTTTACTATGCATGGGCTTGTTCCCAATTGTATCAATCATATAAGGCAGGTTGGGCTTTTGTACGCGGCATTTTTGTGCACTTGTTTTTCTGGTTCTCAATTTTCCTGGTCACCGCAGTGCTAATGATTATTGCTTTTATACTTAACCCGGAGTTAATGGAAATGATACGGCCGCGTAACAATTGATCCCGGTGTGTCTACATAAGAAATCCATTCTCTTCGGCAATGGGTTGCGGAACATCCGTTTCACCCAGCATTTCACGCAAGTCAATTTCAATGGTGCGGGCTATAGAAGTAATGGGAACATCATTGTAGGTTCCTTCAAATGGATTTTCGGAGTAGTCGCCAATCTTTTCCATGAGAAAAAATACCCAGATGAGCAATGCCGAAAAAGGCACATTAAGCCAAACCCAATAGGACTCAACGAACACACCCAGCAATCCAAAAGGTACAAGCAAACTAAAAACCAAAGTGGTCCATAAGGCGGTTGAAGCATACTGCCGCGGAAAGGGGAAGTTTTTAATGCGTTCACATTTTCCTTGTTCGTCATATAATGCACCAATTAATTCCTGTAACCGAAGTTGCTCCATTTCGCTAATGTAATTCAGGTCGTTTAGCGCTTTTATCTTTTTGCTTTGAGTAGCCAACAGTTGCGTTGCCATGTTGGTCTGCCGTTTGTATTGCTCCAATTCATCAGGGTGAATAAAAGTAACAATTTCATGATCCAACTGGTTAAAGTAAGCTTCGCAAATGGTAGGCACATACACTCCATTTAATCGCTCGTTTACGTGTTCCCATTGACGGCTAAGACGCAGCTGGTACCGCAATGCGGTGAGCCAGGCAATGTGACGGTAAATCAAAGCCTGTTTTATAGCTTGCTCTTCGCTTTTGTTATCGGTTTTTATGTAGGCCATTACTGTAGCCGCAAACGACCTGCTGTTGTTTACAATGGCGCCCCAGATTTTACGGGCTTCCCATGTGCGGTCATAAGAACTATTGTTTTTAAAACCCAGGTAAAAGGCTACGGCAATGCCCATCACGCTAAGCGGTTGCCAGGGAACAACAATGCTCAGTGGGGTGAACACGTGAACAGCCGTAATGGCAGCGGCATAAATAAATCCATATAGAAATGGCTTTCTCGACCAATTCAAGGTCATCCAAAAGCTGTAGTTTCTTCGAACGTACATAAACTGAGGTTACTGAAGTTAAATTATCATTAAAGATATTCCATTCATCCAAAATTCATATAGAACCCTGATCGATTTTGAATACATTCACATGGTCAATCAAAATACAATACAGATGAAAAAACTTTTGTTCTTTTTATCGCTTGCTTTATCCCTTCAACTCCCCGCGCAATCGCTCCGTGATACAACTGATCTTGAATCCTTTATGGATGGTCTACTGACAGCTGTGTTAAAAGAAAAGAACATTGCAGGAGCTACCCTAGCAGTGATTGTAGATGGCAAAGTAACGCTTACTAAAGGTTATGGATTCGCAGATATTGATAAGCAAATACCGGTTGATCCAAAAACCACACTCTTCCGGATTGGATCAATAACCAAACTATTTGTATGGACCGCGGTGATGCAACAGGTGGCGTTGGGCAAACTCAACCTGGAAGCAGACATCAATACCTACCTAAAGGATTTTAAAATTCCGGATGAATTCGATCAGCCCATTACCCTAAAGCACCTGATGACCCATACACCCGGTTTTGAAGATCGGGTTATCGGATTGTTTGCAAAAGATTCAACAAAGCTCCTGCCCCTGGGCACAATTTTAAAAAAAGAACTCCCCGACCGTGTTCGTCCGCCCTTTAAACATGCATCTTACTCCAACCACGGTACGGGTATAGCCGCCTACATTGTTGAACAGGTTACCGGAATGAGTTTCAACGATTATGCAGAGAAATTTATTCTTGAACCGCTTAACATGAAACATACAACCCTGCGCCAGCCGGTTCCTGGACTACTAAGAAAAGATCTTTCCAAGGGTTATGCGTTTAAAAACAGCTTAATCGAAAAGAGTTTTGAATATGTTCCGCTCTACCCGGTTGGTGCTGCAAGTGCTTCTGCTGCCGACATGACCCACCTGATGCTGGCTTATTTAAATAACGGTGCCTATGGAGACTTTACCTTGTTGGATAGCACAACTTTTTCACTTATGAAGTCTGAAGTAAAACGTCATCATCCTGCTGTAAATCCTATGCGCTATGGATTCATGGATATTAGTCAAAATGGTATAACCGCTATCGGGCATGGAGGAGACACGTTTTGGTTTCATTCACTACTGGCTATACTTCCCGATCACAATGCCGGATTATTCATCTCCTTCAATACCGACACAGGTGGCGGGACATACATCAATGTATTCGAAGCCTTTATGGATCGTTACTTTCCGGATACCACTGCACTTCAGCCTGCCATGCATGTAACGAAGCAATGGCTGGATAAATTTTCAGGTGAATATCGAATGAACCGATATACCCAATCTGACATTACCAAGATCGCGTCACTCTTCAGCATAGCAAGAGTTGAAGTTAAAGACTCAACAAAACTGGCTGTTACATTGCCAGGTAAAACTGAATATTATGTGCCGGTTGACAGTTCAACTTTCCGTAAGGAGTTCACCAACGATCGCATAGGTATGGCTTATGATGAACGTGGAAAGGTGGTCTTTGCTTTCGATGGCCTCTTTTCAATTTTTGTGCTCGAAAAAGTAAGTGGTTTAGAGTCATCAGCACTTCACAATAATCTATTGATTTTTCTTATCACCTTAACACTCATTACTGTATTCTATTGGCCTATGGTAGCTGTAATTCGCAAGCGCTATCTCCCCGGGCCAATAGCGAAGGCCACTCTTCCTATGGCTGTAAAGTCGGTTGCCTGGTTACATTATTTTCTTTTTTTACTTTTCATCATTGGGGTACTCATTGCATTGGCCGACCCTCTTGAAATTGCCTTTGGTGTACCCGGCCTGTTAAAAGCAACGCTTGTTCTTCCCATACTCATGATCGTAACCACCCTAGGCATGCTCGTTATGCTTATACCGGTTTTACGAAACAGCCGTTTCCGTGTTCGCAGTCGGCTTTATTATTTACTACTAAGTCTATCCGGAATTGCTTCCTTATGGTTTCTCAATTACTGGAATTTTCTTGGCTTTAAATTTTAAATTGACGGGATCTTTAAAAACCCGGTAAGTTGTCATTGCGATTGAGCCTGTCTGCCGGTAGGCAGGGTACAACTGAGGCAATCCAGTGTTTTAAAGAAGAACTGAGATTGTTCGCTGCCGCTCGTATGACGGTTAAGTTTTTAGAGATGACCTAAAGCTATTTCTTCAGGAAAAACCTGATGTAAGTATTTGTTCAATTGTTAATTTTTCCTGCCCATAATTTCAACAAAATTGCACGTCATGAAAGATGATGTGCTTGACCTTTCCAACCGGCCTGTGAGCGAAAGTGAGGCCTTACAAAAGGCTACTGAAATAATCCGCAAAAATGAATTTCGCCTGCGCACCCTGTTTAATTCAGCTCACGATGCCATCTTCACGATGGATTACAAAACATTTACCGACTGTAATGATGCCACCCTTCGGATTTTTCAATGTAAGAAAGAGGAAATTGTAGGCCAAACTCCGTATCGGTTCTCCCCTGCCTTTCAACCCGATGGAAGGACTTCCGAAGAAGCGGCAATGGAAAAAATAAATGCCGTATTGGCCGGTGAGCCTCAATTTTTTGAGTGGCGACACATTCGCCTGGATGGCACTCCATTCGATGCCGAAGTTTCTCTTAACCGGCTGGACCTGGAGGGTGATGTACAGATACTGGCTGTTGTACGCGACATCAACGACCGGAAAAAGGCTGAGGCCGAAAACCAATTGCTGGCACTGGTTGCGAATGCCACCACCAACATGGTGGTTATTGCCGATGGGGAGGGTAACATTGAATGGGTCAATCCCGCCTTTGAACGCACCACCGGCTATACACTCAAGGAAGTAATCGGCAGAAAACCCGGCACTTTTCTGCGCGGCCCGTTAACGGATCCGGAGGCATCAACGCTTATGGGAGAACAGTTGCGGCTGGGTAAAGGCTTTAAAAATATCGAACTAATAAACTACACAAAAGATCGAAAACCATATTGGGTATCCATTGAAGTTCAACCGGTTTACGATAAGGTTGGCAAGGTTAACAAGTTTATTGCCATTGAAAGCGATATTACAGAACGAAAGGAAAATCAAAAAGCGCTTGAAGAACGAAATGAGGAATTGGTTAAAATCAATGCTGAATTAGACCGCTTTGTATACTCCGCCTCACACGATTTGCGGGCTCCCATTTCGTCCCTGCTGGGGCTCATTGAAGTGGCCCGGCTGGAAAAGGATCCTGCCTCGCTCGAGCAATTACTGGAGTTAAAAAAGAAAAGTCTTCTGCGCCTCGACCAGTTTATCAAAGATATTGTGGATCACTCCCGAAACATGCGGCTACAGGTTGAAGCAGTTCCGGTTAATTTCGAAACACTTATCAACCACGCCTTTGAGCAACTCCAGTTTATGGATAACATGGAGCGCATCTGGCGGGTAGTGGATGTAAAACAAGAAGGTATTTTTTATAGTGCTCCCAGCAGGCTAACCATCATTCTTAACAACCTAATTTCCAATGCCATTAAGTATGCCGATTTGCGAAAAGATAATCCATCGCTTGAAGTTCGTGTAACAGCTAATGCTCAGCAAGCTCATTTACGAATTATCGACAATGGAGAAGGTATACCTGCGGAGGCACTTCCGAAAATATTCGATATGTTTTACCGTGCTTCCACCAAGGGTGTGGGCTCGGGGTTAGGACTTTACATTGTTAAGGAAGCTGTTGAAAAACTCGGAGGTACTATTTCCGTTACGAGTGAACTCGGCAAAGGAACAGAATTTGAAATCATATTGCCTGCCTTGAAAACCAACTAAACCAGTAACTGAAGCCCTGCTTAGGTTTAACTTTTTGTTACTGGCCAATGACAGACAGGTACAACGGCATACCTACCGTAATGTTGAACGGAAAGGTTACCACCAGCGTCATGGGTAAGTAAATACCAGGGTTAGCCTTTGGTGCAGCAATCTTCATGGCGGCAGGCACAGCAATGTAGGAAGCACTGGCTGCCAGCACAGCAAACATGAAACGATTGCCAACATCATCCGTGATAAAACTACTGAGTATTGCCACTACCAAACCATTCAGGGCTGGTATAACTACGGCAAAAAAGGCCGGGAACCATCCGCATTTAAAAAAGTCGTTTAGTCGTCTGCCACTGGCAATACCCATATCCAGCAGAAAAATGGCCAGAAATCCTTTAAAAATATCGGTGGTAAATGGTTTGATACCCTGTGCTTGCTGATCGTTGGCTAAAAACCCGATGATCAGGCTGCCCACAATCAAAAATACACTACCGTTGGTAATGGAATGACTGACAATAGAGCGAAGCCTCGGCACACTTGACTTATCCGGGGTGTACCATCGAATTAAAATAACACCTACAATAATTGCCGGTACCTCCATGAGCGCCATCACAGCAACCATGTGGCCGCCAAAGTCGATCGCGTGGCTCTCCAAAAAAGAAACTGCAGTTACAAAGGTTACTGCACTCACCGATCCGTAAGCGGCAGCTACGGTGCCGGCATCGTCTATATTGAATTTCCGCTTAAGCCAGTAAAATGTATAAACAGGAATAATGAGGGCGATGACAATACCAAAAAGTAAAGACCATACAATCTCGATGGAAAAATGACTATGGGCTAACTCCTGCCCTCCTTTAAAACCTATGGAGAACAACAAATAGAGTGAAATAAACTTGGAAGAATTATTGGGTATTTCCAGATCACTGTGAACACGAACAGCCAAAATACCCAATGCGAAAAAGAGAAGTGCCGGATTGGTAAGGTTCTCCAGCAATAGGCTTAAATCCATTTACTTCACCAATTCAAGTTGAACGGAGCAGTGCACCCGCACTTCCATTCCGTTGTCGAAAGCAATGTTGAGCAATTGCCGGAGTGCTTCCTGCGTTTCCTTGAGCTCTTCCACACGTTTTAAAGAATGTGAAATATCCCCATTGAAGCGCTCGCGCATGGATAATATTTCCAGGTTATGGTAATCGATCTTACTGTTGATCAATTTCATCAAAAACCGGTTTGCATCGGCCGGCATAAAAGTGCCGTCAATGAGTTTATAGTCCTCAACTTTTTCGGGGGTAGAGTTTCTCTTTTCTTTCAGTAGCATAGTTATCGTTTTTTGTTTTATCAACGCAAAGATGGGTTGGTCCGATCATATATTTTTATTTAACTTTATGATCGTAATCATTAAGTATTTTTATGAACTATACCCTGCATCAGCTCCAGATTTTCCTAAAAGTATCTCAGGTAAAAAGCATTACTAAAGCCGCTGAAGAACTACACCTTACCCAACCCGCAGTTTCGATACAGTTAAAAAATTTCCAGGATCAGTTCGACATTCCCTTAACGGAGGTGGTTGGGCGCAAACTCTTTATTACTGAATTTGGAAAGGAAATAGCGCATGCAGCTGAAAATATTCTGAACGAGGTATATGCCATTAACTTTAAGTCAGAAGCTTACCGCGGGCAACTGGCCGGACGATTAAAGATTTCTACCGTTTCAACCGGCAAGTATGTAATGCCGTATTTTCTTTCCGATTTTTTGGAGCACCACCCTGAAGTTGAACTGGAACTGGACGTAACCAACAAGTCGAAAGTGATTGAAAGTCTGGAGAACAATACAGTAGATTTCTCACTGGTATCTATCTTACCTAAAAATTTATTTGTTAACCGGATTGAGCTTCTTCAAAACAAACTTTATTGGGTAAGCAGTCCGGAGGTGAAAGCTAAACTTAAAGCAAGTGCCCGGGTTACCTCCATACTGGAAAATACGCCTTTAATTTACCGGGAAGCCGGATCAGGAACGAGGCAAATCATGGAAAAGTATATTAACAGTAAACGGCTGACCATCCGCAGAAAGCTTGAACTGACATCCAATGAAGCCGTAAAGCAGGCCATTATCGCAGGCCTGGGCAGTTCAATTATGCCCCTGATCGGGATACGCAATGAACTGAACAACGGTCAGCTTCAGATCATCCCCGTAAAGGGATTACCCATTAAATCCCAATGGCAACTTATCTCCTTAAAAGGAAAAAAGTTTTCACCCGTTGCACAGGCCTTCATTTCCTTTCTTCAACGCGAAAAAACACGCATCATTAAAGAGCGGTTCAGTTGGTATGAAGAGTATACCTGATATTTCTTCTATTTTTTAAGCTTCACTTTCTTACCTGAGCGTGAACTTTCTTTTGCCGCATCCAGTATTTCCATCACAATCATATTATTTTCCAGCGAAGAAAGATCAAATGGAGGTAACTTGATTCGCCTCCGAACAACATCGGCCAGCAAGGCAAATGGATCATCATAAGGCCGCTCACGTTCGGGAAGAATTTCTATTCGTTCGGTCTTTTCACCCTCTAATCTCGTGCGCATTTGTGATCGGTTATCACTTATCGAATAACCCGTAGCACCATAAACCTCCATGTCCTTTCTGCTAAAAGGCCAGTTCCACGATGCCTGAATAATTCCCAGCATATCATCATACTCCAATACAATAGTAGCTTCGTCATCCACCTTGGGATAAACCTGTGGTTTGAGTTGCTGTGTAACAGCTACTACCGCCCGAGGTCTCCTGCCATTCGCAAGCCATGTAATCAGGTTGGCGCCATAACAACCAAAATCAGTAATGGCTCCCCCGCCATTTAGTTTAGGGTCGGTGAGCCACTCCAGAAATTCAGTGTTAACACCAATCTCCTTAGGACCTTCATGTCCATCATGTACCACCACTTTGCGCAGCTTACCCAATTGATTCTGTTGCAAAAGCTCATATACTTTATGGTTGGTGGCATACCATGTGGTTTCATAATTGGTGAGCAACTGAATGTTATGCTTTTCGGCAAGCCGCTGCATTTGCCGGGCGTGATCCAGGCTAACTGCCAGCGGCTTTTCCACCATCACATGAATTCCGCGTGGTGCACAAGCCTGAACCACGGCAAGATGATCATAAATGGAGCCAAAGGCCGTCACAGCATCTGGCTTTGTCTTCTCCAGCATTTCTTCCAGGGTATTGAACAGAAGTGACATGGGCAGGCCGTGTTGTTCAAGATAACGTTTAGCTAATGCTGTATTAGGTTCTGCAATACCGACCAGTTGAATATCACCACGATCGGCTCTACCTAAAATCCAATGAACATGGGTGTGCGTTAAACCGGCTACACCAACGCGCACAGGAGCAGCGGTTACAGTACCGGTAATCATCAAAAGAGCTAAAATTAAGGAGGCAAGTTTCATACTATTCGGTTAACAGGTTGATTTTTGAACTCTTCATCCCAGCGGATGATGCTTCAACAGTTATATTTCCTTTTGTCCATTCCGATGATACAATGACCATAGCCTTGCCATGAAACAAGTTAACAACACTCGACTTAAACGAATTAAATGATTGAGGATTTCCATTGCCAACCCCGGCTAGTTTTCCGGCACCCGCAATTTTAATGTCTACTTTAGTATCAGCCAGCGGGCAAACATTCCCATCCTTATCAATAGCTTCAACCAGTATATAACTAAGATCTTCACCATTGGCCTTAATGGTTTTCCGGTCTGGTGAAAGTCTGATTGCTACTGCTTTACCAGCAGTTTTTAATCGATGTTCTCCAATTTTTACACCCGCCTTATAAGCCACTGCAAGCAACTCACCCGGCTGATACTTAACATCATTCCACATTAGCCGGAAGCGTTCAATTGACCTTTCTGATTTTGGCTTCTTACATTTCATGCCCAATGATTTTCCATTCAGAAAAAGTTCTGCGCAATCACCGTTGGTATATACAAAAACTGGTACGTTTTGCCCTATGCGGTTTTCCCAATTCCAATGCGGAAGAATATGCACTGTCGTTTCTTCTGGTTTCCAATAACTTTTGTACAAATAATATCGGTCTTTCGGGATGCCAACCAGGTCAACAATACCAAAATAAGAACTACGCGAAGCTTCAGCATCAGTCATTCCATTACTGACTGCCCATTGATTGGTATAGGGCGTTGGTTCGCCTAAATAGTCAAAACCAGTCCAGACAAACTCGCCTGCTATGTAGGGCTCATCTTGTTGCCACATAAAATCATCATCCGATATTTCTGCCCAGTCAGGAGCATTCAGATCATAAGAACTTACCTGCAATGATTTGGTAAAATTGGTTTTTTCTTCCGGTAACGGAAATTCATAAAACCCACGTGTACTGACTGTGGATGCCGACTCACTTATGATCACTGCTTTATTGGGTTCCAACTGGCGGGCCAGACTATACCTGCGTCCATAGTTCCAACTGTGCACATCGTAATAGTCGAAGTGACGAAGGTTAGCGCTGGCATAGCTATCGCAAACTAATGTTGTAGGGCGGCTGGCATCAAACTTACGCACATAATTAAGCATAGTTTGAAGTCGTTGAAAGCCATTGTTAATGTTCCACTGAACATCCCCTATTTCATTGCCAACACTCCACAAAAAAACGGAGGGATGATTTCTATCACGAACAACAAAATTCCGGATGTTGCGGTGAGCAAATTCTTCAAAGTCAGTGGTATCGGTAATACCTGCTTTCGCATCATACTTATCGAATATCTCGTTGAACATGAGCAGTCCCAGCCGATCACATAACTCCAATACTTCCGGGGCAGCAGTATTATGACTATTGCGGATGGCATTAACACCCATGCTCTTCATAATTTCAAGCTGACGCTCCATTGCCCGAACGTTGAAGGCAGCACCCAATGGGCCAAAGTCGTGATGCAGGTTTACGCCCCTCAACTGCACGCGTCTATCGTTCAGGTAAAAACCGTGATCGGCAGTAAAACGTATGTCGCGTATACCAAAGGTTGATGCGTAGGTATCCACCACTTTATCATCGTGGTATATTTCGGTCACTAATGAGTAAAGATACGGATCATCAACATCCCAACGTCTGGGGTTTGTAACCGTTAAGGTAACTTCTACCAATTTGTCTTTGCCACTCAAAATACCGGCTGTTACTTCTTTTTCCGCAATTTTTATTTTCGAAGGTGTGTATATGATTTGCTTCACGCGGATTGCGGTCGTTGCAGCTGAATGATTATTGATAGTTGTTGCAATGCGCACATCAGCATAGTGTGGTTTGATGATAGGTGTGGTTATATATGACCCCCATATCGCTACGTGAACCGGGTTAACTGCAATAAGCTGTACTTTCCTGTATACACCCGCACCGGGATACCACCGACTGTCGTGTTGACGCGTATCTACATGAATGGCTAGTACATTCACCTCACCAACACGCATCGCTTCAGTAACATCGATGTAGAAGGAATTGTACCCATAATCCCACTTGCCAACTTCCTTTCCATTTACATATACCGAAGGAAAGGCCATGACTCCATCAAACAACAGGTACAATCGCTTGCCGCGATAGTGCTCTGGGAGATTCATTTTCTTTCTATACCATCCTTCACCTTTCCAGGGAAGTTTTCCTGTATTGCCATCACCGTCTTTGATAAATGGTCCTTCAATGGCCCAATCGTGTGGTATCACCACCGATTCCCAACCTGAATCATCAAAACCCTTTTGTGCAGCATTTTCATGGTTGCCTTTTGCAAATTTCCAGTCTGTTCGAAGTACTGAAACATCCTGATGCTGAGCAAACGTGGCATGGATAAAAATGAAAATGCATATCGTAAGAATAAAAATATTTCTGGCATTCATGTGCTTAATGTAAGTATCTGGTGATGGTGTTAAGGTATAACATACCCTTCGTTCGACAAAGTATTAGTTAAACAAATTGAATACGCTATATTCACATTATTAAATCACATCAGGTTTATTATTTTTAGGATATGAACACGAACCGAAGATCATTTCTTACCAGGCTCATGGCGGCAGCCGGCATGGCTTCAACACTGCCTTTGATGGGCTTTACTCACTCCACACCATACCTTCCCCTGCCGTCCTTAAAAGGAAGAAAAATACTTTTTACCCATGGTGGCTGGGACGGACATGAGCCACAAAAATTTGTCGACTACCTGGTGCCCTGGATGAAGGAAGAAGGTGCAGATGTTCTGCTTCATCACTCGCTTGATGTTTACACCAATAAGAAAGTTATGGACACCATCGACCTGGTGGTTCAGATTTTTACCATGTCGCAAATCAGTAAGGAACAGGAAGCAGGACTACTTGAATCCATTAAAGTGAACGGCACCGGCATTGCCGGCTGGCATGGCGGCTTGTGCGATGCCTTTCGCAACAATACCGAGTACCAATACATGACGGGCGGACAATGGGTGTCGCATCCGGGCGGTGTAATCGATTACCGTGTAAATATCATTGATAAGAACGATGCCTTAACCCAGGGACTCAGCGACTTCAACATGACCAGCGAACAATATTTTATGCATATCGACCCCAATGTGAAAGTTTTAGCCACCACCCGCTTTACAGGAGAGCATGATCCATGGATTGATGGAAGTGTAATGCCGGTGGCGTGGAAAAAAATGTACGGTAAGGGCAGAATTTTCTATACTTCATTGGGACACAATCTGGCACATCTTATCGCACAACCCGATGCCGTAACCTTGCTGAAGCGTGGCATTCAATGGGCCAGTGCAAGCAAATATGATGCGCCTGAAAAGTGGTTGTCGCCCGTATATGCACGCTAACTTACTCCAACATCCGCAGCCGGCTGTCGCGCACATAATTAAAAAAGCTACCAAGGATTAAACGAACATTCAAATAATTGCCGTTCAATTCCGTACCACCAACATTTTTATGGTCAACATGGTTGTACCGTAGGTGAAGGCCCAGGTATCCATTTCGCTTAAGCGATTGCTTCACCACCAGACCCCCGTTTATATTCAAGCTCGGCAGTATTTTGGAATCTTCGCCATAGTCGTTATCCGTTGTAAGGGCGGTTATTCCTTCGTAAGCAATACCGGGCGATAAACCAACACGCAGTTTTTTGTGCCGGATAAAATCATAGGTGTATTCAACACCTGCAAACACGCCAGTCCAGGTATTGTCGGTGATAAACTGCCCCTGGTAATACACCGTATAGTTTTCTTTCGAAGGTCCGATCCGAAAATCCAGAACAAGGTCAATGGTGTGCTGCAACTTCCGGTAGCCATACACCATTCCGATAGATGGGTGTGAGCCAAAAACTCCCAGCTTACCATAGGGCTTATAGTGTCCGACAATAAGCGCCATATGCCCTTCGGCCATCCGATTTGTTTCCATCTTGTATTCATCATACACCCGCCTTAAATTACTTTCACCGGCAGGTGCATTTTTAATACCATTGAAATCGGGTGCTTCGCTGGAATAAAATTGCAAGATCAAAGACTCATCAATGGAAAAACCGAACCGTACGGATTGCGCCAGGCGCTGAATTTCAAGATTAATGTTTAGCAGACTTTGCTTATAATCCAGCTGCAGATCGCGATAGAGGTAGGCGTTAAAGCGGTCGCCTGCAGAATTCCTGTACTCCATCAGGTAACCCAGCATTTCCTGCGTAACCATATCGGCATTGAAGCGGCCGGTTTTAATATCCAAAACAAGCCGCAGCCGGTAAACCGGCTCAATTTTTCCACATTTGCCTTCCCAGTAGGAAATAAAACTGTATAGGCTATCATAGTGCTGCCGGTTACTGAGGGTGCTGATAATATTTGCGGCATTGTACGTTACATCCATGCAGGTAATGTAACGGTTCTGGAAAATGAATTCATCAAATCCCTGCGAAAACCCACTCCATGGAATCATCGCCAATGCAAAGCTCAGCAAACGCAACTGTTTCATTTTTGAAAAATACTAAAGGATCATGTTGCAGGAAAGCTCAATCAGATTAACCGTCTAACTTTTTGTTTATAGGCCTTGTATTCCGGGCCATGCTGCCGGAGCAAAAACTCTTCCTCCAACCGAATTTGAATCTGTATAAGTACATACCCTAAAATCAAAAACAATGCTGTTAAAGCATTGGGGGTAACCAGAAAAAGACCGAGCAGACTTATAATCATGCCCAAAAAAATGGGGTTTCGCGAAACTGAAAACAAGCCTGTTGTAACCAGCCTGGTTTTCGTTTCGGTATCAATCCCGATTCGCCACGAGTCTTTCATGTGAGCCTGTGCCAAAACAGTCCACACCAATGCCACTATAAGCAGTACAATACCGCTGGTCATAATCCACACACTATTCAACCCTGCAATAGGTAAAAGGTAGAATTGATAGTCAGGAAATACCGCATAGCCGAGCACATAAACGAACAGTAACGTTAAGGTTACCTTAAAGTAAAAGCCCACTAAACCGTAGGCACTATCGTCATTTGGTAAAACCACAGGATTCTTTCCTATTCGCTTTGCAACTATAAATGATTTAAGAACAAAGGCTACGCTAAAGTACACCACGAAATAAATAAGTATAAAAACACCCAATTGATTTTGCGATAATATCATAGCTGTTTTATTATTTAAAGCACTCTAAAGCTTTACGTATTCTGTGTTTAAACTAATCCTCGCTTGTATAGTTAAAATCTGTTCCTTGAATTTATTTTTTAATTACCAACCTAATAAACAAATCTGTTGCATTAAGGAATAACTCGCCCTTTTCAACAATGTCCTGATTTTTTAACGGTTAATCTACGCTGCTCCAAGGCATATCTAACGTTTGTGTTTGCGCAGTGGTGGGACTTTGAAAACGTATTTGTCCCACGTGACGAAACGTTGAACGAAGATAGAAACTTATAGCTTACACCAAACCCCACCATTGCGCAAACATTTTGTTGCCAGCCGTAGGGTCTTCTCCGCACTTCATTCGTAACCTTGTCTTTCGTCACCCGTTAATGTTACACTACTCTTCATTAGTCAATCGCGGTTGGTTTTTTTCATTCCCAATCTGTCCACTTACAATGCACTGAGCACACTCTTTGCCTGGCTTTGGCTGAGGGTAGCAAGTGCGGCCTGGCAAAGTATGTGCGATTACATGGTGTCATTTCACAATGTACTACGAGACTTATTTGTGTTGCTAATGTCTTGTCCGAAGCAAAGCTCATATCCATTGTTATCCACTATTGAAAAATCCCTCATTAAATATTGTCTGTCTGCAATGGTCGATTTTATTTCTGCCTTACCTTGAATGGAGTTCCAAATGTCGTCTACATTATTAGTAGTTATATATATGTTACCCGTGAGGTTTGGCTTCCGGAAAAACTCCTCTTTACTATTAGGGTCTTTACAATCCTCAGGTTCTTCTTCGGGAACAACAAACATGATCTGCACCTCATCTTTAAAGAGAGAAACAAAATCCGGGAAGTTACTGTGTACGCTGAAGCCTAAAACATTTGCGTAAAATGAAGTGGTTTCTTCCAAATTCTTTGTCCATAAAATGGGACTAAGATGTTGAAGCTTCATATTAATATTATTAAAGGTAAAGTGAGCATATTACTTACTGAACACGCTTGTTCATCGCAAAGCCAAAATCATCATTACCTATAAACGGTTTATAGTTCTTATCAAGAAAAAACAAAACATTCTCATCACCTACCAAAAATAAAATTGGTTCAGTGAGGTTATCAACTTGAATTTTATAAATAATTACTTCCGGGTTTTTTACTGTTCCGTTAATAATTGTCCACCTCCCTGAAACGTCACGAGGTTGGTTGTCTACAATAGTTCGAATTGTACAAGTTGTGGGAAGAAAAGTTATTGAATCCCTCTTAAGTATTAACCTCCATTTCAACTTAAAGCAAGATGAACTTGCATTCATTTCGGGATGCGCAGTTGCAATTTCCCGGCACGGGGTTCTGCCGTCAAAAACAAGTTGTAAAGATTTGTCATCTGGAATGGGTGAAGAAAGTAAAATTTCTCCGGAATTAACAGAGTCTTTTCTGTATAACGAATAGCTCCAACCTCCGTTTCCAACCATTAATTGGCTTTGAGGTGTCAAAATATGAAAGAGGTTTTCATTTATTTTGACGAATGATATTTTTTCAGAAAGATCATTACTTTTTAGTTGATAAACCTCTTTAAAGTGATTGTTCTTCGGATTTTTTGTGATCAAATAGGTCCCTTTGATGATTTGTTTGCGACCATCACCTTTAAAGCCCAAGGTATTAGGCTGCGACTCTCCGTAAGTGATATTCAAAACGAAATCATTTTTGCTATCTAATTTAAGACACCACCTTATAAAATCTGCTTTAGTATCGGCTGATATTGAAAGCATAGATTTAATAGACTCATCCCCTGGAGTGCTGCCAACCAATACAATTTCAAGACTGGCATTCGATCCAGAACAGGAAATATTTAGAGACAAACACAATAGCAATAGCAATAGCGTATATCGGAAGAATTCCATTAATGTTATCATATTTTTCTTATTTAAATTTCTTTCATCAATGTGTAGTTGGTGAAGAATGAATTAGTATAAAAGTTAACTAATTCTCATCAATTTTTCGAATGTCTTTCGCCTTATCAAAAGTAGCCAAACAACCGTCCAGTGGTTGACCTTGTTTATAAATGCAATCACAGAAAACTTGGCAAGCTTCAGGGTTTTTGCTGCCAGCACATTGATTTCTGCACACCTCTTCCGAGTTGCCCGGCCCAATCTCATATAAATAAGTTGTACCTATGATAATAAAGATCAGGACTGCGATGCTACCTCCAAAAAATATAATCCTAAGCCGCATACCCAACGGATTTCTTAAAACATGAGGATCAATTTTGGGTTGCTTAAATGATATTATGTGTCTTAAGCGGTCATAATCCCAAATTAATAAGAACAAGCTTGCCAATACCATCATGGTGACAAGTCGCGTTCCTTCAAAGCGGGTAGCATAAGTCAGCACACAAATATTGATGATGATGGGAAAATACATCAGTGCACCTAGAAGGGAAGTTTTCGGGATCAGTAATAGTATTCCTATTATGACTTGAACAATTCCGATAAAGGTATAGTAATATCCTGTTTGGTGTAAGGCATCGAAGTAATGTCCTAGCGGGTTGTTAGACGGCAGGCCGGCTGCGAACCTTTCACCCATGATTTTAACGTAGCCTGCGGGAATGAAGCTCGCTGCTAGAGCGATACGGCAAAAGGTAGCGAACTTCTTAAGCCACTCGTCAGCCTTTGCTTCGTAATATATTTCTTCAATTCTTTTCATAATTGAAAACTGAATGGTATGGCACCGAGTACTTTTAATGATTCATCCAAGCTTTCGAAAATATCAAAAGCGGAATTATCCTGATCCCATTATTTATTTTTTCGAGTGATTATTTTATCGATGAGATAATAAAGAACCAATGCTATTACTGTCCAGTAAATAGCAAACGCAAGCAATAGTATCGGAGGTGCTGGATCCGGATCTTGTGCCAAAAATGATAGGGGTTCTATCAAAACATATTTGACAGGATATAGAATTGTGGCTAAAGTACTTTTCCAAGCTATTGGTGAGTCAGCCCCCGGGAACCACTCCCCGTTTGCAGGAAAGAGACTGACTTCTGGTCCCAGAAGTGAGTTAGAGATAAATTGAAAGGCAAACGTAGAAATGAGGAAGAGAATAAGGAACCTTGTTCTTGAAATTTTCATAGTCGTGATTTTAGAGGTAAACATCCTGTTCAGTTCAAATTTAAATCAATATACTTTGAAATGCAAAGTACTTTTAAATATTTGATTAGTGTCGTGTTGAGTGTGGATTTTAGCTCTTGCCATAGCTTTGGTGTCGCGGTGGGTTTGCGTTGCTATGGCATTCGCCAAATGTGCGCAGGATTTCGGAGGAGAATCTTTTTAAAAATGCGAAGGGTCGGCTGTATTATTTTTTAACCTGTCCCAAGTTTATTTTTTCAAAGTCCAAGTTGTCACCGAGCCGCTAACTTGTCCACGTGGGAAATCTTTGTTAAAAAATTGTCAACCGTTTTTGAAACTGAAATTTTTGTCCGGCCACATTGCCACCAACGTTGGTGCATATTCAGTTTGGCGGATTAGGAGCCTTGTTAAGGCCGATAGGCCGACAAGGCGACCAAGCTGAAATCTGTCCCACGTGACAAATGTAAATATTGAAACTGAAACTTAATGAGGACACCGAACCCGCCAAATTGAATATGCACATTGTTGTGCGCTGCTTACTTCACTATCTCATGTATGTAATAAGCAGGTGTAATCATGGCCAGCTTGCCTCCTGTATTGTCACGGAATGTCCCATGTACAATACCAACAATAGTCGTTTGATTCCATCCCACTGTCACCCCTGCTTTTTCAATTCCAATAAATACAGGTCCGCCACTGTATCCTTGAACACTAGGATTTTCGAGTAATTGAAAGACGGCTTGTGTCCTAGTGTCACCACGTCTCAAGGTTAATAAGCCACTTGAGAAGAAAGAGTTAAATGTCAGTGGTGAAAAATGTTGTCCAACCTCGTCCAATATTGGGTATCCCATTGCAATCACGGTCATTTCTCTTGGAATTGCCACCTTCTCCTTTAGTACATGCTTTAATGGGAAACTCCATTGCTTTAATCTGTCCTCACTACCTTTGTCAAATGGCAAGACTTGAACAACGGAAATGTCGGCCTCTTTGTGATTCGTCCATTTATTAATTATCCTCCCTGTAAATCTTTCCAATGGAACAAATACAGGCTTATCATTGTCACCACGAAAAATCAGGATACATTCCCCTTTGAGTGAGTCTGAGACGTGAGAAGCAGTTAATAAAAAAAATTTAGTACTGTCGTTGATTATTGTTGCTGTGCCTACCCAACTTATTCTGTCGCCCACTTTGTCACCAATGCAAATAACCATATTTGACAAATCCTCAGTCGAATACTTTTTCTGTGAGAGTGAGTCAACGGAGAAAAATGCAAAAATTAATATCGTCAATAAATGTTTTATCATCGTCTTGTAAGTTGCGCACAACGTTTGTGCTTATGCAGTGGCGGGAATAGGAGCGCTAAAAAATGGAGCGTAGCGGAATGTTTAGCGCGACCTACACGTCACTGTCAACCGTGACAAAACGTTGTTTGAAAACTAAAGCTACAAATTTACACTGAACCCCGCCATTGCATAAGCATTTTGTTAGCGCCTGTGCCCTTCTTCCGTTCTTTGTCAATGTCAATCGTTTTATTTGTCCTTGTTCAACCGAATTGTTTTGTGAAACTATAGTCGCGGGCGGGCAACCGTTACACTACATTTTTGGTTTACACCAACCCCTCAGTACATTGTCCCGTGGTGCGTGGGGCGGCACTCTTGCAAAAGCTTTGGGTTGTGGACTGCATGTGCGGCTTTAGCATGTGTGCCGCTGGGTGGCCTTGTATTCTATTCTATTCCTTAACCTAATCAAAGTCAGTTGGATTAGAGCCAGCTAGCGTAGGCCAAAAGTCCGGAACTTCGTTCTTTCCAATTTTCTTTACTCCAACAATAAATCCAATCATATTTTTCGGATGAATATTTTTATCTATTAATGTATAGAAAACCTGTCTGTCGTCTTTAAAGACATAACCTTTAAAAATATCAAACAATAGTTTTAAAAAGTTATCCACATCTACCTTATTTATGTAAGCTTTCGGGCAGCACACTGACACCTGAACCAATAATATTCCTTTGTGAGGCCAGCTGTTATATTCTTTGACTTTTAGTTTTAACATTTCTACAACCCGTGATTTGAACTTTTTTAGCTTGGCCTTGTCTTTCGTTTGTTTTGTCGGAATTGGAAAATCATTTTGCAACAGTCCAAATGTTTCATCAAAAAATGGGTTAGCATAATGCTTGCCGTATAGTGCGCAATAGAATTTGCCTTTTTTGAAGTATTTAACAATTGGACTAAGCCATTTAATTGCAGAATCCTTTTTCGACAATGCATTTGAGAAGGATAAGGCTACGGATTTGGAAATCAATCTAACCTTGAACCCATCGGGCACTTCAGGTCTTAACAATTCTTCTCTTGAAGGGATATTTATTTGTAGATCACTACTTGAGAATCCCTCTGCGTGTGCTATCTCGATTAATTTTAACCAAGTGTTCAAAGGAATTTTAATATCAACTGACAGGTTAGTACCGTCATATTTTCGACCAACAATAACAAATAGCGCCATTAACTACTGGGTGACCTCGATAATGTAAACAAACTTTGATAGCGTCTTTACTTGATTAACTAAAGACTTACTCGTTAGTTGATTAACTGCTTGCAATTTGGGTGGATTTGGGAGGGATTCGATTAAATTCAAAAGATAAGATGCCTTGATCGCATAAGAAGCATTTTCGGCAGCAATGTGTTTTGCATTTATTATTCCAACTAAATTTCCAGTTTCATCAAACAAAGGACCACCACTATTTCCGGGTTGGATTGGCACTGTTATTTGATACGAGGTTATATCCCCTTGATATCCAGACTTCGAGCTCACAATCCCGTTTGTCAATTTGATTTCGTCACCCATTGTAGCTCTAAGGGGATAGCCTAATGCATACACAGAATTTCCTACATCGATTGTCTTTGATGCAATGGTAAAAGGAATTGGCTCTAATGAGCTAAAATTTGAATCATCCAAAGCGAGAATAGCTAAGTCATTATTTCTGTCCTCCGCAATTTTCTTAGCCGTATAGGGTTTGTCAAAATTTCCATTGATTCCTCTAATGTTTATTGATTTTCCCTCACTCACAACGTGATAGTTTGTTACGATATAACCATTTGGAGAGATGGCAAAACCTGAACCAGAAACCTCAGCACTCTTGCTAGTATTTCCTGTTTTTGGGAATAACTTAATATAAACCGATTTATCCCTGTCTGGCCAAACTAAATTCATTAGTCCAGGTTCGAAGGTTAGATATGCGTTGTTATTAACAGTCTTATTCCCCATCAACCATTCTGCTTTGAATAAACTTGGTGTTGCTGTTTCTATAAGCTTCGCTTTCTCTTCTCCTTCTTTCCAATCCTGAAAGTTGTTAGCTCCGGAAATGTAAATCGCTACATAGGATTCTCTATTCTTCACTATACCAATTTTGTATTTAGGGCTACCAGCAGACTCAAATGAATTTTCATATATACCTTCAATTGGATTATTACTTTTCTCTAAATATTGAGTCAACTTTGATTCAGTCCATTCTGTCACTTGCCCCGGTAGTGAAAGGCGTTGTCGGACATTGTAGGGTGGCCTGCTTGAACCACACATTTCCGAAAATCTCTTCCTGAATGCCGATGTGATATTGGTATATCCAGTTACCCATATATTCTTTGTTGACCTGAACTCAAAAACATCATTTGCGCACGACCTAAGCCTAACTCCAATGTCAACATATGAGCTATTGCGAAAGTCCCAATATGGCTCCACAAGAACAAGGTCGCATAATGAACTCATTGATTGTGGAATATTTCTTGCAGAACCCCATTTTACGTCAAAGCCAAGTCCTGAAAAGTAATCGATAATACCAGACATCGCAAAAGAGTTACCACTATTTGGATTGCTGTTGATGAACTCAATATCATTGTCTGCTAGAACAATATATGCATATCTCACGCCCGACATAAAATCAGGATAATTGAGTAGCTGGTTAGTTTGCGAATACGGGGAAACAGTCTGCGAATGGGAGACCAATGTGATTAGCAACAAAGGCATGAGGAATTTCAACTTCATAAGTTAAAGTTAAGATAAAATATCTTATGTCCGGTGGCTTGGCTCTTGCCATAGCTTTGGTGTCGCGTGGGTTTGCGCGGCTATGGCATGTGCCAAAAGCGTGGGCGAGAATCTCTCCCGGTTGCGGTGCGGTGGCGAATATAGTACGAATGGTTAATCGTCAGTCGCATCCTTTGTCCCCCGTTATTTTATTTTCTCTTGTCCCGCGTTGAGTGATGAAACTGACTCTTCTCCGCGCGGAGAAACTTTATAGGTGGGCTTGTCAGTCGTTACTTTTTATTGTCGTGGAGAATTTGTCCCGGTACACGAAGGGCATTGGCGCTAACGTTTTGTGTTTAAAGCGGGCGGGTTTTTGAAACCTAAATTGTCCACCGACA
>ERZ761609.125-NODE-125-length-107213-cov-35.077446_pt1 | contig 107213 bp, 86 predicted proteins | sample MGYA00511163_ERZ761609 | MGnify/ENA primary metagenome ERZ761609 (study PRJEB28899, sample SAMN02445070) | bioreactor sludge metagenome | biome: EBPR sludge | place: Australia: Brisbane, Thorneside Wastewater Treatment Plant | collected 2011-12-16 ...
AGGGAAGGTGGGGAAAGATGGGGGAAGGTGAGGGAAGGTGGGGGAAGGTGGGGGAAGGTGGGGGTGACTGTTTAGTCGTCCTACCTCACGTCTTACTTCACGAAGGGCACAGAGACAATACGATTTCCTGTGTGCAGACGGGCCGTATAGACGCCTCGTGAAAGCTGCGACGAATTGATAACGAGACTTGTTGACGACAGTTGATCATAGGACATTCGTTGGAGAAGTGTTCCTGTGACATCAACAATGTCAACATGTACGGAAGATCCCAGCCAGGTTTGCGGTACAGTAATTACGGCAAGGTCGCCAACCGGATTTGGTGCAAGGACAACGTTTGCTTCTTCTGCGGATTCGTCAACGGAGTTTGTCGTTTCCAAAAAGCAAAACGTTTCTCCGGTCGTTGCATGTACCAAACATGTCATCGCAGTTCCATCATCCGTTGGGAGCCATGTCAGTACCCAATACGGTGTTCCTGCTGCAAACTCACCGAAATCCTCTTCACTCACGGTCAACGCTACAACAAACGGCATGCTGTCTGGATGATTCGCACTGAACTGTGTGTAATTATTATCAGCTATCAGCCGAGTCATGAGTTGCGATCCCTCAAGAGGGGAAGCTGGAATCTCCATCGTGCCGACACCTTCAAACGAAATGTCGTCCGTGGGAAGTTGTGTCAACGTTGATGGATCAACGCAGGTCCCGAAGATGCGTACATACGGTACCGCCTTCATGGAATCTCGTGAGGGCGAATAGACGAGGTAGGCCCAAAGACGTGCTTTCCCGTCGGACGTCTGAAACCCAAGATCAACCGGCTGACCGATACCAAGGGGTACATCAAGACCGATCGTTGCTATACCGACAAGGCGCGCATCCGTCCAGCCAGCCGTAGCAGGTGTTGTTAACGCACCGGAACGGCACTCACTAGGAAGGAATGCTTGAGGACCCAGCTGAGCTGAGAGGTTTGCTGTCGTGATAAAAAGTGCAGCGAAAACAAACAGAATGAGGCGTTTCATGGATTGACTCCAATGTGAACCGCAAAGTTAACCACAGAACGTCACTACTTTTGCGGTTCACTGAGAGGATATGGAATGACGAAAACAGAATGGCTCAATGTTGCACGCACCGTCGTCGCGTCGAGAACGATGGATATCATCGAAGAAACCGAACTGGCACCGTCCGGAAAGGTTACGTATCAGTTCTCAGCTCGCGGCCATGAACTTGCCCAGGTACTCCTCGCTTCACAGCTTCGACAAGGACACGACGCCGCAACGGTGTATTACCGTTCTCGACCTTTTGTCCTCGGAGCAGGATTAACGCTGGAAGAAGGGTTTGCAGGTCCACTTGCCTCATCTGGCAGTCGTAACGGCGGACGCGACATCGGAGTCGTTCATCATCTTCCGAATCGGCAGGGAGTCACCGTCCTTCCAGCTTCTGGTGACGTTGGAGCACAATACACTCCCGCCGTTGGATGGGCTCAAGCCTGTGTCTATCGCGCAGAAACCATGGGTGAGGACGCGTGGCGGGGTGCGATTGCTGTTGCACTTGGTGGCGACGGTTCCGTGGCTACGAATGGTTTCTGGGCTGCCCTTACAATTGCGACAACGCAGCGACTGCCGATGTTGTTCTTCATAGAGGACAATGGATATGGTATTAGCGTGCCAGGGCAGTTTCAAACTCCAGGCGCAAACATCGCCGCCAATCTTGCTTCATTTGCAGGGCTGCGCATTATCGAAGTCGACGGTACAAATCCTGACGAAGCAGAACGGCTTATCTCAAAAACCGTCGAATATGTTCGTGAGTGGAAGGGGCCGGCCCTCCTCCGTGTACGTGTACCGCGTCTGTGTGGTCACTCCGGTGCCGATAACCAGGCCTATAAACCGGCAGAACTGCGTGCTGAGGAAGAAGCCCGTGATCCTCTAGGAAGGATACAAGACTTCTTTGCGCGAAAGAAGTACCTCTCTGAAGATGATTGGAAAACATTTACGGCAGAAATTGAAGCTCAGGTTCGTGTAGCATGTGATGCTGCACTCGCGCAACCTCGACCGGTGCCAGCCGATGCTCTTACGCTCGCCTTTGATGAAGGAAAACCACCACTTCACGGCGGAATGGCTTCCGAAGGTATCGCAGCTCTTCCAGTGTCGGACGTTATCGCTGAACAGGGGTCACGCATCAATCTCATTGAGGCTGTCAAACGTACTCTTGACGCCGAACTTCAGAACAATCCGCGTCTTGTTGTGTTCGGTGAAGACGTCGGTGTGAAGGGTGGAGTTCACGGAGCTACCGTCGACCTTCAGGTTCGCCACGGTGCTGCGCGTGTGTTTGATACGTCGTTGAGTGAAGAGGGCATTATCGGCCGTGCCGTAGGTATGGCATTGGCTGGACTCGTTCCCGTTCCTGAAATTCAATTCCGCAAGTATCTCGATCCTGCCACGGAGCAGATTAATGATTGTGGTACTCTGCGGTGGCGTACGAACGGAGACTTTGCCGCTCCGATGGTTGTGCGTATTCCTGTCGGTTTCTCCAAACGAACTGGTGATCCGTGGCACAGTGTTTCCGGTGAGGCAATCTTCGCCCACACAATCGGCTGGCGTGTGGCCATGCCGAGCACGGCCCAGGATGCCGTAGGTCTTTTGCGGACAGCACTCCGAGGAAATGATCCTACATTCTTCCTGGAACATCGTGCGATTCAGGACACTGCTCCGGGTCGTGGAGTATATCCCGGTGATGACTATGCAATTCCCTTCGGTGTGGCCCGAACTGTACGACAAGGAACAAAGATTACCATCGTAACGTGGGGTGAAATGGTTCATCGTGCGATCTCGGCAGTAAATCTTTCTGGTATCGATGCCGAGATTCTTGATCTGCGGACAATTGTGCCATGGGATCGTGAGTCGGTTTTTGAATCGGTACGAAAGACCCATCGTTGTATGGTGCTGCATGAGGACACCATGACGGGTGGCTTTGGTGCCGAAATCGCAGCAACGATTGGAACAGATGGATTTACACATTTGGATGCGCCAGTCCAGCGTGTTGCTCCTCCAGACGTTCCGATTCCGTACGATAAGGGAATGATGGATGCTGTGATACCAACGATTGAGATGGTTGCACAGAAAATTCGCGACCTCGCGGCATGGTGAATTTGTGAAGAAGCTTGTTCTTCGCCGCGCTGCCGTTGGTCCATCCGGTCGCGCCTACCGCATTGACTATGCGAAGGAACTCAACGCAGCCCAGTATGCAGCAGTAATGCACGACAAAGGTCCGGCACTCGTGCTGGCAGGAGCAGGGACAGGAAAGACACGAACACTTACGTATCGCGTGGCTCGACTCGTGGAAGATGGAACGGATCCGGCATCCGTCCTGCTTTTGACGTTCACACGGAAAGCTGCACGAGAGATGTTACGACGTGCCGGGTCATTACTGGACGGACGTTGTGATACCGTTGCTGGAGGAACTTTCCATGCCCTGGCCAATCTTGTCCTGAGGCGATACGGGGCAACATCGTCCATCGGATTAGCATCGAATTTTACCGTACTCGATCAGGGAGATGCCGAAGATGTCATGAATCTTGTGCGGACGTCGTTTGATGTTGCAAAACTGAAAAAACGATTCCCGCAAAAGAATACCTTATTGGCTATGTATGGTCGAAGTGTGAATACAGGGCAACCGTTAGCCGACGTTATAGCGGAAAAGTATCCGTCATTTATCGATGAGACTGATCGTATCGCCGCAATAGTTCGTGGATACAATGACTATAAACGTCGTGGAGCGATGGTTGACTATGATGATCTCTTGCTGTATCTGCTCGCGTTGACCCGCCATGAAGAGATTGGCCCTGTTCTTCGCCAGCGATACAAGTACATCATGGTTGATGAGTATCAGGACACGAACGTTCTTCAGCACAACATTGTCCTCGGATTATCGGGTCCCGACGGAAACGTCATGGCCGTCGGTGACGATGCTCAGAGTATTTATGCCTTTCGGGGTGCCGACGTACGGAACATTCACAGATTCCCTGAACAATATCCCACGGCGACAATTATTCGGTTAGAAGAAAACTACAGAAGTATACAACCTATTCTTGATGTTGCAAATGCAGTACTTCAAGATGCTCCATTTATGTTCGACAAAGAACTGAGAAGTACACGGGGCGACGGTGAAAAACCAATGCTCATTAGTTGTACCGATGAACGGCAGCAGAGCCGCTTCGTTGTTGAACGAATTCTTGAAATGCGTGAATCCGGCACACCACTGTCGAAGATCGCTGTCTTATTCCGCAGTGGATTCCTGTCGTTCGATCTTGAAATCGAATTGGGTAAGGCGAATATCCCTTTTAAAAAGTTCGGTGGACTGCGATTTGCCGAGGCCGCCCACATCAAGGATGTTCTGGCCCTGCTCCGGCTCACCGTCAATCCGAGGGACGCTGTTTCCTGGTATCGAATGATTCTTGCACTTGAGGGTGTAGGGCAAAAAACGGCAGCTGTTGTTGTCGAAGCGATACGGGATGCTGAGGATGCACTTCATCCTAAGGTGAGTCTTACAGGCAAGGCAGCAGCGTCAGTTATGAGCCTACTCGACGCAATCCGTACGGCGTCGACATATACCACAGCCGGTGAACGGGTTGATAACCTCGTGGCATGGTACAAACCCGTCTGTGAACGCCAGCATGACGATCCACAACGGCGATGGAAGGACGTTGAAAGTCTCGTCGCCATTTGTGCACGGTACGGAAGTACGTCTGAGTTCCTCACTGACATTGCTCTTGATCCTCCCACAACATCAATCGAAGACATTGATCCAGATGATCATGAACAGGAGTTTGTCACACTCAGCACAATTCACTCGGCAAAGGGGCTGGAATGGGGCAATGTTTTTCTGATCTGGGCAAATGAAGGGACTCTTCCAGCAGCTCGAAGTGCCGATTCTGAAGAATCCCTCGAAGAAGAGCGTCGTTTGGTCTATGTTGCCGTTACTCGCGCCGCAGATGACCTCTACATCACGTATCCGACCGTCATCCTAGAGCGAGAACGTACGGACGTACTGGGCCGCCCAAGCCGATTTCTCGATGCCGTCTCGCGTGATATCTGTCCGACATTTTTACTTGATGAGGGTGAATCCGAAGATTCGGCGTGATCTTTTCGTAAAATGACCCTATCTTTCAGGCCACTTTCGACCACAGCATGGGACAATTGGCACGGTGAGGAAAGGGGAAGCCCGAGGATGACACCACCCTCCTTACAGGAACTCAGCGATACCGTTCGCGGTGAATCGCTCAGGGGTGGAGCGCGTGGTCGTGTGCGAAACAGTCGCATACGAGCTTCGCTGGCGTTAGCATTGTCCGATGCCGTCGTGTTGGTCCTTGTGATTACAGGGTCAATCGCTGTACGTGCGGCTTTTATGGCACCAGCAGTGGATTGGACAGCCTGGACAAACGTCATCGTTGGAATTGTTCTCGGAAACGCACTTGCATCCGTGTGGCGTGGACTCTATCCCGGCTACGGAATTTGTGCGATTGCCGAGTTACGATCTACATTCTATGCTGTCACAGGCGTGTTTAGCGCTGTGATAGCCCTAACGTTCTTCACGCAGGGTACACTGCCATACGCAAGGTCAATCCTTGTTCTCTCGTGGCTGTTTGGAATTCCTCTTGTGACAATCGTTCGCATGACGATGCGGAAGGTGCTTGCTAGAATGTCGTGGTGGGGGACACCCGTTCTTATCGTTGGTGAGCGCAATCTTGCTACGCGCGTTGTGGAAACACTCAGACGTAACGCGTCAATAGGTTTACGTCCGTTTGTCATCGTTGAAGAAGACGAAGATGCCGCTGACTATGGATACTATCATGGCGTGCCGGTCATTGGAGGCGTTAGGTCTGCCGAGGTACTTGCACGCTCTTACGAAATCACTCACGGTATACTCGCGCTACCACATACGTCAGGTGAATCCTTACAGGATACAGTTGATCGACTCGGACGCTGGATATCCCATATTACATTGATGAGCGAACTCCTTCCACCGCAGGTTATGTGGATATCGAATGGTAGTTCCGAGGTCCTTATGTCAGCGGACATTGAACATCGTTTACAACAGCCGACAATTCGGTTTAAGAAACGATTGTTCGACCTCACACTCTCTATACCGATGTTGATCCTGGCCTTACCTGTTATGGCCATGATTGCTCTCATTATCCGGTTAACGTCAAAGGGGCCCGTTCTCTTTCATCAAGATCGTGTTGGATATGGCGGTCGCCATTTCAGGATTCATAAGTTTCGCACGATGGTGGACGGTGCTGAGAAGGTCCTTGATGCTCTGCTCGAAAGTGATGAAGCTGCTCGCGAGGAGTTTCAGCGTTTTCATAAGCTCAAACGTGATCCTCGAATTACGGCGTTTGGCCGCTGGTTGCGTAAAACATCACTCGATGAATTACCCCAGTTATGGAACGTCGTGAAAGGGAATATGACACTGGTTGGACCGCGGCCCATCCTGCCTTCAGAGATTGACCAGTATGGTTACGAGATTCCCGAGGTCGATCTTGTCTCGTATACGAGTGTTCGACCAGGAGTAACGGGTTTGTGGCAGGTAACCGTTCGTGCAGAAGAAGAGTTTAGTGTTCGAATGCAGATTGACCGTTATTACGTTCGTAACTGGTCACTCTTTCTCGACCTGTATATCGTTCTCCGCACCGTTGGAGTCGTGGTGTTTGGAAGGGGAGGGTATTGAGCCGCATTCTGTTCCTCACTCCACGCTTCCCATGGCCCCTAATCGGTGGTGATCGTGTAAAGTCGTACTTCTTGTTACGTCACTTGGCGCAGCATCATGATGTACATCTTGTCTCGTTCAGCCATGCCACACTACCGGATAAGACTCAGATTGATGCAATTACTCGCCTTGGTGTTCATGTTCATCCTGTAGCACTTCGACCACTTCGTGCTGGGTTGGCATCGGCGCGGTCGGTCTGGACGCACCTTCCTCTAGAGATCGCGTTCTATACTCGGGATGATTTCCAGCAAGTAGTCGACGATCTTCTTGATTCGATCGAATTCGATATCGGTGTGAGTTTCTTTATGCGCACCGGAGAATATCTTCGAAAGAAGCGCGGACTAAAAAAACTTCTTATCGCTGAAGACTGTCGTGTTGAATATCAGACAAGGTCAGCAGATGCTGTCCGGTCAATTCCACAACGACTCGTGCGATGGTGGGAAACCATAAAATTGCGGCAGTATGAGCCTGGAATTGTTGACGACTTTGACGTAACAACGTTTGTGAGCGCACAAGATGTGGCAGCTATGACACGGTTAAATGCGAACCATGCATATGCTGTTGTAACAAATGGTGTTGACCTTGAGCGGTTTTCGTTTGTTGATAATCATACAACACGATCAGGAATTCTGTTTGCCGGTAAACTCGATGTAATGGCAAACGAGCTCATGGCACGAAGGATCGTCGAGAATATTCTTCCACACGTGTTGCCGGTACAAGAAGCGGTGGTGACCATTGCAGGGCATCAACCATCGCGACGTCTACTGTCACTTGCCGGCCAACATGTCCAGATTGCTGCTGACGTTGACGATCTTGTCCCATACTTTCACCGGGCAGCAATCTTCCTCCATCCTCACCATGGTGGTTCCGGAATACAGAACAAGGTTCTGGAGGCAATGGCATCAGGATGTGCTGTTGTGACTACACTAACGGGGCTACAGGGCATCGATGCGACACATGGAGTACATTGCCTCGTTGCCGCAGATGACCGTGAGGCTGCCCAACACGTATCAACGTTACTTTCGAATCCGGAGCTGCGATCCTCGTTAGCTCGTGCAGCTCGCCGGCTTATGGAAGAAACGCATAGCTGGACACATGTTGAGCGGCAGATTGATACAGTCCTTTCGGGCCTTGTTGAATCAATGGACACGACAGTGCGCCCCCTTCGCCCCGTATCATCATCAGCCAATGTCTGACGGCCTTCGCCCGGGTTTACTACTTGATCGTGATGGAATCATCAATGAACGCATTGTTGACGGATACGTAACGCGTACGGATGAGTTTACGCTCTGTGATGACATTGTACCAATACTTCGTTGGGCGAAAGAAACACAGCGACCAATAGCCATTATTACAAATCAGCAAGGGGTGGGTAAGGGGCTGATGACGGAGGCAGACCTTACGACGATCCACGACCATATGCGTCACGTCCTTCGCCACCGTGCGGGCGTGGAGATCAATGCGATTTATGTGTGTACATCGTTAGCACAGGCTCGTGACCCGAGGAGGAAACCACAGCCAGGAATGATCCTTGAGGCAATACATGACCTGAGATTGGATCCCAGTCAAACGTGGTTTTTGGGAGACAGTCGATCAGATGCCGAGGCAGGGAGGGCTGCTGGTGTCTTGACCATTCTTGTTGGAAACCATTCGCTTGATATAGCTGACGTCGTCGTACCGACACTCGCAGAAGTACTCTCTGTTCTGCAGGGCTGACACAAACTGTCGGCGTAGAACCATCTCCTGATGGGATTATAACTGAGCCGTGAAACTTTCTTGAAGACCGTTCGTTGCACGCGCCGGTTCTGACCGCTTGCGCATAACCTGACATGTAGTAAGTTTGTGACCGCCAGTCAGTCCGTGAACTACCGTCAATTCAACTGTCTTCAACACAAACCTTCACAGGAACCTTTCATGATCCGTCGATTCGGAGTCGTCGTTGCCCTGGTCCTCAGCGGACTCGGAGGGCTCGTCGCCGCTCCACGTCAGCTCACGCTCGACGATGCCATTACGATCGCACTTCGCGAAAACAAGAAGGTGCAGATCGCTCGGCTCGGAGTCGAAAAGGCGAAGTCACAAGTTCGTGAGGCATTTGGTAATGCCTTACCGTCACTTGACCTGACGGCGCAGTTAAATCGCAATACGCAGGTGCCGATCTTCTTCATTCCAAACTTTGAAGATCCATCGGCTGGCCTTACACCAATTCGTGTAGGTCTGAATAACCAGTACTTCGTCACGGCACAGGCTCGACAGATTCTCTTTAACAGTGCTGTCTTTACGGGAATTGGCGCGTCAAAGATTTATGAAGAGGCGGCCGAAAAGCAGTTAACAGCTGCAATTGCCGAAGCTGTGACAGAAACGAAAAAACGGTTCTATGGTGCACTGTTAGCCAAGGAACTCGGAACGATTGCACGGGCTACCCTTGCGAACACGGAGGAGACACTTCGCACAATTGAAGCTCTATTTCGTGAAGGACTCGTAGCCGAATATGATCTCATCCGTGTTCAGGTAGCTCTCGACAACGTGAAGCCTGCTGTGACGGATGCTGACGCATTGTATGCAAATGCTGTTGGAGCTCTTACGGCACACCTTGGACTTCCCCAAAGCGAGGAGCTTGAGCCCATCGGGTCGTTTGCTGAACCAACAGGTGATGCACCAACGGAGGAAGCTGCACTTGTTGACGCGCTTCAAAACAACTATGAACTTATCGCTGTTGAGGAACAAGTAAACGTTTCGCGTGAGTTCGTTGACGTGTATCGCGGGGACTATTTCCCAACACTTGCCCTCATCGGTCAATGGCAAAACCAGGGACAGTCAGATACGTTTTCTAACTGGCTTCAGGCAACAACATCCTTTGTTGGTCTCAACTTCAGCGTTAATCTCTTTAACGGACTGAAGTCTCAATCGAAGATCGAACAAGCCAGCATTGACCATCAGACAGCATCAACACAGCTTCAGCAGCTGAAGGACTATGTGCGCCTCCAGGTGCGAATGTCCATTAACACCGTTAAATCAGCTCGCCTGCGAATTGATGCTCAACAGTCAACCGTACGACAAGCAGAACGTGGTCTAGAGATAGCCCGTATTCGATATTCTGAAGGGACAGGAAGCCTTTTGGAGATCAGCGATGCCGAGTCTGCACTCGCTCGTGCTCGTGTCAATCGTATCCAGGCCCTTCACGACTATGCGGCTGCCGTCGCTGACGTTGAGAAGGTTACCGGTAGGGTCGATCAGAAGTACACGACGGTGAGGAACTAAGGAACGTGGGAGTACACGAGCGGAAAGAACGTGAACGCGAGCAGCGCCGACAGACAATTCTAGAGTCGGCCAAGCACGTGTTCATGACGTACGGACTCGAACATGCGTCGATGGATCGTATTGCTCAGGAAGCCGAACTCGCAAAGGGAACACTCTACCTCTACTTCAAAAGCCGCGATGAACTCATTGTTGCCTTGATGGTAGAGGATCTTGAAGGGCTTCTCATTGAATTGGAAAAGGTATCGAGCAAACGAATCGGTGCAGAAAAGAAACTTGTTGAGTGTGTTACGGCCTTCTATCGCTTCTCGTGTGATAATGAGTTCTTCTACCGCGTCATGACAACCCTGAAGTCCCAGGCCGTCTTTGCTTGCGCTGATGAAGGGTTCCCTATGCATCAGTTTAAGGCTCAGAACATGCGCATGATGGAAATCATGGAGGGCATTGTTCAGGAAGGTGTAGACGCAGGAACATTTCACGTAACACAACCCGTGTCGTATGTGGTCTTCCAGATGATGGTTGCCCTGAAAGGTGCACTCATCGTCTTTCAGAATGGCATGTATCCGCCCGATTGGAAAACAGGTGATGCAGAAACACTCCTTCGTGATATAGCTACCCTGTTCGCACGCGGCCTTACTGCTCCCGTCGAATCAGCCCGACGATCAAAAAAATCATGAAATCGAACAACAACACCATAAAACGGATTGCTCCCATGACACGAAGTGTCCTTTTCCTCATCAGTACGGCTGCCCTTGCCGTCATCCTTGTTGCCTGCGGTGGTTCGTCTCCCGCAGAAAGTCTCGACAAACAACTTGAATCATTACGCAAACAACGTTCAGAGCTCGATGAGCGGATTGCCAAGATCGAGTCGAAACTCCGTGAGAAAGATCCGATCATAGCCGTCCAACCTGTTTCGGTTGCCACAACAACACTCGCTGACTTTGAGCACATCATCGACGTACGTGGTACTGTCGATTCACGTACATCGGTGCAGGTCACACCCAAAACGGCCGGTCAGATTATCAAGCTCAACATCGTGAATGGTCAGTCAGTCACAAAGGGACAGGTCATAGCAGAACTTGATGCAGATATTCTGCGTCGTGGCATTGATGAGTTGCAAACACAGCTCGATTTTTCAAAGACTCTCTTCGAAAAGCAGAAGCGGATCTACGAGGCAAAGGCCGGAAGCGAGATTCAGTACTTGCAGGCGAAGAACACCTTTGAATCACTTCAAAAGCGAATGGATCAGCTCGAGGAACAACTTGCGATGTCCCGCATCGTTGCGCCTGTATCGGGATATGTCGACAACGTTATTCCAAAACTTGGAGAGAACGTTGCGCCGGGTATGCCGATCTGTACCATCATCAACACGAGCGACATGCGTGTTGCCGTTGACCTCAGCGAGACATACGTGTCGACAGTAACACCAGGCGATCCTGTGACAATCATCTTTACGGAAACGGGTGATACGATTCGAACAACGACCTCCGTTGTCTCTAAGAACATCAGTCCTCTGAACCGAACGTTCCGCGTGGAGGTACCATTACGCAGCCTCCCGTCATCTATTCGGCCGAACATGACGTGTAACGTCCTGCTGAATGATCAGACAGTTCGCAAAACCATCAGTCTGCCAATTGCGGCTGTACAACGTAATGGCGAAACGTCATTCGTGTACACAGTTGATGACAAGAGTATGGTACGTCGGCGTGACGTTCAAACCGGACTTACGAGTAACGGTAGTATTCAAATCGTCTCAGGACTGTCGGCGGGTGAACGCGTTGTTGTACGCGGTGTACTCGACGTCGCCGAAGGACAGCGTGTGAGTGTCGTACAATAACCCTCATTGACCAATACCTGAACTCACCAGCGAACAACGCACACGACAATGCAACATCATAAATCATTCGCCATTACGGCGTGGGCAGTCGAGAACAAGACGACGATCTACGTCATGATGGTCATTCTCACGATCCTTGGAGTGTTGACGTATGTCAGACTTCCGAAGGAGCAATTCCCGGATATTGTCGTTCCAACAATCCTTGTTACGACGATTAATGCCGGTACGTCGCCAACCGATGTAGAGAATCTCATTACGAGACCCATCGAGAAGCAGATTAAGTCCGTTGCCGATGTTAAAAAAGTAAACAGCACGTCTATCCAGGATGCATCGATCGTCTCCGTCGAGTTCACGACGGATATTGATCCTACCGTAGCCAAACAGCGTGTGACGGATGCTGTTGACCGCGCCCGATCCGAGTTGCCGACAACGCTCACGAAAGAACCTCAGGTACAGGAAGTTGACTTCTCGGAAATTCCGATCATGAACGTCAACATTGCCGGTAACGTCGGTCTTGACGTACTGAAAACGTATGCTGATGAGTTGCAAGATCGAATTGAATCCTTGAAGGAGATTCGACGCGTTGAAATCATCGGTGCACTCGAAAAGGAGATCCGCGTAGATGTTGACCCATATCGGTTACAAGCGCTCGGATTCTCCATGGACGACATTTCACGAGCCATTGGCTCGGAGAATGTTAATGTGTCTGGTGGTGACGTTGTAACAGATGGTGTTCGACGAAATCTTCAGGTAAGCGGTGAGTTTACAAATGTCGAACAGATCAAGAACGTTGTCGTGAAGGGCGGCAAAGGCAACGTCGCATACGTTCGTGATCTCGCCGACGTGGTAGAAACTGGAAAAGAGCAGCAGTCTTTTGCTCGTCTCGATGGTAAGGAAGTGGTAACTCTTGCCGTACTAAAGAAGGCTGGAGAGAACCTCATCAATGCCGCCGATCAGATTGAGGCTATTGTTGCCGATTATCAGAAGACTGAGCTTCCGAAGAACTGTACGATTGTCATAACGAATGATCAGTCCACGGCAACGCGTATTAACCTTGCTGATCTGATCAACTCGATTATCATCGGATTTATCCTGGTAACGATCGTGTTGATGTTCTTTATGGGTGTGCAGAACGCCATCTTTGTCGGCCTCGCAACACCACTCTCTGCCTTCCTTGCCTTCCTTGTCATGCCGTCGTTGGACTTTACGTTTAACATCGTTGTGACGTTTGCCTTCCTGTTGTCTATTGGTATCATCGTAGACGACGCAGTCGTTGTGATTGAGAACACGCACCGACTGCACACGAAGGAGGGGATTGACATCAAGACGGCTACGAAGTGGGCAGCGGCAGAGGTGTTTGCACCGGTAGTTGCGGGTACACTCACAACACTAGCTCCATTCTTCCCGCTCTTGTTCTGGCCTGGTCTGATTGGTGAGTTCTTTGTCTATCTACCGTCGGTTCTCATCATCACGCTGACGGCATCGTTGATCGTTGCCTACATCTTTAATCCGGTCTTCGCTGTCGACTTCATGGATCGTAAACCACGAGTTCTGAACCGTCGTCGCTTGTTCTTTATCGGATTGATCGGCGGCGCACTCACAGTGCTGGGAATCGTCACGGGCCAGACGTGGATTGCCGTTCTAGCGGTGTTTAACCTCGGATTTTTCCTCCTGAACAGATTCTGGATTACTCCGAAGGTAATTAAACCATTCCAGGATAAGTGGCTGCCTGCTCTCATGAATATGTACCGTTCGGTTCTCCGTTGGTCCATATCTGGAAATAGAGCATGGTTTGTCGTTCTCGGCGTTGTCGTCATGCTAGTCGGCACGGTCTTCTTGATGATTGTAGCCGGACCACAGGTCGTCTTCTTCCCTAGCTCAGATCCGAACTATGCCTACGTCTACATTCAGACGCCACAGGGTACGGATGCAGAGGTAACAGATTCGATCACACGAATCGTTGAACAGCGAGTCCAGAAGATCATCGGACCAAAGAATCCAACGGTGAAGTCCGTGATCTCAAACGTTGGTCTTGGTGCTGGTGATCCGCAAAATCCGGATCGCACAGTTACACCACACAAGGGTAAGGTTACAGTTGCCTTTGTTGAGTATTCTAAACGACATGGTGACTTTACGGGTCGGTACCTCACGTTGTTCCGCGATGCATTACGTGACCTGCCTGGCGTGGAAATCGTTGTCGACAAGGAAAAAAGTGGACCACCTACCGGTAAACCCATCAATATTGAAATCAGTGGTGATGATCTTGACACACTGGTTGCAATTCAGGATCGGGTAAAGGTATTACTCACTGACTCACTGCGAATTGGTGGTATTGAACGACTGAAGAGTGACCTGGTTCGAAACAAGCCGGAAGCTCGCGTTGTGATAGATCGTGAGAAAGCCAATCGCGAAGGGATTTCAACCGTTCAGGTTGGTATGGCTCTACGAAACTCACTTTATGGTGCTGAGGCAACAAAGTATCGTGCCGGTGAGGAAGAGTATCCTGTTCAGTTGCGTGTTAAGGAGGATATGCGTCACAATGCCGATGCTCTTCTGAATCTACCGTTAACGTTCCGTGAAATGAGTAGCGGTCAGTTCCGACAAGTACCAATGTCGGCTGTCGCAAAGGTTGAGTACACGTCCACCTTCGGAGGTATTAACCGCAAGAACCAGAAGCGGGTTGTAACACTTGGTTCAAACGTTCTTGAAGGATTTAACACGAACGAGACAAACGATCAGATTCGTCGGGCTGTTGCTGGCCTTAAGATCCCGGAAGGGTACGACATTAAACTGACGGGTGAACAAGAAGACCAACAGGAAACCGGTGAATTCCTTGGATTTGCGATGATGGTGGCCTTGATGTTGATTCTCGTCATCATGGTCACACAGTTTAACTCAGTAGCGAAACCGATCCTGATCATGACAACTGTGTTGTTCTCCTTGATCGGTGTGTTACTTGGATTCATCATCTTCCAAATGACAGTCTCCATTGCCATTACGGGAATTGGTGTTGTTGCACTTGCTGGTATCGTTGTTCGTAACGGTATTGTTCTTGTGGACTTCACCGATGTTCTGAAGAAAGAAGGGTATCGAACACGCCGCGCCATTATCGAGGGTGGTGCCGTTCGTTTTAACCCGGTTGTTCTCACCGCAGCTGCAACCATCCTGGGTCTGATTCCGCTTGCTGTTGGTCTGAACATCAACTTCTGGGAACTCATCAACCTGCGGAGTCCTCAAATCCACCTGGGTTCCGATTCCGTCGCCTTCTGGGGTCCGCTGGCATGGTCAATTGTTTTCGGACTCAGCTTCGCCACGTTCCTCACGCTTGTTGTTGTTCCGTGCATGTACTTCATTCTGTATACGGTACAGTTACGACTTCGTCGTTCGCGTCTTCACCGGGCAATCCGGGAAGGCGTGCACAATCCAACCGCACATCATTAACGATAACCAACGATGACAAAAAATGGGCACGTTCACTTCAAAGTGGACGTGCCCATGTTCGTTTGATAACAAACTGTCTACTTCTTTGTAGTCTGGCCGTCAAAACGCAACGCAGCTGAATTCATACAGTATCGAAGTCCTGTTGGTTTTGGACCGTCATCAAACACGTGGCCCAGATGGGCATCACAACGAGCACAGCGAACTTCGGTACGAACCATCAGCAACGATCTGTCTTCGATGAGTTTTACGTTTGAGTTGTTCACGACGTCGTAGAACGACGGCCAGCCTGTTCCTGAGTCAAATTTTGTATCGCTGGCAAAGAGTTCTGTACCGCAACACTTGCAGCGATAGGTACCATCTTCATGATGGTCCCAGTACTCATTTGCGAATGGACGTTCTGTCCCGTGTTCCCGCGTGACACGATACTCTTCCGGACTGAGCTCGCGTTTCCAGTCCTCTTCGGATTTATGAACTGTGCTCACAAGTTTGTACTCCTTTGTGTCGGAAAACCAGATACGAACATTATTTGATTGCCCCGTTTGCCCCTTTCCATCTTGCGCGTACACAGTCGAGTTTGGTTGTGATGAGGGAGGGGGCTGAGAAGGGGCACAAGCTGTTGCAGGCTGAACACTTGCCAAGAGGGCAATACCTGCAAGGCGAATGAGGAGCGATCGACGAGAGTATGACTTCATGATTTACATCAGAACAGGTTGAGGAACAACTTCCGGCGGTTCGGCGTTTTCCTCGTACAACACGTGATCGAGAAAGAGGCCGGACGGTGGTGCCGTCTTTAACGCCGGAAACGTTGATGGCGACCTCAGAAGTTCACGGATGCCGCCTGGTTCAAGTTTGCCACGTCCTACTTCAGCGATGACTCCCACCATTTGGCGGACCATCTTCCAGAGGAAGTGACTACCGCGAATTCGAATGACGAGCAGATCACCATATTCATGGAGCGAACACTCCCGAAGCTCTACGGTTGTCGACTTTTCATCGGGATCATCTGCAGTAAACGACCTGAAGTCGTGAAAACCTTCAAACGTGGAGCAGGCCTCGGCCATTGCGCCTGCGTTGAGTTTGTCCTTGATCCACCATACATACCGTTTACCAAACGCTGTACGGCGGCGTGAAATTTGGTACAGATATCCTCTACTAACGGCACTATGTCGCGCATGGAAACGGGGATCGGCTTTCACAACATCGATGACGTTGATGTCTGCGGGTAACAGATCGTTCACCTTCATCCGAATGACGTGGGGCGCCAACATTGTTTGAACATCAAGATGGGCTACCTGACCCGAAGCATGTACACCTGCATCCGTGCGCCCAGCACCAACAAACTCAAAATCGCGCACATTCATGCCTTCGGCAATTGCCGCCATGAGTTCGCCTTGAACGGTGCGCGCATTCTTCTGGATTTGCCAGCCCGAATACCGCGTACCTTCGTATTCGATGAGAAAGGAGAATCTTGCCATGAACGAAAGTACTGAGATGTCGAACGACGATCACCGTGTTCGCTTGATAGCTGACCTCGAGGACTACCGACGTCGTTTCCCAGCAGAGGATGAAGTTGTGTCAAAACTTATCGACTTCGTTCGTCGTGAAGCTCGCTGTTTTGAGCGCTCTACGCCGGAAGGACACATTACAGGTTCGGCGTGGCTCGTAGATCCTTCCAACACGTCAGTGTTGTTAACACATCATCGAAAGCTGAATAGGTGGTTACAACTCGGGGGTCATGCAGATGGAAATGGTGACGTGCGCGCTGTCGCTCTTTTGGAGGCCAAGGAGGAGTCGGGTATCAGCAACATTCGGTTTGTTCGACAAGAGATTTTTGACGTTGATATTCACAGCATTCCAGCCCGCGGTACAGATCCTGAACACCTGCATTATGACATCCGCTTTTTGCTTCAGGCAGAGACAACGGATCATGTTGTAGGAGAAGAATCACACGATCTGGAATGGATTGCTGCGTCGGATCTTGAATCACGTACAACAGAGTCATCAATGGTGAGGATGGCTGCAAAATGGAGATCTCGATATGTCGTTGCGCGAAGTATCGATATTGGAGCTTCAGCAGAAGCTGTGTTTGACTTTCATCTTGATACTCGGAATCTCCTTCGAATTAGTCCGCCGAACATTTCGGTAACGATTGAATCAATGGGAACTCCAGGGCTTGGATACGAAACAGTGTTACGCGTTCGACAGTTTGGTTTCTTTACCACACGATGGCACGTTCGCATCACACAATGTGACCGACCAACGATCATGGTAGATGAGCAACTTCGTGGTCCATTCCGTTCGTGGAAACAAACTCGACTTATTGAATCAACGTCCGTTGGCAGTAGGCTTACCGACATCGTCGAGTACGACATACCCTTTGGACATGTTGGAGCGTTCGTGCATCGATTGGTTATCTGGCGAAAAATACTTGATATGTTTTCGTATCGACAACAGCGTACGCGTGAGATTCTCGAGGAGTCATCGACGTATCCGGATTCGACGTTAACGTCGTTGTAACACGGCACTTCGCGCTTGTTCGACCACGTATCGTACCTCAGCCAGTGATGAGGCACGTAGGGCACGCTCAATCATCTCTTCAACGATTCGTTCAGTTTCGAGAAGTCGTGGTGACGTTGGAACGGTAACGGACATCATGGCCGTCCGGTAAAAAATGGGTCTTTCATCAACCGGATACGCCGATAACACGGACGTATGTACAGGCATCCCCGCGTCGGGTATTTGATTCGTGAATGCTTTGCTCACACTATCCGACGTGATCCATCTGACAAACACACTCGCCGACAACGTATCGGTACACCGAGAAGACATACACAGAACGTCGGCGTTCAGTATACTTCTTGATGGTTGTTCCTCCTGGAAGGCACGTTCCCGCGCATCCTGACCTGTATATATCCACGCACCTGTATAGACGTCTGTTAATGCACCCTTACGAAGCGCATCATCGAGAGATCGAGATTGATCAAACACAGCACGCGGAGCAAGTGTTCTGCGAAGTGAATCGAGTGATTGAACACATCTCTCATCAAGTGTCTCTACAATTGGCTCACGACGATAGACGTCTGGTGCACCAAATTTCCATACTAAGGGCAAGGTGCGCTTCAGCACGTTGTGCGGGTCACCAATACACAACCCCCACGTCGTGTCACCGGCCGCACCTCGACGCACATGTGCACGAACATTCATCGTCCACGGTGCGGCGTAGGCAAGACCATTCATCATCACCGCAGCACCAATGTATGTTGGGTATGCAGCCGTATCAACAAATGATAGCGCTTGAATTGCTCCGCCTTCTGCAAACACGGCGAACCAGTCAAGACCCGTATGTACGACGTCGGGTGCAGTGCCACTGTTAAACGCAAGTTGGAGCTTCGACATTCCGTCGCTCCACGCCAACTCTGATGGTACAACATCAATTGTTGGATGTAAGCGTTCAAACTCCTCGAGTAACGAATCCAGAACCTGACGTTGCTGAGGCTCTGACCAAAAGTGCCAGAATGTTATGGATCGCTGTTCTGGCTGGTCGTGTGTTGTGCAGCTCGTCAGAAACCCATAGAGGACTACAACAACGGCATATCGCACGAAGGATATCATTATCGTGTAGCTGCAACGACAGGAGAACGAGACTCTACACTTCGACGCTCATGCTGCTGAACCGATCGTGGTGCAAAGAACGGTCCGCGAGGTTTTGGCTCTTCTGGTGAAGGGGCAGAAGGGGCTGATGTTGGTGGTACGGATGGAACGGTGCCTGTCATCATGCGCCAGGATGTGTCACGAGTAACACCTTCAGGCCACTTCCGATGGAAGTACATTTCCAGCATGGCACGTGCGATAGGAAGAGCTGAAGCGGCACCAAAACCACCACTCTCAACCGATACACAAATTGCAATCTTTGGATTGTCTTTCGGAGCAAAACAGATAAACCACGACTGGTCCTTTTGTCCGCGTACTTCTGCCGTACCGGTCTTTCCACAGACGTCGAGTCCCGGAATATCAGCACCGCGTGACGTGCCATTTGTCACGACTCGGCGCATACCCTCCTTCACCGTCTTAAAGTGCTGTTTGTCAATGGGAATGACGTGTGAGTCGTAGGCAACGTCAAGGCGTTTGTTAATTGCCTTGTTAAACGTTGCCCGCACAACGTGCGGTTGATACCACGTACCCTCGTTGGCGATTGCAGCTGTGTATGCAGCCATCTGCAGTGGCGTGACGGCAACTTCACCTTGTCCGATTCCCCAGTTCACGAGTACATAGTTTGTCCAACCACGTTCTCCGTACACACGATTGAGCCATTCGCGTGAAGGATTCTTTCCTCGACCTTCTTCGGTGATATCTGCACGGGTCTTTTCTCCAAAGCCGAACATGGAAGCCCAATAGTGGTGCTTTTCGATACCAAGTTTCACAGCAACCTGGTTAAAAAATGCATTGCACGAAACAGCAAGGGCATCCTTAACAGCAATTGAGCCGTGAACACCGCCGTGACATTTACATGTTCGATTTCCGAAGGTAAAACCTCCAGCACAGTACAACGTGCTCTTGTCAGAAATTACACCCTCCTGGAGTCCAGCGAGGGCCATCAACGGTTTCCACGTTGATCCTGGAGAATACTGTGGCATTGATGCCCGATTAAAGAGGGGATTCTCAGGGTCACGAGCCAGGGAGTTGTAGTACGATCGAGACGTCTTACCGGTGAACTGTCGGATATCAAAATCAGGTTTACTTACAAAAGCAAGTATCTCGCCATTTGACGGGTCGATCGCCACAGCTCCTCCGCGTTTGCCATCGAGCATACGATCGGCAACTTCCTGGACGTCCATATCAAGTCCAAGAAAGAGGTCAAAGCCTTCCTTCGCGCCAACGTCACTTTTCCCCTCATTAAAACTCGCTACGCGTTGTCCGTTCTTATTCACAGCAACAAACTGGAGCCCCTTTTGCCCCCTGATTTGTTCTTCATACGAACGTTCTAATCCCGTTTGCCCGATCATGTCACCGGGATCGTACGCATCACCAAGTTGACCTAACTGCCACTCACTCACCTCACGTGTATATCCAAAGAGATGTGAGCTATTACCTTGGAACGCATACAGTCGTTTGGGATCAATGATGATGTCGACACCTGGGAGGGCATCACGTTGCTCTTCAATTGCTCCAATAATGTCAGCGCCAATGTCTCGACCTGCTGAAATTTTTGCCGGATTAAACTTGTTAAAGGCGGCCGCCCGATGAACGTCAGCCCATATCACAGAATCTGGCACACCAAGTATCCGAGATAGTCGTTGGGCCGATTCATCGGTGAACTCATACGGAGTGACGGTGATAGAAAAGCCAGGAGCGTTCTGTACAACAAATCGTCCGTTCCGGTCAATCATGTTTCCCCGGAAAGGCTCAATCTTGACGGCCTTAATTGCCTGAGCTTCTGCCTTGAGACGATAGACGTTCCCCTGGACAATCTGGAGATATCCTAACCTGCCAACATAGACGATGGCCATTAACAAGACAGCGTATCGTAGAATACGTTGCCGTTGCGGTGATCCAAAGGTTGCGTCGTTTGTGACAGGCGTTGCCATGGTGATTTACGAGCGAGAAGGCGGATGGACGAGTGGACTGTGTTTGGCGATTCCAACAAAGGCAAACATCAGGGCGAACATGACATTACCCCAACGCTGATCAAAAAAGCCAGTCATAAAGATGTTCACGAAGAGTGCTGGCAGGAAGGCCACCATGGCAACAGACATTGCGCGTACCATGGGTTGTTGAACTCTCCGGAACGCGTCAATTCCGAGACGAAGGACCGTGCCAGTGAAGACAAGCAGGATAGCATACATTACGAGAGCTATTGGTATGCCAAGCTTATACGGAAGTGCGATATAACCGATGTGGATGAAGGCCGCACGATTGGTGGCCATGTGAATGGGATCCCACGTTGTAAATCGAGCTCGCATGCCGGCCCCGCCAAGAGGGTACTGCTCAATCTCGTCGATTGCATCACTCGCCTCATTCAGCCGTGTTTCGAACGAACGGTCACCACCTGATAACTGCGTCGACGACGTTAATCGGTTCTTGGCAACAGTGAGTACAATGTCAGCAATCTTCGGATTCCACATCATGAGTCCGCCATAGACGAGAAGGCTTGCTGTGACGAGTGTTGCAAAGAGGCGGAATGTTTGCTGCCATCGAAGGAAGACGATGATGATTGCAAGGCAGACAAAAAACATCACCCATAACGTGCGGGTGAACGTAAGTACGAGTGCGACGGCATTTGCTGCCGTTACAAGCAGAATAAACAGCCGGTGTTTACGATGCTGCGTTTCAAACCACGTTGCAATTGCCGCTACCAAGGCAAGAAGATGGATAGGACCTAACAGTGCACTGCGGGAAGACCAGATCTGATAGGCAAAGGCGGCCGTGTTGGAAAGGTTCTTCTTGTACGTATACACCGTCAATGCTGACATTGCAATTGTTGACAGGGCCGAAAAGAACAAAAAGCGTTTCCGCCCAGGTTCGTCCCAGCCCCAGACATCCCGAAATGGAAAGTAGTATAACATCAAGACAAAGAGCGACCATTCACTGAACCATGTCATAGGCTCAACATCATTGGCAAGAGCAACGATGATGTTGAGAAAGGTAATACCAACAAAGAACGTCAACAACCAATCAAACCACGATTTTATGAGCGGTTCCTGGGATGTAGCCATGCGCCAAATCATCCAACCTATTACGGTGACACTGAAGAAGGCTCCGACGCCCGCTTCAGCTGCACTGATACCAGCACCGGTATCTGTCAGAAACCAGGGGAGGACACACAGAAATGAAATCAACCACATCTGAGGACGCAGGATCATAAACCATGCAAGCAACAGGCCGCATGGTATGATTCCAAGGAGCTCAGGATAGTGCAACAGATTCATGCCCCAGCAGGACTGCGCATCAGCCGACGCCAAGCGAACACTATCATCAGGATCAGCATCGTAAGGATGCCAGATCCAAGGGCTGCACCAGCAGAAATGAGTGCGCGTTTTGGTCGATCCTTCTTCTCCGCAACAACCGGAGCATCAACAACAAGTAGACTTGGTGTTGACTTATTCATATCGAGACGCGTCTGTTCAAGTGTGGGCAGAAGAAACGCCTTGAGCTTTGAAAATGCTTCGAATTCAGCGAACACGCGTAAGTACGAGATGCCAATGCCTGCAGCATCCTTCACAGGCACATTGCCCGTAAGGCCGGGCTCAACCTGAAGCTGACCGTATTGTTTTTTTAGTTGTTCAACAAGTGACTTCTGCGTACGTACCTGAGGATCTCCCGATCCATAAACACTTTCGAGCAAGCCGAGCGCCGTCTCTTGTTTTAACACTTCTTCCTTTGCCGATGCTAGTGCTGTTGCAGCACTTTTTGCCTGGTCCAAAGGTGAGAATATCATGTACGTTCGCGAGTACCAGGCCAAAGAATCCCCGAGTGCAGAAATCGTTGAATCCATACGTCGGACTCGTTCTTCCAGGTATTCCGCACTTTTAACGGCCTCGTCACGTTGAACCCTATTTGTCAGGAGATTGGCTTCCCGGACAAATGTTTCGGCCATCAGGGCTGCCTTCTTGGGGTCGCGGCTCCAAACACTAATCTCATAGTTACCTTCTGGTCGGAGGTCAATATCAAGATTTGATTCAAACTCTTCACGGATCTCATCAGCAGTCCTGTCAACCATGTCGTACTCTTCGGCAAGGTTAAACCTTGCAATCATCGTGTCTCGAAGAGTTCGAGTGAAGAGCAGTGCTATGAAGTCGTATGCATCTGCACCCTTGCCGCCAAGTTTGTTCAGACCGAAGTCCTTTAACGTGCTGCTGATTCCACCGAGTGCGCCGGTGAGTCCCGTATTGTCGGTACGCGGGGGAACACAGTTCACCGTAGACTTAAAGTATTCCGGTAGTGTACGAACGTAGAGCCACGTGCCAAAGCCTGTAAGCACGGAAACAATGGCAATCAACCACCACTTCTTCAACAGCAGTCGAATAAGATCTGTTGAGGGAAAGGAGGCTGGGCTATCCGCAGTGCTGGTCGGTTGCGTCATGGATTCCGTAACTTGATGATTCCATTCAAAGATACGGTCGACGGATGAACCCATACACTCAGTCTACGACAATTGGCGTGAATGCACGTTTACTTGTACCTGGTCGGCTTGAGGGCTTGGGTTGGTATACCTTTGAGATTCTCCGCAGGCTTGTGACCCTGCGTCCAAAGGCGACCTGGATTTTCTATTTTGACAGGCCTTTCGACCCGTCGTTTGTGTTTGCTGATAACGTACGGGGAGTGGTGATCCACCCGCCTGCCCGCCATCCGATTCTGTGGCACATTTGGATGGCAATGAACGTGCCGCGGGCTGTTCGCCGGGACAAATGCGACGTCGTCCTTTCGTTAGAGGGCCTCATGCCCCTCTCATGCCACGTTCCCAGTGTAAACGTCATCCATGACCTAGGATTTGTGCATGAACCTTCACATCTCCCGTGGATGGTGCGAGCCTACTATGACTATCACTTCCGGAGGGCAGCACGGGAGGCTACGGTTCTCGGCACTATTAGTGAATGGTCCCGTGCTGACGTCACGCAGCGATACGGTCGTAATCCATCAGAAATGTTCCTTGTTCCCAATGCTATTCGTGACGGATTTGAGCCATTAGAAGAACGTGAACAGGACATTGTTCGAGCTGAGCTCACAGCGGGCCGCCGATACTTCGTTCACGTTGGATTGCTTCAACCTCGAAAGAATATCCAACGTTTAATGCAGGCCTATGATCTCTATCGTAAGCGCGGAGGAAATCTGTCACTTGTGTTAGCTGGCCGGAAGGGATGGGCGCTCGCTGACATGGAGAGAACGTTTGAGTCGCTCGAATTCAAACATGATATTCATTTTACGGGCTATGTAGAAGACAAACGCTTACAGCGCATTGTCGCTTCAGCAGAGGCACTCGTCTTTGTGCCAACCTATGAAGGCTTTGGTGTACCTGTCATTGAAGCAATGGCCTGTGGTATACCTGTCGTAGCTTCACGCACATCTTCTATTCCCGAAGTGGCAGGATCAGCGGCCATACTCGTTGATCCCATGAGTGTTCTTGATATCGCTCAGGGAATGATTGATGTAACGAGTGATCCCGTCCTTCGCAAGAATCTCCGTGAACGAGGCCTTGTGCGTGCAAAGGATTTTTCGTGGAATCGTAGCGCGGAAATTGTTAACGCGATGATTGACGTTGCGCTTCGCTCTGGACAGACGTCTTCGCAACGATAACCATGTTTGGTGTTGTCAATCGATGATTGGACTGAACGCCAGCAACGAGCGCGGCAAGACGTTCTGAAAGTGTTACAAATGGCTTCACGATCGACCTCAAGAGGCGTACCAGTATGCCACCACCAACTGGGGGCACCGGATATATATCAACAGAATGAAAGTTTACCGTTGCAAACAGTTCGAGTGTCGACAGTTTGTTCAAGTGCAGCTCATGAGTCAAATCACCGAACGATAACACTGTCCCAAAGGCAGCATCAATGTTTGGTGTTCGAAGGATGAGCGTTCCCCCCGGTCGAAGGACTTCAGAAATGAGATTGAGTGTGTCTATGGCTTCTTCTCGTGTAAGGTGCTCAATCACATCGATCATTGTAATGCAGTCAAACCCCGAAGATCCAAACAAAGCATCACGAAGTGAGGCTACACGGGCATTGGTCACCCCCAGTTGATGTGCTACGGCGATTTGTTGCGGAGAAATATCAACACCTACAGCATTCTGGTATCCTTCGTCCGAAAGTAGACTCAAGAACGCACCAAATCCGCAACCAAGATCCATAATTCGCGCAGTTCTTTCCGTCGGAACATGAGGTAGTACACAGTGTCGAAGATCAACCTTCGTACGATGCACTATTGCACGCAACTCTGCAGGATCCGTTGTTCGTGTCTGAACCGTGGTATACTGATCATAAAAGTGGTGGCGATGATCTGTCACGATGTTTCCTTGTGCAGAAGTGATCTGTAAACGTTCACGATTGACGAGGCGATATGCTCGTTTGTATACAGTGTATGAACTCGCTCAAGTCCAAGGTTTGACAAACTCTGTCGCTTCTCAGGTGAGTCGGCCAGAGCACCGATAGCAGCACGTAACTCATCTATACTGCCCTCAGTACAAATGAGACCAGCATTGCCAATGACGTAGGGAATCTCTCCCGACGTTGATCCAATCACGGGTACACCACACGCCATTGCCTCAATGATGACGCGTCCAAACTGCTCTTTCCAGTGTGGCATCGTTAACGACGGAATGCAGAGCATGTCCATCGCCTTCATGGCCGACGGAATGTCGGACGCTTGCACGTTCTCAACGATATGTAGACGATCGGAGAGGCCGAGAGAACTTGCACGCTGACGTACCTCAGAGGTGTAGTCACCGCGTCCAACAACAACAAGGTGTAGATTATTCCGATTGAGCCCAGCTATAGCATCAACAAGAACGTCGAGCCCCTTCATCTTCAATACACGTCCAACAAATCCAACGACGATGGCATCTCGTGGAATGTTCAGCTTGTCACGAAATCCTGGTTGACCAGCGTGTGGTGAATATATCTCCGGGTTAACACCATACTGCGGAATAACATGGATGGGGCCCTCGTATCCAACCTTTCGAAACAACGGTTCTGACTCATGTGTGCCTACCAGCAGATGGTCCACATGTGGTAATGTCATGTGCTGAAGCGTGTTCTGAAGAATTCGTTTCGGATGCCACCATTGCCAGTGATCGTACGGAATTGTCATGTTGCGCCATGAGAACACAACAATCTTGGGCCGCTTTTTCAGCGCTAATGACTTCCGGATGATTTGATGCGTAACGTAACTCTCCGGTTCTTCCTCGAGGTGCACGATATCTGGCTGTAAGCGTCGAACCGTCTGGCCAAGCCACGCAAAGTGCCAGGCATTCTGTTTGGCCGTTGTACTACATCGACTTTTCAGTGTCTTAACAGTATAGGTGCCATCTCCACGGTGGGCCGTTACTATACGGCCACCTTCGAAGTATCTCTCTGGGAGCAGGGCAGTGAGGTCCACATCGCTGTTTTGCGCAATCCAGCGAAGTTTGTCCTGATAGACATCGACGACGCTCGAATGTGAAACGAAGAGTACGCGCATATGGCAAAGATAGGAGCACGTCAGCGCACGACACGTAGATTTGCCACATTGTGAACATCTTCCTTATCCTCCCGCGTATCCCATATCCCGTACGGGATGGGGGAGCTGTTGTGATGTGGCAGACACTTGAGCACCTGACGAAGTACGGTCATCGTGTGACAGTATTGGTGCTTAACACGTCGCGCCACCGCACTGATGCTGACGTGTTGGATAGGATTGCCCATCGAGTCTACAGTGTCAACGTAACGACGGACATTACGGTCTACGGTGCTCTCCGTTCATTGCTACTACCTCGCGAACCGCTGCATACATCGTTACCGTCCCCGTCATATTGGATTGAGCGATTCCTGAGTCTTGAAGCATATACGCTGGCAGAGGAAATCCTCGATTCTGAATCGTTCGATGTTATTCAATGCGAGTCGTTGTTTACCGCTTGGTATGGAATTGCGTTAACGGAACAACGTCGTACAAGCGGAAGGTCGACACCACCGATTGTGCTCAGAGCTCACAATGTCGAAAGCCGCATCATGGGTCGACTCAGTCAAGAGTCCTCGCGGTCGGCACCAGAGCGATGGTACCGACAACAGCTGGCACATCACACGGAACGATTCGAACGAGCCGTTGCTCAATCTGTTCATGGTGTAGCGACACTCTCGGAAGAGGATCGGACCTGGTTTACGAGTGTGGCACCATCAACACCATCGATATCGATTCCACCAGGAATTGTCCTTGCTTCGCAGGATAAACATGCTCAGCGTCAGTATTCGACGTTATGCCTGTTAGCAAGTATGGAGTGGGCACCTAACGTTGCGGGCGCACGATGGTTTGTGCGAGAGGTGCTCCCCAACATCCTACTTCGGCGACCTGATACCGTCCTACATATTGCCGGACGAAACCCGGGGTCAGAAATCCTTCAACTTCACAATGGTCACAACATCATCGTACACGGTGAAATTGAGTCGGCCTCTGAGTTCCGAGCTCAACATGCTATTAGTATCGTCCCACTCTTTAGTGGTAGTGGCATTCGTATCAAAATACTTGAGGCACTTGCCGCAAAGCAGGCAGTTGTATCCACAAGCATAGGTGCTGAGGGTCTCAACGTTGAACATGGCCAACACCTTACAATTGCGGATACAGCAGAAGAGTTTGCCAACGCTTGTCTGTGGTTACTCGATCATTCAGATCAGGCACAGATCATGGGGAATCGTGGCGCAGAACTGATTGCGTCCAACTATTCGTGGGAAAGTTCTATCCGAGCACTTTCAACGTTGTATGCCACGCTTCGGACTACGAGTCAAGAGCCTGCAAACGATTAATCTCGTCGCGCAAGTTTGCTGCACGCTCAAAGTCGAGATCACGTGCGGCATTTTTCATTTCAGTAAACATTTGTTCAATGAGTTCTTTTCGCTGTTCGGGCGTAAGGAACTTGGCTACCGGCTCAGCCGATCGTTTGAGTTTTGCTTTCTCTGAATCCGCGAGGCGTTGTGTTCGCGAAGCCTGTATGTCTGCTACGGACGTCGATTCGAGAATTTCCTCAAGTGACTTATAGACAGTTTTAGGATCAATTCCGTGTTGGCGGTTGTATTCTTCTTGCAGTGTCCTACGGCGATTGGTCTCGTCGATCACGGCCTTCATTGATGCCGTGATGTTATCCGCGTAAAAGATGACAAGTCCGTTCACGTTCCGAGCAGTACGGCCAGCCGTTTGCATCAACGATCGTTCGCTACGGAGAAATCCCTCTTTATCAGCATCGAGAATGGCCACAAGAGTGACTTCCGGCATATCGAGCCCTTCTCGTAACAGATTTACCCCAACGAGAACATCAAAGTTGCCGAGACGCAGATTACGAATGATGTCTACACGTTCGAGAGCTGACACATCACTGTGTATATAGGCCGTACGAATGTGGAGATTATGCAGATAGTCAGTGAGATCCTCTGCCATACGCTTTGTGAGCGTTGTCACGAGAATCCTCTCACCCTTTTCCGCGCGCGTGCGAATCTCTCCGACGAGATCGTCAATTTGATTACGTACAGGACGTATCTCGATGCGAGGGTCCAATAGTCCCGTTGGTCGGATGACCTGCTCTACAACAACTCCCATCGTGCGTTGTAACTCGTAGTCACCGGGAGTTGCACTTACGTAGATGGCTTGGTGAACCTGCTGCTCAAACTCATCAAACTTTAGAGGTCGATTTTCCAGCGCAGATGGAAGTCGGAAACCATGTTCAACAAGTGTGAGTTTGCGCTGCCGATCACCATTGTACATCCCTCGTATCTGAGGAATCGTAACGTGACTTTCATCTATGACCAACAAGAAGTCATCAGGGAAATAGTCGATAAGGCAGTTCGGTTTATCACCTGGTTTCCGACCACTCAGATGCATGGAATAGTTCTCAATTCCGGAGCAGTATCCAACTTCCTTCATCATCTCAATGTCGAACAACGTGCGTTGTTCCAAACGTTGTGCTTCAAGGTATTTGCCTAGGTCGCGCAGTTCCTTCAGCCTGTCAACCAATTCGTCCTTGATGTCTGTTATCGCTCGCGCCAAGTTTGACTGCGACGTCACAAAAAGACGAGCAGGATAGAGGAGAACGTGACCAACACGTTCGATCAGGGTGCCATCAAGAGGATGAATGAGTGAGACGCGGTCAATCTCATCACCAAAGAATTCGACGCGGATGGCCTTTTTATCTTCATAGGCAGGCAAAATATCTACAACGTCACCGCGTACTCGAAACGTACCTCTACCAAACTCAAAGTCGTTACGCGAGTAGTGAATATCGTTCAGACGATGTAACAGCTGCTGCCGCGTCACCGTTTGGCCTTCACGGATAACAAGAAGCTGATCCTTAAAGTCTTCTTTAGCACCTATTCCGTAGATACATGAAACGGAAGCGACAACAATTACATCTCGACGACCTTCAACCAGTGCACTTGTTGCGCGAAGGCGCAAACGATCAATTTCGTCGTTAATCGAAAAATCCTTTTCGATGTATACATCGGTCGTGGGAACGTAGGCTTCAGGTTGATAGTAGTCGTAGTACGAGATAAAGAACTCAACAGCATTCTCCGGAAAGAATGACCGAAACTCTCCATACAGCTGTGCAGCAAGTGTCTTGTTGGGAGAAATCACCAGTGTGGGTCGACCCGTTTGTGCGATGACATTTGAAATGGTGAATGTCTTACCCGAACCCGTCACACCAAGAAGAACCTGATCTCGTTCTGCCTGATGTAGTCCTGCGACGAGCTCCTCGATGGCCTTGGGCTGATCTCCGGATGGTTGATACTTCGTGACAAGCTGGAATGATGACATTGTTGAGGGGGCAAAAGGGGCGAAGGAAGGGGACAATCCCGCAACATCGCCCAGATCGGCGGATTTCGCAAATGGAGGATTTCCACCGAATCTTCATCTATGAGAAGAAATTCATTGACACAGGGGCCCTGAAGGCCCTATTTTTGTCGTTTTTGTCGCCACTTCCTTCAGGCTTCTGATGAAACTCTCGGAATTCAAGTTCTCCGTCCCGAAAAACGCCGTCGCCAAATTTCCGGCCGATCCGCGCGAGAGCTCACGCCTTATGGTCTACAACCGTGAAACGGGTGAAACAGAGGACAAACATTTCAAGGATATCGTCAACTACATGGACAAGGGCGACGTGATTGTCGTCAATGAAACGAAGGTGTTTCCAGCTCGCCTCTTCGGCAAGAAGGAAAAGACGAATGCGAAAATTGAAGTGATGTTGTTACGCGAACTCAAGGCTCCTGAAAGAATCTGGGACGTACTTGTTGAGCCAGCACGCAAGGTTCGTATCGGCAACAAAATTTACTTTGATAACAATAAGTTTTACTGTGAGATCATCGACAATACAACGTCGCGTGGTCGTACAGTTCGATTCTCTTACGATGGCGATCTCCACGAAGTGATTGAGCGTATTGGCCAGATGCCATTACCCGATTACATCAAACGTGAACCAACTGAGCACGACAAAGAGACGTATCAGTGCGTCTTTGCAAATCCTGATCGACGTGGCTCGATCGCTCCCCCTACGTCCGGTTTACACTTTAGTGATAAGCTGCTGAAAGCGCTCGACAAGAAGGGTGTGAAGATCGCTACGGTGACATTGAACATCGGTCAGGGCGTGTTTGAACAGATCGAAGTTGAAGACCTCACGAAACACAGAATGTACAGTGAGTACTTTGAGATCAGCAAGGATTCGGCGGAGACAATCAACAAGGCGTTAAAGGCCAAGAAGAACGTCTATGCCGTTGGATGTTCTGTCGTTCGAGCCCTCGAATCCAGTGTCCTGACATCTGGGATTGTGAAGCCTAATCGTGGTTGGACGGATAAGTTTATCTATCCACCATACGAATTCAAAATCGCGAATCGTTTTATCACAAACTTCCACCTCCCAGCGTCACCGAGCTTGCTGTTGGCAACAGCCTACGTTGGTGGTAAGGAACATCTGTTTAAGGCCTATAAGAAGGCTATGAAGAGTGAGTATCGATTCTTCGCCTATGGCGATGCAATGATGGTGATCTGAGGTACGACATGACAGCATACGATCAACTTTTCGCGATTATGTCGCGGACGGCAGACATTGCGTCAGCTGCAGCGGTGCTCGGTTGGGATCAGGAAACCTACATGCCTGACGGAGCCGTCGCAGCGAGGGCCGAGCAGCTTGCAACATTGTCGACACTCATTCATCAGTTTATGACGTCGGACGAGACAAAGCGCGCCGTCGAGCGTGCAAAGTCCGATGTTGCAACTGATGATGTGCGCAAACAACGAATTGTCTCAACGTTTGAACGCGACGTTATACGATCGTCAAAGTTGCCAGATGATCTTGTTCATGAAGCAGCTCACACTGCTGCACTTGCACAGGATGCTTGGAAACGAGCACGAATGTCATCGGACTTTAGAATCTTCCAGCCATTGCTCGAAAAGACCGTCGAACTCAAACTTCGTCAGGCAGAGTATCTCGGTCCAGCCGAACATCCGTACGATAATCTCCTCGATGAGTATGAGCCTGGTCTTACGGTAGGGGAATTAACTCCTGTCTTCGAGCGATTGAGGAAGGGCACCGTTGATCTTTTGAATGACATTCAACCCACCGCTCACGAGGTGAATGATGATGTGCTGCATAGGTTTTATGCCCCTGATCGCCAGTTAGCGGTAGCAACAGACATCATCAGTAAACTTGGCTTTTCGCTCGAAACAGGTCGTGTTGACTTATCTGCTCATCCATTCTGTACGTCATTTGCATCTACGGATGTTCGACTTACGACACGAATTCGTGAACATGATTTACGGTCATGCCTCTTCGGACTCATTCATGAGGCGGGACATGGCATGTATGAGCAGGGTATTGGAGCCGATCTAGCGCGAACGTCGTCTGGACAGGGTGCTAGTATGGGTATCCATGAGTCGCAGTCCCTCTTCTGGGAGAATATCATTGCTCGAAGTGAAGAGTTTTGGCAGTGGGCCTTCCCTCGCTTGCGAGACGCATTTCCAGATGCCCTGTCAGATCAAACACCACGGGAGTTTTACCGTTCAATCAATCGAATCGTACGCTCATTAAATCGTGTGGAGAGTGATGAGGTGACGTATAACCTTCACATCATTCTACGATTCGAAATCGAACGAGACCTGCTTGCAGGTACACTGAAGGTTGCTGACATTCCAGCTGTGTGGAATGAAAAGATGTCAACATCTCTTGGCGTAGTTCCACCGAACGATGCGGAAGGTTGTCTGCAAGACGTGCATTGGTCGTTTGGAGGTATCGGTTACTTCCCATCATACACGCTAGGAAAACTCTACGCTGCGATGCAGTGGCAGGCATTATCCGCAGAAATGCCGGACGTTCGCGAACGAATTGCAAACGGAGATTTCCAGCCGATCCGAGAGTGGATGCGAACTAACATTCATGATGTTGGGCGTACGGAACTACCGTCTGAGATTATTCAGCGTGTCTGTGGCCGACCACTAACAGAGATTGACTTTCTTGACTATGTCCGCGCAAAAGCCGGACGAGTGTACGGCTTTGCCTGACGTTCCAGAGTTTGGAGCGTCTGTAGCAGAATATCTAACGTCGCTACGGTTTACGGGTTCACTTCCTCAAGATTTTGAGGTTCTGAACCCGTATGTTTTTCCGGAGGTTCGACGAGTTGTTACGTCGGTGTGTCATCGATTCTACGTTGACACAAAACCACGAATTGGTATCTGGGGAATTAATCCAGGGCGACTTGGAGCTGGTTTGACGGGACTATCATTCACGGATCCTGTCAGTCTTCGAGATTTGTTCGGCGTATCGTCAAGCATCACTGGCAGAACTGAGCCATCGGCACAGTTTATCGCCGATGTCATACGGTCCTATGGTGGTCCTGAGCCCTTCTACCGCGACGTCTATGTATCTGCCCTGAGTCCTCTTGGTTTCCTGAGAGACGGTAAAAACGTGAACTTTTACGATGACCCTCGTTTTGCCACAAACATCTTGCCATGGATAGATGAACAGGTTGCCATACAAGAGTCCTTTGGGCTTCGTCGTGGCATTGCAATTATTCTTGGAAAGGGTAAACTCCAGACCTATGTCGAGCGTAATCTGCGAAGACATCGCGAATGGGATCAGGTCACATATCTTGAACATCCACGCTACGTGGCACAGTATCGTCGGAGTGCGTGGGATCAATACGTAGAAACGTACGTTCAAACGATCCGAAATCTTGTCCACAGCGATTCCTGACAATTTGCGTAGTTCACAACGCCCGCGTAACTTTGTGGTCTCTGCTTCGCGATATCTGACGGCACGATAGTGCCGGTCAACCAAGCAGGCCAGCCGCCAACTTAGCTCAGCTGGTAGAGCAGTTCATTCGTAATGAACAGGTCGCCGGTTCAAGTCCGGCAGTTGGCTCTTTCAAAAAGCCCCTTGTCATAGCGTCAAGGGGCTTTTTTCGTTACTTCGTAGACTTCGTGTTGATGTATCGAGATGGAGGACACATGGGGACGGTTCGGCAGAGGTTGAGATATTCGATTGATGGGCTTTTTGCTCGTGGAACAACAACGTTACTGGTTGTTCTCGGTGTCGTCGTGGTCCTCGTGATGGCCTCCGTCAGCGTTGCAGTGGTCTCGAGTGGAGACATTCCAAATGAAGACATGTCCGTCGTTGATATCGTATGGACGGTGTTTGCCTATATGTACGATCCATCAAGTGTCGGATATGATGAGGGAGGTTGGACGTACCGAATACTTCTCCTAGGTGCAAGTCTTGTTGGAGTGATCGTACTCTCAACCTTCATCGGTATCATAACGAACGGTTTTTCGAATATGCTGGAAACACTTCGTAAGGGTCGAAGTACGGTTCTGGAATCCAAACACACATTAATCCTCGGATGGAGTGAACGTATTTATGGAATAGTATCGGAGCTTGCAATTGCAAATGAAAACGTTAAGCAAGCACGTATTGTGATACTTGCTCACGAAGACAAGGTCGATATGGAGGATAGACTTCGTGAGAGGATCTCACTTCCACCGGGTACAAAGGTGATCTGTCGAAGTGGATCACCGTTAGATATGACAGACCTTGACATTGTTGCGCCAACGGAAGCGCGGAGTATTATCGTCATTGCACCGGACGATCACGAAAATCCGGACGCATTTGTTGTGAAGACTCTTCTAGCGCTTATTCACAAGGACCCTCACGGAACATCTCCAATCGTTGCAACGATGCAGGATGTAAAGAATATTGAAGTGGCGTCAATCATTGGTAGGGAACGAGTTCGATTAATCCCAAACGAGCTTGTGATTTCGCAGATAATCACACAGACATGTCGGCAACCCGGACTGTCGATGGTCTACACCGAACTGCTTGACTTTGGTGGTGACGAGTTGTATTTCACACGTATCGATAGTCTAGTTGGCAAAACATTTGCCGACATACTCCTTGACTTTGAGGATTCAACGGTTTTCGGAATCAAACGTCCCAACAGGGGACCGATGGTCAATCCTCCAATGGACATGATCATCGAGGACGGGGATGAGATTATTGCACTATCGGCTGATGATGACACAGTTGTTGTTCGCACAACTCCTCGGCCAGAGATTGACGAAGCCGTTATGGTATCGTCACCGGCCGTGAAGCGCAGTCCTGAACGTATCCTTGTCCTCGGTTGGAATAGTCGAGGTACGTTTATCATGCATGAACTCGATCAGTATGTAGCTTTTGGATCAACCATCGATGTTATTGACCGCTTGGATCATAGTCTTGCCGTACAAGAATTAGATGATGCAACGAAAAACATTGAGATACGGGCAAAAATTGCCGACACGACACACCGTTCCGTTCTTGATGCTGCACAACTGACGTCCTATGATTCTGTCATCGTATTGGCAGATATGACACTCAGTGATCCGCAAGAAGCGGATGCACGAACACTCATGACGTTGATACACGTCAGAGACATCGTGGCATCTGGCGACCGACATGTTAACATTGTGACCGAGATGTTAGATGATCGTAATCGCCAGTTAGCAAGTGTCTCTGCAACCGATGACTTCATTGTCAGTAACAAGATTACGTCGCTGCTGTTAACTCAGGTTGCTGAAAATCCTGATCTCTCCGCAGTATTTGCAGACCTGTTCGATGCTGCTGGGAGCGAGTTATACCTCAAGCCGGCATACGTCTATGTGAAGACCGGCACGGAGGTAAACTTTGCAACAGTAGTGGCCTCGGCGTTGCGGCGAGGAGAAATTGCCATTGGACATCGAAGAGTGACGAATGGGTCAACGATGGTTGACGTTAACGTTCCAAAGTCATCGAGATTTGTCTACTCTGAGTCAGATATGATCGTCGTACTTGCCGTAGATTAGAGGCAGTTATGATCTCGTACGTGACTCCCACATCATCCCTGACCTCACGACATGTTTCCTGCCCCTTTTGCCCCTTTCAAAGCTCGTGTATCGAGTTCTATGATGACGATTGTCGTTGTTCTTGTTAGCCTGCTCGTTGTATCGTGTTCTGACGACCGAATATTGGGCAAATCTCCTAATGAGAACGGACCGGTCCTCTCGGTAACAGAAGCACTTCGTCAGGAGAATCTGGATCGAACAATCGTTGTACGAGGAACGATTGCGCTCGTATGTCAGGATGAAGGATGTTGGATGAGCATCACGGATGGACAACGACGCCTTCGTATGACCTTTGAGGATGAGGCATTTACAGTTCCGATCTCAGCGACGGGCTCGGTAATCGTGGAGGGCGTCATTCATGAAGAGCTTGTTGACGCAGCGAGTGCTCAGGCCATGGGACCAAGTATTGGAGCCGATTCGGTAACCACAAGAGTTGATGGTGACCAACGAATTCCGCTCATGACAGCGCGCGGTGTAAAATTTCTTGATTGACACGTTGAAACCGTAGGCACGGTTTGACGTACGTGGCGGCCTGAATTCCGGGGACAGGATGTTTCGTTCACGACTACGACTGCCGACAGACGACCAATCCCGCCGCACGATGCAAACCGTCATCGTTGTGGCAGGCATCGCATTCGCTGTCATCCGCGCGACTGTGGTTGGCTTGTGGTGTTTGCTGGGTGATCGGGCAGTTTCTGATTCACTGGTGATGGAGCTCGTGATTACGCTCCTCAGTGACTTCATTATTGTCAGCATTATTGGTGTGACCATTCTTCATTTTGCTGGTCGATACCGTAGTGACCTGACGTACGAAACGGTATCGGGGTCCCTCACAACCTACACTCTGGCGTCACTTGCACTGTTACTCCTGGCAGCGATCATTCCACATGATGTGAATGAGGGTCGTATTGGAGACTTCCTGACACTCATATCCTCGAATGTTATAGCTATCGGGGCCTTTGCCATTACGATTGCCCTGGCAGGATTCCTGACAAGTATCCTCTTACTTCGTCGGCATCGTCTGACGAAGGTCTACTTATTTATCCAACTAGCTATCATTCTTGGTATATGGCTTGTATCAGCCCTCTCCGTTACAGCGCAGTGGCTAACGGTTGTTTCGGCGACGTTAACGTTTGCCGGCATCGTTATAATGCTCCTGAACATTAGAAGACTCAATTGGTTAACCACGATCACACTTGATCGAAAGGTTCGCCTCCTATGGCTGACGGTGTGTGGTGCTTTTGCCAGCATCGTACTGTCGATCATGTTCGGATTTGGTGACGAAACCTACGTGTCTGCTACGGTGAATCTCTTTATTCGATCTGGTAGTGCTGTGCCTGCCGTCATCAATCTTTTCGGATTTGTGTTCTTTATCCGATTACTCTTTGCCATCATCGCCGCCTTACCGAATTCCGGAATTGTTGATCGTCGGTCAAATGAGGTTGATGCCCTTGCAACGTTAACACGGCTCATGACGAAGTCGACCGACGTGAGCAGCTTATTGGCAAGTGTGACAGATCACGCAATGCGGGTATGTCATGCACATGGAGCATGGTGTGAGTTGTATACGGAGACGGGTGTGGATGTCGTTGCCACACAGCTCGTCCACGAGAACTACGTGAGATCGTTACATCACCACCGCTCTATTCATCGGCTTATTACGACAGCAGACCAGCCTCATCTAGTTGAGTCGTTATCCGATGAGGTTGCTGCTGTTGATCCAACCGTTGTTATGAAGTCGATGATCATTGTTCCACTGGTGAACGATCACCGTCGGACAGGAACACTTGTTGTGTTTAGCACGGTGGACTTTGGATTTGAGCAGGATGATCTGAAGCTGCTTACCGCTTTTGGAGATACCGTCAGTGTAGCGCTTGACCAAGCGCGTCTCATTGAGGCCGCCTTTGAAAAAGAGCGGATGCAGAAAGAGATAGACGTCGCCCGTGACATTCAAGCATCGTTGTTGCCACGTACGGCTCCAACGTCAACACGAGTTGACGTTGATGCCGTTACCATTCCAGCAACGGACGTCGGGGGAGACTACTATGACTACATCAAGTTTGCATCGGGAACCTGGGGGGCAATTATTGCCGACGTAGCTGGAAAGGGAGTACCTGCTGCCTTGTATATGGCAACGTTGAAGGGGGTTGTACTCGCAGAAATGCGAATGGCAACAGGACCTGCCGATCTTTTACGGCGGATCAACGCCACTCTACATGGTTCGATGGAGCGTCACACCTATATCACCATGATGTGCGTGGAGTTTCACGAAGATTGTCGGTATCTACGAATTGCACGGGCAGGACATACACCAGCCGTGATACGTCGGGGTGGTGTTACGGATATCGTTGCGCCACAAGGACTTGCGATTGGAATTGTTGGTTCCGATATATTCGACCGCACTATTGAGGACGTTGTCTTGGCAGTAGAACCAGGGGATGTCTGCCTTTTGACGACTGATGGTGTAACCGAACGACGAGACCCTGATCTCGTTGAAATCGAGCAAGAACGCATACTCGAACTCGTTCAACGTGTTGTCTCAGATTCGGCAACAGACGTCGTACGAGCCACCCAGCACGTCCTAGACGACCATGGCCGGGGTGCCGAGCCACATGACGACATCACCATTGTAGCCATCGTGGTACGGAATGAAACCGCGACAGCAGACAAACGTAGATCCCTGACTTCCGAGGAACCTTCATGACGAAAGACTTTGCGCTCACGACAACTTCGCATCCGGGTGACGTTTGTGTCATCTCTCTTGCCGGATATCTTGACGCACATACAGCATCTCGACTGGAAGAAGCAATGCAGACGGCAATCTCTGGGGGATGCCGTAAGGTCATCGTCGATTTCGCCGAACTCGAATACATTTCCAGTGCTGGACTCGGCGTGTTTATGGTTTTTATCGAAAGCGTTCGCAGTGATGGCGGAGACATCAAACTTGCCGCAATGAAGGCGAAGGTCTTTACTGTCTTTGATCTGCTCGGTTTTCCGGTGCTTTTTGAGATTTATCCGACGGTACCTGAAGCATTGGAGGCCTTTGGTCCAGCGGCATGACGACGGCGAACAATGATATTCCGATTCTTACGGTATCCGCGACCACGGAGAGGCTGGCTGACGTTCGTGATTTTGTGCGCGCGCGGCTCGTAGGACTTGGCTTTACAGAAATTGAAGAGCAGGGGATAGTTCTTGCTGTGGACGAAGCCTGTAGTAACCTTATTCGTCACGCATTTCAGAACGACGCATCGAAAACCTTCACAGTTGCTGTTACGGCAACGGACGCTGACGTCCGCGTTGAGATTCGCGATATGTCGCCCGCATTTGATCCCTGTTGTGCTGGTCTCCCAGATATGGCTGCGTATTTCCGTGATCGGCGTGCAGGTGGACTTGGTATTTTGATTATGACACGTGTGATGGATGACATTGACTATCACCCTTCCGGAAATGGTACTCCGTTTAATACCCTGGTCTTGACGAAGCACAGGTCAGCGCGATAGCGTAGTTTTGTTGCCATGAAGTTCTTCCTCATGCTCGCCGCTACCATTCTCGGCGTGCTTCTCGGGATGTGGCCTACGATTCGTCGAGGCCGGCCAGCCTGGTGGAAGGCCCTGGCAATAGTCGCGGTTATCGGTACGATTGTCCTGTCCCTGGCACCACCTACGGCAGGTACCTTAACTGACGCGATCATCGTTGCTCGTGCCCAACCGAATTCCGTCGTTCCTGTGCTCGTTACCGTAACAGACGTTTCGAACGTCCCGGATTCGACACAAACCTATTCAGCCACTGTTCATGATGCGCGGACGACTGATCATGTGGCAACGCTGTACTTTTCGTCTCTGGTAAAATCTGCCATTGACGAGATTGGCGGCCGACCAACGGTCGTACACGTTCGCCGACTCGACAGTGATCTCGCTTTTCATGCCGAGGCCATTGGTCCATCCGATCCTTTCTTGACGCTTCCCTACATCCCCGGTCTCGAAGAACGGGCTCGGATTATGTACTATCACGTTCCGATGTCGTGGGTAGCCTTGGTGCTCTACATCGTTGCGATGGTTGAGAGTATCATCTACCTTCGGAAACGTCGCCCTGAAGCGGACAGGCTAGCAGCATCAGCAGCTTCCGTCGGCACATTGTACACTATTCTAGCAACGCTTACGGGCGCTGTGTGGGCTAAATACAACTGGGGCGCATACTGGAATTGGGACCCGAAGCAGACGTCGATCTTTTTAACGATGCTGATCTATGCCGCATATTTCGTCCTGCGGTCATCGATTGACGACGCAGCGACACGTGCCCGACTTTCAGCGGTGTATGCAATTGTTGCAAGCGTTGCGGTGCCCTTTCTATTCTTCATTCTTCCGCGACTGATGCCTGGGCTCCATCCTGGATCTTCCGATGATACTACGGCTGGTCCGATGTTAAGCTTAAAGTCTGACACGCTCAATCCAACAAAACAAGTGATCTTTTCACTCTCTCTTTTCGCGTTCTCACTCGTTGCCTTTTGGCTCGTGAACCTTCGGTTCAGGCTTGGGCAACTGGAGCATGTAGAACGTGAGGAGGCACAGCCATGAATGAACTTTTAACACAACAACCCATCTATGTGGTTCTCGTAACTGCCCTCATTGTTTGGGTTGGGATTGCCTTCTATCTCTGGCGTGTCGACAGTAGACTCTCCGCAGCCGAACGTCGTCGCCAGCAATGATGTTTTCTCACCAGTAAGCAACAGAACCATGAAACCACGTTACATCATTGCCGCCATTATCGTAGTTGCGCTCGCAGCAGCGGCATGGTTTGCGCTTGACGCATCATCCATTGAGTATGCCGACATCGAACGAGCCGAGCGACTCGGTAAGACCGTACAGGTCGTTGGTTCGTGGATAAAGGAAGATGGAATGAAATATGACGAAACAGCAAACACCTTCTCGTTCGCAATGAAGGACGAGCACGGGAAGCGCGTTCCTGTCGTGCTGAATGGTGCAAAACCCAACAACTTTGAGATGGCTACCAGCATTGTGGTGAAGGGTCGTATGGAGAACGGCACATTCCAAGCCTCACACATCCTTACGAAGTGTCCGTCGAAGTATGAAGGACAGCCAGCTGACGCACATCCGGAAGCATGACATGTTACGAACCGTCATTCTTGCTCTTGTTGTTGTCGGACTGCCAGCAGGTATATGGTTTGCCATTCGTTACGGCGTACCCGAAACAGTAACTTTTTCTGGTGCTGTTCAAAAGGCTACGACGTCGCAAGAAGGAGACATGGCTCCAAAGATTGTTGTCACCGCAATGATCACATCGCTTGAGCCACTCCGAGCTCGCGATGAAGCAGGACAAGAGTTCTCATTGGAGTTTACGGGCAAACAGCCTGACGGTGGACTTCGTCAGGGTACGGCCTATCGATTTGTTGGTCATGTTCATGGAGGAAGCCCTCCCACGTTTCACGCAACACAGGTATACGACGCATGATTGGTCAGATTCTCGTCCATCTTCTCTTTGGCGTCTCCGTGGCCACAACCGTCGTTGCCTGGCGAGGAATGCGAACAAACGATCCGCGTTTTGCTGGATGGGCGCGTACACTCTTAGGCCTCCTTGCCATGGGGCTTGTTGCGGCTTCGACGTTCCTGATCATTCTTATTCTCCTGCATCGATTTGACTATACGTATGTGTGGAGTTATTCCTCAACAGAACTACCATTACACCTGCTGATCGCCAGCTTCTACTCAGGACAAGAGGGAAGCTTCCTGTTGTGGACAATGTTTGTTGCGCTATTGGGAACATTTTTGATTCCCTATGCCAAACGACATGACTACGATGCTCCGGTGATCTTTTTCTTTGGGTTAATTCTTGTTTTTCTCACACTCTTACTTGTTGCCAAGAATCCCTTTGCCTACTATTATGAATCGTTCGCATCGCAGGGTATTGTACCTATAGACGCTGATATTCCAAAAAATGGCCGTGGTCTAAACCCACTGCTCCACAATGCCTGGATTACCATTCATCCTCCGATCCTGTTCACAGGCTTTGCGGCGATGAGTGTGAGTTTTGCGTTCGCGATGGCCGGTCTTGTTCGGCGTGACTATCACCGATGGATTGGAATCGCTCTGCCGTGGACATTATTCGCAACGGCCATTCTTGGTTTCGGAATCATGCTCGGAGGCTTCTGGGCTTACGAAACACTCGGATGGGGCGGTTTTTGGGGTTGGGATCCGGTTGAAAACTCGTCCCTCATTCCGTGGCTCGTAAGTGTAGCCCTTGTCCACACAATGCTCGTTCAGCGACGCACACACGGCCTCGTTAAAACAAATATGATTCTCGCCGTAACGGCCTTCGTTATGGTATTGTATTCAACGTTCCTTACACGGAGCGGAATCCTGGGCGACACGTCTGTTCACAGCTTTGTTGATCCTGGCAAGTTTGCCTTCTGGATTCTGCTGTTGTTTATGCTCACCTTCGTTGTGCTTGGTGTAGGACTTGTTCTCGCACGTCGCCGTGACATGAACGTCAATCGTCAGGAGTTTTCTCCATCCACTCGTGAGTTCCATCTTGGCATCGGTGCTGCACTCATTATGGCCAGCGCTATTCTGGTTACCGTTGGCACGTCGTGGCCAGTGCTTATGGAGGTTCTTCAACAGCCCAAGATTGCTATAGCAATAGATTTTTACAATAATGTCCACATCATTCTGGTCCCGGCTGTACTACTCGTAAACGGCCTTTCATTGTTGCTTCAATGGCGTCATACAACGGCTTCGACGTTTCGAAAGCGTGTTGTCATTGCAGCCGTTGCTGCGGTGGGTTTAACATTGTTGATGCTACCGTTTGGAATTCTATCAGGTGGTGCATTGGCTCTGGCTGCGTCAGCCTGGTTCTCACTTATTGTCAACGTAATGATGGGATGGACCCTCATACGTTCGTCTATTGCTATGGCCGGTGCCTATGTATCACATACCGGCATTGCACTGTTGATCTTCGGCGTGATAACGTCATCCAGCTACACGGAGACCCATCACGTGACGATGTTGGAGGACCGTCCGGTAGAGGTAGGGGACTACGTCCTAACCTATCTTGGTAAGGAACAAATCGAACGTCAGTTTGTTGACCGAGAGAAGTTTCGGTATGACGTTGCAATTCAGCGAGGATCATCGGCGGACACAGTGTCAGCCATCTTGTACTATTCGGACTTTAATCAACGACAAAGCCCCTTCCTTGAACCAGGTATTCGTTGGGGGTTAACAACGGATCTTTACGTTACTCCAAAAGCAACTGGCACGCAAGATCTTGGCGACATCTATCCCGATTCGACCATCCAACGTGGTTCTACCTTCCGCCATCTCAGCGATTCAAATGTTGTACTTGAACTTCAGCGCTTCACGATGCCAATGGAGGAAGAGCAGACGGACGCACATGCGATGAAGATGTCGGCTGTACTCGCTGTGCGCGGTGGGGGAGAAACTTCCGAATCTCTCGGAACCGAATTCCGTGTTCCCGTTCTGGTCGAACAGGACCCATCTGGTCCGATCTTTACACCTACCTGGACGCGTGTTCCTGGCACCTCGGCCGAAGTCGCTGTGACGGCGATTACACGCAACAACGATGATCCTTCAAAGTCGACAGGAACCCTCGTCTTCCGAAGTGCAACAGATACGCCGATTACTCCAAAGGGCATCTTTACTGTAGATTTCTCGACAAAACCACTCATTTCTCTGGTGTGGTTTGGTGTCATTGCAATGGTTGCAGGTTTTGGCTTCAGTATTGTACGGTATTCACGACTTCCGACGAAGAAGGGACCGGTCACGGTCAGTGAGAATTCGCCACTGCCCGGGACGCAGGTCACCAAGGACGAGACCGCCGATTCGAATACGCAGCAATCGTAACGTCGGAAAGCCCACGGCAGCAGTCATTCGGCGCACCTGGCGATTCTTTCCTTCGGTAATCTCGAGTTCTATCCACGACGTCGGCACATTCAGTCGAAATCGGATAGGGGGCACACGGGGCTCAATACTTGGTTCATGTATGAGCCGAGTTACTGTTGCAGGTAATGTTTGGTGGCCTTGAATTATAACGCCAGTTTCAAGCCGCAAACATGCCTTTTCTGTTATGATCCCTTCAACCTGCACAAGATAGGTGCGTGGATGTCCGGTTTCTGGATGAAGTAACTGCCCCGTTTGCCCCTTTTCATCTGATAACAATAGCATGCCTTCACTGTCGGCATCTAGACGACCGATTGGATACACATTGGGTGGAAATCCAAACTCTGCAAGTGTTGACCATTTGCTACCGTGTTCCGGAGTAAACTGTGAGAGCACTCCATACGGCTTGTGAAAAAGAATAATCACGGCGTGTGGTGCGATACAACCCGTTCACAGAGATCTAACATTTCACGAGCACTACGTTCCCATGTGAACGTAGACGCCCAGCGTAAAGCACCCTCACTCAAACGATCTCGTTCACTACGATCGATAAGTACCCGACTAACAAGTCGTGACAGCATATTTACGTCACCATAGGGATAGAGAAGTCCGCTTACTCCATCTCGCACGGAATCGCGTAATCCTGGTGAATCTGCGCTTACAACGGCGGTGCCACATGCATTAGCTTCAAGGTTTGTGATCCCCCAGCCTTCCTTTACCGAAGCGTTTACAGCTATATGTGCGCGTGATAACCATCGGATCTTATCTGTTTTCGAGACAAATCCGTGGAAGGTGATACGGTCTGTTAACTGAAGTTCCGATGCCAGATTCTCAAGGAACCGACGATCGTCTCCATCTCCAAGAATCTCAAGTCGAACATCTGGAATCGTCTGAGCAATCGTAGGAAGAGCACGAATGATGTGGTCGACAGATTTGTACCGCTTTAATCGTCCAAAAGAAACGATGGTTGGAGTGGCTGCCTTGGTGGAGATTGACATTGGATATCTTCGATGATCAATTCCATTGTAGATCACACTAAGATTCTTTTCAGGTAGGCCACGGGAGATACATTCAATACGTGTACTTTCGGATACGACGGAAATCGGAGTTTGTCGATATATGCGACCGACAAGATTCTCGCAGAAACGCACGTACGATCCGGCAACAACATTCGTTTCTTTAAAGATGTCATCACCAAAAAAGTGATGAATGATACCGAGGATCGGTTTACGGATAAAGAGGGGACTGAAGAATGGAATCTTGTTGATGTCATCAACAACAAGGTCTGGATTCAATCGATGACCAAACCGTTTCCACCACCACGGCACATAGTAATTAAACACATTCCGCGATCCGCCTCGATGTACTACCAATCCGTCGAGCGACTCCTGCTCTGCCGCTCCCTGATGGGAGCAACAGAGCAGGTGTACGTCGTGTCCGGCTGCGGCAATTCTGCCGAAGATTTCGTGGAGGTGTTCTTCCGCTCCACCAGCCTGAGGATGTGTGCGGTCCTGCCAATTGATGACAAGGATGCGCATTACTTCCGAGGTGTCTCCACAAGCACCTCGACGGTACGCGAGTAGAAGCGACCCTCTGGTGTGCTGTTATCATAGAGAGGCAGGTTTTCGCCGAGTCCCTTAGCCGTTGATTCAGGTAGGCCAAGAGCTCGAGCAACACTCTTTGCGCGTTGTTCACTCAAGCGAAGATTGTAGTCATCTGCACCGGAGCGATCAGTATAACCAAGAACACTCACGGTAGACGACGGTGAAAGTCGGCTCTTGATATTGTCAACAATTACACTGTTTGCCGGTGTCAGATCTGAACGGTCGAACCCAAAAAGAATCAGGGAGTAACGGTCGATCGACTTATCCGATGTCGAGCCTGCCTTGTCGGCAAGCGTAACATGGTTGAGTGGAATTGTTTGTGTTGCGGACGGTACAACAAGACCGTTACTATCACGCACGACGAGCAGATACTTCAGCTCACGAAGTGACCGTGGAATCAGAAGAGCTTGTTCATCGATTCGCCAGTCGACCGATGGGGGAATGGGCTCTCCGGCATGGAAGGATCGAATAATGCGCTCACCATCCGTCACGAACATTGTCCATGAGGCGATCGGAACCTTGGGGTCAATCGACGGTGCAAAGCGGATACCAGCTGGCTGGAAGACACGCATGGTATCGTTGGAGGAGACCGGAGCAAGAATTGTTGGATTTGAGGAGCTGATCTCAACGCGTCGATTTTCCGCACGTCCATCATCGTCAGTTGACTTTGATGGTGACTCGGGCATCGTGCGTGCCTGAATCGAGATTCTGCGTGGTTCGATTTCCCATGTGGAGACGAGGTAGTCCTTAACTGCTGCAGCACGTGCTTGCGACAGACCAGTGCCGAGGCTGAGTTCGGACTCATCAATTGTTCCTGTGAGCGTAATCGACGACGATGGATCGTCTTGCATCCGTTTCCCAATGATATTGAGCACGTGATAATACGTGATCATAGCATCGAGATTATAGAAATTCTCGAGAGAGAACTTCTCGCGAACCGACTCGGAAACCCTGCGATACCGTTGTGGTAGGTCTGTTGATGTCTGGTCGAAAAAGACATACGGCAACAGCGGTCTGACGCGTGTTGAAGCATACTCTTCGACTCGTACCTGCGTCACAGGTGATGTACGACCTCCGTCATCTACACCTGTTGCAGAAACATTTGACACAAAGACGGTATTGGGATCAGACTTCGATGGTGGCCGCATTGATCGAGCAACGGCCAGAAGCTCAATATCCGTCAGTGAATCTTCTACCTCTGGTGGGATGAATCGTAATGCGAACCCGCCACGGATGTGCTGTGGTCTCCATGATACATCGGAGGCAACAGTCAATGGTGAAAGAGTGAACAGAACTTCCGGTGTCAGTATGATCGTGCCACTCGAGTTAGGAGATAGATCATATGACATTCCGAGTGTCAGACCTGGCATAAACGACGTTAAGCCTGGCATTTCGCGATCGACCACCGAGTTACGAACACGCGACTGTAGACCCGAAAAGGTGACGTTGCCCGGTGACTCGAGAGTTTCGGATTGCGAGAACGTTCCACTTACAACGATACCGGCGGTCACACCAGCAATTGCACGCAGATTGTCCGAAAGAGCAAAACCAAGAAGGGGCTCGATGGCAATCATGGAGAAACTGCCAGACAAATCGTGACGAATTGTTGCATCCACGACGTTGTCATTTTGATCACGAATCGGAAGATTCTGTCGGGTAAGAAAGTCGACGCCGTAACTCGCATAGGACAGTCGAATATCTAACGACAGCGATTCGTCAAGCGGTGTCAGATACGTCGCTCCCAAAAACACGCCCATTCCTGTTGCCGTCGAGAATTCGGGACAACAGTTTGGCGTACCAGGGATAGAAGAAAAATTTGCCATGTGAAGGCCAAGGGCAACGTTGCCAAACAGGCCAAGTCTTGCTCTCTCTGCCATCGAAGACGCACCGGTCTGCTGAGCTGCAGCCGACAACGAAACGAACGAGAAGATGAGCAGAGAAACGAGTGTGCGATTCATTGGTGTTGTGCTCATTACTTCACGATATCCAGTCGTTGTGAAATGCGTTCAGTAGGTGTGATCAGGATGAGGAAATATGTACCGTTCTCCATGGTTGACGTGTCGATCGGCACATCATAGAGTCCCGGCACGAGTGGAGCGTCAAAAGGCGTTCTGATTGTTCGTCCTGCCAGGTCCACAATTTCAACGCGTGTGCGTCCGCGTTCACTCACGCCGATACGAGCAGTAACAGGTCCTGCTGCAGGAAGTGGAGCTACCGTAATCGATGCGGACTGTGTTCCAACGGCAAGTAGACGAGCCCCTCCTTCGCGGCAGATATCGTCGAGGATAACAACACCGTCATCGGTGGTGATGAGAAGTGTGTCGTTTGTCCAGGCAGAATCGATTCTCAGAATCGCTGATGCTTCAGTTCCCCAGAGTGCGCGGAACTGTAGCGGCGTCGTTGCCGTTCCAGACGTTGGAATTGGCAGGGAAACCGTCAGCGTTCGTTGCCCGTCACTGGTGACGGTGCCGGCAGGCGTATCACCGGTTGGAACGAGGACAGACCCATTGGTCGAAATTTGAACGTTGATCGAAGTAACCGTTGTCCGATCAAAATTTACCTTGTTGTCAATATGAATTGGAACGGTTACTGTGTTTCCAATCGACGTGCGTACCGAGTCGATCCGCACCGTACATCCTATGTAGGACTTGACGCTGGCAAGAAGTGTCAGTGTTACATCTCGACCACAGGTGGAATCAGGAAACACGTAAGAAGCATTGTATGACTCACCGGCTGTACCTCCCTTAAACGTCACAGTCACTTCAGACTGTTCTCCCGGCTGCGTGATGTCGGGTGTAATTGATTCGATGACGAATGCACCGAGGTTGATTGGACCGCGCGGCCACTGACGTCGAACTGTTCCCGAATTGATGAGTAACAATCGCTCCGTCGCCGTTCGGCCTTCAGGTGTATTCTCGAAGTTTACTGTTGACCGTGAGAGCTCTATAGAGAGCGAGTCCTTACGTGCGATAATTGGCACCGTTGTACGGCCTGCCGTAGCATTCAAAGCATTTGACGTGATCACAAGTCGGGCCGACTTTGGTCCAGCTGTGCGTGGACGAAACGTTGCACTGAACGACGTTGTTGAGCCAGCTGCTACATCAAGCGGAAAGTTATTGGCGCCAGAAACCGTGAACTCACCGGCATCAGCTCCTTCAACACCAACGGCAAATAGTCGCAGAGTAGCTGTTCCGCGATTAGATACCTGTACCGTTTGTATGATGGCCTTCGATGAACACGGTTCAGACTCAAATATCAGTGAAACAGGAGCTTCAATACGCGAGTCTCCGGCACCTTCTCCGTAAATGCGTACTGTGGGATCAATTGTGGCTCCAGCATCATCGATAACAATGACGCCTGGAAAGCGTCCGAGGTCCGTTGGTGTAAATCGAACGACGACGGGACGACGCTGTCCTGGCGACAGCGTAAACGATCCGCCTCCACTCGTTACCGAATACATCGTACTCTGAGGACCTGCAATCGTCACTGAATTCACTGTGACGGGTGCTGATGCACCGGCTGGATTCTCAATATTGACGGTCAGATCTTCTTCTTGCTGGTTGGCAAGCTTGCGTCCAAAATCATACACTGTCGGCGTGACAAGGAGACGAGGAGCAACACCATTACCAGTGAGGTTGGAGCGAATTGTGCCACTTCCCGTTTCGAATTCAACGGCTACAGATCGCTGACCTGTAGCTGTTGGTGTAAACGACGCAATAACTTCGATTGATCCGTTGGCTGGAATTGTAACTGGTGTAGACGGTGTTGCAATACCAAACTCCGATACATTACCCGAAGCGATGCGGATTGCGCGCACGACCACTGGACTGTTGCCGGTATTCTCAATGATTGTGAACTTGCGATCAACGCCAGTTCCAACGGCCACGTCGCCGAACGTTCGGTCCAGAGGTGCAGCCGTGCCACCAACGATGGCAAAATCTGCATCGCTGACATCTTCAATCGTGCGCAAACCGGCAATGTCCCAAATACGTGCTGTGTAATCGGTGCTTGCCGTAACGATGAATCCGTTTGTCCGATCAAGGCGGGCTGAGTACACAAGGCCAGCGTGTCCGGCTAACGAATTCTGAAGTGTCAGGTTCGGAGAATAGATCTTCGCCGTTGCATCTCCACCACCGGCGATAAGAAACTGTCCGTTAGTTGCATACTGTAGGGACAGAATTGATCCCGTTGCAAGAGGTGTGACGTTCACAACTTGTGCAGATGTTGTATTCCATGTGCGAATGATCCGGTCGGCTCCACCAGATGCAATTCGCGAGCCATCTGGTGAAAAGGCCACTGCATAGACTGGACCTTCGTGGCCGGAGAATCCTGCAAGTGAGTCTAACGTTGTTGCGTTACGAACTACAACACGAGAACCCTCAGCAGTTACGATGCGCGACCCATCCGAAGAAACAGAAATTGAGTAGATCACATTGGGAACAGAGCCACTACCAGCTGGAATCTGTCGTGTTCGTTCCACTGCCCACGTTTCGGTGTTAACGCGCATCACTTCACTGTCACTACCAACAAACAGTGTTGAACCATCTGCTGTGAAGGCAACAGACCAGATTCGATCAGATGCCGGAATCAGTGCAACGCGGGTCGCAGTTTCATAATTCCAGATGCGTACTGAGCCATCGTGACTACCCGTGGCGACAAGTGGGCGAGATGGGTGACAGGCGACGGCCCAAACCCAATCACCATGTGTACCGATGATACGAACTTGCTCTCCTGTCCTAGCATCATAGAGACGAACACTACGGTCGTCTCCACCTGTCACAACGTGTCGACCATCGCGTGTAAAGTCTGCTGCATACAAGGGATCGCGTTGTGGAACGGTTGATACGATTTTTGATGGATCAATTGCCGTTCTCTGCAATCTGATACGACCCCGTATTGTAGTTGCCGGACCGGGTATCCATGTTGCTTCTAAACCGTCGGCGGTTTCGGAAACCGGCGCCCACGACGTTCCGGCGTCTGTCGATACATCAACACGAACGATATCCGACGGTAGAGCTCCTTCCCACGTGATTGTGGTCGGTAGACCAGCTTGCAATTGTTCGCCACCATTAGGTGACGTTATGCGCAGTGCACGGTCACGAGCGCGGAACCCTCCTCGCATGTACACTACTTCTTGATCGCATGCTTCAGATTCGATCGTGAGTGTCGATACATTAATCGATGAGTCGAGAGGAGTGAATCGGATACGGATAGTTCTTGACTCATTTGCTGAGAGTGTATCGGGTCCTGAGATCGCTCCCTCAACGATCGTAAAACGACTGTTGGGAATAGTAATGGATCCAAGGGAGCAGTCACCGTTACGTGCAGTTATCATAACAGAGAGTTCACGTGTCTCACCAGCTTGAACTTCACCGAAGTCGAGACTCGTTACCGAAGCTGTTAGAAGTGTACGTGCTGTTGATGGGACGGTATATGTATCGGTTCGTGATGAAGATGAAGTCGAAAGGTCTATACCGACAGTTGTTGCGCACTTGAGATTAGACGTCCACTCGACTTCTGTATACCGCAATCCTTTTGCATGAGCTGCAAAGGCTCGTGTGTACACGGTGGCATCAGCCGATGTCGTTATGTTCTCAACCCAGAGTCCGCCCGTTGTATCAGCGAGAAGTTTTACCTCATCACTAAGTGAGGTGTTGAGGCCGACGACATACACTGCAATACGAAAAGCACGCGCAGTCGTGATGAGTGACGAAATTGGAAGAGATGGCGCACCGTCAGTAAACAGTATCAATGCTCGCGAATTTGATGCATTCTGGAGTTGACTAAATGCTCCGTATGGTGAACCAGCCAGTGCATCCGGAATGTTGTCGCCTGTTCCAGCGGCAATACCATCGACTACACTTGCAAATTGTGGTCGCGTAGATGTTAACCCGTAGACGAGGGTAGCACGGTTGTCGTATGTAATCAGCCCAACCTCGTCGAGGGGCTTATCAAAGAGCCGTTCCGTAGCCTTTATGGCTGTTTTTTGCATGTCCTGTGGGAAGGTCGTGCCTGTTCGCGTAGAGGACGATGCGTCCATAACGAACATCATACTTACGTTTCTTCCCGTCGAGTCACCAATGCCATTTGCAATGTGTGAGACGATCGTTCCATTTTCACGAACGGTAAGTGCACTTGTATTCAGGACCAGTGGTTGACCGTTCTGATTAAACGAATAAACAAGGGCCCTGATATTTGGAAACGCTCGAATTTCCTTCGCAAGAATGGCAAAGTCCTGAGCGGTAGCCTTGGCGGTAACTGCCAGACACACGACACCCAGAGTGAATAAGCGGATCGGTACTCTCATCCTCACCTCCACGTGATCAAACTGCAATACTGCTGTCTATGTAAGACAGGCAAAGGTACGTAGGTCCCGCATAACCGGTCTACGATGATACATCAACCATACCTGATGCATTGTGTTACAGCGGAGCCTATCGAAGGATGCGTTCAATAATGACGGTACGGTTGTACATACGTCCTTCAGGTGTGCGATCCGAGAATCTGCCTGTGGTTGGATCTACGTCGTTTATGCCACGCCGAGATGGGATACGATGATCAGTTTCGACACCTTCTCCACTTGCGATAATGTCGGCATGTACCACACCAAGAGCTCGTGACGTTTCTATTGCACGCCGCCGTGACACTTCAATATTGTAGGCCGATGCGCCGATATTGTCGGTACGACCAATAATTCTGATACTATCTGTTGATGAGATTTCTGACCGTAAGGTCTTGATTCTACGGAGATTGGCACCCCGAATGACTGTTTCGTCGTATGAGAATACGATCAATCGTACTCGATCAACTATTCGGCCTCCAATGACGTCGCGATGAACACGTTTTTTGTGCCGTCGAATCACCGTAACCGAATCCGATGCGCCCCTTTTGCCCCTTTCCGATGTTATCCCCACAAGGGTGTGAATTCCGTGAGGAAGATTGTGGAAAACATCAACGGGAAAACGTGTTTCGTTTGGTAACTGACGTGGATCTGATCGTTCGGCCAGCAATTGTTGGCCTGTCGTGAGTGTGAGACGTGTTGGCCGTAGGTCAGATGGTTCGTTCTCGAGAAGAGCAGCAAGTACGCCATCCGAAGATTCATGAACGATACGCCGAACGAGTACTGGTTCAAATACATCGTCATGTGCTACGAGATCTACACGTTGGTTCTCCTCATGTGCAAATGGAGCATCCGCCGGATCTGCCGCGACGGTAGGGTGTCGAGGTGTTAGCGTGGTTTCGATGACGAGCTGCCTCGGTTTAACTCCGAGTTGTACAAACTCATTCCGGACGGCCTCCGAACGTTGTCGGGCGAGAGCCAGGCCAGTATCTGCACCGTATGATGACGTGGTGCCAACGATTCGCAGGACATTGTTTGTATCCTGTTTCAGACGTTCGGCTATAATCGCGAGGCTGGCGCGAGCTGCCGTTGCTACATCGACGTCACCACGACGTGTGATCCAGGCAGATATCGCTGAGCGGAATCGTGACGGAATAGTGAACGATCCTTCGTCAAAGAACAGCACGGGTAGTATTGGCAGATGATCGTGTGTTTCGGTTTCTTCCGTTTCTACATATAACGTATCGGGATGACGCCCCTGAAGTGCAACAAGGCGCAGACGTTGTTGCAACATGAGACCAGGCAGGTCAACCGAGAAGTCAGGAAGTTCGGTTATGAAGGTTGAATCAGAAACCGGAGCAGCTGGCGTTAGTCCGTCAACATTCGGTAGTGCTGGCGGATGTGACGGCCAGGTGTATGCTAGACCGAGTCGAACCTGAGGTCCTTGCGTTACGAGATATTGGCGTGTATCGATGACAGGCAACTCGATTCCAGCTACAATGTGGACGTTCTGATTCTCAAGAACGAACGGTACATGAATGGATATGTCAGACCAGATGGACCATACGTGTCCGTCGATTCTGCGTGTATTCCACGCCTGTACTCCGTCAAATCCATTGAGTACAATCGCATGTGAGTTGTCAGTAACAAGTCTTGATTGTGAACTGGTGCTTGGCACGGCGTACCATCGTGACGACGCTCCGGCGCGGAACACGATATTGTTCCATGTGTATCCTCCACCGACGTCGATTCCAGGTGCAAAAGAAACGAGACCAACGAGATGGTCAAATCGGGCAGGTAGTGTTGATGGCGGCGACGTTGTTGGATTCAGGATGATTGTGTGTTCTGATGCCGTTGCAGATCGCCACGTTGTGCGCACGTCGAGCTGCGCATAGATCAAAAGAGACGTTGATACATCGTAACCTAGACCAGCTCCAAGAAATAAGGACGTTAACAATGAAGTTGATGATATCGGGCAGCAGGCTGCGGCATCAGCGCGCAGTGTTGCAGACCCCGAGATTACCCCCGCGCGGAGTTCGGGAGTGAGCTGACCCTTTGTTTCAGCGATACCAAGGAATGTTATCGCAAGAAGGCTAACGAGGGGATGTCCTATACAGCGACAAATCTGTGAGTCCCGGCCAGAGAACGGTTTCATATGTCCTACGTGTAATCACGAGGGCAAAACGTGACGCCGGTCCGTATACGGCGTTAGGGAATTGCCGAGGGGCAGAGGTCGCGAATACTACATGTAGAGCACTGCGGACGCCGAGCAATACACGTCTTCCGTCCGTGAGTAATGATGAGATGGTTCATACTATTCCAACGCTCTTGAGGTACAAGATCCATCAGAGCATATTCAATCGCTACAGCATCCTTTGTAGATACAATGCCTAGAAGATTCATGATTCGAGTCACGTGTGTGTCAACAGTGATTCCAGGAATATCCCAGCAATTTGAGAGAACGCAATTGGCGGTTTTTCGTCCAACACCTGGCAACGACGTTAACTCGTCGAGGGTATGAGGTACCTCACCAGAGAATACATCTAACAACCGTGTACAACAGGCACGAATGTTTCGAGCCTTATTCCGATAAAATCCCGTCGAGTGAATATCTGCCTCGAGTTCTTCCTGGGGTACGGACAGATAATCACCGGGAGAGTGATACTTGGCAAAGAGGTTCGGGGTGACCTGATTCACACGCTCGTCCGTGCATTGCGCTGAAAGTATGGTGGCAATGAGGAGTTCGAAGGGTGTCGTGAAGTCCAAACCTACTCGGGCATCTGGATAGGCGATGGACAGTCGATCGAGAATGGTGCTGAGGCGACGGGCGCGTGCGGATTTTGACTCACGGGGCATAGGTTGAGCAGAGACTGTCGGGTGTATCGCGGTGATAGATGTACGTTGGTTCCGTAGTCTTCTCGATGGTTACTCCATGTTGCATGGCGCGATCAAAGAACATTGTATCGTCAGCATACCGCACGGCATCAAACATCCCCAGTCTCGAAAAGACATCTCGTTTTATCACGAACGTCCCTCCGATAACACAGTCGTCAAGATGAACAAAACGAGACGGGTCGTCTTTGTCACGAACCCATGGACTTCCAATAATGTGAACTCCGCCGTGCAATAGGTCCGTCATCGGGGCTTGCTGCAGAAGATCGTAGCGAATACTCAGATGATCTGGAGCATAGGCATCATCGGAGTCAAGGAAGGTGACGTATTGACCTCGACTACGCGTAATGCCCGTATTCCTGGCCGCACCCGTGCCGGAATTTGTCTGGTATAGGCTCACAAATCGATGGTCCATCGCTACGTACCTTTGTACGACCGAGGACGTTGTGTCGGTCGACCCATCGTCAACAATGACGGCCTCCCAGTTTTTGTATCGCTGCGAGATAAGGGAGTCCAAAGCCCTGCTGAGCAGTGACGCACGATTGTACGTGCAGACGATGACGCTGAAAAACGGAAGATCCATGAACGGCAAACCTACGCAGGCCATGCAGGAAGAATCGAACATCTTCGGAGACATTGACTTCTGGACGACGTGTTCAGCCAATTCCATTGTTCTCGATAAGGAGCAAATGGAACGGCTAACGCGATATCACGACGAACTGAAGTACTGGAATGCTCGTGTGAACATGGTCTCCCGCAAAGACGAGTCACATTTATGGGATCGTCACATCCTGCATTCACTTGTGATACTGAAGTACGTCAACATTCCGAAGAAAGCGAGAGTTCTTGACATCGGCACTGGCGGTGGGTTACCCGGTATTCCAATCAAGATTGCCCGTCCGGACGTGCGAATGTTGCTTGTTGACTCGATTCGTAAGAAGATTTCCATGACACAGATGTTTGCTGAACACACGGGACTCAAGGACGTTGAGGCCAGGTGTGCACGGGTGGAAGATCTTGTTACGGAAACGCACTATCGTGCGGCCTTCGACGTTATCATATCGCGCGCCGTTGCTCGGACAGCTGCACTACTGTCGTGGTCCAGCCCGTTACTCGCTCCTACGGGAATCTATGCGTTTCTCAAAGGCGGTGATTTAACGGAAGAGTTGGATGAAGCGCGCGAAATGTTTCCTGACGCCAAGATTACCGTTCACAATGTCAAACTGTTCGGTGCGCCGTGGTTTGAAGCTGACGAAAAGAAGGTTGTTACCGTAACACTATGACTCGCTCTCTCCTGACATTCCTCATCACCTTGCTTGTTACCCTTGGCACTGTTGACGCCCAGGTTGATCGTGGCAAACAAAGTGCTGTGCGTCTCGCCAGACTAAAGTATCAGGGTGGGGGAGACTGGTACAACGATCCGAGTGCTGAGGTGAATTTGCTTCGTTTCGTGGCGGAAAACACCACCATTGATGTCGAACCAGTCTACGAATATGTTGACCTCTCAACCGACAACATCTTTCTTTATCCATTGGTGTTTATGACGGGACACGGTACCGTGAACTTTTCCGATGGTGAGGCTCGGCGTTTACGTGCGTGGTTACAGAGTGGGGGGTTCCTCTACATCGACGATGACTACGGCATGGATACGAGTATCAGGGCGGAAATGAAGAAGGTCTTTCCTAACCAGGACTTTGTTGAATTGCCGTTTGATCATCCCATCTATCACAGCCATTTTGACTTTCCTAACGGTCTGCCGAAAATCCATGAACACGATGCAAAACCCCCACAGGGTTTTGGTCTCTTCGTAGAAGGCCGACTTTGTGTGTTCTACACGTATGAGACGAATCCAAGTGACGGATGGGCCGATCCCGAAGTTCACAACGATAGTCCTGAACGACGTGAGCTTGCTTTACGACTTGGTACGAATATCATTGTCCACGCTCTAACACGATAATGACGTCACTCGAACCACTCCGGCGTCGACTCCAGACAACCAGTCGGGCCGAGCACATACTCTTTGTGCTTAATGGCCTGTTCACGTCAGCGACGATCGTATCTGCCGTAGTAGTTGCCTTTATAATCTTTGAGGAATTCGCTCACGGATCAATGCAGATTCGTACGGCCATGTGGTGGGCTATAGTAGCAACAGGCATAACATCGCCACTTGTCCTGATGACCATGCCCGTATTACGATTACTTGGCGTCATTTCATCTGCGAGTATTGAAGAATTGGCACTTCGTGTCGGCAGGTTTTACGATGATGTCGGTGATAGATTATGTAATGCTTTGCAATTAGAAACAACCTCGGCAGCACTGGCTTCCAGTTCGCTGCGTGATGCAGCCATACATGCCGCTCATACCGTTGCTGCACCAAAGGATTTCTCGGTAATCATCGATCGGAGACCGACACGTCGCGCTGCTATATGGGCTACGTTTGCACTCGCACTAGCTCTTGGTCTCCCTGCCGCATTGCCACACACGTTCGGAGCAGCGTGGGAGCGAATTGTCCGATACGATGAATCATTTCTTCCTCCTCCGCCCTATTCGTTGCAGATAGAGACGTCCGATACGTCAGCAATGCGTGGTTCGTCGATTCGCATAGCGGTTACATCGCAAGGAACAGCACCCGAATCGATCACGATGTTTATTCGTGAAGGAGCAAGCGGTCGGTTCGCACCCTTTGAAGTGCGCCGCGACACGTCCGGAACATATACATATCAAATCACAGGACTCCAGTCTGATGTTGCCGTCTATGCCCGAGGAGCATGGCTCGAAACGGGTGTTGTGACGGATACGGCAATGGTTCGTGTCTATGATCGACCACTACTTCGGGCGATGACCGGACGTGTGATTCCTCCGTCATACACGCGGCTGCCACCTCAAGCCATCGACGAGGGAAATGCCGACGTTGCCGCCCTTGTTGGGAGTACGGTTGATCTTACGATTACTGCAAACAAGGATATTACGTCCGCCGACATTGTGATTGTACAAGGGGCAGAAGGGGCACTCGACACCATACGCGTTCCGATGTCACCACGTGGATCTGTGACAACGGGCAGATTTACGCTCACGTCGTCTGGCACATATCACGTCGAATTGCGTGACAAGGCAGGACTCACAAATGTCGATCCTGTCGCATGGAGACTTGTGGCATTGTCGGACGGATATCCGACAATTGCCATGATTGAACCAACGAAGGACATCGACATCGATCCGAAGGCACGTCTTCCAATACGTGTGACAATCACCGATGATTATGGATTCTCATCATTAAAGCTGCACTATCGCCTCGTAAAGTCAAGATATGCTCAGGCAGAGTCAAAGTTTACGTCAAAGGATGTAGCGATATCGGGAGACGGAACGGTTAGAGACGTTGCGACGATTTGGGACCTAGCAGGGATTGGCATTACGCCAGACGATGTGTATGAGTTTTACCTTGAGGTTGCCGATAACGACGTTGTAGCTGGACCAAAGACGGCAAAGACATCAACCTACAAGGTGCGTTTACCTTCTCTTGAAGAAGTTTTTGCTCAGACAGATCGAACCCAGAGTGAAGTGTCGAAAGAAATGAAGGAACTCGCCAAGGAAGCTGACGAGATTCGTAAGGAAGCAGAAACACTTCAGCGTGAACTCCAAAAACAACAGGCTGCTCAAGGTAAGGAGCTGTCGTGGAACGAAGCTAAAAAAGCAGAGGAACTGGTGAAGCGTCAGGCGGAGCTTGAGAAACGTATGGAAGCTGCTGCCGAAAAGATTGAAAAAATGACGGAGCAGTTACAACAGAACAATGCCATCAGCCCCGAGACACTTGAGAAGTACATGGAACTGCAGAAACTCATGCGCGAGGTGAAGTCACCAGAGCTTGAGCGATTACAGAAGGAGATGGAACGAGCCATGGAGAACATGTCTCCGGAAGATCTGCAGAATGCTATGAAAGACTTTAAGTTCGACGAAGAGCAGTTCAAGAAGAACATTGAACGGACAATGAATCTGCTGAAGAGAACACAAGCCGAACAAAAGGCAGATGAACTAGCAAAACGAGCAGAGGAACTTGCACAACGTCAACGCGAACTTGAGCAACAAGCACGTAACGCAAATCCTAACGACAAACAACAACGTGATCAACTTGCACGCGAACAACAGGATCTTCAAAAACGATTTGACGAGCTCGCAAAGGAAACAAAGGAACTCGAGAAACTCATGAATGACGTTCGGCAGGATATGCCGCTCGACATGATGGAACAGGCAAAGAAGGATCTCGATGAATCAAAGACCTCACAGGCCATGAAGGATGCCCAGCAAGATCTTGAGCGCGGTGATATGGACGAAGCTTCAGAGTCTCAAACGTCGGCGGCAGACAACATGGAACGTTTTGCCCAGCAAATGCAACAGATGAAAAAGCAAATGCGCCGCAATAGTGCGCGCGATGCGATGCGTCAGATGCAAAAGAACGTGAATGATCTGCTTGAGCTCTCAAAACAGCAGGAGTCACTACAGGACAAAACAGAGGGTACCGATGCAGGATCAAACCAATTCCCGCAGTTAGCACAGCAACAGCAAAAGATCCGCGAGGCGATGCAGAATATCGCCAGCAACATGATGCAACTCGGCCAGAAATCGATGTCGGTAACTCCTGAAATGGCTCAGGACATGGGTGATGCCCTCCAGTCAATGCAGGGCGCAATGGAGCAACTGCAAGGCCGAAATGGTCAAATGGCTGCCAAGGATCAGGGAGATGCCTTGAGTGCCATGAACTCAGCAATTCAAAAAATGAGTAATGCACTCGGACAAATGATGGCTGGAGAGGGACAGGGTCAGGGTGGTAGTGGACAGAATCCTGGAATGGGTAAAGGGAAAGGTCCTCAAAGTCCATTCCAGCGTCTACAAGAACTCGCTGATCAGCAGCAGGGTATCAATCAAGGAATGCAGCAACTCGGCGGGCAAGGTCAAATGAGTGAGAAGCAGCGTGCCGAGATGGGTCGCCTTGCAGCTCAGCAAGGACAAGCACTGCGAGCACTCGAAGAGATGGAGAAAGAGCGAAAGGATGTGGGTGGTGAGAAACAACCTGTTGGTGACCTCAAAAAAATCGCTGATGACATGCGAGAGGTTATGACAGATATGCAGTCGGGTTCAATCACTCCTGAGACGCGCCTTCGTCAGGAACGTATTCTCAGCCGGCTCCTTGATGCGTCACGCTCGTTTAATGATCGTGACTATGAGAAATCGCGCGAGTCGCGAAGTGGCACAGATGTCCGTCGTCAGTCACCATCCGCGCTGGATCTTGAAGACCGTCAACGTCGACTGGAACTGTTACGAGAGACACAACAACGTGTAAAGTCGACGTATACCACTGAGTATGAGCGACTCATTCGAGTCTATATGGATAAAATTGGACAGGGATCGACAAATAAATAGACGCTTCACCTGTTACAAAACGTACGGCGCTAAACGTGGTATCGATTGATGACAATCATCTTCGATGTTCACGTCTAGCGCCGTTTTTTGTGAAGCGCGAACTAGAGGGATTACTTGACGCGCATCTCCACGCGACGATTCATCGCACGTGCGTCATCCGTAGTTCCCTTAGCCAGCGGTTTGGTTTTCCCAAAACCAACAGCCGTAACTCGTTGTGAGTCGACACCTCCCGTAATCACGTACTCACGAACGGACTGAGCACGTTTTTCGGAAAGTTTCATGTTGTAGTCATCCGCGCCCTGATCATCGGTATGACCTTCAAAACTTACACGAACATTCGGATTGTCTCGTAGGAACTCGATAATCCGTTCGAGTTCGGGAACAGATTCGCTTTTGAGCTCAGACTTGTCATAGTCGAAGAAGACCAGAAGACGGTCGCCACCGCCACTGATCGGCGATAGATCGATGTCCTTCGTAATCGTAGAGCCCTTTGCATCCGGTGGAACTTCATACCGCTCCGAATGGAAGAGATAACCCTTTTTCTTTGCCGTGATAGAGTATACACGGCCAGGAGTGAGTGTCACAAAATACCCACCAGTTGTAGCGTCACTTCGTAACGTCGACACAGTTTTCTGCGTCGTCAAATCCGTTACGGTAATGTCTGCCCCAAGGGGTTCTTTTGTCACAGCGTCCCGAACTGTACCTTCTACGAGGGTTACAGGATCAGAAGGAAAAGGATTTGGAACAGCCATAAAGTTGTCGAAATCACCCTTCTCCGTCGTACGGCTGAAATAGGCTTGGTTGGAGTTTGGAATCGATGTGTAGAACATCTCGTCAGCTTCAGTGTTGATTGGCGCAGACGCAGCCTGAACACCGGAAGCAGTGGATCCTTTCACCTTGGCAACATAGATGTCGAATCCACCCTTACCACCGGGCCGATTACTAGAGAATGTTAGTGTTGTTCCATCAGCGGCAATGACGGGAGACATTTCATCTGACGGTGTATTGATTCCTTCAAGAGGAACTGCAGCTGACCATTCCTTGCCATTCCACTGCGTCATAAAGATGTCGGTCCCACCCTTAGATCCGCGGCGATCGGATGCGAAGTAGAGTGTCCTACCGTCTGCTGAAAGTGTTGGATTGGAGTCGTACGCGTCAGAGTTGACCGTGCCGCCAAGGTTCTTTACGTCACCCCATGACGATCCTTGTTTTGTAGCCGAGTAAAGATCCGTGCGGCCAAATCCCTCTACATCGTGACTGTATGCTGCAAAGATCATCATCTGGCCGTCTGGCGTCAGCGTTGCCGTTCCAACCTGCTCACCGTCGTTAATGTCACCTGACATTGACGACGTTGATGTCCAACCATCGGACGTTCTCTGCATAACGTGCAGCCGTTGATTACCGTCCTCGTCAACGGTTGTGACAATCATTCTTCCGTGATTTGAGACGGAAGGTGCGAAGTCATCACGAGAAGTGTTGTTGTCAAGCGGTGTTATCTGAATCGTCTGTGCAATAACACTGAGTGTTGCACACATAAGGGCGAGGAAGAGAGTCGCAATTCGTTGTGATTTCATGGTCGTTCTCCTTAAAGCCGAATGCCGAGTTGAAGAACGGCGACAAGTGAGTTTAATGACGCTTCGCCAAACGTCATACGATCCACACCTTGAGATGTGGCTGAACCGATATCTGAGGCTTGAAACTCTGCTGTGAGAGGTGTTAACATGAGCTGATACCGAATGTTTGGTGCGAGGTATACGGTTCGCGACAGATTAAACCGATATCCAGCGCCTAATTCGAGTCCAATTCGGGCAGATGCAAAGGTTGACTGCTCGTAGGCACCGATCTGGTCCGGATCGCCTACTGCTGGGAGGAAATTCTGATACCGATTACGTTCACGCGAAATCTGCGTATACCGATCACGAACACCATTGTAGTCAACGCTAATAAAGGTACTATCGGGACCAATCCAGGTCCATGTATCTGTCCTCGTTGCATCTCCCATCACGAAGTGAGCATACGGCCCAAACGTAACGTAGAGCGACTTCCAGATATCAAACCGTCCGATGACGGCAACGGCAATTGTATTCATCGCGAAGGATACTTCTGCTTCGGTATCCATTGCTACAATGCCGTCATTAAACCCGTGAATGTTTGATGGAAGGTTCGGAGATCCATCAATAGGTTGTACACGTACGGGCGTTTGCTGGACAAAGGCATCAACAACGCCACGCCGCGTGTTACCGTATGATTTGCGGTCATACGCAACTCGCCCCTGAATACCTATTGATGACGAGACAGGTACGTCAACAAAAACACCAATTGTGGGCGACACACCAAAACCGGAACCAAGAACTTCTTCCGGGCTATTGGTGACCGTTGGGTCTCCGCTGACAAACGGTTGTCGCGAAATGTCCTGACCAAAAAAGTTAAAGTTCAGTCCAGCCTCAATACCGATGGTAATCGGACGTGAGGACGACGATGTAGTATTGTCACTTGAGGATGAACCTGGACGTCCCTTGGGACGCAGGACATCTTCGCTTTGCGCAGACAATGGTGCTGCCGCTACGGCAGCAAACAATGCCACGAGCAGTAGGATGTTCATGAAGAAGCCTCCTGAGAAAAATGTGATGAACCTCTCAAAACCCTCTGTTCCTGTCAATGTCGAAAAATGTCAGTTGTCGTAATTGTCAATCTGCGCACGTTGCAGCTTGCCGCTGTAGTCGATGTAGACAGATTTCCACTCGGTAAAGATGTCAAACACCGTCCACCCGCCTTCACGATGTCCATTGCCAGTGCCCTTCACGCCTCCAAACGGCATGTGAGCCTCAGCACCAATCGTTGGAGCGTTGATGTAGGTAATACCAGTTTCGAGTTCGCGAACAGCTACAAAGGCCGCATTAACGTCGCGCGTATAGATGCTACTGCTTAGGCCGTATGCTGAGTCGTTAACGAGATCAATGGCGTGTTCAAGTGATGTGCACTTCGTAACACTGAGTACTGGACCAAAGATCTCTTCACGGAAGATTCGAGCCGCGCGTGAGACGTTTGTGAAGATGGTAGGTTTCACGAAGGTCCCATACGCCTTGTCGCCATCTGTGTCGCGTTTGCCGCCAAGCACGCATGTTGCTTCTCCCATACCGATGTCGATATAGTGAAGAATTTTCTCTAGTTGCTTTGTGTTAATAACCGGTCCAACCTGTGTTGCCGGTAACGTTCCGTTGCCCACAATAAGTGTCGAAGCTGCCCGAACAAGTCGTTCTACAAACTCATCATGAATGTCTTCATGCAGGATAAGACGGGATGTTGCCGTACACCGCTGTCCCGTAGTCCCAAACGCTCCCCACAGTACACCTTCAAGTGCAAGTTCAAGATCGGCGTCAGCCAAAACGATCTGGGCGTTTTTTCCACCCATCTCTAAAGAAACTTTTTTATTTAGTTCGCCGCAGCGTGATGCAATAGCTGTTCCGGTTGCAGTGGATCCGGTAAAGCCCACTACACGAACGTCGGGATGTTCTACGATGGCTGATCCTGCTTCGGCCTGACCGTGAACAACATTAAAAACGCCCGGTGGAATTCCTGCTTCTTCAAGGATTTCGGCAAAGATGTTCGCCGAGTGCGGAGAGTCGTCACTTGGTTTGAAGACAACAGTATTGCCACAGGCGAGTGCGGGCAGAATCTTCCAGGAAGGAACGGCAATCGGGAAGTTCCATGCAGTGATGATTCCACAAACACCAATGGGCATACGAAACGAAAGGTTCATCTTGTCGGCCATCTCCGACGGAGTGTTATAACCGAAGAGTCGCCGTGTTTCTGTTGCAGCGTAATAGGCCGTATCAATTGCCTCCTGGATGTCACCCTTCGTTTCGGTAATGGTTTTACCCATCTCCCGTGTCATAATCGCTGCTAGTTCATCCTTACGTCGAGCAAAGATGTCGCCGGCGATACGTAGAATGTCACCACGTTTTGGTGCAGGTGTTCTACGCCAGTCATGAAATGCCTGTGAGGCTGCCTCGACAGCGTCGGCGACGTCCGTCGCGTCCGATAGGGGAAAGGCACCGATGACGTCACGATGATCAGCCGGATTAATGTTCGAGAACGTGCGTCCGCTTCGCGCGTCGCGCCATGTGCCGTTGATGTAGTTCTTCATGGCCGCAAAGATACCGCAGCGGCGCTAGCTATATCACTCGCCAGAATAGAGCGGATATTCGGTCGTCACGTCTCCCCGCGCAATCTTTTTCAGCCGTCCCTGCGACAGGGTCCGGCGTATTGGTGAAAGGCGCTCAAAGAAATAGATGCCGTTAAGATGGTCGATTTCGTGCTGCATAACACGGGCGAGTAAGCCTTCAACCTGCCGGACGTGTTCTTTCATATCCCGGTCGAAGAAGCGTACTTGAATTGCTTCTGGTCGCACAACAATATCACGAAAGTCGGGTAGGGAGAGGCAGCCCTCCTCAAACTCCAGTTCCTCGTCACTCACGGCCTCAATAACGGGGTTGATGAGGACGAGTGGCCCATCATCGGACGAAGATTCCTCGTCAGCGTCTCCAATATCGATCACCGTTACGGCATGTCCAGCACCCACCTGATTGGCGGCGAGGCCAATACCGTTGGCATTGTACATGGTCTCAAACATGTTCTCAACAAAGCTTCGCAGTTCGTCCGTCATGTCGGATATCTGCGTTGCTTTCTGACGAAGAACGGGATGGTTATATGTGTAAACAGGAAGAATCACGCGTTGTGAAGCCGAATGATGTCAAGGAGTTGTTTTATGTCGTCAAGGATGTAGTCAGCTTGGACCGTCTGATTACCAAAGGAGTCACCGTACTTGGCGAAAGCTGTTTTCATGCCAACGTTTTTTGCACCTACCATGTCGCGTTCAGCCCAGTCGCCAACCATGATGGCACAATCAGCCTCGATGTCTAACCTTTCGAGAACCGTCAAGAATGGTTTTGGTGACGGTTTCCGTTCGCCTGTATCATCAAAGGTGACGACCGTGTCAAAAAAGTGATGATAGTTGATGAAACAAAGACGTAACCACGCCTCGCGTGTCGGAGCGTCACTCAGGAGTCCAAGTTTGATGCCACTCCGATTGAGGTGCATCAAGGTAGCCGTTACGTGTGGATAGGGCTTTAACGCAGCTTCGCGTGCCCTACGGTAGGCAATGATGCCGGCCGAGATGATTCGCGGATCAACATATCCCAACACGTCGATAAGGAGCCGGTCGAAAACCTGTTGGTATTCGATGCCGAGTTCCTTGTAGATACCATCGATGTGTTCCTTAACCTTGTCAAACGACAGGTTAAGGCCTGCATCCATCATTGCTCCGATGGCGGCGTCGACTGCTTGCCGCTTCATGGCCATGAAGTCTACAAGCGTATTGTCGAGATCAAAAACAACGGCCTTAATCATCTACAAAGATAACCGTTTCGGCTCCGCATCTCTTGTTCGCACGGTACGTACATGCCACCCCGTACTCCGAGGAGTGGTAGATTTGATGTATGACACTCGCTGAACGCATTACGACGGATCTGAAAGAAGCCATGAAGGCTGGTGATAAACTGCGCCTTGAGACGCTCAGAATGATCCGAGCTTCCGTACTGGAATTTGAAAAGTCCGGTGCTGGCCGTCCTATGACTGAGGACGAAGAGATAGCCATCCTGAATCAGGCCTCGAAAAAACGGCGCGATGCTATCGAACAATTCGAAAAGGCAGGTCGTACCGAGATGGCAGAAAAGGAACGTGCCGAACTTGCCATCATCGCACAGTACCTGCCTGCACAGCTCTCTGATGACGAAATCCGCGCAGAACTCGCCACCATCATTGCTTCCATGGGCGCGACGTCACCGTCAGACCTTGGAAAGGTCATGGGAATGGCGGTTAAGGGGCTCAAGGGGCGTGCAGATGGTTCAACTATTCAACGCCTCGCTCGAGAACTGCTTACCCAGGCACCATGAAGACGACGACAGAAGCCGAACTGGTATCCATCGCCGAAACAGAACTTGATCTTCCAAAGGTTCTCGATGACGTCGCACGCCATTGTGTAACGTTTATGGGTGCCGACGCCGTTCGGGCACTTCAACCACATTCATCCGTTGAGGCACTGCGTGCAGAGGTCCAGCGTGTTCAGGAATGTGTGAATCTTATCGCAGCAGGGGAGACCATTCCCTATGATCGGATTGCCGACGTACGTCCGCTACTACAACGATCCGTCATAGCAGGAAACTTCCTCTCTGCATCGGATTTACTTTCGATTCAGGAAACGATGGCTGTGTCTCGACAGGTGCGCCGCTATTTTCTTGAACGAGAGGGTTTGGCACCTACCATTGCAGAGCTCTGTGCTACCCTCGTTGACGATCGAGTGGTTGAGAAGCACATTGTCGATGCAATTGACGAAACGGGAGCAGTGCGCGATTCGGCAAGTAAAGAATTACAGAGTATTCGCCGTGACATTGTTGAGTTGTCCGCTCGACTTCGTTCGCGTCTACAGAAGATCCTTCGAAAATTCGGCGAAGACGAAGTCTTGCAGGACGAGTTTATCACACAACGTGATGGACGGTTTGTTCTTCCGGTTCGCGTTGAGAATAAACGCACCATTGCAGGGATTATTCACGGCATGTCACAGACCGGTTCCACGGTTTTTATGGAACCGGCCGAAACATTCGACATGAATAACGACCTTTCGCTTCTCCATGGACGTGAGCAGCGTGAGGTTATCCGAATACTGACGACGCTGACAGCCGAAGTTGCTGCCGTATCCTCATCGATATCGGCGGCATTTGATGTACTATTGAATCTGGACACGACCCTCGCCCGTGCTCGACATGCTCTGGAGAACGGTGGTTTACAACCGACGATTCTCGAGGATGAAACGATTGAACTCGTCGATGTTCGGCATCCAGTCTTGGTTGCTCAAGCGCGAACGTCCAGATTCGACGTTGTTCCACTCCGTGTAGAATTCACCGATTCTGTTCGAGGCATTCTGATCAGCGGTCCCAATGCCGGTGGAAAAACAGTTGCCATGAAGACCATCGGCGTTTCTCTTGCCATGGCCCTGTGTGGAGTATTTCCACTCGGAACGGTCAGGACTGGACTGCGTAGGATATTTACAGCAATTGGTGACCATCAATCAATTGATAGTAATCTCTCGACGTTTTCATCACAGATCATTCGTATACGCGATATTCTATCGTGGTGTGGTCGTGACGCCGTTGTGTTGATCGACGAAATTTGCGCCGGTACAGATCCAGCTGAGGGTGGTGCACTTGCGTCCGGCATCCTGGACTCCCTCATCGAACGCGGTGCGTGTTTTGTGGTCACAACACATCAGTCGAGTCTCAAACAGTATGCACTAACGCGTCCGACAATCGCGAATGCCTCCTTGGCATTTGATGACGAGCGACTTCAGCCCACATTCCGTTTTCTTCCAGGTGTGCCTGGTAACTCATATGCCTTTGTCCTGGCAAAGAATGTTGGATTGCCGGATGTTGTTCTAACGCGTGCGCGTACGTATCTCGGCGATCGACACGACGAGCTTGAAGAAAGTATTGCTGCGATGCAACGCTTTCGTAACGAGGCAGAGTCGGCGTTTCGTGAAACAGCGCAGGAGCGTGCTGCTGCGGAGAAAATTCGTAGGGACTATGAACAACGACTTGCCGACGTTCGTAAGAAGCGGGCGACAATTGTTGACGATGCGCGTGCCGAGGCGAGCGAAATCTTGCGTAAGGCCAATGCACTCATTGAGAATACGATCCGCGAAATCCGTGAACAGGAACGTAGTGCCGCAGAGTCGAAAAAACGATTCCAGGAAGGTGTGCGGGACGTTATTGAACCAGCACACGACGAAGAACGAGCCCCCTCTGCCCCATTACCAACGTCAGGTACTGATTTGAATCGTCCGATTCAGGTTGGAGATAACGTTGCTGTAACGGGCACACAGAATAGTGGGACCGTCGTCGAGATCGACAAGAAGACAGGAGCCGCAACGGTTGACGTCAACGGCATACGATTTAAGTTCAAACAGGCTCAACTCGAGGTAACGACGGCAACTCCAAAACCTCGGAAGAGCGACGGAATCTTCGTCAAGTTTGATGCTCGTACGAGCATCGATTTACGTGGTATGCGGGCCGACGAAGGGCTCAAGGCATTGGAATCCTTCCTCAGTGATGCAATTCTCGGCGGCATTGGATTCGGCACGATTGTTCATGGCAAAGGAACTGGTGCACTCAGGAAGGTTGTCCACGACTACCTTCACGAACATCCACACATCAAGTCCTGGCGGTCTGGTGCTCTGGACGAGGGCGGAGACGGTGTGACCGTCGTGGAGTTCTCCTGAGCGGTATCTTTGCGGCCATGTTCTCGAAGGTACTCATCGCCAATCGCGGCGAAATAGCCCTACGCGTGATAGCCACGTGTAAACGACTCGGCATAACCACCGTTGCGGTGTATTCGGAGGCAGACGAACGAGCCCTCCACGTTGCGGAGGCAGATGAGGCCATCGCCATCGGTGGATACACGCCTCGTGAGTCGTATCTCGTTATTGAGAAGATTCTCGAAGCGGCCCGTCAGTCAGGAGCAGATGCCATCCATCCAGGATATGGTTTCCTGAGTGAGAATGCAGCATTTGCGCAGGCTGTCCAAGACGCTGGAATGGCCTTTATCGGTCCATCACCAGAAGCTATCACGATGCTGGGCGACAAGACAGCGGCACGAGAGCTTGCTATCAGGGCGAATGTGCCGATTTCACCAGGTTCGGACGGCGCTGTTCAGGATTTTGAAACAGCGCGCGAACTCATCGAACGGATTGGTTATCCCGTCATCATCAAGGCTGCGGCTGGCGGTGGTGGAAAGGGGATGCGGATCGTTGAATCCGCTGACGAGATGGAGCGGGCATTCAGGATGGCTCAGAATGAAGCTCTAACGTCGTTTAACGATGATCGAGTATTTATCGAACGGTACATCGTTCGTCCGCGTCACATCGAGATTCAGATTCTTGCCGATCATCACGGTAAGGTTCTGTATTTCCCCGAACGCGAATGTTCAATCCAACGTCGCCACCAAAAAGTCATAGAAGAATCTCCGTCTGTAGCCGTAACACCCGAGATACGCAAGGCAATGGGAGAAGCCGCAGCACGACTCGTTGATGCAGCGTCGTATACCAATGCTGGAACATTGGAGTTCTTACTCGATGCTTCCGGTCAGTTCTACTTTATGGAGGTCAACACGCGACTTCAAGTAGAGCATCCGGTGACAGAAATGGTAACGGGAATTGACTTTGTTGAACAGCAATTACGAATTGCCAGTGGCGAACGATTGGCGATGTCGCAAGAAGAAGTGGCAATCCCCAAGGGACATGCGATAGAATGCCGGATATGTGCCGAGGACGTATTTAACGATTTTCTGCCTGACACGGGAACCGTAAAGTTCCTTCGTACACCTTCCGGTGATGGAATTCGGAACGATTCTGCGTGTTACGAAGGGTATGAAGTGACGGTGCATTATGATCCGATGGTTGCAAAACTTATCGTCTCGGCTCCGGACCGTACGACGTGTATTGATCAAACGATCAATGCGCTTAATGACTATCACTTGGCGGGATTTCGAACGACCATTCCGTTCTGCCGGCTTGTTCTCGACTCACAACCATTTCGTTCCGGTGACTATTCAACCTTTTTTGTAAAGGAACACTGGCCTATCGCGATTCCTGCCCTGGAACGCGACATGCTTGACATACTAGCTGCAGCTGGATTTGCACTTGAAACTGAACGTAGAACAACCTTACAGTCATGACACCAGTATCTGAAATCGACGTTACCGTCGAAACTGCCCGTGAACTCGGCCTAACGGCCGACGAATACGCCAACATTGTACAAGCTCTTGGCCGGACACCGTCCTACACAGAGCTTGGCATATACAGCGTCATGTGGAGTGAGCACTGCTCGTATAAGAACTCCATTCTTCAGCTAAAAACCTTGCCACGCACAAGTGCTCGTATGCTTGTTGCGATGGGTGAAGAAAATGCAGGCGTTATTGACGTTGGTGACGGATATGGTGTGGCCTTTAAGATTGAGTCGCATAACCACCCAAGTGCCGTAGAGCCTTTTCAGGGCGCAGCTACCGGTGTAGGAGGAATTCTTCGCGACATCTTTACCATGGGTGCAAGGCCGATAGCTGCGTTAAACTCGTTACGATTTGGCGAGCCTGATTCTGAGCGGACGAAGTATCTCATCAAGGGTGTTGTTCACGGAATTGGTCACTACGGTAACTGTTTTGGTGTACCCACTGTCGCTGGTGAAGTATACTTCGATCGTTGTTATACCGACAATCCACTCGTAAACGCCATGGCTGTTGGCGTGGTTCGCGCCGATCGAATGGCATCTGCAACCGCTGAAGGACCTGGCAATCCGGTCTTCATAATGGGCTCATCAACCGGTCGAGACGGCATCCATGGAGCCTCACTCTTAGCCTCCCGTGAGTTTGATGACGAAACAGAAAACATGCGTCCTACCGTACAGGTAGGAGATCCATTCGCCGAAAAACTCTTGCTTGAAGCTTCACTTGAACTGATCGAGGCCGGTGTTGTTGTTGGGATGCAGGATATGGGTGCAGCTGGCATCTCCTGCTCTACATCGGAAATGAGTGCCAAGGGCGGTGTTGGAATGACCATCAACCTTGACAAGGTGCCGCTACGCGAAGCCGATATGTCGGCTTATGAGATTATGCTGAGCGAGTCTCAAGAGCGAATGCTCGTTGTTGTACAAAAGGGTAGGGAAGCCGAAGCTGCCGCCATTTGCGAGAAGTGGGATGTACCATTCGTTCAGATTGGCGAGGTAACGGAAGACCCACATGTAACCGTGTATCGACACGGCTCATTGGTTGCTCGCGTGCCTGCCATATCGCTTGTGTTAGGTGGCGAAGCTCCGGTCTACGTACGGGAACAACGTGAACCTGAATACCTTCAACTGACACGTAAACCAGTTGATAATGGTCCTACACTCCATCAAGCAGAATGTACTGGCATACTCAAGAAGCTTCTCGCTGCTCCAACAATTGCGAGTAAACGTTGGATCTATGAGCAGTACGATTCTCAGGTGGGTACAAACACGGTGATCCGTGCAGATGGTGACGCCGCAGTCCTGCGTATCAAGGAACTACCTGGAAAAGCTGTTGCTGTAACGACGGATTGCAATAGTCGGTACGTCTATCTAAACCCGCACAAAGGCGGCATGATTGCCGTTGCTGAAGCTGCACGAAATGTTGTCTGTACAGGAGCGTTACCTGTTGCAGTCACCAACTGTTTGAATTTCGGGAATCCATACGATCCGGAAGTTTACTGGCAGTTTGCTGAGGCTGTTCGTGGAATGGGTGATGCCTGTCGTGCTCTTGATACTCCGGTGACGGGCGGGAACGTGAGTTTCCACAATGAGTCACAGCAGCACGCCGTGTATCCAACACCAACAATTGGCATGTTAGGCCTGATTGATGATGTTGATACCGTTGTTGGTTCGTCGTTCCCAGCGTCAGGCTTGGCCGTTGTACTTCTTGGCACACAGCGAGCTGACCTTGGCGGTTCTGAGTACCTGCATACGATGAAGGAACGTATCTACGGAGATGCGCCGTACTTCGATATGGACGAAGAGCTGCGACTGCAACAACTGACGTTACAGGCTATTCGTGATGGTCTTGTTACCAACGCTCACGACGTCAGCGAAGGCGGATTACTCGTTGCGCTCGCAGAAATGACATTCGGCAGTGGAGTTGGCATTGACGTGTCAATCTCAACCGAACACACAGCCGGATTTCTCTTCGGTGAATCACAGTCTCGAATCATCGTTGGTGTAGATGTTCAACATGTTGACGAGTTGCGCCGTCGATGTGAGACGTCGCGTGTAGACGTTGATGTCATTGGTACAACAGGAGGAAGCCGGTTTGTTGTACGTAACCTTGTCGATGAAGATGTGAGCGATCTGCGCAACGTCTGGGAGGGCAGTCTTCCAGCAATTTTATCAACATCAATAGCACAGGTCTGACATGCATCCGTTGCTTACCAAATACTCCTCCCTTCTCACAAGGCCATTCGGCGTTGACATTGCCATGGCGGCACTCCGAATTGTGTTTGGTGCCTTACTGATCTATCATGGGTCTCTGAAGGTATTCGAATCATTCGGCAAGATGGCTGAGGAGTTAGCGAATCGAGGATGGCCAATGCCATACTTCCAGGCATTTGCAGCAACATACATCGAGTTTGCCGGTGGCGTACTGCTCATTGTTGGATTGTTTACACGTCCCGTAGCACTTGCAGTCTCAGTGCTGTTTACGATCATCACCTTTGTCTTTCAGGCCGGTGATCCGTTTATGAAACAAGAAAAACCGTTGATGTTTCTCCTTGTTGCCTTGATCTTGTTCTTCACCGGACCTGGTCGATACAGCATCGATAACATCTTGTTCCGCAAGCAACCAGCGTCCTGATTGTATCGGCGCATCAAGGGCCGTCGCTGTGCGTCGGAATTACGAGAATCGTAGAGCGCGTGCCGGTGATATTCGTGCAGCGAGTATCATCGGCACGATTGACGCAAGGATACTTAATACAATTGACGTCAACGGGACAACGATAAATGGCATAACGTCGAGGGCCACGGGTAGGGCCGAAACATAGTAGATGGCCCCATCGAGTCGAATAAACTCCCATGTAGACTGCCCAAAACAGAATGCTGCTGCTGTTATCGTGCCAAGCAGTGCCCCTGTTAGTCCAATACGCAGGGCATTCCATAAGAAAATGGCTGAGATGTGCCGGCGAGACATACCTAACGTTTGCAGGATTGCGATGCTCCGAGTCTTTTCTACAACTGCAATCACCAGTGAAGAAATCACGGTGAAGACGGCAACGATTGAGATAAGGCCAAGAACAAGAGGGATAGGTTCTTTCTGAAGTGCAATCCACGATGACATCGCGGCAAATCGTTGTTCAAACGTTAATGCCCACAATCGATGTCCGATGACGGCTCCGAGAGCTTCCGCGGTTGAGTTTGTGTTGTCGGTTTCATCAACTGTTACAGCGAGTGCCGAAGCCATATCGGATGTAAAACCAAATAGATCACGTGCAACGTCCGTTGGAACGGTAATAAGCCCTTCGTCGGTCGATGCCATTCCCGTGCTAACAATACCCTGGACAATGAAGGGCCGCATACGTGGCGAAGGAGCATCTCCAGACAGTCGGGCTGTGTAGATGATGATCGTATCTCCAATGCCGACCTTTAACCGAGCAGCAAGAATATCACCGATCCATGCCCACGTGGTAGAATCACCACGTCCCCGTGTTGCTCGTGCGTCAATCGAGCGAACATCGTCCGTACCCATCACGATCGTTCCATCTAGTCCATTGTCCGAGCGAACCAAGGCTTCCCGACGCACTATTGGACGTACATCCTGAACATGATCAACGGATCGTATTCGTGACGCAAGCGATTTCCATTGAGATATTGGTGCACCAAGTCCGTCACGGACCTCAATATGGGCAGCAAGTTTTACCGCTGTCGTTACGATAGCTTCTTCGTATCCGCGTAACACACTGATTGCCACAATTAGTGCCGTACAACCAAGTGCAACACCAATCGTGCTGACGATAGTCGTAAACCGAGCGAATCGATCATTTCGCAAGGACTTGCTGAATCGTCGTGCAATGTCAAACGTCAAGGACATGGTACTTGCCTCTACGACTCATAGTCGTAGAATCCGCGTCCCGTCTTCTTGCCATGGAGGCCGCCGTCAACATACTGACGTTGAAGCAGTGAAGGTTGGAATCGTGGTTCGAGGTAAAACTGTTCCCACTGCGATGTTGTAACATCAAGGTTTACGTCAACGCCAATGAGGTCCATGAGTTCAAATGGTCCCATTCGAAAACCGAGCGACTTCATGTGACGATCGACTTGTTCGATCGTAGCCGCACCCTCCATGACAATTCGTTGCGATTCATTGTAAAAATTGCGTGCAACACGGTTTACGATGAAACCGGGAACATCACGGGCAACAACCGGTGTTTTCCCAAGTCCTTTGGCAAACTCCACACAAGCAAGAACAACGTCAGGACGAGTTCTTCGACCTTCAATCACCTCCACGAGCTTCATAATGTTCGCAGGGTTAAAAAAGTGTAGCCCAACAAATCTTGTTGGATCACGAAGGACACGTGCCAGTGCCGTTATTGAGATACTCGACGTGTTTGTGGCGATGATGCATGAGGGGGCGACAAGGGGCTCTAGTTCCTGGAAGAGAGCATTCTTGATATCAAGACGTTCTGCAATAGCCTCGATAACAATCTCGCATGAGCTAAGGGCTGAAACGTTCGTAGATGTTGTAAGTGCTGACCCAGCAAAGTCGACAACATCTGCAGGAAGTTTTCCGCGGTCTACTGCTCCCTGGAGTGTTGATCGAATTGATGTCGCCGCATTTTCCAATGCCTTTTGTTGAACGTCCACTAACACAACGGTATGTGACGATGACAGGCAGGCTACGGCAATACCGCGGCCCATTGTACCGGCCCCAACAATTCCAATGTTCATGTGGCGAGCCCTCCGGTCATGTTTACGCAGTGAATCACTTAATTACTCCGAGTTCGCGTCCAACCTTTGCAAAGGCTGAGATGGCCGTGTCGAGCTGTTCAACCGAATGAGCTGCCGATACCTGCACGCGGATACGTGCTTTATCTTTAGGAACGACCGGATAGAAGAAACCAATGACATAGATGCCTTCTGACAGAAGTCTGTCGGCCATCTGCTGCGCTAAGGGAGCGTCGTACAGCATGACGGGCACAATGGGATGAGTGCCTGGCACAATGTCAAATCCAAGAGCTGACATGCCAGCACGGAAGTGGCGCGTATTCTGTTCCAGCCGGTCACGCAACTCTGTTGTTGTCGACAACAAATCCATGACGGCAATACCAGCACCGACTATTGCTGGGGGTAGTGAATTCGAGAATAGATAGGGGCGTGAACGCTGTCGCAACATATCGATGATTTCTTGGCGTCCGGTCGTAAAGCCCCCTATGCCCCCTCCCAGAGCTTTGCCGAGAGTTCCCGTGATGATGTCCACACGGCCGGTGACACCACAGTGTTCAACAACACCACGTCCGTGAGCTCCCATAAAGCCCATGGAATGGCACTCATCAACCATGACCATAGCTTGATACGTGTCTGCAAGGTTGCAGATAACATCAAGTGGTGCAATTGTGCCATCCATTGAAAAGACAGCGTCGGTTGCGATGATAATGTTTCGAGCACCGTCGGCACGAGCTTGCTGTAACTGGCGCTCGAGATCTGCCATATCACAGGAAGCATACCGGTATCGTTTTGCCTTACACAGGCGCACACCATCGATGATACTGGCATGATTCAAAGCATCACTGACAATAGCATCTTCTTCACCCAGGAGTGGCTCAAAGACACCTCCATTTGCATCAAAACAGGCGGCATAGAGAATCGTGTCGTCCGTGCCGCAGAACTCTGCAATCTTCTTTTCCAGCGTTTTATGGATGTCCTGTGTTCCGCAGATAAATCGTACGCTTGACATTCCGAACCCATGGGAGTCGAGATAGTCCTTGGCCGCCTGAATAACGGATGGATGGGAGGATAGGCCGAGATAATTATTCGCACAGAAGTTCAAAACTGGCGTGGCGGTACCTTCAACGGTAATTTCGGGTCCCTGAGGTGACGTAATGATACGTTCGCGTTTAAAGAGTCCTGCTGCATCAATTGCCGCAAGTTCTTGAGAAAGAGAGGACTTGATCGTGTCGTACATGGTTATTTCCGGGTTTCGAATGGTGCGAATCTACGGGAAATGTACCGCTGAAACGGCGTATCTTTGGGGACATGTCTGATGACCCGACAGGGCCAATACGCCTCTCCGTTCTCATTGCGACCCGACAACGACGCGACGTGCTCGCGATGTGTTTGTCCAACTACGAGGAGCAAACATTTCGTGACTTTGAGATCATCGTTGTAGACAACGGGTCAACAGATGGCACGGATGAGATGGTGATGCGGGACTTTCCTCATGTGAGATACGTTCATCTCCCGGAGAATCGGGGGCCCGAAGCACTCAATCTTGCGGCTCAAATGGCGCACGGTGAGTTTTTGTGGCGCACGGATGACGATGCACATCCGGGATCGGATGACATGTTTGCGCGCCTTGTTGAGTTTTTGGACACGCATCCACACCTTGCCGTTGTAGCCGGTGAAATCTTTCAGGCAACAACACAATCCTTTGAGCGAATCGAACCAGCGTGGCCGAACCTACAGCTCGTTCCTGCGGGCGGAGTAGAAACGGTTGGATTCTCAGGTTGTAGCGTGTGTTTCCGTACAACGGCGTTTCATGAGGCCGGCGGCTTCTGGAACAGTTTTTACCTAGAAGAAGAAGATCTGGCAGTTCGACTGCGACTCTTGGGACACAGAATGTGGTACCTACCATCAATCTACGTCGTCCACTACGCGCAAACCACACCGTCAGATATGTCCGCCAGATGGGCGCTGATGACGACACAGATCCTCAGATTTCAGTTCAAGTACTACGGGATGATTCGTGCGATACTGCGTAGCAGCATTGTTGTAACGTCGCAGCTCCTCATGGCTGTATGGCACAGAATTCACCCCAGTTTTGTGTACCAGACGCTGCAACATGCTGCTCGAATCTGTTCTCAGGCATATCGTTCTGAACGAATCATCATGAACGGAACAACGCGAAAACGTGTTTTGAATCATGATGCCATTCTCCCGCAGACAATTCGTTATTACGTGAAGGCACTCCAACGGCGTCGTGGTCGTGCGGTAACAGATACCCAAATCCACGAGTCAAGCAAAAACAAAGAAGAACATCACGGGACGCACTGAGTTGACACGAACACTTCAAATCTTTGTCGGGACACTGACCTTGTTTGCCATGACAGCCGTTGTAACGGCTGGTGATGGTGATTTTGTTAAACTTCGGAACTCGCTTCAGAGCCAGCTGGAGCGTGTGGGTGATGACGGGACAGTCAAGGTTAACAAGCAGTTCCGTCGGTGGGAATGGTTCTGGGAACCACGACAAATGCCAGACGGTTCGTTCCCAACATCGGCGCATTACTTAAACGAGGCACGGCGTCAACAAGACCGAATTAAGGCTTTTGAGTCTGTTCAAGCTGGAAAGGAATGGAAGGAACTTGGCCCGGTAGGGAGACCAGCTCTTGGCCTTTCCTCATCATGGAACGGAATCGGCCGAATCAACACGATTGACATTTCACGTTCCAATCCGAACGTCATGTTTGCCGGTGCAGCAAGTGGTGGTGTTTGGAAAACGACGGATGCAGGCGAAAACTGGACACACGTTGACATGCCTGGTTTTCCCGACTTTGGCGTGTCGGACATTGCCATAGCACCATCGAATAGTCAGATCATCTACGTTGCGACCGGTGACGTAAATGCTGCACTGCCGGGCGAGTTAAGTGGTTTCCCATCGTTTAGTTACGGTGTCGTGAAGTCGACAGACGGAGGCCAAACATGGCGTCAGACCGGGCTGACATTTGCAACGGAAAACACCACACACGTGTCACGTCTCTTCGTGGTGCCGGATGATCCCAATACGATCGTTGCGGCAACGTATGGTGGAATTCGCCGATCGACCGATGGAGGTGCTACGTGGCAGTCCGTATCGACGAGTGCGACTACGTTCCGTGATCTGGTGGCACATCCAACGAATCCGGCAATCCTCTACGCGTCAACCTTTGCGTCTTCGGGAAATGCAGCAATTTTCTCGTCTGCAGACACAGGGAAGACGTGGAAACTCATGCGATCCATCCAGCTGGCAAATCGTATTCGACTCGCCGTATCTGCTGACAGTCCGGACCGAGTCATGGCTGTAGCCTCCCTAGGATTTGCGGCGGGTTCGGATCGTGCTCAGGGGCTTGAAGGCGTGTATCGGCTTGACAACCCAAACGCATCGTGGCAGAAACTCACGTTATCGGGTAATCCCAACCTATTGTCGTTATACGGTCCAACTCAGCAAGGCGGACAGGGATTCTACGACCTTGCCATGGAGATTTCACCTGAAGATGCAAACCTCGTGTTTGTGGGTGGTGTCAACATTTGGAGATCAGGGAACACCGGTACCATTTGGGCACTATCTGCACACGGTTATGGATTTGGCGGCGCGCCTTGGGTTCACCCTGATATTCACTTCCTGAAGTATCATCCAACCCGAAGTGGTGTGCTCTATGCATGTAACGATGGCGGTATTGCCGTATCGACAAATGACGGTGATACGTGGAGAGACATTTCGAAGGGATTACGGATTCAGCAATACTATTCCTTGTCAACGACGGATCTTCAGGTGAACCTCACACTTGCTGGATCGCAGGACAACGGCACAGCGATGACACTCAATGGCACAAACTTTAATCACGTGCTCGGCGGTGATGGAATGGATGGAGCTGTTGACGGCGAAAACTCCAACATTGTTTATGGTTCGCAGTATTACGGGCAGTTCTACCGTTCGGATAATCAGGGAGTTCAATGGCGATCAATTTCGGTTGCATCACAACGAGGAGAACAAGGTGGAGCATGGGTTTCACCGATCGTAACTGTTGAAGACCGTCCAGGACTTGTGTTTGTTGGATACTCACAGGTCTATCGTTCTACCAACTATGGGAATGCATGGCAACGAATCTCTAACTTCGATAACCAGTTCGACTTCCTGCGTCACATTGCCGTTGCGAAGTCTGACCCAAATGTCATTTTTGCTGCAACTAGTAACTCTCTGCGTCTGACCACCAACGGTGGCACCAATTGGACAAACGTTTCTGGTGTTGGTGGATTTATTCAGAAAATCTTCATCCACCCAAGCAATGCCCGCCGAGCGTGGATAGCCATTGGTGGTTTTAGCGGAACAAAGTTGTATGAGTATAACAACGGCACGGTAACGAACGCTTCTGGTTCGGGATTGCCGAATGTACCGTGCAATTCAGTTGTGTACGTCCCAGGATCGCCGGACAGAATTTTTGTCGGCACCGACCTTGGAGTATACGTGCGCGATGTAACGAGCCAATCGTGGATACCTTATGGTACGAACATGCCGGTTTGTATCGTGAGTGACATGGAAGTGATTCCAAGCACAAAGAAACTGAGAATTTCGACGTACGGTCGTGGTATCTGGGAAGTTGACATCACGCAGTGTACTGCAGCTACACCTATCGTTACGGCACAAACGCCAACGACCGTTTGCGCAGGAGATACAGTACGTCTGAGTGTGGGTGGTCCATTTGCAAAGTTCTCGTGGTCAAATGGAGACACATCGCGCATTCTCGAACTTGTTCAGCCAACACAATCTGGAACGTATTCCGTAACCGTTGAAGACATCAACGGATGTCGAGCCACATCTGCTCCGATCGTGATTCAAATCAACCGCTCGCCTGTGCGACCAACGATCACGAAGCGTGGTGAAGATACTCTGCGTGCTACGCCAGTTGGAGGCGTGACACGATTTACGTGGTATCGTAATGGCGAAGCTCTTCCGGACTCAGACAAACGTGATATTCACGCAGATGGTGCCGGAACATATCGGGTCGTAGTATCGAACGATAATGGCTGCACGACGCAGTCTGAAGACTACGTCTTTGAACCAACGACAAGCGTGCATGACATTGTGGATGCGTCATTTGTCGTTGCACCGAACCCGGCAGATCGAGAGATCACAGTTACGCTTCCGCTTCTTGGAGCACGTGTGATTGACGTCATGTCAATAACGGGGCAGACGATACTGACGACAAACATCGAAGATGGTCAGTCTGATGTTCGTGTTGACCTTGGCAATGCTGCACCTGGCACGTATCTCATTCGACTTCGCTCGGGTTCATCACAATGGATGAAGACCGTTATCAAGCGGTAACGGAGAACCGGGAAGTCTTTGAAGTGATGTTGCAGTCTATGAAGGGATGCTTGCAATAATGCCACCACCGATGACATCATCACCTTCGTAAAGAACAACACTTTGTCCGCGCGTTATGGCGGGACGAGGTTCGGAAAACTCAACATGCAGGAAGCCCTCCTCATCTGTCCAACAGGTGGCGAGGGCTCCTTCGTCTTTATACCGAATCCGCGCACGTACTTCTCGTGGCTCGGAAAGGTCAGAATACTTTTGAAGGTTAACGTCCTTCGCAATGAGTCGTCGTCGGTAAATGTCTTCCTCGTGACCAACAACGACAGTGTTGGACGACGGAAGGACGTCAAGCACATAGAGAGGCTCGGGATGCGACACACCAAGTCCCTTCCGTTGTCCAACAGTGTAGAACGGATATCCTTCGTGGTGACCGATCACCTTTCCGTCTAACACGATAGGCCCCTTTGGCGCCTTTCCTGAAATGTCTTCAACATTATCTCGAAGAAAACGACGGTAGTCATTGTCTGGTATAAAGCAGATCTCGTACGATTCAGCCTTGGCTGCTATGGGCAAACCAAGCCGTTCAGCGTCGGCACGGGATTGAGTTTTTGTATAACCGGAAAGAGGGAACAGTGTGCGCGCAAGATCTTCCTGACGGACACTCCACAGCATATATGATTGATCCTTCTTGGCATCCGGGCTCTTTCGAATCCACCGACGGCCTGACTGCTCATCGTGCATGATGGTCGCATAGTGACCCGTCGCAATAAATTCAGCACCGAGCGAATCGGCCTTCTTGAGCATTTCTCGCCACTTGATCTGACGATTACATCGTACACACGGATTCGGCGTGTTTCCGTCCATGTAGTCATCAATAAAGTAGTTGATGACCTCCTCACGAAAAACTGGCGAGAAATCGACGGTATAGTGAGGCATACCGAGCCCCAACGCCACACGGCGAGCATCATTGATTCCGTCAAGAGAGCAACATGAAGAATCATTGCCAACGTTTCCGCCAACATCTTCATATCGGTAGGTCTTGATTGTAATGCCGATGCAGTCATATCCAGCTTCGACGAGCAGGCCTGCTGCAACGCTGGAGTCGACGCCGCCGGACATACCGACGATGACACGATTGGAGTTACGTTTCATGTACTAGCTTTGGAATTCATGCAAACTACGGAACAGCATCACTTCCTCTCAGCGAAACCAACGCGTCTGGGCATGGCTTTTTGGGGCAGGTGGTTTGAGCGGGATGTGCGCCGAATGTTCGGGGTGGTGAGGATAGCTGGTGATCAGGTTCTCGATCCCTGGAGGGACGGAGGACGTATTACCGAGCCAGTGATTCTATGTTGCACACACTCTTCCTGGTGGGACGCTCCGGTAACGATTGCCTTGTCCATTCGCCATTTTGGGTTTGATGGCAGAGGAATGATGGAGTATCGGCAGTTAGATCGATATCGTTTCTTTCGATCAATCGGAATGTTCTCTGTCGTTCGAGAACAGCCCCGCAGTGCCCTTCAATCGTTGGCATATGCAGCTAAGGAACTGGCCGGAACGTCTCGGGTACTCTGGATGTTTCCGCAGGGTCGATTAATTCCTCAGCACGTCCGTCCGATTATCGCCGAGCCGGGAATTGCTTTGCTCGTAAAAAAACTTGGGTCAGTGAGGATAGCTTGTCTGGGACTTCACTATGACATGACCGTTGCTGAACGGCCTTCCGTTTGGACACGCATTGATCGTGTTGAGTCGATATCATGGACAGGACAAGCCGAAGAGATCCAGAATAATGTGAGCTGTCGTCTTACAGCACTCGCAGACCGACTCGCCGACGATGTGGCCACGGGGAATGTTGACGATTACACGGATGTGTTTCGGGCGCGACCAACCCTCATCGAGCGTTATGACGCAATGGTGGCTCGAACTCAACAAAAACATCGTCGACGATAATCTCCGACGTCGAAAAACGTCCTACACGGCCTTCACCAACAACATTTCGCGACACACTCACAGTTACAACACAATGGTACAACAGCTTACCGACACTGAATTCAAGGATGCGCTCTCCAAACATGAGCGTGTCATCGTTAAATACTATGCTGACTGGTGTGGTTCATGTAAACTCTTTGCTCCAAAGTTCAGACGTCTCAGTGAACAGGAGGAGTTTGGTGACGTTGCCTTCCTCGACATTAACGCGGAGACAAACCCAGATGCACGAAAGATGGCAGGCGTTGATAACCTTCCGTTTTTTGCAACCTTTCGGCATGGTGAACTTGTTGAGGGCGCAGCAACGGCTCGAGAGGAAAATGTTGTAGCAATGTTGGAAAGACTACGCTCATGAACATCGCGGCCATACGGTCACTTGTTGAATCTGACGTTACCGACGACGAACTGCGTGCTGCCGAAGAAGACCTACTCGAAGAGCGGCCACCACGTTTTGATATCGTAGGTGATGATGATGGTGAGCGGCTAACCCACGTCATGGCTGCCCTATGGGTGCGTGCCCATCAGCGCGAATCGGGAGCAGAGATCATGAGTGCCATTCGAGACTACACAAAGAAGGTACGCTCCTCTATCAGTTAGCATTGTAGGTTGGACTTCATCAGTCTGTGGCCTTGCTCTGCGCAACACGTTCTAGAGAATGTCGAGCACTATTACGTAATGCAGGAAATAAAAAAGGCGGTGATAAACACCGCCTTTTTCTGTTCTAGTCGTCGTGATCACGATGGCCGTTTAACAACTACCATCGATGACGTCGGCAGGATTAGTGTGTTGCCAGATATGAGGCCACACCATCATGTGTGTCCTTGAGGCCGTCACTGCCTTCTGTCCAGTTTGCCGGGCAAACCTCACCACGTTCTTCGAAGAATCGCAGGGCGTCAACCATCCGCATAGCCTCGTCAACATTACGTCCGAGTGGGAAGTTGTTCACGATCTGATGTTGTACGATACCTTGCTTATCAATGAGGAAAAGACCGCGGTAAGCAATCATCTCACCCGTAGCAGCGAGTTCGCCATCATCATTGTATTCGTACGAGCCGGCCAGCACGTCGTAATTCGCAGCGATGGTCTTGTTTGTATCGGCCACGATTGGGTACGTCACGCCTTGAATTCCGCCATGATCCTTCGGAACCTGAAGCCAGCCCCAATGTGACTGTTCCGTGTCGGTCGAGCATGCTACAACAGCAACGCCCTTTTGTTCGAAGTCAGCGAGTCGAGCTTGAAATGCATGAAGCTCAGTTGGGCATACGAAGGTGAAGTCCTTTGGATAGAAGAAGAACAGTACGTACTTCTTACCAAGGTACTGATCAAGAGAAAAGTTGTCGACGATTTCATCGCCATTGACGACGGCCTGGGCCGAGAATCGCGGCGCTTTTTTTCCGACGAGAACTGCCATGGATGGTGTCCAAAAAAAGGTAAATGAAGGAAGTCCGCCATTAACGAATTACGACCGCATTTCGTGCCCGAATGGCGACGGGATGCCGTAGTTTTGTGATTCATGACCGCGAAAAGCCCCCTTCACCCCGTACCATCAGCCGGTAACGACGCTTCACCGTTCTTTGTTCGACACGGCGTTGACGGCGGCGCGAGGGCAGGCACGCTACACACGGCACATGGCGAAATTCCCACGCCGATCTTTATGCCCGTCGGCACACAAGGCGCGGTCAAGGCCATGGATCATCGGTCGTTAACCGAGCTTGATACAAAGATCATTCTTGCGAATACGTATCACCTGTATTTACGACCGGGTAATGACGTGATGAGGGCAATGGGAGGCCTTCATCAATTCTCAACATGGAATCGTCCAATTCTTACCGACAGTGGTGGATTCCAGGTTTTCTCTTTACGCGAACTCAGGAAGATGAGTGAAGAGGGGGTAGAGTTCCGCAGTCATCTCGATGGATCACGTCACCTCTTTACGCCGGAAAACGTTGTTGAAACACAACGTGCGATTGGCAGCGATATCTTCATGGTCCTCGACGAGTGTACGGCATTTCCTGCAACACATCGTGAGGCTCAAACGAGCATGGAGCTCACGATGCGGTGGGCAGAACGTAGTGTACGTCGGCATCGTGAGGTAGACACCTACTATGGATTTCCGCAGTTTCAGTTTGGTATCGGACAGGGCAGTGTGTATCCTGATCTGCGCCAACAGTGTATGAGAAATCTTGTCGACATGGGATTTGACGGACTAGCGATTGGTGGACTTGCCGTCGGTGAGGCAGCTGATGACATGTATGCAACGATCGACGTGTCAACATCCGTGATGCCTGCCGATAAACCACGATATCTTATGGGCGTTGGAACACCTGAGAACATCCTTCGGGCGATTGAGCTTGGAGTTGACATGTTTGACTGCGTGATGCCAACAAGAAATGCTCGAAACGGAACTCTGTTTACCACACGTGGTCGGGTAAACATCAAGAACGCTCGTTGGAAGACTGCGGATGAATCCATTGACCCGGGACTTGACGTGTGGGCCGATAGGAACTATTCGATGGCGTATCTTCGCCATCTCTTCCAGGCTGGTGAGATTCTTGGACTCATGCTGGCTACGCAACAAAACGTAGCTCTGTATCTGTGGCTCACAAGGACAGCACGGGAGAAAATCCTCGAGGGCACATTTCGTCCATGGGCGCGCGAAACCATCGACCGTCTTATGGCCCCTCGAGAGTAACGAGAAGAACGCTTTTCACCACTACAATCTTTGGACACACAATGTTTGCATTCTTATTCATGGCGCAGCCACAGGGTGCCGGCTCAGATCCAGCCAGTTCCATGATTTCCACAGTCGTCATGTTCGGCGGCATTATCCTTGTGTTCTATTTCATGATGATTCGGCCACAGCAGAAGCGTGCCAAGGAACATCGCGCGATGCTTGAGCAGATCAAACGTGGTGACAAGGTCGTGACAGCAAGCGGCATCAAGGGGACAGTGTATGAGGTTGATGACAAGACCATCACTGTAACGATTGCCAATAACGTTCACGTTGACTTCGAAAAGTCTGCAATTACAGGTGTAGAAGCGAAGTAATCGCGTTTCTGCAGAATACACATGGACACTATCGAACAAGCGCTTGACGATCTACGAGCAGGGAAGTGCGTCATTGTAGTTGACGACGAAGACCGTGAGAACGAGGGTGACCTTGTCTGCTCAGCGGAGCTGTGTTCAGAGTCCGTTATCAACTTTATGGCGACGGAGGCCCGTGGGCTTATCTGTGTCTCCATTACGGAAGATCGCGCACGGAGTCTGGAACTTCCGCTTATGGTGAACGACAATACGGCCCTGCACGGAACGCGGTTTACGATTAGTGTTGACTATATCCATGGAACGGCGTCTGGGATTTCGGTTGCTGATCGAACGGCAACGGTGAGGGCCATGGCTGCGGAATCGACCGTGCCAGCGGATCTTGGTCGACCAGGACATATCTTCCCCCTCATTGCGATGGAAGGTGGAGTACTCCGGAGGGCAGGCCATACCGAGGCCGTTGTTGACCTTATGCGCCTGGCAGGATTAAAACCTGTTGGAGCACTCTGTGAGATTCTCAAGGCAGACGGTTCAATGGCGCGTTTGCCAGATCTACTGGCCTTTGCACAACAGCATGATTTGCGCATTATCAGCGTACAAGACCTGATTGCCTACCGCAGGCGAACGGAGTTGCTTGTTCGTATGGTAGCAGAGGCCAAACTGCCGTCAGAATATGGCGAGTTCTCCCTCAAGGTCTTTGAAAACATCCTTGATGGGAAGGAGCATGTAGCTATCATCAAGGGTGACATCAAACCAACGGATAACGTCCTCGTTCGTGTCCACAGCGAATGCCTCACGGGAGATATCTTCGGCTCGCATCGTTGTGATTGCGGACCACAACTCCATGCTGCTTTAACGAAGATTGAGCAAGAAGGGCAGGGAGTGGTTGTATATATGCGGCAGGAAGGCCGCGGTATCGGTTTGGTGAACAAGATTAAGGCCTATGCCTTGCAGGAACAGGGTCTTGATACGGTAGAAGCAAATCAAAAGTTAGGATTTGCGCCAGATCCCCGGGACTATGGCATCGGCGCTCAGATTTTGTACGATGTTGGCGTCCGCAAAATGCGCCTCATGACGAATAACCCTAAGAAACGAGTAGGGCTGCAATCCTACGGCCTCGAGGTCGTCGATCTGGTGCCGCTTGAGATTCCTGCTACGGCAGATAATCATCGGTATCTTGAGACCAAACGCGACAAAATGGGGCATTTGCTTCGGCACCTTTAAGGCCGTAACTTGTCCCTAGGTCAAAGCCGTCTGCGCGGCTTTGTCTTTTTTTTATCCCTAACCCGACGTACCCCGTCATTGCGGAGACGACCACTATGGCCGCCGATTCCGTCTATATCACTCGCGAACGCCTGGAACAGATGCAGGCTGAGTTGAATGACCTCAAATCCCGAGGACGCCGAGAGATCGCTCAAAAGATCGCTGATGCGCGTTCCCATGGTGACCTGTCTGAAAATGCCGACTACGATGCTGCAAAACATGAGCAAGAGCTCATGGAAATTCGCATTTCACGCCTCGAAACCGCCTTGTCTCGCGCACAAGTCATTGACCCGTCCGACTTTCCGAATGACAAGGTCTACATTCTTTCCCGTGTTCGACTTCTGAATAAGAAGATGAATAAGGAAATCACCTATACTCTCGTTTCACCGGAAGAAGCAGACTTCGAGCAAAATAAGCTTTCTGTGACAAGTCCTCTTGGTAAGTCCTTGTTGGGTAAGGTTGTTGGCGATGTCGTAGAAACCAAGGCACCGGCCGGACTTATTCAATACGAAGTGCTGGAGATCGGCAAACCATAGGTCGTATACGTTTGCGCCTGCAGTCACGTATGTGTGCAGCGCTAGAAAAAAATCTACGTAGTTGTGACTACGTATTTGCAATTACGTAGTCTTACGTACTATATTCGTCCCGTCGAAACGGATGCTCCGTTATTCGAAGGACGAATGTGGTCAAGACACTATCCAACATCTTACTCGTTTCTGCAGCCGCCATTTTTATGGCGGCTTGTTCTGCTACGGTAGAACCGGTGGATTCGTTTGATACAGTAGGGGTAGGTAATTCTACAGTTGAGCGCTACATCGTCGTTTACGATGACGCCGTAGGTAGTAAGGATGACATGCGGTTACAGGCTGCTTCACCAGAAGCACGGATTGAAGCCGTAACACACCTGACGAATAACTTGATGATTGATATCGGCGCTCGTCCTATTGAACGTCGAGATGCCGTTGGCACCATATTCCGCGGTGCAATCGTGTCGTTAACGAAGGAACAGGTTGCGCGCCTTTCGAAACATGCCAGCGTCAAGTATGTCGAACTCGATCGATCAATCGTTGGTCCGTTCCAACCGTCCGTGCCAGCAATGGCCCAACACTCAAATGTGACGCAAATCCTTCCGTGGGGCGTGGCCCGAATTGGTGGTCCAGTAGATGCATCCAACTCGTCTGTTACCGTCTACATTGTTGATTCGGGAATTGACCTCGACCATCCAGACCTGAATGTTGATGTGGTGCGGTCGCGCAGTTTTGTAGAAGGTAATCCGTCACCTGACGACGGTCATGGTCACGGCACACACGTGGCAGGTATCGTAGGTGCTCGCGATAATCAGTTTGGCGTGGTCGGCGTTGCTCCTGGTGTCCGCCTTGTTTCTATGCGAGTCCTCAACGAACGGAACTGGGGACAGTTCTCGTGGTCGATCCAGGCGTTTGACGCCATTGCCTCCATGGCTCGCCCCGGTGACGTTGTAAACTACTCGATATCTCCAACAGCTCGATACACATCGGAAGCTCTCGACGAAGCAGTGCGCCGCCTTGCCCGTCGTGGCATTCGTGTTTGTCTGGCTAGCGGAAATGCCGCTGATGACTGTCGTGAATACTCGCCAGCGCGCGTTAACGAACCGAATATTTATACGATTTCTGCTGTTGGTGAAAACGGTACCCTGGCGTCATTTAGTAATCACGGCTCAACGGTGGATTTTGCTGAGCCAGGCACCGACATCATGTCGACCGCCCCAGGTGGTACCTACGTGCGTATGAGCGGTACATCGATGGCTACTCCTCATGCAGCTGGACTCCTTGTGTCTGGCAAGATTCGTGCAGGACATCCGGTTCGTGCAGACCGTGATGCAACTCGCGAACCGCTCGGTATTCGATAAGCTTACGAGCCCCCTTCGCCCCCTTCTCCCTATGTTTGTGCGTACTGAACGGTTTCGCACCCAGGATTGGTCCATATGGCTTGGTTTCTCCGCAAAAGCAAAAACATCTCTGATTCTTCGCCGGCACAACGGGAAATGCCTGATGGTCTCTGGACCAAGTGTCCCGATTGTTCTACGATTATCTATCGTAAGGAATTGGAGGAGCACGCCTATACGTGTCCGAACTGCGACCATCACTTCCGAATTGGTAGCGCTAAATACGTATCTGTGCTCTTTGATGAAGGTTCGTGGACGGAAACAGATAGGGAAGTGCGGTCAGCCGACCCGCTGGACTTCGTTGACACACGTCCGTACAAAGCACGCTTAAAGGAGGCGTACAGCCGCACAGATCTCCCCGACGCCGTAACGACGGGTACGGGCAGAATCTATGGAATGCCGGTTGCCTTTGGATGTATGAACTTCGGCTTTGTTGGCGGTTCGATGGGCTCTGTTGTGGGTGAAAAGTTTGTCCGTGCTGGTCGTCGCGCTCTGGAGTCTCGTTCGCCGTTTGTCTTTATATCAGCTTCCGGTGGCGCACGGATGCAAGAGGCAGCCTTGTCGCTCATGCAGATGGCGAAAACGAGTGCATTTCTTACGGAACTGGCAGAAGCGGGTCTTCCCTACATCTCAATCCTCACGGATCCAACTACAGGCGGTGTTAGTGCCTCGTATGCAATGCTCGGTGATGTAATCATTGCAGAACCGAAGGCATTGATCGGTTTTGCTGGACCGCGCGTTATTGAACAGACAATCCGTAAAAAGCTTCCTGAAGGATTCCAGCGTAGCGAGTTCTTGCTGGAACACGGTATGGTTGATATGGTTGTTCATCGACATGATCTGAAAAAGTCACTGTATACGGTACTCTCCCATCTGATGGGAGGAAAACGTGGATAAGCATCAGAAAATCAGGCTGTTAGGCTTTCCGATTGACCTTGGTGCTGACCGTCGAGGTGTGGACATGGGCCCGTCGGCCCTACGAATAGCCGATATTGATAAGAAGTTGGAATCACTAGGGTTTACGGTTGTTGATGAAGGTGATATCCCGATACGGAACATTGAGGTACAAGACGCAGCGGATCAACGATTGAAGTATCTACCGGAAGTCGTTGAAATGAGTGGCGTTCTTGCGGGACGTCTGCGGTCGATTCTCACCGATGGTGATTTCCCGCTGATTCTTGGAGGTGACCATTCCATGTCGGTTGGATCTCTTGCAGGAATCGGTTCGTGGTGTCGAGAGCGTGGCAAGACACTTGGTGTTCTCTGGATTGATGCACACGCTGACATGAACACGGCGGAGACAACTCCATCGGGAAACATTCACGGAATGCCCTTGGCTGTTGCTATGGGTTACGGTCATCCTGATCTCACGTCGATCTGCGGAACAGAGCCAAAACTTGATCCACGAAACCTTGCCATTATTGGTCTTCGGTCGATTGATCCAGGTGAGCGTACTCTCATCAAGGATCTTGGTGTTGCGGCCTATACGATGTTTGACATAGACCGCCTGGGTATGTATGAGATTGCCTCGCGAGTGTTGGACGACATGTCACGAAGTGTTGACCATCTTCATATCAGTTTTGACGTGGACGGTGTTGATCCATCCTTTGCTCCTGGAGTAGGTACACCTGTACCGGGTGGACTTACCTTCAGGGAAACGCACATGCTCATGGAGATGATAGCTCAGTTGGACGTTGTGGGCTCCTTCGAGGTGGCCGAGGTCAATCCAATCCTTGACGATCGTAATCGCACGGCTGAGTTTGCAGCAGACGTCGTCGCTTCCGTCATGGGAAAACGAATTCTCTGATGAGAACGCAGAGATCATGGATGCATGCGAGTATCACATTACTGGTGATGACTTCTGTCGTAACCATAGGAATGTCTGCTCAGGGCATCATTACATCGGATTCAGGTAGGGGGCAACAAGGGGCATATGTCGAGCCGCGTCCTGTAGCGACCAAGGTGAAGCCCATTCGGCTCTATGGAAACATTCAATGGATCTTTGGTATTGCTTCCAGTGACTTCTTCCAAGACTATAAATCACAACTCTTGGGACCTGCATCGACCTTTGATGCAGCGGAGGGCGTACGTGGGGGTGTCTCGTCATTTCAGTTTCCGAACGTGGGTATAGGTCTCGAGGTTGGATATTATCGTGTAGCGCTCCGCGAGACGTATGTATTTCGATCGATACTGGACTCAACGCGACCCGATCAGACGGTCGGACAAGACTTTATCATGAACGTTGTTCCTGTATTTGCGACCATTGATTATTTCCCGGTGAAGCGACAGTTCACAGCATACGTTGGAGCTGGAGTAGGCATGTCGTTTATCAACGTTCGTTGGAGCGAATCACTCTCGGCAACTCAGCTTCCGGGTGCCCGAAAGTCTGGTCTTCGGTATGATGAATCGCACGTCGTGCCGTCCGGACAAGTTCGCAGCGGTGTATCACTCGGGTGGGACGCGAGTCCTACAGCCGTTGTACGTCCATCGTTATTCTTCGAAATCACCTACACGATTATACCGTTTACAGCACCACTATTTTCTGATGTTGCTCCAACACTCGACAATCCTCCCGATCGTCTGCGTGGATCGTATGCAATCCAAGCCGGTGGCGTTGGTGTGCATGCCGGAATAAGTCTTCTCTTGCGCTGACGTTCTTTTGCGCTGACTTTCGTTCTTGGCAGGTTCATCTCCGCTGACGATCTTGGGGAGCCAGACAGATTGTGTATCACATTCCGGAGAGCAACCATGGACATCCATATCACCACACGTCACTGCACGCTGACGGACCATGAGAACGAGGCTGCTGTGAAAGCCGCCACGCACTTCGGAAAATTCTACGACAACATCCTTCGAGTTGACGCAATACTCGAGCAAGAACATGGTGCCCACCTCTGTGAGTATACCGTAAAGGTTGGTGGTCATACCATTGTTGCAAAGGAACAAGGACAAGATTTCTCACGGGCAATTCACGACGCTGCTGAAAAGATTGTTCGCCAGCTCACAAAGCTCAACGATCGTCAGCACGACGTACGTACGCCGCTGGCTCGACCCTGAGGCTACACCATGCCTATTCTGCGTAAGGCCACTCCCCATCATAAGGAGTCGGTCACCGTTCGGGAGTTACTCGACTGTCCGGTAAAATTCCGTGTTCTTACCGGTGATGTTGGATTAGACAACCTTATCACCGATAAGAGTCTCCATAGGCCGCAGCTTGCGCTTGCGGGCTATACGGAGTTCTTTACACATTACCGTGTTCAACTTTTCGGTAATACGGAATTTTACTATCTCAAAAGCCTTGATCCCGAACGACGGCTACGTGCCTTCGCCTACATCTGTGAGTTCACCATTCCATGTATCGTCTGTGCAAATGATCATGCATTGGATGATGACCTCGTAGAACAGGCGAAGGCACATGGCATCGCAGTACTCGTTACTGAATACGACACGACGAAGGCCATCTATCTTCTGAGTGAGTTTCTTGACGATCAATTTGCTGTTCAGACGAGTGTCCACGGCAGTTTTGTTGACGTCTACGGTGTTGGTATGCTCTTCACCGGAGGAAGTGGAATCGGCAAATCCGAAATCGCCCTTGACCTTGTTGAGCGCGGTCACCGACTCGTTGCTGATGACATCGTCATGCTCACAAAAAAGCGTGAAAGTATCCTTATGGGAACAGGCACAAGTCTTGTTCGCCATTTTATGGAGATACGCGGTCTTGGCGTGATTGATGTACGTCAAATGTTTGGCATCCGATCGATCAGGTTCCAAAAGCGACTCGAGATTATTGTGGAGCTTGAGATCTACGATCCAACAAAGGAATACAATCGTACCGGGCTGGACGAATACATGCAAGAACTTCTTGGTGTAGAAATCCAAACCGTTCGATTGCCCATTATTCCAGGTAAAAACATCACCGTTATCAGCGAGACAATTGCGCTCAACTACCTCCTGAAGACGTACGGATACAATGCGTCAAAGGTCTTTGCGGACAGGCTACAGGACGAGATTGAGCGGAGGGCCCAACAAAAGGGTGCCACAGACAATCGTCATGTGCAGTATTTCCAGTCGGATGACGAATAGGATCTCCCGTGTCACGGCAGGTCTCTCAACGAAGACAGCAACAACGTTTCAACAGAAGACAACATGAAACAACCTTTCTCCTTGAACATCCTTTCCATCACAGCGTTGTGTTTCCTGATGACTTCAGGACTACTCGTATCATGTGGTGGAGGTGAGACCGAACAAACGTCAGAAGGCAGTGGAACACCTGTTCGCGGTGAAATCATCGTCATCCACCAGTTGAGTGATCCCGAAGGACTCAATCCTATCGTAACCAACGATGCTGGCGGCCGAGCCATCTTTGATCGTGTATTCGAGAAACTGCTCGACCTTGACTTTGAGACAACGGACATGATACCGCAGCTCGCAGAGTCGCGGCCCGTCGTGTCGGATGATCACCTCACGTATACGTTCACGCTAAAGGACGGTATCAAGTTCAGCGATGGTACACCACTCACCAGTGCCGATGTAGTGTTCTCGTTTAAGGCCGTGAAGAACCCGCTTGTCATTGATGCAGCGCCACTTCGTAGTTACTACATGGACGTTGCCGACGTTGTTGCAAAGGATAGCCGCACAATCATCTTCACGATGTCGAAGCCGTATTTCCTCGCAGAGTACTTCCTTGGTTCCTTGTGGATCCTTCCAAAACACATTTTTGACCCAAACAACCAGACAGATGGTTACTCGTTTGCTGAAACGAATGACCTTGGTAAGGCACAGGCGAATACGAGTATGAAGGCCTTTGCCGACTACTTTAACTCCTCCGATGTAAAGCGCAGCACAAAACTCAATATTGGATCCGGCCCCTACGTTTTTGATGAATGGAAAACTGGAGAGTCAGTTTCCCTTCGTCGAAATACATCATGGTGGCAAGAAGGCAAGGACACGTGGAATCCTGCCTACGCCGAAAAGCTCTTATACCGTGTTGTGAATGACCGTGCTATTGCCGTCAACGCATTAAAGAATGGAGAACTGGACTTCATGGAGTTTGTTCCTCCAACAAAGTTCGAAGAAGAAGTTGACACGGTTCGAACGCCTCATTTGTCAAAGTATGCTTTTCCAACGCAGTCGTATCTCTACATCGGTTGGAATATGAACCGTCCGGTACTATCGGACAAACGTGTACGGAAAGCCTTGTCGCATCTCGTTGATCGTGATGCCCTTATTCGTCAGGTTGTTCGTGGACTCGCCGTTCCGGTAAACTCACCGATCTATCAGGAACGTCCGGAGTACGATACAACTATCAAAGGTATTCAGTTTGATCCAACAACGGCTCGAGCGCTTCTTGACGAAGCTGGATGGGCAGATTCTGACAATGATGGAATTCGTGACAAGGTCATCAATGGAAAGAAAACAAATCTAGCATTCACCTTCCTGCTGAACTCTGGAAATGAAATGCGGGAACAGATTGCTCTCATCATTTCCGACGAATGCAGAAAGCTTGGCGTTGAGGCGAAACTCAAGCGTCTCGAATGGTCCGTGTTTCTCGACAATTTGAGAACGCGCAACTTCGATGCCTACATCGGAGGCTGGGTGAATGATCCTATCGATTCCGACCCGTATCAGATTTGGCACTCAAGCCAGGCTGACAACAAGGGCTCGAACTACGTCTCGTTCCGTGTTCCGCGGGCCGATGAACTTCTAGAGCGTAATCGAACAGAGTTTGATGTTGAGAAGCGTCGTGCCTATATGCGCGAGTTCCAGCAAATCATCGTCGACGAACAGCCCTACACCTTCCTGTGGTCACCACTCTATCCGAGTGCCTACAACAAGCGTCTGCAGAATGTTCGTTACTCCTACGTTCGGCCAGGTTATAATCCCACACAATGGTGGGTACCAAAGGCACAGTGGAAGTACTCGGTTGCTCAATAGTTGACACAGTCGTCAACGTCGTCACACACCTTTGTCGCAGCTGAGCTGCACAACACATGAAACGTCATGAACTCCGGGAACTCATTGTTGGCGGCGAATCGTCGACAGTTGAATTCAAACGACGATTTACGTCGGCGGAGAAGATAGCGAAAGAGATAATCGCCTTTGCCAACACGTCAGGCGGATATCTCATCTTTGGTGTAGACGACGATGGTTCTATCGTCGGAGTCGACTCTGAGAAGGAGCAGATTGCTCTCATCGAAATTGCACGGCACAGTATTGTGCCTGACCTTCATTTGCTCGTCGATGTTGTGGAGATCGAGTATCGTGACGTTGTTGTGGTAACGGTACCAAACTCACACGACAAGCCACACCGGCTTATTAGTGAAGATCCAAATGAGCGACCCCATGAGCGAAAGGCCTACATTCGTCAGGGTGAGCAGAGTGTGGCAGCGAGCCGAGAGATGGCCCGAATCCTGGCTGGTCAAAGTCCTACGTCGCCACCGATTACGCTGAGTATTGGCGATCGGGAGCGCAGGTTGTTTACGTTCCTTGAGCGGTATGGTAAGGCTTCCGTCAACGACTTTGCTCGGTTGGTAAACATTTCACGACGTCGTGCCTCACAAATCCTCGTCAAACTTGTCCGCGCCGGTGTGTTGCACATTCACACCGATAACGGACACGACTACTACACGTTGGTTTGAGAGGGAAAGGTTGTAGTGAACGAGGCCGTTCCCAAACGAATACTCTCAAATCGCAGAAAGTCAAACGAAGGAAACGAGACGAAGTTTATAAAACGAAGAACGGCAGACCGGTACAACCGATCTGCCGTTTTTGTTTTCTGAACGCAGCAATATTCGCCTTATGCGAAGATGCCGATCATCGTCATCACGGAATCGTAATGAGTGTCGTAAGTCTACCGCTCGGTGTTGTGACCACGAGTACGTAAACACCTCCACGAATAGTCATGACCTCACCAAGTGGAAGGCTGTTGACACCTGAAGCAAGTATGACATCCTGTTTTGTCACGGACCGACCGTCAAGGGTAAGAACTTCCAATGTTGCTTGTGAAGATTCAGCAACCGTTAGCACAATGCGACTGTCACTCGTTGCTGGCATTGGTTCGATGCGAAGTGATGCCGTTGTCGGCGTCGTTTCCTCGACGGACGTGATCGTGAGTGCAAAGGCAGCTCCACTTGACCAACCTCCCCAGCCACAATCCGAGCCGCCACGAACTTCCCAATACCAGTTGCCTGAAGAGAGTGGGCTGCTCGCCATGGCATGGCGGTATTCAGTGGTTGTGAGTGATGAATCGTCAACAATTGGATTCGTGAATGCTGAAGTTGCAGCAATCTTTACGTGATAACGTTCCGCTCCAGCAACCGTAGGCCACGTAAAGACAAGGTCACCCATGTTATCCACGGTTGTTGCGCCCTTCGGACTCGTCGTTGTTGCCGATGAAGGTCGCTGACCGTCAGTTCTAAACGAAAACACCGGTGACCAATCACCTGCACCTGCACCATTACGAGCTCGAACGCGCCAATAATGCTGTGTGGCACAAGTAAGGGCACCGAGCGACAACGACGTTTGATCTGTTGACTCGTTAAAAATGATTGATGACTGACTGAAGTTTTGTGTCGTGGCGACGTGAACTTCATAGTCGTCGGCAAGTTGGACCGCATTCCAGCGAAGTGTGGGGCCAGAGTGTGACACATTTGATGCATTGTTCGGTGGTGCTGTGAGGACAGCAGCCGCTGGACGCATCGAGGCAGGGAAGAAGTCGACCTTGATATTGTCACTTTGAAAATCGACCGTCTTTGACATCGGAGCGGAAAGGGCACCGCCGCTTGCTGTTATTGTTACGGAACCGTTTCCAGTGAAGGGTATTGCGTATCCGCCAGACGTTGACGTGATGGCATAATACGTTCCGCGTGACGGTTCAATACGCACACCCGATAAACCTTCACCTGGATCACAGATGCCGTTCTCGTTAGCGTCGATATAACACACACCTACAATGTAGCGCACGGAACGCATCCCAAAGTCTTGTGTCACTACCCAAGGTCCAACTGTTCCCGACATCAAACCGCCGCCACTGTTCGTTGCGCCGATTCCAATTTCCGTGTAGTTGTAGTTCTTGAAGTTGAGGATGTTTTCCCGGTGACCGAGGTCAATCTGATTCTGCTCACCCCAGTCAACGATGAGACCACAATGAGAGTACCACATACTCTCAGCATATGCCGAAACATTCTCGCCAAACATGCCTTGTGACTGGTATGACACCTTGGCATATCGATCACCAAGGTCGTCACCATTACTTGAGGTGTGACCTTGGAAGTTCTTGGCAATCATGTCGGCCGTATGGGCTCGTGCCGCCGTAATCAGTGCCGGATGGAAGGCCAGTGGTGGTCGCTGCGGATAGGTCGTGAATGCCTGTTTTGTAGCATTCTTATTGATGTTGAAGAAGGAGTATGCCTGTTGTACGGCTTGATCATCCGTATCCATAACACGGATTCCTTCTTCAGCGGGATTTGCTCGAGCTCTATTGATAAGCTCTAGCTGATACTGTTCGTGGGGAGTGGGATCTCCGTGACTGTATTCCGTTGTAGGCTGTGCCCACAGCGGACTGACAAACATGCCGCACATAACGGCGAAGAGAAGAAAACGGATCATGTTAGAGGTCTCCAAGTTGAGGACGTATGATGATTTCTTCCTGTAACATCCGCGGATGATCCAGGTGTCGAACAAGGTCACCAACAACGCCGGCTATATCATACGCCGTCATCATACGATGTCCATGTTCGTCTCGTGCCGCATCCGGCCAGATGTCCGTGTCTGTTGCTCCAACAAACAGCTCAATGACTTTTACATTCGAGGAACGAACTTCTTCGCGAATGGAAGCCATCATTGCGTGCACACCGGCCTTCGACGCAGCATAGGCTGAACTGGCCGTAAAGGCACGTTTGACACTTACTGAGTTGATGCTGATGATCATTCCTCGACGTCGCTGAATCATCGACGGAAGAACGGCCTGGGTGCAGTGGAACGTACCACGGAGGTTGATGTCAATTTGGTCGTCAAACTCATCTGGTTGTAACTCGACAAACGGCTTAAAAATTCCAATACCAGCATTGTTTATCAGAATGTCGACGGGGCCAAATCTTGCAATAGCAGCAGCATAGGCATGTTGAACACTTCTTCGATCTGCTACATCAACGGGAACGACTACCGACGAGTCGGCCGTTAGCAGGTGCTCAACTTCACGTAATGCAGCCTCATTCCGTCCCGACAACGTAAGCTTGCACGATGCACTAAGCTCTTGTGCAGCGGCGAGTCCAATTCCGCGACTCGCACCCGTTATCCATACGTGCGGACGTTCAGTCACGACGTGCCTCGGCAATCGACCTATAGAGTTGTTCCGTGGTTTCTTTCATCCTAACGTTTCGTCGTCTCATCACTGTGTGTGCCGTTTGTAAGGCCCTGTCCACAGAATATGGCACGACGGAGTTTTCCGTACACCATGAAAACGACAATACTGCCCGGGGCGCAAATGTTGATGTGACGATGTTCGCAAAACAGCCAATGACGGATCCCGTCGTAAGTCGTGTTCCTATTGCCGTTTTGCTGTGATCACCCATGAGTGTGCCAAGGAGCATTCGACCGGTATTCTCATCGCTCCATGGCATCGAAACGTGTACTTCACCGTAGGTATTCTTCAGATCCGACGTTGTTGTGCCAGCGCCAAGGTTGACCCATGAACCTATCCACGAATGTCCAACAAATCCGTCGTGTTGTTTGTTGGCAAAGCCGTGGAAAATGCTGTCCTCAATTTCGCCGGCAATCTTGCAGGTTGGTCCAATGGTTGAACTGGATATTCTGCTGTGAGACTTGATCTGTGTACCGTTACCGATGGCAAGCGGTCCAATCAAGGTTGTGAATGGTTCCACGTGAACATTGTCGCCAAACAACACAGGGCCGTGACGTTCATCAACGACAACATTTGGTTGGTCTGAAAACGAATGTCTCCGGGGAAGCAGTTCTGCGTCCCAACCGATAACCGTTGGCATAACATCAAACGCCTGCCAAAGGCGGGTGACAACATATCCTTCAATGAGAACAATGTCAGCTGCATCTGGCTGCTCCATTGCTGCTGCTAAAGCTGTCGTGGATACCGCAGGGTGCGGTATCCACGCAGCAATCGGACTGTCATCAATAAGAAAGACTACTGATCGTGCTGAGTTTCGGCAAACGTCAATCATCTGCCGCATAACGGCAGGAGCGAGCAATACATTACCGAGCACGGAAAGAGTCGGGAAAGGGGCGAACGGGGCAACCTGGACTCGCTCTTCAAACGACTCAAGTACGTCGTGCCTATGACTCGTCACGGTGCATACTACGTCGGGCACCGATGTTTGCCAGCGCTCGAGTATTGAGAACATACCGAGACGCAATTCCCATGCTGCCGACGTTTCGGACATCGGATAGAGTTGTCCGACATAGTCGGGTTCCGTCAGCAGCACCTGAATGGTCATGCGTCAACCGTCTCCTGAGCATGGTGGAGCGCTGCCTTCACAAAGGCAACAAAGAGTGGATGTCCAGTCACAGCCCTCGATTTGTATTCCGGATGGAATTGGACACCAACAAACCATGGATGATTTGGTAGCTCGATGATTTCAACAAGTTTCTCATCGGGAGACGTGCCACTCAGGACCATACCTGAACCTTCGTACAGTTCGCGGAATTCATTGTTGAATTCATACCGATGGCGATGACGCTCGCTGATGTGTTCGGTTTTGTATGCAGCAGCAGCCTTCGACTTCTTTTTGAGGGTACACGGATACGCTCCAAGTCGCATCGTACCACCCTTGTCCGTCACGTGACGCTGCTCCGGTAACAAATCAATTACAGAGAACTTGTTCTTTTTGAATTCAGAGCTATTTGCCTCAGGAAGTCCACACACGTTTCGGCCAAATTCGATGACGGCACATTGCATACCAAGGCAGATGCCAAAGAATGGAATGCCGTGCTCACGAACATGTCGAATAGCTGAGATCTTCCCTTCAATGCCACGAGAGCCGAATCCGGGAGCCACGAGCAGTCCATCGATACCGTCAAGCTGCTCAGCAACGTTGCTTACGTCTACATGCTCAGAGTCTATCCACCGGATGTTCACCTTTGCGTTATTGATCGCACCAGCGTGGATAAATGCCTCGCTAATGGATTTATAACTGTCCTGGTGTTTTACGTACTTACCTACAATGGCAATCGTGACGGGATGTTTTGGAGCCTTGATACGATGGACAAAACGCGACCACGTGTCAAGATCGAGATTGGAGCGTTTGAGATGAAGTTTTTCACAAATGATATCGTCGAGTTCGCGTTTTGCGAACATCATGGGCACTTCGTAGATCGTTTCTGCATCTAGAGCTTCAACGACTGACCGCTCCTCAACATTACAGAACAGCGCAATCTTGGCTCGGATGTCGCGATCCAGCTTGACCTCAGAACGACATAACAGGAGGTCGGGCATAATACCGAACTCCATGAGCGTTTTTACACTGTGTTGTGTAGGCTTTGTTTTTACCTCTCCCGCACTCTTGATGTAGGGGACAAAGGTGAGGTGTACAAAGAGGGCGTTCTGTCGTCCAACTTCAAGCGCATGTTGACGTGCCGCCTCAAGAAACGGAAGTCCCTCAATATCACCAACGGTTCCGCCAATCTCAATGATGATGACGTCGAACACACCATCATAGGCGCGCATCCGGCGCTTGATTTCGTCCGTGATATGCGGGATGACTTGTACGGTTTTACCGAGATATTCACCACGCCGTTCGCGCATGATGACGTCGTAATAAACCTGACCAGCCGTGGCCGTATTTGCTCGCGTCATACTGACGTCGAGATAACGCTCATAATGGCCAAGGTCAAGATCAGTTTCTGCCCCGTCATCCGTAACGTACACTTCACCGTGCTGGTACGGATTCATCGTACCAGGGTCGACGTTGATATAGGGGTCGAACTTCTGCACGGTGACACTATAGCCCCGTTGCTTCAGCAGCAGACCGATGGATGATGAAGCGATACCCTTTCCGAGTGAAGAAAGGACCCCGCCCGTAATGAAGATGTACTTTGAACTCTTCGGCACGGATTTCCCCGAGTGGCGATGATGATGTAACGCGCCGTGTGCGCGGTACGGACGGGCTCGAATTTACGGGGAACTACCGAAGCGGCAATGAACGAAGCGCCGACATCGTAGTTTTGTTCTATGCGACGCAGTATAGCCCCCTTGCCCCTTACCATATTCTTCCTCGGATTTCTTCTGCTTTCGTCTTGCGGAGGTGAGTCGGAAACCGCTCGACCACCGTTGCGGTTCTGGCATTTTTGGTCGGAACCTGGCCAAAAGCGAGCTCTTTTGGACGTTGTGAAAGCCTTCGAAAAGAAACATGGCTGCACAGTGGAATTGACCGAGCTCACATGGAATGACGGAAAGGAGAAGCTACAACTTGCATTTAACTCAGGTGCACCGCCTGATGTGATAGAACTCGGTTCGGATTGGGTGCCGCAGTTTGCTGCCGGTGGCGTTTTAGAGAAACTTCCTACACAGCAGACTGACCTTGGTCGGTTCCTCCGAATGTCCGTACCAGCAGGAATGTGGAATGGTGTAGCCTATGCTTGGCCGTGGACGGTTGATACAAGGGTTCTGTACGTCAACAAGGGTCTACTTGCCTCAAGTGGATGGGAAGGCTCGTTGTCCACGTACGACGACCTACTTGCCGCAGCTCGTGCCGTACAGGGGACAGGTGCGTACGGATTTGCAGCGAATGGTGCAGATGCACATCGGCTCTACAAGAAGATTTTGCCCATGATCTGGTCGTACGGTGGTGACGTTGTCGATGCACAGGGGCGTCCAACCTTTGCGCGACCGGAAAACGTAGTGGCACTAACTCGGTATGCCGAACTGGCTCGTACGGGTCTGATCGAAACACAACGACAGTTGGACGCAGCATTTCTCCAGGGGCGCGTTGCGTTTTGGCCAAGTGGTTCATGGTTACTCACGAAACTTGAGAAGACGCAGAATCTTGACTGGGATGCCGTCGTGATGCCAGGAACAGCAACCGGAGAGGGTATGTCGTTTGCCGGTGGCGAATACCTCGCAATCAGTGCGTCGTGTCAACAGAAGGTTCTTGCTCGTGAGTTTTTGCGATATATGACGTCGGCTGAAACGGCCGTTACATTTTGTTCAGCCGTAGACGAAGCTGGTTTTCCCGCTGACACGGTAGGGCTGCGGAACGAGCAGCTCGTAAAAAAACGTGGCAAGGCGACGTTCGCTCGACAACTTTTAACGTCGCGTATGACGCCCGTTCATCCAAAGTGGCTCGAGCTTGAGGCCCTTCTTGAAGATGCTGTTGTAAAGGTTCTGCTTGGTGAGGCACGTCCAGAGGAGGCGCTTGCAGCCGCTCAGAACGAGGCCGTACGGCTTCTTGAATGAGGCAAACATCCATCGTGAAAGGAGTGCTGGCACTCCTCGCCGTGTTTGTTGCGTCAACAGCGTCCGTTACGTCACAAACGATGGTGACAATTTCAGGCCGCGTTGTCGACTCTGCAACAGGTGAAGATCTTCGTTTTGTAACACTTCGTGTTGTGGGTTCCGTTCGCGGAGTTGTGTCCTCTCGCAATGGTGCCTTTGTTCTCAAGGTACCGGATGGAGACTCTACGGTCCGTATCGCAGCCAGCCTCATTGGATATACAACAGACACGATAGAGCTTGTACGACGGGATACGAACATCGTTGTATCACTGCGGGAACAACCCCTGCGCACGGCCGACATTGTTGTCTTCGCAGAGAATCCGGCCATGCGCATTATGCGGAGGGTTGTTGCACGCAAACGACGTCAGAATGAGACGCTTGATCGCTACACGTACATGTTGTACACAAAATTTGTTGCCGTAACCGACACGTTAACGGCGAGTAGGAGTTCCGGCAGGGGAGACTCAACAGTCTTTGCAATTCTTGAGTCGTACTCAAAGGGATATGTAGAGCGACCAGATAAATTTTATAATGAAATTATTCAGCGGCGTCAGACGGCGAACATACCACCCCAGGCCAACTTTGTTTCATTCGGAACAAATCTGAATGCCTATGATGATGAAGTGTCGATTGTCGGTGAGCGAGTTGCATCACCGCTGAGCGCTGACGCCTTTGATGCTTATGACTATGAACTGACCTCGAACGAGGAAGACAGTATCGTGCGGATTCGATTGATTCCCAAAAGTGGATATCGAGCCTTCGAAGGGGAACTCTATGTTGATAGACTTCGTGATGTCCCCGTAGAACTCCGAGCAGTACCCAATGACAATGTGAACTTGCCTTTTGACGCTAAGCTGACGTTTCGCCAAAAGTTTGCTGTGTATAACGGAAATGTTGTCCCAGAGGCACTATCGATTACATCGACACTTGAGGCGAACATCTTGTTTGTCTTGTCACCACGGCTTGATATTGATATCGAAACGTTTTGTTACGACTACGACATCAATGCGAGTTTTGAGGATGACGTGTTTGATCGACGGCGTGTAGAGATTGCAGAGTCGGCCAATGAGTTTGACTCCACGTTCTGGAAAGCAAATCAAAAGGTACCATTACGAGCAAGTGAAGAAGCTGCGTACGAAGAGATTCGAATAGCACTTGAGAATCCTGATTCACTGGCACAAAGCACGTTCATCGATCGATTCCTTGGCCCGATTCCAAGGATTATGACTCGTCTAGGTCAGCGACCGTTTACCGGATTCGAAGACATCTTCCGCCACAATCGAGTTCACGGACCGTTTCTTGGTCTTGGTACACGTTTTCGCCCCGACACAGCGATTGAGGTTTATAGTGCAGCAGGTTGGGGTTTCGGTAACGGAAGGCCATATGGAATGGCTCAGCTCACATACTTTTTTGATCAGCGACAGCGATGGTTTGGTGATGGATCGTTGTCACATCGCCTACAACGGAGAGACGATCCATTTACTGTGCGGAGTGGCCTGGTAACCGTTACGTCGCTCATCGGTGGTCAGGACTACGGTGATTACTATCACGCAACGGGATGGCAGATTGGTGGCGGCTATACGTGGGGACAGTTACGATTCATTCGTAACGATGCGTGGGCGCGGCCGTCCATGTTGCGGTTGTTTGTGTCTCAGGAACGACAGTTTTCCGCACCGTTTCTAGATACATGGAGCGTGTTTACACCGCAACAACGTAGAGATCAACCACCTGTTGACGACGTCTTTGTGCGAAGTGTGGGTGCAACTCTTTGGCTAACATATAATCCCGCTCGACGAATCTCTCGCACAGGAATGATGGCCGACATCGAGGTAAGTGATGCTTCGGTGTTACCGACAGATCGTGACTATATCCGGACGCAATGGTCTGCATCGGTACGTACGGCGACACTTCCACTGTGGACACTCGACATCGGAGCAGCAGTGGGTTGGTCGTGGGGAGATTTACCGATACACAGGCTTTACTCTCTGGAATCTTCCGTGACGGGTCTAGCATTTGGTAGTGCTTTCCGAGGAATGAACGTCAAGGAGTTTTACGGTGATCGATATGCCACACTGACACTTTCCCACAACTTCGGTGAAGTTGTACCTGGCCTACTCCGAATCCCCGATGTTGCGTCCTTTGGAATTGAATTTATCCTCACAGGAAGTGCGGCCTGGACGCAGTTCGGCCTCTCGTCCATCGCAGAGCGTGCACGAGAGGCCGGACTGATGTCGACCGATGGAACGGCCGACCGTGTGTACTATGAAGTTGGACTAGCGCTGAACCGAATTCTTTTGTTCTTTCGGCTTGACATCAACGCTCGTCTCTCACAACGTGATGGTCCGGGATGGCGAATCACCATTGGACCAGCAAGCTTCTAACCTATTCAACAATCAAACGTCGCACGGTACGTTCGCCTTTCTCCGTCGTCAGGGACACGAGATACATTCCGGGGGACACACCGGTAATGGGAAAGGCAAACTGGCCTGGACCAGCCGTGCGACGTTGTTGTTGAAGAATGTCTGCAACCTTGGTTCCGGAAAGATCATACAACGAGACACTTAGTGTGCGATCTTCCGAGAGTGTATAGGCTAGAGTTGCCGCCCCGTCCGTAACGGGATTCGGATAGATATCGGTTGACGTAATCGCTCCATTGGACGAACGGTGAAGTTCTTGAAGTCCCGTAACGCCATCTGTTGAGGTTGGGAGCTGTTGCCCCTTCTGCCCCTTACCCGATGTGATGATCATGATACGGTTGGAGAGTACCGTCCTTGAAGGTACGGATCTGATAATCACTTGTCGTTTGATTGAGCGAAGATTTGAATCGGCAGCCGACGACGTTTGCTCATCTGGCGTGATGGCGATACTCACCGTTACGTCTTCCTCACGAATCAACGAATGGTCTTGTGCATCGTACGTACGACGCTTGATAACCTTCGTGCTATCAAACTTCATACACGGACCATTCGTGAGTGTATCGACCATTTTCAGCCACATAGGATTGTTAAACATTCGTAAGAATGTTGAGTCGAAGCTGAAGTTCAGCGCATTCAGTGAATCAAAACTGAATGAATTGAATGTAGACGCGTTGGAATCGAAGAACTTCGTTACAACCTCAGACATCACTTTCAGTGAGTCGATGTTGATCTCACGTAGTTCCAAAAGCGAGTCGGAGAAGATGGGTAAACGATTCTGTGTATAAAGACTCCGGACGTAAGCTCTCAAGGAGTCAGCAGATACTCCAAGTTGTTTTGTATGTTTTCGATAAAAGTCTGCCAGCTCGTTTGCATCAAGCCCCATCAGTTCCTTTGCGGAATGATTCTTGAATTCCCGCAGTATGTCTACTGAACCTAATGCGTCGAGCTTTGGCAACGAGTCTGTGTTAAACACTCTAACGTTTTTTTGCCCATTACGTGATGTACTGACGTTAACGTGATTACCGTTGTCATCTATGTGGATTACGATTGTCTCCTCCAGTGCAGTTGCCAGAGAATCCGGGAAGGCCCTCACAAACTTTTCTGATGCCGGATACCACATGATGACGTTCTCTGCTGACGTCGGTGCCGTCACAGGAATGAGCGAGTTCGGGTCAACGGATTCCGTTGAGTTGCTAGCAAACCGAATGATTCGGCCCGCTCCTGATGGAGACGTCACCATGTATGGTCGTGGAGAATCACCAGCAGCGATATCTACCTCTTGTGGTTTCCCATCTTTAAAGAGACATACCGTGAGCTGACGGGGATTCGGTGAACAGGCCACAACACTATCCGACGCTGCAATGTTGCCTAACTTTCGAAGACCAGGGAGATTGATATTCAACGAGTTGAGGATCGTCTCGTCTGCCCGTAGAGCACATGCGGCTATTGGTGCAGAGGATACAAATGCCACGTTCGACGTAGTGCGCTGATTACCAGAACTCCGTGGACGTGTTACAGCTACTGGCGTCGTGCCATTTGTCGAAACGGTTGATGCTGTTGTTGTACCGATCGACGGTTTGTCCGAAGTTGTTATCGCAGTCGTTGATGTTGATGTCTTCGGTACGGTTGCCGTGATCTTTCCTGGTGGCGGGGTTTGTGGCGTATCGTGAATGATGAGAACGTTTGTGCCAACGATAGCCGCCAGTGCAACGGATGCGGCAAGGAGTGTTGTGAACATGGTTGACCCTCGCGGGATGAGTGCGGAATTGGGTGATTGATGGAGGATCGCACGCACGTCGTCCGCCGAAACAGGAGATTCTTCCCGTCGGGCCGCTTCAAACAATGAGTCGAGTGAGCGGAGTTGTCGTTTCATGGTGTCGGTCCTGGAATCCGTGCGATGGTGAGTCTTGGTGCGGATACATTTGAAGGAACGTGCTCGATATCCGCTTCGAGCATGGTAGCAAGGCGCTCTCTACCTCGTTTGAGCCGAGACTTAACGCCACTCAGGGTTCCACCTTGAATGGTGCGCACCTCTTCAAGGCTGAGTCCTAACACGTCAAACAGCACAACAGCTTCACGAACAGCTGCAGGGAGTTTGAGTAGACAACAACGCAGGTACTCTACGTCCGCTTGAGCATCCGGTAAGGGATCCGAATGCGGTGTTTCGTGGGCCGCCTCTTCGTCGTACGTGCCAAAGAGTGCCGACCTCCAGCGATGTCGTTTTTGGAGTCTGCTGGCAATCGTGAAGACGAAGGAAACAAAGGCCTGCTCATCACGAAGTCGATGAAACCCTTCCCATGCCTGAAGTACCGTTTCACCAAAAAGATCCTCTGCCTCGGTTGTTGAGCGAGACATACTTCGAACGAAGCGCCACAAAGCATTGCGGTGCGGTTCAAGGAGGGCGAGGAAGGTTAACTGACGGTCTTCGATGGTCATCAGGAAGTCACAGTGTGTCGGCGCTGACGAGGAGTAGGTGACGGAACCATCGAAAAAGTTTCGTCAGGGTTCGATATGACGTAAACGCAGGTGTATGGAGTCAACAGCACGACGTGCCCGGTAACGTGCTTCGTCTACCGTAGCGTCACCCCAGGCGAGGGCCACACCCATACGGCGATACGGGCGCATATCCGGCTTGCCAAAAATGCGAACGTCCGTATTCGGATCACTGAGAGCGATGTCAACTCCGATATAGTCAGGTTCTGTGCTCGATGCTTCTGTTGCAAGGATAACGGCCGAAGCTCCCGTTCGAATCAGTTCCACAGAGGGTATAGGTAGTCCAAGGACTGCACGAGCGTGAAGTTCGAACTCCGTAAAGGTTGCCGTGCCTGCAAGTGTCACCATACCTGTATCGTGTGGACGCGGCGAGAGTTCACTGAAGTACACCGAATCCTTCGTGAGGAAAAACTCTACTCCCCAGATACCTGACCCACCAAGAGCCCGTGTTACAACGTCAGCCATGTTCTGTGCTTCAGCAAGTAAGGGGGCTGCTGTCGCATGGGGCATCCAGGACTCCATGTAGTCACCACGCTCCTGCCGGTGTCCGATGGGTGGACAGAACAACGTTGGACCATTGGACTGCGTGATGGTGAGGAGGGTGATTTCACTCTCAAATGGTATAAATTCCTCTACGATTAATTCTCGAATATCTCCACGTGAACCATCCATTCCATAATGATATGCCTTGTTGATGTCTTCCTGCGTACGAACAATACTTTGGCCCTTACCACTACTCGACATAAGTGGCTTTACAACACAGGGTAGTCCAATTGATTGTACGGCCTCATAAAACTCTTCCAAGGTTGTAGCATAACGATATGCTGCTGTGCGCAAACCAAGTTCGCGAGCCGCAAGGTCTCGTATTGCCTTACGATTCATCGTCATGTTGGCAGCACGCGCACTAGGTACCACTCGAATCCCACGATCTTCATAATCATACAATCGTTCAGTCCGAATTGCCTCAATTTCCGGTACGATGATATCAGGTTTCACCTCGTCCACAACCTTGTCGAGTGCAGCACCATCAAGCATATCAAGCACGCGGTAATCATCCGCCATCTGCATGGCAGGGGCATCTGCGTATCGGTCACATGCCACAACACGATGACCGAAGCGCTTGACGGAAATCACAAATTCTTTACCAAGTTCACCGGAGCCAAGCAGGAGGATGAGCATGAGGGGGTGGGGGAAGGTGGGGGAGGATGGG